>Ga0247810_10001269_pt1 | contig 16578 bp, 15 predicted proteins | sample UWRJL119311C1_FD_179918 | JGI IMG/M metagenome (GOLD analysis project Ga0247810, IMG submission 179918) | Plant litter microbial communities from Arlington Agricultural Research Station in Wisconsin, United States - UWRJ-L119-311C-1 | ecosystem: Environmental > Terrestrial > Plant litter >...
CACTTGCTTGTCCCCGGACCGGAACAGCCACCAATCCTCCATTTTTTCTTTCGGAAAAACAGTGTCATCACCATTCATTCTGGGGTAGTAATTGCGGAATACCGGCTCGAAATAGGTGTAGATCGTATCAGCTACGAGTTTATTCTCTGAATTGATCAACCCGAGATGCCCGCCTTTTGTAACGACCAGGAAGTGATCGTCGGAAAGAGAAGCGGTTTTTTCATAGATCGGTGGAACTACCCACTGGTACCGTTTATCCACAATGCCGGCCTTTCCCTTCGAAATAGCAGGAGCGAAGCGGGGCAGCTGCTGGTTATAAAAGGTCGGTATGGTGTCAAATCCTGAAGTATTCAGTGGGCAGGCCAGCGAATCGAACAGGAACCATCCGTCTTTTTCCGTTTGAGCATAAATAACCTTCAGGTGATCGTCTGTGTAAGAATGCGTGTAAAGCGTGTCGATTAATAGCTTACCCGTTTGGGAATCCAGGAATCCGTAATGGCCGCCTCTGGTGGTCAATTGCACCAATTGGAAATCATCACGGTAGGCACTGCCGATCTTACCGGGAAACAGCTCATTTCCTTTTAAATCAAAAATGCGGGTTAAAGCATCTGTCTTTAAAAGGATGAGATTGCCAGCTGTATTAACGGCGGGTTGGATCACCTGTTTTCCAGAAGCAGTGAGCTGTATGCAAACGATTTCATTCCTGTTACGGTAGAAAGAGAGCTTGTCTTTTTGAAACAGGAATTCCAGCTGGCAGATGTTCTCGGTGTTGGTAATCACGAACAGGTCTTTTTCCTTCGACAGGTATTTATGATCGTCGTAATACTTCGGGCCTATAAGTTCGTAAACCGGTTTGGAGATTTCCTTTCCTGATTGGTCCAGTAGCCCGTAACCGCCATCTTTGCCATAGATGAAGCGCCAGTCGGGAGTACTTTGTCCGTAACTGACATCCGGCTGGTAAACCAGGATCAGCGTATCATACTCGATCGGAACAGTGATTTCTCCTCTGCCATTGATGAATCCCGTTTTTCCGTCTTTCACCACCTTGCACTGGAAACCGGCCCCCTGGCTGAAATAATTTCCCGTGGGCCTGATCTCGTCGTAGATCGCCGGAACAATCTCTTTGTAATGATCGTCCGTTATCCCGAAAAGCGAATCCCTGCTGAAAATATAGGTGAGATGGTAGTCCGGCACATAGTTCGAAAGCCGGTCTAACGTCGAAACGGGAGGCAGCACAACGTTGCCGGCTGTATCGAGTACGGTAAATTGTTTGTTCGTTAACTGGGCAACGAAAAAGCCCTCTTCAATACGGATAGTCCCATAGATCATGGGAATCACGATGTGGCCGTTCGTATCGATGATTCCGTTAAGGATGTTGTTGCGGTCCGTATAATCGGTCAGCAATCCATAGCCGGAAGGATAAAACCCATCGTTGTGACCAGGAAGATGACTGAAATAGATGCGTCCGTCGTAATCCACCATAGTGGTGTAAACAGAATCGCCGTATTCGCCGTAGTTATAGGCAAGGAATCCTTCTGTTGTATTTGTTCCACCGCGTATGACGTTGTATTCCTCGGCAAGGATCGGTGCTCCGGTAAGTGAGCGGGCGCCTGTCTTCCCGTTTTTCCGGGTTTCAAGGTAATAATAGCGCCGGGCAACGTAGTCATACTGAAAAGGCAGTACCTGTTTTCCTTCTTCGGAGAAATAACCCCACCCGGCATCGGTAAGAACGGTAAAGCCACCATATTCGCCTTCCTCTATATTGATGTAAACAGGTGGAAGAAACCAGTTCCCCGATGTGTCTTTCAGTCCGTAGGCACAGGCAAGGTTGTCTTTCACCACATGAAGCTGAGCTGTTGAATACATGGTATTCATTACCAGGCACCAAAAAAGAAAAGATCGAAGCAGAATTTTCAAGCTTATAAGTTCAGGTTTGTAAAGGTAAGATAACGTTGGGAGTTCGAATAGTTACAGAAAAACGAATATTCAGAAAATGCGAAAGGACCAAAACGGGCGTCCTGATCCTTTCACTCAACCTAACCACTATTCAGAGGTAAATTTAAGCACTTTTCTGGTATAGCAATGTCATTTAAGGTTTTTTAGCATTTAAATCGAAAAGGACGGAAATAAATCCGCCCCTTCCTACTAAACTACTAATGGTGGGAACTTGCGCACCCATCGTCTTAAAGTTAGGCCATTATGAAATGTGCCAATCAGAAAAAAGCTTAAGGTTTGTGAAGAAAAGATCACAATGAAACAGAAGGCAAATAGTATTTAGGAGAAGATTATCCCCTCTCCGCCGGCTCGCCGGAGACTGAGAGGAAGGACTGGGTAATTTTTAGCATCCGGTTGCGGGTCAAAGCACTCAGCACGAGTCATACAGCATCGTTCTCTCCGTATGGTCCGTTTATACCAGACTGCTGTACCCTTAATGGGAAACCAATGTGCCACACCTGTCCCATAGCTGCAAACAGCAGGCTCGTAAAGGACAAATAAAAGAGATTAACAGGAAATACAGCGGTTATACAGTGGAGATAAAGCGGTCTTAAAGCGGTAGAAGGCAATCCTTGGATTCCTATAGATCAACTGAAAAAATAAGTTCTGATCAATAGAAAGATACGACAAATGATAGTCATAAGCAACTATCCCTTCAGAAATCGTTTCTTTGTACAATGAGCCAGAAAAAGAAGATCTCTTATTTGCGGTCGGTGTTTTCACTGAAATGCCCCCACTGCCGACAGGGAGATCTCTTCCTGAAAAACGGATTATTCGTCTTCCGGAAAACGCTGGTGATGAATGAAAACTGTGAGCACTGCAAACAGAAATTCGAGATTGAGCCCGGATTCTGGATAGGTGCGCTCTGGACAAGCTACCCGGTAGTGGTGGCTATTGAAACGCCGTTTCTGTTCCTCGCCCTGTTTTCAAAACACCACACCTGGACCTACTTCGGACTGATGATCGTTGCTTTTGCCCTTTTTTACCCGTTAACGCTCCGCCTGGGAAGATCACTTTGGGCACACATCTTTATTCCTTTTGAAAGTTGAACGAGGTTTAAAATCAGGCATCCAAAATCCAAAATCAAAAATCAAAAATCCAAAATCAAAAATCCTCAGATCCGCATTCCGATAACACAAACATCGTCCAGCTGCTCGATAGCGCCTTTCCAGTTGTTGAAGCTATCGTTCAGGAATACTCGCTGATCGTCCATACCCAGGTCCTGTGCTTTCAGCAGCATCTCCCTGAAGGCACTGCTTTTCAGCTTTTTGCCATTGGGACCGCCAAACTGGTCGGCATAACCGTCAGAGAACGTATAGATCGTATCTCCCGGAGTCAGGCTGATTTCGTGATTGGTGAATGACTTCCGGTATTCGAACGGCCCGATAGGCTGCTTGTCGCCTTTGATCTCCCGGAAACTGCTTCCGTTGATGATCCACAAAGGATTATTGGCCCCGGCCCAGGATAATTCCATGCGGTTAAGGTTGAGCGCGCAAAGGGAAATGTCCATCCCGTCCTTCACCTGGTTCTCGCTCTTTTCAAATGTTTCCACTACAAGATCGGTTACCTTGTCTAAGATCGCTGCCGGCTGGTAGATCGCAAATTCCTTCACTGCCCGGTTCAGCGCATTGGAACAAACCACGCTGATCATCGCCCCGGGAACGCCATGTCCGGTACAATCGGCTGCTGCATAGAGAATAATGGTTTCGCCGTTCGTTTCAACGGTTTCCATCCAGTAAAAATCACCCGCAACGATGTCTTTCGGCTTGTAGAGAATAAAACTTTGTGGCAGCCAGTATTTTACCAGTTTTGCCGGTGGAAGAATAGCTTCCTGCAATCGCTTGGCATAGGAAATACTGTCGATAATATCCTTGTTTTTCTCCTCGATCACGCCTTTCTGCTCTTCGATCTCGGCATTTTGCTGTTGCAGCTTCAGGTTGGCTGCTTTTCGCTGACGACTGTTGCGGGCAATGAGCATCAGCAATCCGATGATCAGCAGTAAAACAATCGCCATCCCGATAATGATAAGCATATTTCGGGAATTCTCTGCTTTCTGAAGCTGCTGATCTGCCTGAGACACTTTCAGCTCCTGTTTGTTGAGCAACAGGGAATCCTGGATCTGCTCGGTCTGAAATTCGGTTTGCAAGGCAAGTACTTTGTCGTTGACCTCCTGGTAATTAACGGAATCCTTCAGCTTCGTATGCAACCACAGGTAATCATAGCCGCTTTTGTAATCCCCTTTGGCCGCGTAAACATTCGCAAGCGTTTCGTAGGTGTCGTAAAGGTGCTTTTTGTTGCCAAGCTTACGGCGGATCTCCAGCGCATTCCGGTAGTTCACCAGCGCCAGGTCGTATTTTTTCTGGTCGTAATAGATCACCCCGATATTGCTGTAGAGCCCCGCTATGCCTTCCCGATCGTTTATTTTTAGGAAAATTGTCAGCGCTTTCTGATAGTTTTTCAGGGAAAGGTCCAGCTTATTGTTGCTTTTGTAAGTATTTCCCAGCCCGAGGTAAATACTTCCGAGCGCGACCTCGTCTTCTGATTTGATGGCTATTTGTTCCGATTCCAGCAGGAGCTTAACGGATTCGTCGTAACGGCGCATTTCGCGGAGAAGTGTGGCTTTTGCCCCGAGACTGGAAACGATCCTTGGGTTGAGCTTTAACTTCCGTGCAATGAAAATAGACTGATCGAGGTAATTGAAAGCAGTTGCCGTATCGTGTGCATCGAGGTAAAAATCAGCCACATTGCGGTAAGTATTGATGAGTCCTTCTTCGTCTCCGGACTTCTTGTAGAAGCGAATAACGGTAAGCAAAGCTTCCAGCGCTTCGTCGGAACGGTTCAGTGTGTTGAGCACGCGCACCCTGGATTCCAGCGCGGTAATGATCAATGCGGTATCCTGTTCGATTTTAAATGCTTTTTCAGCTCTCATGTAGTCGGCCAGTGCAGTATCGGGCTGCGTAAGCCGTTCGTAGGACATTGCCCGGTTGATGTACAGGTTTCCTTTCACCACGTTGTAATCGCCAACCTTCTTCAATGCCTTGTTATAGTAGCTGATAGATGTTTCCGTTTCACCGGTGCGGTAGAAAAGCACTCCGACATTCATGAGCCTCCCGCATTTCTGTTCCACTTTATAATCGGGAGTGAGCTCCGCGGCTTTAATACACGCGGTTTTTGACAGCTTGTAATTTCCAAGGGCGTAATAATTATTTCCGATCCTGTTGTAAACGTCGGCCAGGTAGGCATTCTTTTTATACGGACGCAGCTTCACCAATGCGTCCCGCAACACTTTATTGGCCGCTTCGAATCCCTGCAGGTTAGCGATGAAATCCGATTTGAATACATAAGCGCTTTTGAGAAAGTAAGGCTTGGAAATGCCCGTACCGAGCAATTTGTTTACTTTGGCAAGCCCTTCTTCGTTCTTCTTCTGGACTTTCAGCTCGTAGATGTCGAGCAATTGGATGATCAGGCGGCTATCAGCCGTTTTTTCGGCAGCAATACCGGCCCTGTATTTTTTGTATTCGGGTCTTTCAGCTCTGTAATACTTTGCTGCAAGGCTGAACTTCGCTTCGTTCCTGTCTTCCGGCCTGGCTTCCTTTAACTCTTTCCTAAGCTGAATGATCTCTTTGTCCTGGGCAAATGAAGGCGTTTGCTGAATGAATAGTAGTGTCAGAACTACAAAAGCGAAGATGTTGCGCATGTCTTTAAAAATAGTGCGGCAAAGTTAGTCAATATCCCATAGTCAGTAAATGCCTGTCTCCCGGATTGTATCCTTTTGTAATCGTGATTTCCCTGTTATTATGTGGTTAAATGACTTCTGAAAACGGATCTGCGACCTAAAATTTATTAAAAAGAGCACACGCTTACAATCTCTCTGTAACTTGACTTTCAGCTCACAATTTAAACTCCCGCAATGGATATACAGGACAAGCCTAAGAATTATGCCGGCCTCAATAAGCTGGAAGTAACGGAAACCAAGCACAGGATCTGGATCTTCAGTTACCTGATCCTCGCCCTTTCATCATTAACCGTTTACCTGCTGCTGAAGCTGCATGTATTTCACGTTTTCGGCGAATACCGTTTGATCCTGCAAAAACTCGCGCTCGGAACCTTCATTGCCACCTTCATACTGGTGATCGTTAAGCTGATCGAACGTACCTGGCTGAAAAAGACAAAAGTCGTATCGACCCGTTACAACCTCACGAAAATGATCCGCTTGCTGAGCTGGCTGCTGATCGTGGCCATCGGGATTTCGTTCCTGTTTAAGAACTGGTATTCGGCAGCCGTTTCTCTCGGACTGATCTCCCTGATACTGGGTTTTGCCCTTCAAACTCCGATCTCGTCCTTTATCGGCTGGCTCTACATCCTGATCCGTCAGCCCTATCATGTCGGTGATCGTATCCAGATCGGAACTTTTCGCGGTGATGTGGTCGAAGTGAATTACATGGACACCACGCTCTGGGAATTTTCCGGCGATTACCTCACAAATGATCTTCCCAGCGGAAGGCTTATCCGGTTTCCGAACAGCCTGATCCTGGAAGAAGCGGTGTTCAATTATTCCTGGGAGAAGTTTCCTTATATCTGGAACGAGATCCCTTTTCATGTTGCTTACGAAAGCGACCTGGTGTTCGTGGAGGAAACCATAAAAAGGCTGACCAAAGAGGAGCTCGGCCCTGAAATGGCGGAGAATATCGAACAGTTCAAGTCGCTGGTAGATCAAACCCCGGTCGACGAGCTGGAGATCAAGGAATATCCTTTCGTGAGCTTTCGCATCAATGTGAATACCTGGGTGGAAGTAATGGTGACGTACCTTGTTGAGCCTAAAAAAGCGGCGGCAACCCGTAGTGTGCTCATCAAAAAAATCCTCAACGAACTGAACGCGCAGCCGGAAAAAGTGATGTTCCCGAACAGTAACAACAGGTAGCCTGCACCATATTTAACCACATAGGAACTCAGAGTGTAAAGTTTAACTGCCGCGAAAAATGTTGCACATTTACATCAAACTAGGTGATCTATGTCTCTGTGTGATAGAAAAAACAGCCTTATTTGGTTAATTTAGCAGCATGGAATCTTTACAGCAACTTGAATCGGAGCTTACCTTTAAAGCAAGTCGCAGCGGTGGTAGCGGAGGACAGAACGTGAACAAGGTTTCCACTAAGATAGAGCTCAATTTCGATGTAGCGAATTCCCAGCTGCTTTCCGAAGATCAGAAAGCGATCCTGCTATCGAAACTCGGCAACAGGCTCACCAAAGATGGCATGTTGCAGCTCATCTCCCAAACGGAAAGAACACAGCTTCGCAACAAGAAGCTCGCTATCGATAAATTCCACCAGCTGATTGCAGAGTGTTTTGTGGTGCAGAAAAAGCGCCGGCCAACCAAGATCTCCAAAGCGGTGAAAGAACGGCGATTGGTGGCTAAAAAGCGAAATGCCGAGATCAAGAAGATGAGAAGAGGGGAGTTTTGATTGGATTAAACGTGATTCATATGAACGTACAGGAACAAATCGAACAGTACATAACCAGCCAGCCTGAACCCAAGCGCAGTGACATGCAGGAGCTGCATCAGCTTATACTTCGGGCGTTGCCGGAAAGTAAATTATGGTTCCTGGATGGTAAGAACAGCGAAAACAAAGTTGTTTCCAATCCTAACATAGGATACGGATCTTATACCATGAGCTATGCTGACGGAACAAGCAGGGAGTTTTACCAGGTTGGCATGAGCGCAAACACAACAGGAATCTCTGTCTATATCCTTGGTGTAGAAGACAAGACCTACTTAGCCCGGACGTATGGCGAAAAACTGGGGAAGGCGGGCGTGAGCGGGTATTGTATTAAGTTCAGGAAATTGAAAGATATAGATACTACCGTACTGGAAGCGGCAATACGGTATGGTGTTGAGCATACAAAGGAAAAACGTTGAGATCGTTGGCAAACCCTTTACGGAACCTGTTCGTAAGATGCCGGATCCCGATCATAATCACTACTCCGCTGCCTCATCGCCTGAAAAGTTTTCAATCACTTTCTCCAGGTCAATTCCCTTTCCTAGAACCGGCTTGAAAATATCGCCTTCGCTGCGCGCTCTTTCAACGGCATTGTGAATGGTGAAATCGCTCATCTTCAATCCTTTTTTAACTTCTTCCCAGTGTAAAGGCATGGAAACGGTCGCTCCGGGTTTCGGGCGAAGTGAATAAGCTGAAGCAATGGTCGCCTGTGGGCGGTTCTGCAGGAAATCCAGGTACATTTTTCCTTTCCGGTCTTTGATCGTGCGCTCAAGGGTGGTGAATTTCGGGATCCGCTGCTGAACAAGCGTAACGATGATGCGGGCAAATTCCTTCGACTGTTCGTAATCGTAATTCGCGCCCAGCGGAATGTAAATATGAAGTCCCGTTGAGCCGCTCGTTTTACAGTATGAATCGACCCCGAGCTCGTCGAGAACGCTTTTGGTAGCCTGAGCGGCTTCGATCACCTGGTCGAATGATTGTTTGTCGGGATCGAGATCGATGATACAGAAATCCGGGTTGTCGGGCGACTGCACCCTGCTGCTCCACGGATTCATTTCGATCGCCCCCTGGTTGGCCATATAAAGCAGGCTCGCTTCATCGGTTGCTACCAGGAAATGCTTATCCTGCTCGTCGCCTTCACTGTGATAAAGGTAAGTTTCGATCCACTCGGGCGCTTTCCCGGTAACGTCTTTCTGGTAAAAGCTGTGACCTTTGATCCCGTTCGGAAAACGGTTCAGCGATTGCGGACGGTCCTTCAGATACGGTAGAATGAACGGCGCGATCTGGTAATAATAGTTCAGCATATCGCGTTTTGTGATCTTATCTTCGGGCCAGTAGAGCTTGCTGAGATTGGAAAATTTCAGGTCGTGACCTTTGACCTTTTTTACCTGCGTTTCTTCTGTCGGATTCAGCAGCGTTTTTCGCTCTTTAACCGAAGTTTTCGCTGTCATCTTTTCTTTCATATCGCTGGTTTTGGTTGCAGAAGCTGTTTTGGTCTTCTTGCTTTTAGTTAGAGCGGCTGAAGGTTTTTCAACTTCGCGCACAACGTCTTTCGCCTGTTTGTCTATCCGCATTCCCTCGAAAGAAGGATGGCGCATAACGCCGTCTTTGGTCATTTCCGTGAAGCTGACTTCGCACACCAGCTCGGGATCGAGCCACGTAGCTGTTGCATGCGGCGGATCGGGACGAAAGCGCGAAGGTTTATTGATATCCGGCTCACTGTCGAAAGGAACGGTTTTCCGGATCAGCGGTTGGAACTGTTTCAGCATGTCGAGCTGTGTCTTGTGGTTGAATCCTGTTCCGATCTTTCCGCTGTAAACAAAACGGCCATTTTCAAAGAAACCTACCAGCAATGCGCTGAACGGCTTTGAAGTTCCTTCATTCTTCGTGTACCCGCCAATAACGACTTCCTGGCGTTTGTTTGCTTTGATCTTAAGCCAGTCGGTAGAGCGCGATCCCTGGTAATAAAGACTGTCTTTCTTCTTGGCGATAATTCCTTCCAGCCCCATTTCTTTGGCTGCCTCGAAAAATTCTTTTCCGGGCGTATCGAAGGAATCGCTGACACGGATAATGCCTTCCTCCGGCACAATCTGCCGCAGAATTTCCCGGCGTTCAGGCAATGTGAGCTGTGTCAGATCTTTCCCGTCCAGCCAGAGAATATCGAAAACAAAATACACCAGGTCGCCATCTGCTTCACTGCGCCAGTTCTGGAGATCGCCGAAGTCCGACATGCCGTTTTCATCCACAACTACAACTTCACCGTCGACAACTGCTTTAATTTTCCAGTTCTTCAGCGCTTCGGCAACCGGGTAGAATTTTTCATTGAACGATTTATCATTCCGCGATTTGAGCTCGGTCGTTTTTCCGTTCATGAAAGCAACTGCGCGGTAGCCGTCCCATTTTACTTCGTAAGTCCATTCGTCATTATCAAAAGGCTTATCAACAAGCGTTGCCAGCATGGGAGTGAGCTTCGAAGGGAACGCCTGTTTCGGAGCCGTTTTCAATAGTTCTTTGAGCTGATTGGGCGAGCCGGCTGTTTTTCTGGAAGAGGAAGCATCATTCTTTGCCGGCTGAATGAGCTCCTCCATGGCTTCCTTTTCTTCTTGATGCTTTACCGTTTTCTTGCCATAGATCGCTTCGGGATCTTTTTCCATCTGTTCGAGCGTCTTGCCTGAAAGCACTGATTTTCCTTTCGAAAGAATATCTTTTTCAGCGGCAAATTTGTCTTCCAGCTTCATGAGCAGCCAGCCATTCTCGCCGCGTCTGTGGGCTTTTACCAGGGCAAATTCCCCTTTGAGCTTTTCGCCGTGCAGAACGATCTTGATCTTCCCGGCGTGGAGCTGATGACGCAGGTGCTTATCCTGTTCTTCCTTTGTTCCTTCGGAAAGCTCCATGGCTTCATAGGTTCCTTCGTCCCACACGATCACTGTTCCGGCTCCGTATCCGCTGGGAATAACGCCTTCGAAATTGCGGTAATCGTAAGGATGGTCTTCGACCATCATGGCAAGGCGCTTCACGGAAGGATCCATCGAAGGCCCTTTGGGAACGGCCCAGCTTTTCAGCACGCCCTCCATTTCCAGCCGGAAATCGTAGTGAAGGTGAGAAGCATCGTGTTTCTGTACGACAAACCGCAAAACACCGGCCTCGGGCTTTCCTCCCTGCGGCTCGGGCGATTCGTCAAAATTGCGTTTTTCCTTGTATTTCGTAAGTCCCATAATCAACTTTTTAAGGCGGTAGAAGCTTCCTTAAAAATACGGTGATGATCGCTATGGATGAGATTGTTAGGATAGTTTAACCTCCGCTAGTCTTTTGTCTCCGGTCCTGAGTCTTCAGTCCTTAGTGTGCTAATGTGCCCGACTCTTGGCGGATGTTATTATACAGAGAGTTGGTTAAACGGAAAAAAGCTTCAACCAGGCGGAAGAAGCTTTTTTCTTTCAATGTTAGATAGTTAATGTACGACTCTGAATTCCATCTATTAAGTGATAACTCTGCTTTATCGCTGGATTTGTGTACCAGATAAAGTCCCCTTATCACGCTTAATTAAGAACCAGGTAGTATTAAAACTATCGCTAACAATTCTTTTGTTAGATAACGATTATATTACTCTTAACAACCAGAGGATAAGTAATATCAGCGCTATCACTAACAGTAGATAAATGAGTCCGCCTGTGTAGCCACCGAGCAATCCAAGCGCCCAGAGGATCAGAAGGACAAGGATAACGATCCAGAAGAGACTTAGCCCGCCATCGGAACGTGCCGACGAAGCTGACTGTGCTTTCTTTGTTTTCGTATCCATTTTCTTCGCTGCTGGAATGTGCTCGGCGATCTTTTCTGCAAAGCCCAGTCCTGCAAATTGTTTGTGTTCTTTTTCTGTACGAACCGCTGCTGCTTTTGGTGCCGGAACAGTTGAAGAAGTGTTCTCAGTCGTTTCGCTTGTGTAAGTTTCTTCCGCTGAAGCTACTTTCTCAGTTTCTGTTCTTAAAACAACAGCTTCTTTCTCTGTTTCTTCCTGCTGGCTGCTGGCCTTTGCAAGCTGCTGATCGTTTTCAGTCTTACCGTCACCGGCTGTAGTCATTCCGCTGTGGCGGTGATTCGTACTGATATAATAACCTCCCGTGTGCTGACGTTTCACAACTGAAATCCCGCATGAAGGAAGGAGTAAGCCTGTAAATGTTAGTAAGGTAATGAGGGTAATGATTCTTTTCATATGTGTATGTATTGATGCGATTATTGCATGACACAAAGGTGAGGCGGTTTCAGATGGAGTTTGTTATACAATTTCGCTCAGCCGTTATATAATTTTCCGAAATCGTGTTAAAATGATGTAACGAATCACAATACTTGCTCCCGTTATTGGAAATGCACAAAGAATCGCTGCTTATTGACAATGTTTACGGAACGTAAAAAAAGCGGTTATGAAAGATCCGACCAATTCGAAACAGCAAGGTTATGACCATTAAGGTATAGATGTTTCCTGATCAGACCACCGCAGAAAGATTGTTGTACTTGTTCCTGTACTCAACAGGCGAGAGCCCGGTTACTTTCCGGAAGGTCGTTCTGAATGTTTTGATGTCCGAATAGCCAACATCGTACATCACTTCATTGATGTTTTTGCGGCTGGTCTCAAATCGTTTCTTGGCGGCTTCGACCTTAACACGCTGAATGTATTCGGCAACGGTGTTCGAGGTAGCTTTCTTAACCGGCGCTCGAAGCTTCGTCTGCCGATAGCGAACTTATCCGCCAGCTGATCCACGGAGATCCTGTCTTCGAAGTTGTTCTCGATGAATTCCTGTGCCTTCTTGATCTCGTCGTCTTCGTGCGCTTTCTGTCCCTGGAAGATCATGAACGGCGACTGGCTGCTGCGATCGATATCGATCATGAAGCTTTTGGCCGTAACGATCGCCATTTCTCTTCCCGCATGTTTCTCTATAAGGTAAACGAGCAGGTTGAGGTAAGAATAGGCTCCTCCGCTGGTGTAAATGCGATCGTCTTCCGTGAGGATCTTTCCGTCTACGAGATTTGCTTCCGGGAAGAGCAGCCTGAACTCGTTGGCGTATCTCCAGTGCGTGGCGCATTGTTTTCCGTTCAGCAATCCTGTTCTTGCGAGGAAGAAGGTCCCGATGCAGAAGCTGGCGATCTCAGCACCGTTCCCGTACTGCTCCAGGATCCAGGGGATAAACTCCTTGTTGGCCTCAAGTGCCGCTTCCTGGTTGTCGAAAAATGCCGGAATGATGATCAGGTCCGTTTTCTTCACATCTGCGGCCATCTGGTCGGGCTTGATGGTAAACAATCCGTTGCGCTGATCCGACTGATCCGACAAGCCTACCAGGTGAACATCGAAGAGCTGAGCCTTACCGGCGCGAACGAGCATGCCGTTTACTTCCGACATCAGGTGATGGGTTCCTTCAATATTGGTAAGGCTTGCGTTTCCGCGTGGTATGAGGATCGAGACGTGTTTCATGGGCCTAATATAGGTGTTAAGTTTTTAAACCACAAAAGGCACAAAAGAGTCGGTGACATCTACCGCGGTAAGTGATAAAGGCCAACTCTCCGGCCTTTAACCACAAAAGGAACAAAAGACAGGATCCTGACTATACTATATAAAGTAAGTCACAAAGTTCATTTTCCGATAGTGGATGATTTGCGCTTTTTAGCCTGTCTGACTGCCAGCGGATGGTTAATCTGTCGCAAACACCACCTTCGATTGGCGCTATTTCACCCCGGGAGGAAGAAATGTTCGTTGTATGTTTGTCGTAACACAAAGCGAATGAAATGGTTTACTTCACTTTATACGATGTGTTGTTCACCACACCGTTCACAAAACAGGAACTCATGACAGCGGAAAGATCAGCAGAATTCAGTCAAACGGGCAAAGCGCTGTTGAAAGTGCTTTCAGCATTCCCGGAAGAAACGTTCAATACCGTCCCTTTCGAAGGAAGCTGGACAGCCGCGCAGGTTGCCGACCACATTGTGAAATCGGCCGGAGGCACCTTGCAGGTGCTTCACGGTGAAACGGAAGCAACCGGTCGTCTGCAGGACGAGCATGTCGAAGAGCTGGCAAAAACCTTCCTCGATTTTTCGCTTAAGATGCAATCCCCGGAATCCATTCTGCCTTCGGAATCACCGCTTGATAAGCAGGAAACCATACTATCCCTGGAAAAGCTGTGGACTGATCTCGAAACGGCTGCAGCAACGGTGGATTTATCGAGACTATGTACTGCATTTGCTTTTCCCGGCACGGGCTATCTCACAGGATTCGAGTGGGTGATGTTCTGTATGTTCCACACGCAACGGCACACGCATCAGCTGGAGAGGATTTATGACAGACAGGGAATAGTGGAGAGGGAATAGGGAATAGGTAAAAGAGAGTAGGAACCGAAATATTTAGAATCATCATATTCATTTAAACACCAAGTATGGCAACACAGATGTTTGTTAATTTACCTGTCAAAGACCTCGACAGAACAATGAGCTTTTTTACAGCTTTGGGATTCAGCTTTAATCCTCAGTTCACCAATGAAACAGCGGCTTGCATGATCATCAACGACGATTGCTTCGTAATGCTGCTCCGTGAAGAATTTTTTAAATCCTTTACCGTTAAGCCGATAGCCGATGCTACGAAAACAACCGAAGTGCTGATCTCATTATCGCGGGAGAGCAAACAGGATGTGATCGACACCGTTGACAAAGCAGTGAAAGCAGGAGGAACATCTCCGAATCCGGCGCAGGACCACGGCTGGATGTACCAGCACGGTTTCCAGGACCTTGACGGTCATGTCTGGGAAGTCGCTTTTATGGACCAGGTCGCAGCGGCTGAGTTTTTTGCCAACCAGGAAAACAATTAATCTGAACAATTATGGCATCCGTGCATCCTTACCTTCATTTCAGCGGAAGAGCTGAAGAAGCATTTAATTTCTACAAGTCCGCTTTCGGAACGGAGTTTACCGTTTTTCAGCGGTACTCGGACATTCCATCAGGCGGGCAGGAAGATTCTGCTAACCGCGTGCTGCACGTTTCCCTTCCCATCGGCGGCGGAACGATGATCCTGGGCGGCGACGTTCCTGCTTCTTACCCGGATGTTTCGGGAAACAATACATTTGTTTCCGTGAGCGCCGAAACTGAAGAGGAGGCTAAACACCTTTACGAAACGTTGTCGGCAGGCGGAACCGTCATGATGCCGCTCGAAAAAACGTTTTTCGCTCCGCTGTTCTGCATGTTCAGGGACCGGTTCGGAACGCAGTGGATGGTTACGCTGGACAATTAACGCTTTTCATCATAAAAGAGGCAAAAGAATAATTGATGTATTGGAGATGGGACCAACCGCAAGGACGCAAAGGGCACAAAGGTTTTATTGAATGCGTCGGGTGTTTTTGAGAGCGCTGAGCTGGTTTAACAGTACAGACATCTTCTGCCAGTGAAGATTAACTATGGGGGCATGATAGCATGCTCTTTTAAAATGAGAATTATGACAACAATAAACGCTTACCTGGTCTTCGATGGCAATTGTGCCGAAGCCATGACTTTTTACCACGAATGCCTTGGCGGCGACCTGGTGATCCAGACTGTGAAAGATTCGCCTATGGCAAAGGAATTTCCTCCTGCCATGCAAACAACCGTTCTGCATTCCACGCTGACCAACAAAAATGCCGTACTGATGGGATCGGACATGATCTCCGATGGAACGTTCAATGAGGGGAATGGCATGCTGCTTTCCATGACCTGCGACAATTCGGATGAGCTGGGCAGCCTGTATGAAAAACTGTCGGCCGGAGGTGATCGTACGAGAGAGCCACACGATTTTTTCGCCGGAAGAATGGCAGCGCTGAAAGATAAATACGGAAAATACTGGGTGCTTTACGCCGACAAGTAATACTTTTAAATTAATCAGACGACATTTATGAAACCAAAAACAATCAACATCCTTTACTGGATCTTTACCGGATTATTTGCCGCCTTCCTGTTCATGGACGGTACAGCCGGACTGGTGCGTGCCGAAGGCGGAAAAGAAGCTTTCGCACAGATGGGCTACCCGGAATACCTGCTGGATATTCTTGGAACAGCGAAAATACTGGCCGGAATTGCGCTGTTGCAGCCCCGATTCATCCTTTTGAAGGAATGGGCGTATGCCGGACTGACGTTCAACTTTCTCGGAGCCTCCGCATCCTGGTATTTCAGTAGTGTTCCCGGATTTATCTTCCCGCCGCTGGTGATGCTGTCGTTTATGCTCTTCACTTACTGGCTCTGGAAGAAGAAGCTGAGATCGGCGCAGGATCGATAAGAGGAATGCTTACCAAAAAAAGAGGACATTCTTTCCTGGTTATTAACCACAAAGACGCAAAGACCCGAGGATATTTTTTTATGCTTTGTGTTCCCCGTGCCCTCGTGGTTATTCTAAAAGAATAAATGTATACCCTAAAGAAGCAACAGACAATCAATATGAAAGAAACAGCCGAAGTAAACAGCTTCATGGAGCAAATGGATCATCCTTTGAAAGCAGAAATAGATGCGGTTCGGAAGATCATCCTGTACGCGAACGAAAAAGTAGCCGAACGGGTGAAATGGAATTCCCCGAGCTTCTATTACATCAAGGACATTGCTGCGATGCCGCATCACAAAAAGGAATTCGTTCAGGTGGTTTTCGTTTACCCATCCGGACTTCCTGAAAAGGAGCATGGGATTCTCGAAGGCAACTACAAAGACCGCCGCATTGCCGTTTTTCATTCGATGGAAGAGATCGACAGGAAAAAAGACGCGCTTGAACAAGTGGTGAATGATTGGGTGGAATTAATGGATTTAGCCAGAGATAAACAATAGCAATATAGATTTACGAGGAATCAAATCGTCTGCACTTCTCCATAAACTGACTGCACGCAGAGATAAACAGTCTGCACTTCTTCATAAACTGACTGCACGCAGAGATAAACAGTCTGCACTTCTTCATAAACTGACTGCACGCGGGGATAAACAGTCTGCACTTCCTTATAAACTGACTGCACGCGGGGATAAACAGTCTGCACTTCTTTATAAACTGACTGCACGCGGGGATAAACAGTCTGCACTTCTCTATAAACTGACTGCACGCGGG
>Ga0247810_10001270_pt1 | contig 16556 bp, 12 predicted proteins | sample UWRJL119311C1_FD_179918 | JGI IMG/M metagenome (GOLD analysis project Ga0247810, IMG submission 179918) | Plant litter microbial communities from Arlington Agricultural Research Station in Wisconsin, United States - UWRJ-L119-311C-1 | ecosystem: Environmental > Terrestrial > Plant litter >...
TGGGCATATCCTGTAGCGGTTTCAAAATCTATAGCTGTAAATGTCATGGTAGTATTTATTTGGTTTGCAATTTACAAACGTTAGGATTAGAAAGCAATATATTAATTGAATCCTTAAAGTGATATATCTTCAAAATATACCAATAAAAAAACCTCTGCCATAAAATGACAGAGGCAATATTGTATTTTCTTTTGTATTTCTCCGTTCTCATTCTGCTTAACTATCAATTCATAACCCGTTTCAGTGTCGGAGTTATTGAAGAGCATCCATTCAGCAAATATATTTATTTTATGGATCCAATAATATCGTATTTAGTGATGATATGATGCCTGCCATTACCCAAGTCTACTAATACTGCCTGATTGTCTTTTGTAAACAATTTGGACAGCTCTTCGATTGGGGTTCCTTTTTTTACGATAGGGTAAGGTTTACCCATAATATCTTTGATAGGTTTATCGGCTACATCCTTATCGTTTACATAACTTTGGAAAAGGTCGGTTTCATCTACTGAACCTACAAATCCATTGATATCTATAACAGGAATCTGTGAGATCTTGTATTTGCGCATTCTTTCTATTGCATGTGACACGAGTTCTTCAGTACGTACAATCACAAGAGGTTTGTCGATATGGTCTTTGATCACATCTTCTGCCTTAGTGATTTCTTCTTCCAGGAAACCTCTCTCCCGCATCCAGTCGTCGTTGAACATTTTACCTACATAACGGCTTCCTGAATCATGGAACAATACCACTACTACATCTTCAGGTTTGAAATGTTCTTTAAGCTGAAGCAGTCCCTTTATTGCAGAACCTGCTGAATTCCCAACAAATATACCTTCTTCGAGTGCGATTTTACGGGTATAGACTGCTGCGTCCTTATCGGTTACTTTTGTAAAACCGTCGATTAGGGAGAAGTCTACATTTTTAGGAAGTATATCTTCCCCTATTCCTTCAGTGATATACGAATAGATTTCGTTTTCATCAAATATTCCTGTCTCGTGGTATTTTTTAAATACAGAGCCATACGTATCTATTCCCCAGATTTTGATTGCCGGGTTTTTCTCTTTTAAGTATTTGGCTACTCCTGAGATCGTTCCACCGGTACCTACACCAACGACGAAGTGGGTGATCTTACCTGCAGTTTGTTCCCAGATTTCCGGACCTGTCTGCTCGTAGTGCGCTATAGCATTCGAAGGATTGTCATATTGGTTAACATACCAAGAATTTGGTGTTTCTTCGGCAAGCCTTTTAGATACCGAGTAATACGAACGTGGGTCCGTAGGCTCTACATCTGTAGGACACACTACCACCCTGGCTCCTACTGCACGCAGTATATCCATTTTTTCTTTGGACTGCTTATCGGTAATTACACAGATCAGTTTGTATCCTTTTACTATAGCGGCAAGCGCAAGCCCCATACCCGTATTTCCTGAAGTACCTTCAATGATAGTCCCTCCCGGTTTTAGGTTGCCATTAGCCTCTGCATCTTCTACCATTTTCACGGCCATTCTGTCCTTAACCGAGTTTCCTGGGTTAAAGGTTTCTACTTTGGCAAGTACCAGAGCATCAACTTCGGCAGTTACCTTATTTAATTTCACTAGAGGTGTGTTACCAATAGTCCCTAATATATTTTCTGAATAATTCATTGTTGACGTTTTTACGGATTGCAGTTATACTCCTCGTTTGCAGTTCCAGTTGACAAAGATAATAATTTGGATTTAGATTTTTACTGGAAGAAATTCCATACCAATCCAAAGCGGATTACAAAATCCTTATACGGATAATTCGGCGCTGAATAGAAATCATTGCCTGTCAATGCCGAATTGAAATGTTCGGCTTTGAGATAAATACGCGTTTGCCGTACTCTCGCATTCACAAAGAAATCAAGCATTGGAAATTCCCCTATCTCTTTTTTATTCTGCACATAAAACTCCCCTATCAGAGGGTTGTAATCGTTGGCAAAATATTTGGTAAAATAATTAAATGTTATTCCTGTTTGCAGGAACATGGCCTTTTTAAATACATAATCACTGAAGTACAAGGTATTTCGGGTTACGATCTCAGGTACGTTTAATATATCAGCTGTCTGGTCTACTTTCTGGAAAAGGATAGTATTGTCTAATGCAAATTTGCCAAACTTAATTTCTCTTTCAAGCTTAAGCGAGACGTAGTTTATGGTACCTGCATATTGTTTCGGCTTTACTATAATAACCGTATCGTTAAGGCTTTCATTGCCAAAATACAGTTGGTCATTAAATGTAGAGAACTGCAGTGAAGCGCTACCCCATTGGGTATCTGCCTTTACCCTGAAATTATTGATCTTTTCGTTTTTAAAATTATTGATCCAATTGTATTCGATATAACTGCTTTGGTACAGGTTGTAATTGTGGTTAGGCAGTTTGTTGATCTTTTGGTATTGGAACGAAAATTTGTTGTAATCATCGAGCTTATAGGTTGCGGATGCATCAAAATTGGAAAGGCTCTGGTCGGTTATTGAATTAGAGAATAACACTTTACCATTCCATTTCCCTTTTTGGTAACCGTATTGCGCGCCAAAAGAATTGATCCTGTCATCTAAAGTCGCAGGGATTATGGCTGTACCATTTACTATAATCGAGCGGTAGTAGTAATTGTATGTAAAATCATCGATATAAAACTGAATTTGTCCGAGCGTTTTGTTTTCATAGATTGCGCCCACTTTATTGTAAGTCCTGTTATAACGGGTTTTGTTATAAATGTTGCTTGGCTCATACGAATCTCCAAAACGGTAGCTTGTGGTAGGCTGCGTAAATTCAAACGATTTGTTTTCAAAATTCAGCTGGTGTGTAAAATACAGGTTGTTTTCACCTTCGGTTTTATTGAACCTAAAGTTGTGGTCTATAAAGATCCTGTTCCCCTTTAGCATCGTTTCTGCATCGGTGAGGTATACGTCGAGTCTGGCGCGATCCTTATAATTGGAATCGTCACTTTCAAAATTGTCTGTGTTTTTGATTCCCCCATTTTCCTGGTTCATGATATCCTGGCCGGTAAAGTGGGCTTTTAGCTCGTATCTGTTGTCTTTGGTATGATAATTTGTCGTAAACCTGAAATTCCCTGAGCTTGACAGCTGGTTTACGTATTTCCCAAGCGAACGCAAGCCCTTATAGGCTATGGAGAAGTTTAATCTTTCTGAAGTATTCAGTGTTATAAAGGCGTCTATTGACTGCCCTTGTTCCATTACGGTTTTAAAATACAGTTCCGTCAGTGGTGTAGGTACTGAATAATAACGCATGTCCCTGACCTCCTGATAAGCGAAATGTTTGGCTTTAAAGCCAAATTCGGGATAGGGTGAGTATTCGTTAAGACTGTATTGTAGGGTATTGTAGGTCTGCCCATCGTTGGAAAACTGCAAAAGTCCGAAGTTGTCTTTCCTAAGGTAATTAAAAATATACTCTTTATAGATTGTCAGTGAAGTATCGACATAAGTGGTGTCGCGCTCGAGTGTAATCACTTTGTACATGTCGATGGTCGCTTTTGGGGCGTTATCTTTTGTACTTGTAGTGTCAGTGGAAATGTTTTTATTTCCTGTTCTGTTATTACGCGCGCTCTTGTCAAGCGTCAATTCTCTATCCTTTTGGGCAGCTACTGTTAGCGAGAAGAAGAAAAGAAAAAGCAAGAAAAATCTCTTTGTCATTGTTAGCCTGATATTTGGGGGCAAAGGTAGTATTTTTATACACAAAACAAATTTTAATAAGGGCTTAGGGTTAAAGTTTGCTAAAAGTTTACTGTGTTTAAAATTACTAATTATTGTCTTTTATGGCCCTGGAATTGTTAATTTACAGTACTTTTCAGATATTAATACGATTGCTCCCCAACCTAATCAGTAAACTCACTCTCTTACTATATAAATAATAAACATGAAAAATATCTTTTTAGTATTGTTAGTGGTTTCTGTATCGGCATTTTCACAGGATTTTGAGAAGAACTGGGTAAAGGTTGTTACTTATGAAAACGAGGGGAAGATAAAATCAGCCGATGCTATAGTAGAGAAGATCGAAAGGAGAGCCAGCCGGGAACACAACGAAGTACAGCTGATCAAATGTTTCTTCTACAAGTCGAAATATATGCAGGTACTTGAGGAAGATGCGCAGAGCAAAATTTTAGAGCATCTTGATGCTGTGATTGCGAAGTCTTCGATACTTACAAAGTGTTTATGTTTTAGAATATGATATCCGGGTGAATAATATGGGCGATTTCTCGAACGGGATAACGACTATACAGAGTATGTATGCACCAGAGTTCTCTGGCCATACTAAAGGAATAAGGGTTAGAATTAATGATTAGTTAAGAACTCAAACGATTAACACCCAATTATTTGCATATATTTGCTTAAAATTAAAAACAAATGATAAAAAACTATCTATCTATTTTAACTGTATGCTTGTTAGGATTAACGGGATCTGCCCAACAACTAGACATTAGTATTGAAACACCAGTTCCAGTATGTGCTCCTGGTTCGTGTACAGAATTAAAAGCTAACTATACAGATGTCAAAGAAACTTCTTCATATATCGTAAATAGTATTCCTTACCAGAATTTATATTCTTACACTGGCGGTACAACAATTAGTGCTTTCCAGGATGATATATGGACATCGCTTATAAACTTGCCCTTTAATTTTTGCTTTTATGGCAATTCTTATGACAAACTGTTAGTAGGCAGTAATGGTGTAGTAACATTTGACATTGTAAATAACATACCTGGGAGTATTTGCCCTTACCAATTCAGCACTCTAATACCCAACCCTGCGTTTCCCATAAGAAATGCAATCTATGGGGTATATCAGGATACCGATATTACCGTTACATCCGCTGGCGGAGTACCAATTAATCCTGCTATCCAGAATGTAAATTATTATCTTGCAGGTGTCGCTCCAAACAGGACATTTGTAGTTAATTTCAATGAACTGCCTTTATTTGGTCCTGGCAATGGAGAAAATTTACAAACAAGCCAGATTGTACTTTATGAAACTACTAATGTTGTTGATATATTTATAAAAAAGAGAACAAACCCTGCACCTTTAAGTCAATATATTAATGGAAATGCAGTAGTCGGGATTCAAAATCAAGCTGGTACAACAGCAGCAGTCCCTCCTGGAAGAAACACTGGGCAATGGACAACAACTAATGAAGCATGGAGATTCCAACCAGCCGGAAATAGCCTCCTTACACTCTCATGGTCAAAAGACGGTATTTTTTTCGGTAACGAAAACCCTATAACTGTTTGTCCTACACAGAGTGAGATTTATATTGCCACGGTTAATTATCCGCGTTGTGATGGGACTATAGCAACAGCATCTACAGCTACAGCTGTAATCGTACAATCCCCTCTACCTGTTACGGATCCTTTGGACATCGCTATTTGCACTGGTTCTGCTCCCTCATTTGACCTAACTACGAATACTGCGGTTGTACTCGGCGCTCTTAATCCTGACATCTTCGAAGTCGTTTATTATACTACTTATCAGGATGCACTTAACTATGCAGCCAGCATTGACAGCCCCCAGAATTATGCCGGTTTTGATGGACAGGTTATTTATGTAGGTATTACTGATCTTACTTCGGGAGCACCATGTCCCACAATCAAAAATTTTACACTAACTGTGAATACGCCACTCGTAGCACCTTCCGGAGATACGGAACAGAACTTTATTGAGGGTGAAACACTTGCCGATATTGAATTGACAGGCAGTACCGTTGACTGGTATGCAGCTGCTGAGGGAGGAGCACCTCTGCCCATTACAACTGTTTTGGTGGATGGAACTACTTATTATGCTGAACTTTCAGATACTGACAATGCATGTAGCGGTTTAGGACGATCTGCACTAGTTCAAAGATTCGCTGTAACTGTGTCTGTGGCATTGGCCACTGAGGACTGGACAAGTTTTAGGTTTAAGGCTGTACCTAATCCTGTAAAAGATATTTTAAATATCAGCAGTACTGCAAACATTACGGCTGTTGCTGTTTACAATTTATTAGGGCAGCAAGTTATACATCAAACTGTTAATAATACAGAGGCACAGATTAGTATGGCCGGATTAGCTAATGGAACTTATTTGATGAAAGTGAGCGGTAATAATTTCGTTAAGACTATGAAGGTTATTAAGCAGTAACGCTTCAGTCCATTATAAAAAAAAGGCGGGCTAACTGAATATCAGTTAGCCCGCCTTTTTTATTAAAAGTGCTGTGTCTTATTTTACAATTGTCATTTCATCAACGATATGTTTGGCACCGGCGTATTTGTCGATGATCCATAGTACGTAACGGATGTCTACATTGATTGTTCGCTGCAACTTAGGATCAAAGATCACGTCACCAGCCATAGCTTCGATGTTTCCGTCGAATGCGATACCTATCAGTTCGCCTTTACCATTTAATACAGGAGAACCTGAGTTACCACCTGTGATATCATTATCGGTAAGGAAGTTGATTGGCATGTACCCGTCCTTATCAGCGTATTGGCCGTAGTCTTTGGCTGTATTTAATTCCATTAATCTTTTAGGAAGATCAAATTCTGCATCACCTGCTTTGTATTTTTTAACCATACTTTCCATGGTTGTATAATTATTGATCTTTGCATCTGCATTGCGTTTGTCAGCAGGTAAAGCCCTTACTTTTCCATAAGTCAGCCTTAGCGTTGAATTCGCATCCGGGTATTTGATCTGGTTTAGTTTTGATTCCCTAAGGCCTTCAACCAATAAACGGAAAGAAGCACTAAAGTCATTTTGTGCCTTATCAATAGCTTCTGATTTGGTTGCCAGATGCGCTAACAGATCAGATGACAATTGGTATAGTGGGTCATTTGTCAATACAGCTGGGTCAGGGTTATTGATGAACGCTTTTACTTTATCTTTTGAAGTGAAAATACTTTGTCCAAAAGCTGAATTTACATAAGCTGTAAAATCATTGTTGTTTGCTTTAGCCAGTTTGTCTACTGCAGGCGCTATAGCGTATCCGGATTTGGTAGCATATAAATGCAATTGTGCTGTAAGGATGTCTTTTTCAGCAGGGATATAAAGTTCTTTAAAAAACTCGTCTGCATCCGCAAGCACATCAGCCTTCATTTCTGCCCTTTTTGTAGCATTACCTTTTGCATACATTTCCAGTTCCTTACCGAAACTTCTTGAGATAGTACCGTAAGAGCTTGTCCTTAAAAGCTGTTGCAGGTAATTATCATGTCTTGCTTTGTCATTGGTCAAAGCATAGAAATTGTTGATATTTTTAATGACTCTTCCATATTTTGCTTTGTGTGCAGACTTGTTGGCCCATTTGTCAAACTTGGCTTCCTGTTTGGCTTTGGTTTTGGCCGTGCCGAATTTGCTTAACGCATCAATCATACCCTGGCGGTTTTTCCAGTAATTGGCTGTAGAGGCATATTTGGATGCGTATGCAAGACGTACCGTGGCATCTTTATCCATATACTTTTTCATGTTGTCCATTCCTGTTTTGGCACCTTCTACCCAGGCAGGGTAGGCATACTTTACATTTTGCTCGATTCCGCCTGCCGGCATCCATCGGTTGGTTCTTCCAGGATAGCCTAATATCATTGCGAAATCATTCTCCTTAACTCCCTTAATGCTTACAGGAAGGTAATGTTTAGGAGATAAAGGCACGTTTTTCTCTGAGTAGTCAGCAGGATTTCCGTTTTTGTCGGCATATACCCTAAACATAGAGAAATCTCCTGTCTGGCGTGGCCATTCCCAGTTGTCTGTATCTCCACCGAATTTACCGACACTTTCAGGAGGCGTACCTACAAGGCGTACGTCTTTGTAATCCTGGTAGACGAAATAGTAATATTCGTTTCCTTGAAAGAATGGGCGTACTGCTACCGTGTATTTCCCGCCTTCGTTATTTTCTTTTTCTATTAGTGCTACTTCCTGGGCAATTGCTTTTTCACGTTCTGCCTCTGACATTTTATCATTTACTTTAGACAGGATCCTTTTGGACACATCATCCATTCTGACGAAGAAACGAACATACAGCGATTTTGGCTTTAGTTCTGCTTTTCTGTTTGGCGCCCAATAACCGTCTTTCAGGTAGTTTTGCTCAGCTGTTGAAAGTTCTGCGATTGACTCGTAACCACAGTGGTGATTGGTCAATACGAGACCATCTTTAGAAACGATTTCGGCAGTACAGCCACCGTTAAACTGAACGATAGCGTCTTTCAGGCTATGGTGGTTGATGCTGTAGATTTCTTCGGCTGTTAATTGCAGACCCATTTTTTCCATATCGCGGTGGTTCAGCCTTTCGATAAACATCAGGAACCACATTCCTTCATCGGCCCTAACCGGAAATGCCATTAGGCACATTGCAAGGAAGAGAATAATTTTTTTCATTGAATAATTGTAAATAGTTAGTTTGTCGCTAAATGTTTACAATGCTTTATATTTAAGAAAAAGCATTGCTTGTATTTTTAGCACAGCGAAGATAAAACTTTTCGCAATTTTATTTGGTTAATGTTGCGAAAAACTTAATAATAAGACCTGGACAAAACCAGAGACATCAAGATTCATATACGATATTAAAAGGAATAACTTTTCTATTTTTATCGATGGCAAGCAATCGCCTATTGACGGCATTTATAAAGAAGCTTTCTTTAAGCGGACAGATCAGAATACGATTTAAAACAAAAGGGACCGCCTAATTAGACAGTCCCTTCTTTTTATGATAAAATAATAGGTTGGTATTATTCGGCTGGTGTATCGTTAAGCATTTTCCACAGTTTGTCTTTCAATTCTGTTAGTCCTTGCTGGGCCACGGAAGAGATAAACATATAAGGGATATCCTTGAATTCTTTATCCAGCTGTACTTTGAGCTCTGCTTTTAGTTCGTCGTCAAGCATATCACATTTGGATATTACGAGCAGGCGTTCTTTGTCGAGCATTTCCGGGTTGTATTTTGTAAGTTCGTTAACCAGGATATCGTATTCTCCTTTAATATCCGGTGTATCTACCGGTACTAAAAAAAGTAAGGTAGAGTTTCTTTCAATATGGCGGAGGAAGTAATGACCAAGGCCTTTTCCCTCTGCAGCACCTTCGATAATCCCTGGTATATCGGCAATTACAAATGACTGGTAATCCCTGTAGGAAACAATACCTAAGTTGGGCTTTAGGGTTGTAAACGGATAATCGGCAATCTTTGGTTTGGCTGATGTCAATACAGACAGCAATGTTGATTTACCTGCATTTGGGAAGCCTACAAGACCTACATCCGCAAGCACTTTAAGCTCCAATACCATATCTACTTCAAGTGCCGGTAAACCTGGTTGGGCATAACGTGGAGTCTGATTTGTAGAGCTCCTGAAATGCCAGTTACCCAATCCGCCTTTTCCACCTTGGGCTACTATTCTTTTCTCACCGTCTTCGGTGATCTCAAATAAGATCTCGTTGGTTTCTTTATCACGTACGACAGTTCCCAGAGGAACTTCTATGTATTTGTCTTCTCCATCAGCACCGGTACTGCGATCGCCACCGCCATCGCCACCATGTCCTGCTTTTACGTGCCTGGCAAATTTGAGGTGAAACAATGTCCACAATCCTTTGCTGCCCACAATATATACATGTCCACCACGTCCGCCATCACCACCATCGGGTCCGCCTTTTTCAATAAACTTTTCCCTGTGTAAGTGCGTAGAGCCTTTTCCTCCTTTTCCAGAAGAAACATATATTTTCACGTAATCTACAAAATTCCCTTCAGTCATTCTTTTGAGTTTTGGCCTTAAGTTTTAGGCTATGATCTATTAGTATCAGCCCTACGTTTAAAACCTGCATTTAAATTATTTTTTTAATGATCGTACCAATACCTTATCGATCTTTACTCCATCCATATCTATTACCTCGAGTTCGAACTGGTGCCAGATTAGTTTCTGCCCTTCTTTTGGTATATAAGACAACTCCGTCATGATTAGTCCGCTAACCGTTGTTACATCATAATCATTTATCAGTTCATCCATTTCAAAGTAGGTCAGGAAGTCGTGAAGCGAGTAATGGCCATCAACAAGCCAGGTTCCATCATCACGGGTTACCAGCCTGAAATCGTCCCTATAGAAATCAGACGCATCTCCTACGAGAGCTTCCAATATATCATTTAATGTGATTATCCCTTGGAAAACGGCATATTCATCAGCAACAAAAGCATAGTGGACACCACTTCTTTTGAAGTTTTCCAATGCTTTATATGCAGTGGTCTGTTCCATGATATAAGGAGCTTCTGTCATGATATCTCCTATATTGAACGTGTCATTTTCGAAGTGGGCAAAAATATGCTTTAGGTTTACAACCCCTACAATATCGTCATGGTTTTCATTATATACCGGGTAAATAGAATGCAGTTCCTTTAGCATCAGGTTTTTTACCTGTTCTTTATCGGAGCTTAACGGCAGGAATACAACTGATTTCCTATGGGTCATCAGTGAGTTTACTTTCCTGTCACCGATATGGAAAACACGTTCCACTATGTCCTGTTCTATTTCCTGTACTTCTCCACCTTCAGTACCTTCCTTGATGATCGCTTTGATTTCTTCTTCTGTGACTTTGCCATCTGTAGAAGGTTTTATCATCAGGATTTTTAACAGGAATTCTGTAGAGATTGTCAATAACCAGATAAAGGGTGCTGTGATAATTGATATGTACTTCATCGGTAGGGCTACGGCTTTTGCTATAGCTTCAGGATGGTTTAGCCCAATCCTCTTAGGTAAGAGTTCGCCTAAAACTAAAGAGAAAAAAGTAAGCACTACCACCACTACTCCTACTGCTACTGAGTCGGCGTACGGTTTTAGTGTTGCAAATCCTTCAACAAATGTCTGTACATCTGTTGTTATCTTATCACCGGAGAAAATACCGGTTAAGATTCCGATCAATGTAATTCCTATCTGTACCGTTGAAAGAAATTTGTTTGGTGAATTCGCCAGGTCCAATGCTGCTTTTGCGCTCGCATTTCCTTTTTTTGCTGCATTTTCAAGACGGTTTTTCCTTGCTGAAATCAATGCGATTTCAGACATCGAAAACACACCGTTCAGTAAGATTAGAAAAAATATTATTAATATTTCCATATTGATTGAAAACGCTGGTTTTTAAAGACTGTCAATTACTTTGCTTAGACGCTCTGTAATTTCGCTGATTGAACCTATCCCGTTTACCGGATAAAATTTGTTTTGTTTGTTGTAATACTCCATCAATGGAGCCGTTTTTTCGTTGTATTCCTGATACCTGATCCTTATTTTTTCTTCATCCTGATCGTCGACCCTTCCAGAGGTCTTACCTCTTTCGAGCAATCTTTCGACTAAGATCTCATCATCTGCTTCAAGTGCTACAGTTGCTGTAACAACCCAGTCTTTCGTTTTAAGGAAAGCGTCTAGTGCTTCTGCCTGTGCAATCGTTCTTGGGAAACCGTCAAAAAGAAAACCAGCGGTATCCTGATTTTTCTCTACTTCATCCTCTAGCATTTTTATTGTCACCTCATCCGGAACCAATTCTCCGTTGTCCATATAGCTTCTTGCCAGCTTGCCTAATTCGGTATCATTTTTCAGGTTGTACCTAAAGACATCTCCTGTTGATATATGCGTTAAATTGTATTTCTCTTTTAAAAATTCTGCCTGGGTACCTTTTCCTGCTCCCGGTTTTCCGAATAAGACAATATTAATCATTATTAATTTTATTATGTTGTGTTTGCGATTTGCTTTATTATTATTTCAGTTGGTATACTTCGGGCAGGTTCCTTCCCAGTCCGTCATAATCAAGTCCGAAACCGACTATGAATTTATCAGGAATCCGTATTCCTACATAGTCAAGTTTAATATCTTTTTTATATGCATCAGGTTTTAGGAAAAGAGTTGCTATCTTAAAATGTTTTACATTTTGCTTTTTGAATAATGCCTTTAGCTCCTCAAGCGTATTTCCTGTATCGACTATATCTTCAATAACTATTACTGATCTTCCTGTCAGGTCCTGGTTAAGTCCTATCAATTGTTTTACTTCGCTTGTGCTAGAGGTTCCCTCATACGAGGATAATTTGATAAAACTAAGTTCGCATGGGGCGTTGTAGTGCTTCATAAAATCAGAAACTACCATAAAAGAGCCATTAAGGACGCCTACAAAAACAGGTGTTTGATCAGCAAAATCAGCTTTAACTTCTGCGGCCATAGTGGCAATCGCAAAGTCTATTTCTTTAGCAGAAATAAATGGTACAAATTCTTTATCGTGTAACTGTATCACTTCTATCGGTTTTAAATAATCTGCAAATATACTGAATTAGAATGGAGTAGTATGTATCATAAATATAGTAAAAAGACATTTTTGCCTTTGTTAAATATCCCTTAATATTCCCAACGAATATTTCTTCTCATTTTTATATTTATTAAATTGTTGACAGATAATTTTTTAATTGCAAAAATCTATGAAAACACCAATCCTTACACTATCTCTATTTTCTGCCTTAATAATGGTGTCCTGTAATGGACAGGTCAAAAAAGAAGAGAAAGAGGCCCTTGCTAAACAACCCAATACTACAGTAAAGACGGCAATAGGCGACCTCGTACTTCCTCCACCATATGACACAGAATCCAAAACGAAGAGAAATAGTATGGTTGACTGGCCACAGGGTCAGACTCCTGTAGCACCCGAAGGCTTTACTGTATCCAAATTTGCAGCTGACTTAAAAAATCCAAGGAATACCTATATAGCTCCCAACAATGACATATTTGTTGCTGAAAGCGGGACACAAACAAGTGCAGACAGGATTACAGTCTTTAGGGATAAAAACAAAGATGGGACATTTGAAACCCGACAGGTTTTTCTTGAGGGCCTTAACAAACCTTATGGAATACTGATCTTAAAGAATTATTTTTATGTTGCCAACACTGATGGGCTTTACAGATATCCTTATAAGGACGGGCAGTTAAAAATGGATGCCAAGTCGGAAAAGATAGTCGACCTTCCTGCGGGCGGATACAATAACCACTGGACACGTAATTTACTGTCAAATGCGGATGGTACTAAAATCTATATTTCTGTAGGATCAGGAAGTAATGTTGCCGACCATGGAATGGATAATGAGGTACGCCGTGCCAATATATTAGAGGTAAATCCTGACGGAACCGGTGAAAGAATTTATGCAAGTGGACTAAGGAACCCTGTAGGGATGGATTGGAACCCTGCGAATAAAGAATTATGGACAGCGGTTAATGAACGCGATGAGCTTGGAGATGACCTGGTTCCTGATTATATTACCAGTGTTAAGGACGGCGGTTTTTATGGCTGGCCTTATTCTTACTATGGACAGATATTGGACCCAAGAATGAAGGGACAAGGAAAAGATCTCGTTGCCAAAGCAATTGTGCCTGATGTACCTGTAGGTCCTCATACCGCTTCGCTCGGATTGACTTTTTACAATAAAGATGCGTTTCCTTCGAGTTATAAAAACGGTATATTCATAGGACAACACGGATCATGGAACCGCTCTAAAATATCAGGCTATAAAGTATTATTTGTACCGTTTAAAAATGGCAAACCTTCAGGTAAACCGCAGGACTTCCTGACAGGCTTTATCGCCAACGAAGAGAAAGCCGAGGTTTACGGACGACCTGTCGATATAACAGTTATGAACGACGGTTCTTTGCTTGTGAATGACGACAGTGGAAACACCATATGGAGAGTAACCGCAAATAAATAGACAGTGCATCAAATACTATCCCTAAAGCAATACTGCCTACCGGCAGTATTGCTATTTTTTTGTGTACAGAGCAGTTTTGCACAAGTTACTGAAGGACAGACTCCAGGCAATAACGCTACGAATACGCTAAAGGAAGTTGTCATCAGCTCAATGCATATTAACGACAGCCTGCTTAATGCACCCGCTGCTATTGGTATATTATCAAGAGGTGATTTACAGCGTAACAACAATACCGACATCTCAACTGCAATTAACACTATTGCTGGGGTATATATGCAAACCGCCAGTTATAATACCAATAGGATTTCAATCCGTGGTATCGGAGCGAGGACACCTTATGGCACCAATAAGATTCGTGCCTTTTACGGAAATATACCGCTCACCTCTGGAGATAGCGAAACTACGATTGAAGATATAGATATAGAAAATATTAGCCAGGTTGAGATTATCAAGGGACCACTATCGAGTGTCTATGGCGCGGGTCTTGGAGGCGCAATATTAGTCAGCCCCAATCTTAATGGGCCTGCCGGAAACTCTTTGAGGGTAGGCAGTGTATTTGGATCATATGGATTGGTTAAAAACACTGTAAACTATAGTTTTGACAGTAAATCCTCCAGCCTGACTGTCAGTTATCACAAACTTGAGACTGATGGATGGCGGCAAAACAGCGCTTATAACAGAGAGGGTGTAACCATGGCCGGGGAGCTGTTCCGGAAAGCCAACAGTAAGCTCACATATTTTAGCAATTATACTTATATGAAAGCGTATATTCCCAGCTCTATTGACAAGACTGCTTTTGACACTAATCCAAGATCTGCTGCATTTACATGGAAATCCGCCAAAGGTTATGAGCAGTATGATTCGTATTTGGGTGGACTTTCTTATGATTGGAAACTAACTTCTTCAATAAGCAACAGCACCTCTGTATACATTAATCATAAAGAGGCAGATGAACCTAGGCCTTTTGACATACTACTTCAAAACACTACGGGCTATGGAGCCAGGACGCAGTTTACAGGTACCTTTAGCTCAAAAGCAAAGTTTGTAGTAGGATTTGAATATTTTAAGGATAATTATAAAGGGCGTACTTTTGAAAATCTTTATGAGGATAATAATGGGCTGGGAAGCCTTCAGGGTTTACAACTCACAGGAAGCCAACAGCATCGTACTTTCTATAATGCCTTTGCACAATTCAGGGTACAGTTTTCTAAAAAACTGGAATTACAGGCTGGGGTTAACTTAAATAAGACTGCGTTTGACCTTGATAACAGCTTTCCAGTAGCAGCTATAAATTCGGAACAGTACAGCTATGACGCTATCTGGTCTCCTCAAGTGTCTGTATTATTTAAGCCGACTGTGTTACAAACATTTTATATTTCTGCAAGCAGAGGATTTTCTTTACCTAGTGTAGAAGAAACGCTTACTGCCTCCGGTACCGTAAATTCAGATATTAAACCGGAGAGCGGTTACAATTTTGAGATTGGCGGAAAGTTGTTTTCTGCAGACAGGAAACTGCATGCAGAAATTGCTGTTTACAGGATGCAGATCCAGGATCTTTTGGTGGCACAGCGAATTGGGGATGACCAATATATAGGAGTAAATGCAGGAGAGACTTTACATCAGGGAATAGAGATTACTGCCGACTATAACTGGCAGCTCAACCAGTCTGTTTCTTTACTCCCATACTTTTCTGCTTCTATAGGTGAATACAAGTTCGAAGACTTTAATGATAACGGTAATGATTTTTCCGGAAATAAACTTACAGGTGTACCAGCAAACAAGGTCAATGCGGGAATAACAGTGTCAAGTATTTTGGGAATTTACCTGTCTGCTGATTATCGTTTTACAGCTAAAATGCCTTTAAATGACTCGAATTCTATATATACTGACGCTTTTAAAATACTGGACTTGAAACTCGGCTACCGTATTGAGATTATCAAAAATATCAATGCACATATTTCCGCAGGGATCAACAATTTGACTAACGAGCATTATGCCTCAATGATATTACCGAATGCTACCGGATTCGGGACAACGCTGCCGAGGTATTACTATCCAGGGATGCCTGTAAATTACTATGGAAACGTTTCTGTAAGCTATCAGTTTTAACAACAATAACACCGACAAAGCATTGTACACTCACGATTACAGCACTTTTATTAAGAACCCTTTAAAGACAAATTAACACCTTACAACGGGGAAAAGTCAACTATAATCCTTATTTTTGATTTTATTAATCTAAATCAGATGTTTTTTATGAAAGAGGATTTAACGATATTTTACACAGACGACGACAATGACGATTTGGATTTTTTTAAAGATGTAACCAGCGCTATTGATGATAATATCACAGTTGTCACGCATGACCGTGGAGACAAATTACTCCAGGCATTAAACAATCAGCCGCCTAGTCCACAGATTATTTTTCTAGACCTTAATATGCCTGGTAAAAATGGGTTTGAAGTATTAAAAGATATTAAGAATAAAGAAGAGTGGAAAGACATCCCTGTAGTAATATTTTCTACTTCAAGTGACGAGCAGAGTATTTCCAAAAGCAGAGAACTCGGGGCTAGTTATTACCTACCTAAACAAAGTTCTTTTGAAGCTTTTAAAAAATCAATATCTCATACGCTTACTATAAATTGGAAAACTTTTATCCCCTCTCCAACTAATTTTATTTACAGAACCCAATAATAATTATGAGCACTTCAACAATTGAAAACAACGTTAAAAATGAAACGTTTTTAGAACAATTAAGAGCCAAGACTTCTGATTCACATACTAATCTGGAAAAACTTCCAGTTTCAATGTCAATTACTTCTCCTGATATTACTAATGCATCGTATGCTCA
>Ga0247810_10001271_pt1 | contig 16545 bp, 7 predicted proteins | sample UWRJL119311C1_FD_179918 | JGI IMG/M metagenome (GOLD analysis project Ga0247810, IMG submission 179918) | Plant litter microbial communities from Arlington Agricultural Research Station in Wisconsin, United States - UWRJ-L119-311C-1 | ecosystem: Environmental > Terrestrial > Plant litter >...
TTTTGTTCCGTTTTTGACTGCGTAAGTTCCTTTGCTTTCACTTAATAAAGTTACCTCAGCGGTTTTCCACGGCTTGCTTTCTTTGGTTACCACCTTACCGTCTTTTGATGATTTCAGCAAATCCAGATTTCGCTTGAAATTAGCCAGTTCTCTTTCGTAATGTGGTAATAATTCTGCCCATGTTTTATTATTTCCGTCGTCTCCGCCAATCGGAATTCGGCGTTGCGCGGTCTGCATACTGTTGGCATACAAATAGTGATCTTTGGTCAGATTCACCAATAATTCGTAATGTTTGATGCTCTCTTCAAGATGCGGAAGGGCTTTGTCCAGATCAGAAATTTCGTTGGAATAGCTGTAACGCAAGACCAAAATCGCAGCTTTCACTTTCTCTGAAAAGAAATCGGCGAAGGCTTTGTAAGCATGCATATCGTTTTTCAGACGCAGAAATTCATCTTTGTCCTTGGTTACTTTTGACTCGGCTTTGTCGATGGCTTCAACGGCTAATTTTCCGTGTTGCGTGATTTCGGCTATGATTTGTGTTGGCAATTCTCCAACGTGTGGTTCTTTGTTCCACTCTTTTTTAGCGTACTCCAAAAGCAGCTCGCCCACTGGTCCGCAAGATTCGTGGAATCCTGGATAAACACGCCATTTGGCTGGATTTACTAATTGACTTTCGAACATTCCTAATAATAAAGTCTGACGGTTTCCTTCGGTGATTCCGAAACGTCTTAATGTTTTTGGAGCGATTTCTCCCGACTCATCGTAAGCTTTTTGGATGTTATTTGCTGCTTCTACATCAGTTCCGTATTTAGCAGCTAAATCTTCACTCCAATATTTAATTTCTTCGTTTCTGTCTCTTTTACTATTCCAGGCATACCTTGCCCAGGCTTTGTACCAAATCCAGTCGCGATCCATTTCGAGCAATCGTTCGCCAGTTTTTGTTTTATCAGCTGTGTAAGGCCAATCCCAATAGGAAGCCTGCGGGTACAAATGAAGCGCATTGGCTCCGTGTACGGTGTGCATCGCCTGAACCGTTTTCTGGATAAATTCAGGAGATCCGTAACGGAAAGGCTCCAGATTCGCCAAAATGTGTACGTTCGAAATGTGAACCGAATTCAGCGAACTTAACTTTTTATGGATTTCTCCCCAAGGCCCGCGTGGCGTGTACGTCGTCAAGGACTCGCCATTGTATTTGTGCATCGTGTATAAATTTTTATACAACGGAAGTGATTTTTCCATAACCAATGGCGCATCGGTATCGTGCGCACGAAGGATAATTGGCGGTTCATCCGTTTTTCCTAAAGCTTTCAGCCCGTCCTGAACACCCGGAATAATCGTTTTGGTAAACCATTCTACGTCATCGTCGATGGTGTTGATGGCTTCACCCAGACAAACCAATAATCCTACGTTTGGATATTTTTCGATAAAAGCAGTGATTGATTTTTTGGTGTAATCCGCGATTTCAGGCGTGATCGGGCGTGAGCGATCTTGTGTTTTGATGTTGTAATGCTCCGCAAAAGGTTTCGAAACGATGATATTGTAAAACATCTGAATCACCCAGATTCCTCTTTTGTTGGCTTCTACGGTTAGGTAGTTATAAATTTCTTCGTTTTTTTTGAAATCTTCTTCGCTTACTTCCAAAGCAAACGGATAATCTTTTAATTTTACCAATGAAGCAAACGGATGTCCGTTCCATAAATACAGGGAATTTAATCGGTTGTCGACCATCATATCCAGGTATTTTGTCCACAGTTTTTTATCGTAAAACCACGGGAAAGACTCGGGCGTGTATGGATATTCGTAAACGTCCCTGCCCGGAAGATAAACCGGTTTCTGTACTCCGATACAAGATCCTCTCAAGACCATTTCTGGACTGTCTTCGATATTGATTTCGGATGGAATTTCACCTGAAGTTTTGATTTGGTCTGCCAATTCCAAAGCACCGTACAAAGCTCCTGTGGCATCAGTTCCTTCAATGAAAATGGTATTTTTTTGCGTGCGGATTTGAAAGCCTTCTTTCTTTGTTAGTTGGCTGTCTTCGATTTTAGCGGTTTTAGTATTTTGTTTCCAGAAATCAGTTCCTTTTTCGCCAATTACGATTACTTTATCTTTTGATTTTTTAGGGGTTTTGTCTGCGAAAGTTATTTTGAATCCTTTTGTTGTTGCGGTTTCTGATAGTTTTTCGGCTCCATATTGTGCTCTTGGCGCTTTCGCATCACGAACGATGGTGATGTTTTGCGCTGATGCAAAAGTTACGTATAGTCCTAAAAAAAGTAAGCTTAGATATTTCATTGTTTTATTATTTTTTGACCACAAATTGCGCAAATTATCGCAAATTACAATCGTGTTTGTCTTTGTCACAGATTAAAAAATCTGCTAAATCTGATTGAATCTGTTTAAATCTGCGTGCTAATTTTTCTCACGCAGATTTAAACAGATTTAGCAGATTCTTATTTTAATTCTGAAAAATTTTCTTCAAGTAAGCGACGTTTGCTCCGTAATTTGCTTTCACATTATGAACCTGTGTTACATCACGCGAACGCTCTACGATTAACCAGCCAGTCCATTTCATTTCGTCTAACGCTTTTTTGATTTTTGGCATATCGACATTTTTATCGTTTTCCAACCAAACGCTATCTGTTGTCGAAGCGTGAATTTGCGCCAGATGTTTTTTGCCTAAAATCTTCAATTCGGTTGCGATGTCTCTTCCATTATCTACGGCATTCGCAAAATTGAAAGAGCTTTTGATATGTTTACAGCCAATTTCTTCCAGTAGTTTTTTCTCTTCCGTAGCATTCAATGAAGTTTCGATGGCGATTACTCCTCCAATTTTACCGACTTGTTTTCCTGCCCATTTTAATCTTTCGATAATGATTGGACGCAGTTCGGGATTTTTAGTCAAATCGCTTTCTGTTCCCAGAGGCAAATAAGCAACTTTCACCTTCATATTTTTCATTGTTGCCACACAATCGTTAATCATCAAGTTGATCGAATCTCTTTTGGCAAAGGATTGTGCATAAAATCCGGACATTGCGATAGAACTGATTCCAACACCTGTTTCTTTTGATTTATCCAGAAATTTTTGTCTTTCGATTGGGTCACCTAACTTGCTGTCGAATGTTGGTCTTTTTCCCAAACCGCCCATATCGAGCTCGATTCCGTCTGCTTTTATTTCGCTTGCCAAACCAAAAGCCCCCAGTTTTTGTCTTTTCAAAATCATCCAGTCGCAGACTGCTACTTTGTATTTTTGCTTTTTGGATGATTGAGCTGAAACTTCGCTGTTGAATGTTCCTGATAAAACAATTGTCAGAACTACAGCGATGGTTTTAATGAAACTAGTATTTTTCATATTGTGTTTTTGCTACAAATCGTGATTTTCAATTTGAAATTCGTAATTAATTTTTACTCCTCTTCTGCTTTAACAGCTTTCACTTCAACGCCTTCTTGTCCAGGCCAGATTCCGTTTTTGATTGGAATTGCTTTTAATTTACTTGGATCAATTTTTACGTATTTCAGTTTCTCTCTTCTCCACGTATAAACAATATGTACCATTCCGTCTGAACTCTGAATAATCGATGGATAGGAATATTGGCTGATTTTTGAATCTTCCAAAACCAAAGTCGCTTTCCAATTGATTCCGTCATCCGAAATAGAAAGATTTAAAGGTGTTCTTGGCCCTTTGGCTTCTTTTCCGGGAGGCAAAACGTGATTGTAAACCAATAGGTGTTTTCCGTTTTTCAATGTTACTGCATCAGTTCCGGAGTTGTTGTTTGGCAATCCGATTAGTTCTATATCCGACCAGGTTTTTCCATTGTCTTTAGAAAATGTACTGAAAATAGCTCTGTTTTTTGTTCTTCCAATCGCCTGAATGCTTCCGTCTTTATGAAACAGAATGCTTGGCTGAATGGCGTTGATTTTTTGTTTCCCTCTTGAAATGGTATCTCCCATAACCCAGGTTTTTCCGAAGTCGGGAGTAGATTCCATACGCAAATGCCAGCCATTTCCTTCGGTGCTTGAAGGAAGTAATAATGTTCCGTTACTCAATAAAACCGGTTTGTTTTTAATTGGTCCCAAGAAATCTTTACTTGGCATATCAATTTTATCAGACCAGGTTTTTCCGCCATCCGAAGAAGTTCTGTAAACGCCCCACCACTCGGATGGTTTTGGTCCGATTTTATAAAACAGCATCAAATCACCACCCGGAATTTGGTATAAAACTGGATTCCACGTTGGAAATCTTGTCCCATCTTTCATTACACCATCGGCTACCTTAATGGGTTCCCCCCATTTGTCGCTTCCTTTTGGTTTTATGGCCGAATAAATACAAACATCCGGATGTCTTTCGTGTGATCCTCCAAACCAGGCCGAAACCAAATCTCCATTGGTTGCTTCCACAATCGTTACGGAGTGGCAGGACGGGTAAGGCGCTTTGTCGTAAATGAATTCATCTACTAAAATTCCTTCTTTCCATGTCTTTTTTTCCAAAGCCGATTTACAGCTTCCCAAAAGTAGCAGTCCAAAAAAGGCAATCGTTATGTGTTTGAGTTTCATTATTTATCTTTTAAATATTTATGATGTTTATTTTCAATGGATTATGAAAAAATAAGCCTGCAAAAATTTATTAAGTGTAAAAATAACACTAAATAAATGATTTTGCAACCTGTACAGTCCTGAATTAGGAAAAATTTAGGTGTTTTTTATTTTACATTCAAAACATAAAAGCCCGATTCTAAAGTCAGGACAATGCTATTATTTTCTGTTTTATAAGACGAAGAAAATTGAGCCAGTTTTTGCTTGTTTACCGTTACTGATAAAGCATTTTTCGTTGGCAAATACACCACAGCCGATAAATTGGCAGGAATGGTAATTTTCCATTCTAAAGTGTTTTTGTTTTTCTTCCAGTCGCTTTTGATCAATCCGTAAATCGATTCATAAGAGGCGTTTACAAAAGTCAATCCCGCTTTGAAATCAGGTTTCATAATAATTTGTTTAAAACCCGGAGTTTCGGGATTACTTTTGATTCCGGCCATATTTTCGTAGTACCAAATCAATAAATCACCCAAAAGCATTACGTGGTTTTGTGAATTCATTGTGGGATCTGCAGTGTTTCCATTCCATAATTCCCAAATAGTAGTAGCTCCGTTTTCGACCATATATCCCCAGCTTGGATAGGTTTTGTTGGAAGCTAGTTTATAAGCCAAATCCCCTCTTCCGAAATTCGTCAAAGTTCGCATCAAAAATTGTGTTCCGATTACGCCTGTGCTTATATGACCGTTTTTAGTTACCTCCACTTCGTGGACCATATTTTGGAAAACCTTCTCAATTAAGTTTTCAGGAACCAGACCAAAAGCCAAAGGCAATACGTTTGCAGTTACCGTATTATTGGCATAATAGTTTTTTTCGGTATTTAAAAATTTCGCATTGAATGCTTTTTTGATTCTTGTTGTCAAATCATCATAATGAGCAATATCCGCGTCGGCTTTTGCGATTACCGCAAACTTTTTCATTATGTCCAAAAGCTGATAATAAAACGCACTTGATAATAATTGTCCATCGGTTAAACGCGCAGGATCTTTGGAACGAATCAACTCTAATGATTCCGGCGGAACACACCAGTCACCATATTTGTCCTTGTCCATTAAATCATCTTTTAGATAATTTTCTTCCATATACACCATCCATTTTTTCATAGACGGATATTGTTTTTTAATCACTTCTTTGTCACCAAATTGTTGGTACAGCATATCGCCAACCGTGATATACGTTCCCGGCCAGGTCACATTATCACCGTAATAACGCCAGAACGCTGGCGCCACATCAGGCAATCCTCCATCCTGTGTTTGGGAATATTTAATATCATCGAGCCATTTGGCATACAAAGTCTGGTTATCGAATAAAAAACTTTCGCCATAAGCACCCGTCGTTCTATCGCCCAACCAAGGCTGACGCTCATTTCTTTGTGGACAGTCGATTGGCATCCCTCTGTAATTTCCGCTGATTCCCCACCAGGCATTTTTGAAAATCTGATTCATCGTCGCATCCGAAGATTCGAAAGTTCCGGTGGTTTTGATATCGTCATACACCACTTTTCCAACGAAATTCTCCAATGTCGGTTTGATCGGAAAACCTGAAATCTCTACAAATCGGAATCCGTGAAATATAAAACGAGGTTCCCAGATTTCTTCACCTTCGCCTTTCAAAGTATAAACGTCAGTAGTTTTGGCGTCACGTAAATTGGCAATATAAAGTGAACCATCAGCCTGCAACGATTCGGCAAATTTCATCGTGATTTGATCACCGCTTTTGCCTTTTACTTTCAGTTGTAACCAGCCCACCATATTCTGACCCATATCCAAAATATACGTTCCTTTTGCGGTCGCTTTTATGGAAATTGGTTTTACCTCGCCCATTATCTTCATATTCGGCATCATCTGAGCTTCGTAAAAACCGCCCGGTTCCTGAACGTATCTGGCATTTACCCAGGTTGCATCATCAAAATTGGTCGTCGCCCAGCCTTTCATTTCCTTGCGGGCATCGTATTCTTCGCCGTCATATTCGTTGTTGGATAAAATCGGTCCGTCAGTGGTTAATTTCCAGGTATCGTCTGTTCGGATGATGTCTTTGGTTCCATCGGTATATTCAACAAATAACTGCAAAGCCATTTTCGGAAAACCAAATGATTTGATTTTATAGGGTTTGTAATCCTGACGCATCGCAAAAAATCGTCCGTTTCCTAAAATCGTTCCCAGCATATTTTTGCCTTCTTTCAATTGCGAAGTCACATCAAAAACATTGTATTTTACGTTTTTGGTGTAATCCGTCGGAACCGGTGCCAAAACCTGATCGCCAATTTTATTTCCATTAATGTAAAGCTCATACAAGCCCATTCCCATAATATAAACCTTGGCAGATTTGACTTGTTTTTTCAGATTGATTTCTTTTCGCAAATAACGCGCAGACAATCTCGAATACTGGGAAACACTATCATCTTTCGACAATTTTTCATATCCAATCCAACGAGTCGATTTCCAATCCGCATAGGTTAAAATTCCTATGCTGAAATGGGCATTTTCAGTAGATTTGATTTCACCTTTATTCGTAAAAACAGTTACTTTCCAAAACGCATTTTGTCGGTCTCCCAGCTTTTTTCCGTTGTAAATAATATTAACCGATTCGTTGCTTAATACTTTTCCACTATCCCATAAATCGCCCTTATTTGCATTCAGATTTTCCAAAGTAGAAGCTACTGTAACTTGATAGGCCGTTTGCTTTACATCATTCACATCCGACTTTATCTGCCAGCTCAAACGGGGCTGAACCACATCAATGCCTTCCGGATTGTTCAGCATTTCGCATTGCAGATTGGTTACGCTGATTTTATTTTGGGCTTGCGCCGAAAGTGAAATCAAGGTTATAATGATGAATGTAAGATGTAAAAAAAACTTTTTCATTGTTTTTGTTTTTATGTGTTTTAGAATTGATTCGGAAATCAATCTAATTAACTATTATATTTTACAGAGAGTAAGTATTACCATACCTTCCTCTGATTTTATCCATTAAGCTTAAATCTTTAACCTGAATCTTTCTATCAGTTAATATTTTATGTGCATTCCAACGAATTTTCCAATTTGTATCTTTTGTTTTATCTCTTAATTTTGAAATAACAGATTGTTGAATTCCAACACCATTAAAATCTAACCAATAATCTAATGCTAAAGAATTAAAACGAATTTCCGGTTTTTGATTATCAAGTTCTTTAACGAGCATTTCTCTAACTTTCTCTGAGTCTAACGAATCCGAATCATCAACTGTAATATTCTCCAAAAGCGGATAAAGCTGGTCCATTTTATTTTGAGTGATTGCAATTTCAAAAACCCTTGCAAATTCTTTGGTTAAGAAATCAGTCCAAAAACTATAGTTTTCACATTCAGACAAAGAATAATAAATAAGGTTAATTTTATCAGTTTCAGAAAACAGTTTATCCACACAATAGCGTTTCAATTCCTCAATATTATCTCTGCATAATTTTTCCGTCTCTGCTTCTATTTTTTCTGATGCTTCAAAGTCAAGATTGGAATATTCTTCGTAGCCTATTATACTGTCTAATATCATTTTAAATGTTTTAATTATTTGGATTTGTTTTAAGTCACATTAATTAGCAACTAATTTCTCCAATTTTTCTGAAACCGCAATTTCCTTCCCATTTTTATAAACCCTGAAACCCTTTCCTTTACCATATTTCTCCCCAGTTTTATCCCAAAGAATCGTAATAATATTTCCGTGATACAACACATTATCCAGACAAAACCAATCCCATTTTTCTTGTGGAATCAACGGATTGACCTCAATTTTTTCATCCGCTCTTGGGCGTAAACCCACCAATCCCGTAATCATCAAATCGTTAAAAGTCGAATGGTTGTAATAACGGCTTCTTTCTTTGTCGCCCATCAGCCAATAACCCGTTGTTTCATCCAGATATTCTCCAATATATGGCTTTCCGCGGTAATATTGCGACTGCACATACAAATCCATTTGCTTGAAATAATCGGTTTTAGCAACGAAAGTCTGATTGTAATTATTCAAAACATTCGCCAAAGCCGTCAAAGTCTGTGAACTCGCAAAAGGCCAAATTGCGCCGTCCCATTCGCAGGTTCCGGTTCCGTGTGTTCTAAAACGCGGACTTCTGCGCTCCGCTGTTGTCAAGCCAAAAGGTGCCGAAAACCCTTTTTCATCCTTAATCTGTTCCCAGGCTTTTTCAAAACCTTTGTCTTTTTGTGGCAGATTAAAATACCAAGGAATAAATCCAATTGCCTCCCGAACCTGCGCCAGCGTATCTTTTTCGGTAAACGTTTCAAAGAATTCACTTTTCTTATTCCACAATTTCGTCTCCACTAATTGTTGCAAAACATCGGCTTTGGCTTTAAATTTAGCCTCCACTTCTTTGTCGCCTTTCATCGATGCCATTTTCGAAATCGCCACCGCATTTCCAAACATATAACTATTAATAGTTGGTCTTGCATTTTGTACTTTACGCCCGCCACTCAACGATTCTTCCATTCCGTCCTTTACATCGTGTTGCCAAAACAAACCATCTTTGCGCTGACGGTCTTTTTCCCAAACCGCATAATCCGTCACCATATCCGGGTACATATCCAGCAAGAATTTTTCATCCTTATTCACCAAATAACGATTGTACAACGCATCAGCCGTCCAGCTACTGAATTTATACAATTTATTCATAGGTTTTCCTTCATTGCCGCGGTACCAAATTTTGACATCCTGCTCAATGTACTGCGGATCGTGCACCCAGCGAAATTCATTGATATGGTGCCCCACCGCACAAGCAATCAAATTGTATTTATCGGCATACGAACGATCTACTAAAAACTCCGTAATTCCGAAACCAAGTGGTGTTTTCTTGATGTGTTTTCGAGCCGTCCACCAACGATAATAATATATCTCCTCAAAATTTTGCTGTGGACATTCAAACAACGGAATATTCTTTTCCATCCACGCCCACGCACTGTCATTTGGAATCGCAAATTTCAAATTCTCATCTTCCATCGTGTTGAAATAATCAACATAATGCTTAAAATTATCCGCTTTCAAAACAACTGAAGTTTCTTTTTTAGAATGCCCCGCACCCGATTTACATCCGCTGTTCAAAGCCGAAATCAGAATGACAATCGCCATTATTTTGTATTTAAATTGATATAACATATTCAAATTATTTTAATTATTTGGGCGTGACCCTTCGTGAAAAACTTCGGGTCGTGCTGTACGTTCCCGCTTTTTTTTGTTCGGCTGAAAAAGCCTCTCAAAAAAAGAGCTCCACTACCATCACTCACGCGAATAACAATCACGTTTATTTTATTTCTACTCGTTGCAAGGTTTTCCAAAACCTTACGTTTAATTCTAATTTCAATTCTTTTCTCACAGTTTTGTCATTCCGAGGAACGAGGAATCTCCGCAAGTAACTATACAATCAAAATCCCCAATCAAAGTCTTTGCGAGGAACGAAGCAATCTCACTATCCTAAGCAAACCAAGTGAATCATTGGAACGGATAAAGCAAATGTGATTGCTTCGTTCCTCGCAATGACTATTTCGCAGAAAAACTATAAGTCTGTCCCGCTTTCATTTCCACATCATATTCATTATACTTTGGCAATTGTACTTTAGGCAATTTCGCTTCTTTAGAAATAATCGGTTTCTTCACTTCCACATCATAAAACAACGGATTCGGGTTTTTACCTTTTGCTTTTTTAAACACAATTCCTTTATCTGCTTTCAAAGTATTTTCCAATTTTAATCGGCAGTTTCCTCCTAATTTTGAGTATACTTTCAAAGTCAAAACCTTATTGTTTTTCCAGGTCATATCAATTACAAATCCGCCTCGGGTTACCAAACCTTTGATGCTTCCGTCTTTCCAGACTGTTGGCAAAGCAGGCAATAAATGAATCGCATCTTCCTGACTCTGCATCAGCATTTCGGCAATTCCGGCAGTACAGCCAAAGTTACCATCAATCTGAAACGGCTGATGTGCATCGAGCATATTTGGGTAGGTTCCACCGCCTTTTCTTTGGTCAGCGGTTACCAAATGCAATTGATCCTGAATCAGTTTGTAAGCGTGATTTCCGTCTAATAATCTTGCCCATAAATTCACTTTCCAGCCCATTGACCAGCCTGTCGATTCGTCTGTTCTGTAAATCAGGGATTGTTTGGCTCCTTCAAATAATTCCGGCGTTTTGATTGGCGAAATCTGATTACTCGGAAACAAGCCGTACAAATGCGAAACGTGTCGGTGATTGTCTTTCGGGTTGTCCCAATCGTCCTGCCATTCCTGCAACTGACTGTGTTTCCCGATTTTCATCGGAGGCATTTTGGCCAATGCATCGCTTAATTTTTTCGTATAATTTTCATCCAGAGCTACCAGTTTCGAAGCTTTGATCACATTCGAAAACAAATCAAAAACCAATTGATTGTCCATCGTAGTTCCGGAAGCAATGGTCGATTTTCCGGTTCCACCAGCGTGTGTGTTTTCAGGAGAACTCGAAGGAACCACCACTAAATAACCTGTATTTGGATCGGTAATCATAAAATCCAAAAAGAAATCGGCAGCACCTTTTATTACAGGATAAATTTCTTTTAAATAATTGATATCACCGGTATACAAGTAACGTTCCCACAAATCCTGCGAAACCCAGGCACCACCAGTCATCCACATTCCTGACGCAGCCGAATCTACCGGAGCGGTTACACGCCAGATATCGGTGTTGTGATGCAAGACCCAGCCGTTGGCGTTGTACATTGTCTTTGCTGTTACTGCTCCCGTAACGCTTAATTCTTTTGCCATTTGGATAAAAGGCTCGTGCATTTCGGTAAGATTGGTCACTTCTGCCGGCCAGTAATTCATCTCGGCATTGATGTTGGTTGTGTATTTACTGTCCCAGGGCGGAGTTACCATATCGTTCCAAATTCCTTGTAAATTGGCTGGCTGACCTCCCGGCTGTGAACTTGAAATCAGCAAATAACGCCCGAATTGAAAATACAAACTAGCCAATTGCGGATCGAATTCCTTTTTGAAATCACGGATTCTTTCGTTCGTCGGTTTTTTAATGGCATCGTTTGAACCTAAATCCAAAGCCACTCTGTTGAAGAATTTTTGGTAATAAGCAACGTGTGCTTTTTTTATGGTTTCAAAATCTTTTGAAATAGCTTTCTCTAAATACGATTTGCTTTTCGCTACTTCGTCTTCGGTAATGTCCTGATAGTTTTTGAAATTGGTCGCTATCGAAATGTAAAGCGTCACCTCATCGGCTTTGTTGATGATTAGGATTCCGTTGCTTGCAGAAACTTCTCCGCCTTTATTTTTGGCTTCGATTCGTCCCTGAAATTTAACTTTCCCTTTTACGTTTTCGAAATTAGTTCCCACTCCCGAAAGTATAATTTGGTTTCCTTCTGTTGACGGAACGGTTTTGTCTATCGGGCTGTTCATAAAAACATTTGCCGTAATCTGTCCCGGCTGACTCGCCGATAATTTTACGACAATCACCTGATCCGAGAAAGAAGTCAATATTTCTCTGGTAAATTCTACTCCATTTACGGTGTATTTTACTTTTGCCGTAGCGTTTTCGATATCCAAATCACGGTAATAATTGGTATATTTTTGATGTCCCGGAAACGAAATATAAGCACTTCCAAAAGTCTGATACGGCATTCCGTCATTGGTCTGCGACATAATATCGCGGGTTGCGAGATCCTGTGCTTCATCAAATTTTCCTTCGAAAACCAGCTGTCTTACTTTTGGCAAAGCCTCAATTGATTTGGTATGCGCATTGCTGTTTGGCGAACCTGCCCAAATGGTTTCTTCGTTCAATTGCAAACGCTCCACTGCGGGATCACCAAAAACCATTGCCCCCAAACGACCGTTACCCAAAGGCAAAGCTTCGTTCCAGATGGTGGCAGGTTTGTCGTACCACAGTTTTAGTTCGTTTTTGGTTTGCGCTGTTGAGGCGATGGAAACAATTCCGAAACAGATTGCTGTTATTTTATTTCTTAAATTCATATTTTATATTTTTTAGGCAAAACCCTAATTATTTTTTAACCCCAAATTGCACAAATTAGCACAAATTTCTTCAAGTTACGAGAGCGCGTGAGGGATAGAAGCAAGCTACCGAAGTAGCGCGGATAGCCCGACCCGATTTGGGAAAGGGGGCGACTAAGCGGTTTCGAGAGTAGCCCCCTTTCCCAAATCGGGTCACGCCCAACTATTACTTCTTGACTTCATACACTTTCAGATTTTTTTCTCCGAACATTTCATATAATTTGTTGATGTCTTTAAGCGCGTTTTTAGGCAAATTTTCGGCTTTGTTGCCAAAAACATATAATTTATCATAAGGCTCGATCACGCAAGTCGATTCGTCGATTTCGCCTTTTTCGTTCTTCACTTTGTTTAGATCGAGACCTAAATATTTCGCCATAAATGGGTACAGCGCCATACGTTTTGAAACGCCAAAATCGTGCCCTTCGCTAGAAAAATGGGCATTTTCTACGAGATTTTTTTTGCCGTAGAGTTCGTAAGTTCTTTGAATGAATGGGAATTCTAATTCGGGAACTGCGAGCGTCCAATCTTTTCCGTCAGACACAATCAACTGCGGTTTTGGCGCCATCATTGCCGAAATTTCGGCATTGTTGGTTCCGTTTCCACAAAGGTGGATTCCGCGACCGCTCTCGCACGGACAACCGCCCGAAAAATGCGAAGAAACCATCACCACGGGAGACGAAACCGTGATTCGATCGTCTAAAGTGGCCAAAAACATCGTGTGCGAACCTCCGCCGGAACCGCCGGTAACGCCCACTCGCGAAACATCGGCATTTTTTATGGTGGCCAGATAATCCAATAATCGGATTCCGCTCAGGACCTGAACGGTTGAGGCGATGCTGTTTCGGTGGGTTTCTTCGGGGAATTGCAATAGGGATTCGCCCCAGGCAAACAGGTCATAACTCACTACAATAGCGCCCATTTTGGCCATTATGGCACAACGGTATTGTTCGTCTTTACGGTATCTTCCGTCGCCAAAATGTCCGTCTGGCGTTAAGATTATTGCGGATTTTTTGTTTAACGGGTACGGTTTGTAAATCGATCCTGTTGTGTAAACGCCCGGCAAAATTTCCAACGCGATGTTCTCAACGCTGTAATCTTTATAGATTCTTTTTGGGGTTAAAATGGGTTTCGATTTGGGCGTTGGCGGTGCTTTGTCCAAACCAAATGACGTGATCATACAGGCTTTTATTTCTTTTTTTCTTTTTTCCCAATCGGAAATATTGGAATATAAAGTCGTTAAATAATCCAAACGCTCTTTTCCTTTATCGACTGAAACTTTGTGGTTTTCATACTTTCGGATTTGGTATTTTCCGTCCGGCTGTTTAAAATAAGTCAGTTCAAAAGGAACCAAAACATTCGCCAGAGAAACTTCTAAATTTCCTTGCTCAATTCGCCAATCGGCGTAATCGAGTTCTTTTCCTTTCAGTAAACCTCTGTCGTCAATTACAGTGATTTTGAAAATTGTTTCGATGTTTTTGATGGTTTCCGTAACCGGTTTTCTAAAATTCGTATCGGATGTACATTGCGCGTTGGAAGCCGTCAATCCAAATATTGAAACCAGTAAAGCAAAAAGTATGTTTTTAATTGTATTCATTTTTAAATCTTATAATTTGCATTCAATTGTATATTTTCCTGAACCTAATTTTAAATCTTTAGTCGGTTTTCCATTGACTTTTATTTCTGAATTATTGGCGATTCGTAATTTTATGGTCGCTGAAGTATTCGCTGGAATCTCCACTTTCAGGATTAATTTTCCGTCTTTTTTCTCCCAGGCAGAAGCGATATTTCCGTAAATGGATTGGTAGGTTGCTTTTACGAAAGTCATATCGCCCACGATTTCCGGCTGAATAAAGAAATGTTTGAAACCCGGATTTTGATCATCGGGAACAATTCCGGCCAGACTTTGGTAAAACCATTCTTCGATTTGTCCCATCATAAAATGATTCCACGAATTTCCTTTGCGTGGATCCCATTGCTCGGTTAGAGTCGTTAGTCCAAATTTAATCTGAAAACCATAACCCGGTGCATCGTAATGGTTGTTCATTTTGTACATCGTTTCGTTTTCGCCATTTCGTGCCAAAGCCTGAAATAAATATCGGTTTCCCACATCGCCAGTCGTTAGCCGGTCGCCTTTTGCTTTGATGTTGTTCAATAAATTCTGCATTACCGCCTGTTTGTATTGCGGTTCTACGATATCCATAAAAACGGGAACGGCATTGCTGAACTGACTGCTGGTTCCGTATTGTTTGGTTTCGGGATTGAAAAATTCTTTATTGAAAGCGTTTTTGATATCCAAAGTCAGCTTTTCGTACTTTGCAATATCTTCTGTTTTGTTCAATAATTTTGAGGCTTTTGCCAGCAAACTTGCACCATAAAAATAATGAGAAGTGGCCGAAAGTGCAATCGGGCTGTTTTTAGAATAACCCGCCGGATGTGTTCCGTAATCGTACCAATCTCCCAAACCGTGGGAGACGATATGATTGGTAGCTTTGGTTCCTAAATAATCCACATATTTTTTCATTACGGGATAATATTTTTCGATTAACGAAGCGTCGCCGTAATATTCGTAATACATCCAAGGCAGAATTACGCCCGTTACGCCCCATTCCGGTGAATCGGTGAAATCGCCTCCAAAAACTACATATTCGGGAACGATGGTTGGAATCAGACCATTATCTCGTTGCGAATCCGAGATGTTTTGCATTGTAGCGGGAATAAAACTTTCGAGATTATAATTGAACATTAAACCTGGTCCGTTTAAGTGAATTTCTTCCAGCCAACCCAATTTTTCGCGTTGCGGGCAATCGGTGAAAACACTTTGAAAATTACTTTTGATAGCGTTGTTAATCAGCAAATGTGTTTTGTTGAAAATATCATTGGAAGATTCAAAAGTTCCTGCTTCTCCTGCCGAATTGTAAATGAAATTTGATTTTAAATCGACCAATGTCGGTAGATTTTCATCTTTGGTTTCCTTATAATTGATGTTTTCAATCTGCACATATTGAAAACCGTAATAACTGAATTTTGGTTGCCATTCTTCAACGCCTTCGCCTTTTAAAGTGTAATCATAATAATACGGCTTTCCGGTTTTTCCCTGACTAACCGTTCCGTCTTCATTCAGGCTCTCGCCTACCCAAACCCGAACGGCTTGTCCTTTTTTTCCTTTGACTTTTATGGTGGTGAATCCCGAAAGATTCTGACCCATATTGAAAACATAGAAATTAGGTTTCAGTTCTTTTGCCGTTTTAACTTCGTACTGCTTTTGGATTGTAATTGGTGTTGTAATCTGTGGTCTCAAAATACCTTTTGGTGCTTCCTGAACGATTACTTTTTTCCAAGCCGAATCATTGAATCCAGTTTCGTTCCAGCCTTTTTGTTCCAGATTGGCGTTGTAATCTTCGCCTCCAAAAATACTGTTGTAGGTAATTGGGCTTTTACTGTATTTCCAGGTTTCATCTGATTTTATAAAATCTTCGGAACCGTCTTTGTAAATCACTTTCATTTTGAAAAATAAAGTCGGCGGACCAAAACTTACATAAAATTTCGAGTAACGCTCGGCAAGTGTGTTATACATTCCGTTTCCTAAAAGAACGCCAATTACATTTTCCCCTTTTTTTAGTTCTTCAGCAGTTAGTTCATACGTATTAAAATTGACGGTTTTATCGTAATCTGTCCACAAAGGGGCAAACTCACTATTGCCGATTTTCTTTCCGTTGATGGTTAATTCATAATGTCCCAAACCGGAAATATACACTACGGCTTCTTTGATTTCTTTATTAACCGAAAAAGGTTTGCGAAGCATAATACTTCTGCGGGACAACGAATCGGATGCGTTGATTAATGACGCTTTTTTCTCTTTGTTGAAAGTGGCGGTGTGGTAATTTCTGCCTTCGGGTAAATGGCTGTCGGCTTTTGCAATGGCACCAATCCAGATTGGAT
>Ga0247810_10001273_pt1 | contig 16519 bp, 15 predicted proteins | sample UWRJL119311C1_FD_179918 | JGI IMG/M metagenome (GOLD analysis project Ga0247810, IMG submission 179918) | Plant litter microbial communities from Arlington Agricultural Research Station in Wisconsin, United States - UWRJ-L119-311C-1 | ecosystem: Environmental > Terrestrial > Plant litter >...
CTGCCGCTTCGTCGGCGGGCACCGCGAAGACGATGCGCACGGTCAGCCCCTGGCCGGCAGCGACGACGGCACGAGCGAAAGTGAGTCACTGTTGGCCATCGCCTCGAGCACCTTGGCGACCGCGTCCTTCGGCACGAGGATCTCGACGGTAGCGGCGGCACTGTCGACGACGATGCCGCTCGGGGTATCGATCCTCTCGACGATCGCGTCCGGAACCACGACGACCGGCGGGCCGAATTCACCGCCCTCCTTCTCCGCGGACGCCCACAGGTCTGCCGTCGCCCCGGGCGCGACCGCCGTCGCGAGCTGCCCGTCGAGGGTCACGACCACCGTTGTCACGTCCAGCCCGTCGATAGAACCGACAGCGGATGCCGGGACGAGCTCCCCCTCGGAGATCGCCCTCGTCACCACAACACCGTCGCTGCCGACATCCCCCGGGACGAGGTACAGGATCTCGGACGCGTCCAGGCTCACGGTCGACACGACAAGATCGCTCTCGAAGACCGTCTCACCGGGCATGAGGGCCGAGCGGGCGCTGAGCACCTCGGTGGTGTCATCCGATGCCGAGACGACGACGACTGTGCCAGCCACCGCGACGAGGATGAGGGCGATTCCGATGGCGAATCGTGGATCGAACCAGAACCGCCTGCGTCCGCCGCCCGCTGTCCGAGTCGCCATCTCCCTGCCCTTCCGTGGCCCCGATGCGACCATGCTCGCCACGGCGGCCGCGAGAAGTGGAGAGTTATCCACACTCTGGTTTCGCCCTCGAGCACGCGAGCATAATCAGAGAATGAACGAGAGTAGTGCGAGCGGCCTCGGTCGATTTCTCACGCTCGCCGACACGGCAGAGGTGCTGAACATCTCCGTTCACCAGGCATACGGGCTGGTGAGGAGTGGAGAGCTCGCCGCTATCAAGATCGGCGGGCACGGCCAGTGGCGCGTCGAGCGCTCGATCCTCGAGGCGTTCATCGAGGCGAAGTACGAAGAGACCCGCCGTATGAATCTCTGGAACCAGGCCGACTTCGACAACATCCCCGAACTGAGCTTCGAGCGGCGTAGCGAATAGCCGGGCCGCGCCCGATTCACACCTGCACCATGAGCACGTGGGACAGCGGCACGATCCGATAGTGACCGATCGCCCCGTTACGACGCGGGGTACCTGCCTCGTGCACCGCGAGATCCAGGTGGTCCCGCCCGACGCGATCGATGGTCCCGGTGACCCTCCCCGACGGAGTAACGATCTCGACGTCCACGCGGCGCCGGCAGAGATCCCGCAGTACGAAGGGCAACCCGAGCCGCGCCGATACTGAGGTCTCCGTCTCCCGGGCGGATCCGTTGAGGCTCCGCGGCACCTGGTCGGCGGAGAGCAGGATCGCGGCCACTCCGGCCAGCGCAACGATGCACTGGCGGCGCCGGGGCGACTCGTCCCGCACGTCGGAAGAGAACCAGTCCTTTCCGATCGTCGCCGGGCGCACCGAGACCGACTCCCCCGAGGTCAGCAGCAGCCGGATGCCGTAGTCGGCTCGCCGCTCGTACGACTCGGAGATGGACAGCAGCCGTTCCCGGAGCGAGAGCCTGCCGAGCCGCAGTCGCTCTTCTTCTGCGGCGAGATCGATCTCCTCGGCAGAGAGTCCCTGCTCGAGCTGGCTCTCGAGATCGTCGAAGAGGTTGTCCCACCGCATCGCCCGAACTGTAGAGATTCCGCGTCCGGGCAGCCCGTGAATTCCACAGATCGGATTTGTCAACAACCAATGTTGAGCATTGGACAAGCACTCGGTTATCTGCTTTGCTTCATTCACCCCCCATTCGGGTGTCACCCTAACGGGGCTGATCGACCAGTCTTTCCCTTAGAGAACGGGCCTCATCGTGAGCATTGCAATGCAGATCGAAGAACAGATCGTTGCCGCCCCTCGCACGCGCGAGCTGCTTCCGTCCAAGCCGATCCGGCCGCGGTTCGTCCCCGACGAGTTCTTCGGGCACCAGCCGACCTCCCGTGAAGACCTCCCCAGCCCCGAGCCGCTCCTCGAGAATCTCACCCGCTGCGTCATCGAGATCCTTGCCGGCGCGCGCGACCTCGAACAGATCTCTCGGTGGGTCAGCGACGACGTCTACCACCACCTTCTCAAGCGGGTCGTCCTCTCGGCCCGAGCACGCCAGGCCACCGGCCGCGCGATCACTCGCCCCGCATTCTCGATCGGATCGACCACGGTCTGCGAGCCTCGCGACGGCGTCGTCGAAGCGGTGGTGATCGTGCGGGGTCGGGCTCGCACCCGCGCTGTTGCCCTCCGGCTCGAGGGCCTCGACCGGCGCTGGCGTGCGACGGCGATCAACGTCCTCTAGCAGGGCGACACGAAAAAGGCCGGCCCCGTCAGGGACCGGCCTTTACTCGTGAATCGGCGTTAGCGCTTCTTCTCCTGCGAGCGACGCTCCGCGCGGTTCACGGGAGGAGCGGCATCCGGGTCGACCTTCTGTCCGAACGCACCCTTTGCTGCAGGCTGCGCCGGGGCAGTGGTGCGAGCGAGGGTCGGGTTGGCCTGGGTCGCACGCTGGGCGCGAGCCGTTTCGGCCTTCTGCACCTGGCCGCGCTGGTTGCGCACCTCGACCTCGCCTGAAGCATCGTCGCTCGGAGCCGAGTAGCTGAGGCGCTCCTCGGGAGCTTCGTTGCCGCCCAGGCCGCGGGCCGCGACGATCGGCGCACTCGCGTTCGCCTCACCACCGGTGACCTCGACCTCGAGATTGAACATGAAGCCGACGGACTCCTCGCGGATCTGGCCCATCATGTTCTGGTACAGGGCGAAACCCTCACGCTGGTACTCGACGAGCGGGTCACGCTGCGCCATGGCACGGAGGCCGATGCCGTCCTTGAGGTAGTCCATCTCGTAGAGATGGTCCCTCCAGCGGCGGTCGATGACCGACAGCACCACTCGACGTTCGAGTTCGCGCATGGCCGGTTCGCCGAGTGACTCGGTACGGCGCTCGTACGCGAGTCGGGCATCCGAAAGCACCTGCTCCTTGAGGAAGGTCTCGGTGACGCGACCCTTCGCGCCGGCCTCCATGAGTACCTCATCGACCGTGATGCTGATCGGGTAGAGCGTCTTGAGCTCGGTCCACAGGGCGTCGAAGTCCCAGTCGTCCGAGTGCCCGTCTGCCGTGTGGACGTCGATGACCTCGGTGACGACGTCTTCGAGGAACTTCGAGACGCGGTCCTTGAGGTCGTCGCCCTCGAGGATGTGGCGGCGGTCTCCGTAGATGGCCTCGCGCTGGCGGTTGAGAACGTCGTCGTACTTGAGGACGTTCTTGCGGATCTCGGCGTTGCGTCCCTCGACCTGCGACTGGGCAGAGCGGATGGCGCGACTGACGACCTTGGACTCGATGGCCATGTCGTCGGGCACATTGCCGCGAGACATGAGTGCTTCGGCCGCACCACTGTTGAACAGGCGCATGAGGTCGTCCTGCAGCGATAGGTAAAAGCGGCTCTCTCCCGGGTCGCCCTGGCGACCGGAACGACCGCGCAGCTGGTTGTCGATACGGCGGGATTCGTGGCGCTCGGTGCCGAGCACGTAGAGGCCACCGACCTCGACGACCTTCGCTGCTTCCGCGCTGACCTCGCTCTTGACCTCCGAGTACACGGAGTCCCACTCCTGCTCGTACTCGTCAGGGGTGTCGACGGGGCTGAGTCCGCGGTTGTTCATGTTCGCGACCGCGAGGAACTCGGCGTTTCCGCCGAGCATGACGTCGGTTCCACGGCCGGCCATGTTCGTTGCGACCGTGACGGCGCCGAGGCGACCGGCCTGGGCGACGATTGCAGCTTCTCGTGCGTGGTTCTTGGCGTTGAGCACCTCGTGCTTCACGCCGCGACGCGCAAGCATCTTGGAGAGCAGTTCGCTCTTCTCGACGCTCGTCGTTCCGACGAGAACGGGCTGGCCCGCTGCGTGGCGCTCGACGATGTCCTCGACGACCTGCTCGAACTTCGACTGCTCGTTCTTGTAGACGAGGTCGGGCTGGTCCTTGCGGAGCATCGGCTTGTTGGTCGGGATCGCGACGACACCGAGCTTGTACGTGCTCATGAACTCGGCGGCCTCGGTCTCGGCCGTACCGGTCATCCCCGAGAGTTTGTTGTAGAGGCGGAAGTAGTTCTGCAGCGTGACAGTGGCGAGAGTCTGGTTCTCGGCCTTGACGATGACGCTTTCCTTGGCCTCTATCGCCTGGTGGATGCCCTCGTTGTAGCGACGACCCATGAGGATTCGGCCGGTGTGCTCGTCGACGATGAGCACCTCGCCGTTCATGACGACGTAGTCCTTGTCCTTCTTGAACAGCGCCTTCGCCTTGATGGAGTTGTTGAGGAAGGAGATGAGAGGCGTGTTCGCCGACTCGTAGAGGTTGTCGATGCCGAGGTAGTCCTCGACCTTCTCGATACCGGGCTCGAGCACACCGACGGTGCGCTTCTTCTCGTCGACCTCGTAGTCGACCTCCGGTACGAGCTTGTTGGCGAGGTTCGCGAACTCGGTGAACCAGCGGTTCGCTTCACCCGAGGCCGGTCCCGAGATGATGAGCGGGGTACGCGCCTCATCGATGAGGATGGAGTCGACCTCGTCGACGACGGCGTAGTAGTGGCCGCGCTGCACCATGTCGCTTGCCTGCCACGCCATGTTGTCGCGGAGGTAGTCGAAGCCGAACTCGTTGTTGGTGCCGTACGTGATGTCGGCCTCGTACTGCTCGCGGCGTTCCTCGGGCGTCTGGCCCGAGATGATGCAGCCGGTCGTCATGCCGAGGGCGCGGAACACGCGTCCCATGAGCTCTGACTGGTAGCTCGCGAGGTAGTCGTTGACCGTGATGACGTGCACGCCACGGCTGGCGATCGCATTGAGGTATGCCGGAAGGGTTGCGACGAGGGTCTTGCCCTCACCGGTCTTCATCTCGGCGATATTGCCGAGGTGGAGGGCGGCGCCACCCATGAGCTGTACGTCGAAGTGGCGCATACCGAGGGTGCGGCGCGCAGCTTCGCGCACGGCCGCGAACGCCTCGGGGAGCAGGTCATCGAGGGATTCACCGTTCGCGTAGCGCTCGCGCAGCTCCGCGGTTTCATTCTTCAGCTCATCGTCTGTGAGCTCCTTGAAATCGTCTTCCAAATGGTTGACGGCTTCGGCGTACCGCTTGAGTCGACGAAGAAGTCGACCTTCGCCTACACGAAGTGCGCGTTCGAGAACGTTGGCCACCACAAACTCCAGTACTGCCGCGCCCAGCGGCGGGTCGGCGATCGATCGTAGCAAGCCTACCGAGAGCGTTGCTGAATCGTGACCGAACGCCAGCGGGTACGCCGCCAGCTTAAAAGGTCCCGCAACGCGAGAGGTGTGGCGGGAGCACGTGCTCCCGCCACACCTCGTGGCTTGTTCGGTTGGCGCGTCAGCTGGCGCGCTGGCTTACGCCGACAGCCTCCTGCTGCACGCCGTCTGCTCCGTCATCGAGGCCGATGACTCCGTAGTCCCAGCCCTTGCGGCGGTATACGACGCTCGGGCGGCCGTTCTCCGTATCGATGAAGAGATAGAAATCGTGCCCGACGAGTTCCATGTAGTACAGCGCATCGTCGACGGACATCGGGGAAGCCGCGAAGGTCTTCTTCCTGATGACGACGGGCGAGTACGGCTCGTCGTCGGCGTCCTCGGCCTCGGCGGCAACGATCGGAACCGATCCGGTGCGCACGTTCTCGAGAACCGCCGCGTCGGCGGGGACGACGTCGAGAACGCTGAAGTCACTCGATGTCGCTTCGTGGAGCGATACCGGACGGTGCTTGCCCCGGTGGACCTTCTTGCGGTCCTTCGCCTGGCGTATTCGTTCGATCAGCTTGGCCATGGCCAGGTCGAATGCGACGTACTTGTCGGATCCGTCCGACTCAGCCCGGACGAGCGGCCCCGGGCCCACGACGGTCAGTTCGACCCGGTCTTGCCCGTTCGCTGACCCTCGTGTTTCGTGATGCCTCGAGACCTTTATCTCGAAGGCGATTGCCCTGTCGGCAAGATGGGCGATTTTCTCCGACTTCTCCAACGCGTAATCGCGGAAGCGATCGGTGACCCCCAGGTTTCGTCCGGTAATGGTAGTTTCCACGGCGACCTCCCAGCCCTCATTGGCGCTCCACCGGGGTTACTCGGCGGTCATGCTTCGCGCCTTTTTGGCAACGGTAGTCCTGCCCGTACGGAATGTCACGGAATGGTTGCGCGGTCTCAAGCGATAGTCAGTGGTTGCCCCGCGAACTCACACCGACACGCTGGGGACTCTCCAGCAGGCGTGGTGTAAAGGCCAGCGCGGCCACCCCGACGACCTCGCCGCCGGCCTCGCGAACGGCGCGGATTGCCTCGCGGATCGTCGCTCCCGTGGTGATGACGTCGTCCACGAGTACGAAGCTACGGCCGTACAGCGACCGCTTCGCCCGCATGGATCCGGCCCGGTTCTCCACGCGCTCGGCGATGCCGAGGGTCTTCTGCTTGCGAGCACTGTGGATGCGCAACTCGGCGACGGTCCGGTATCCGCTCGCCCTCGCGAGCTCGTCCACCGGGTCGTAGCCGCGCCTCCGCATCGCACCCGGACTCGCAGGCACTCGCAACACCTCGACGTTCCGCGGGCACCCGGCGAGCGCCGCGAACATGGCGGGTGCGAGCGCGCGGGAGAGGGACGTGCGCCCCTCCTCTTTGAACGCGAGGACCACGTTGCGCACGACGCCCTCGTATCTGAGCGCCGTGAACGCGGGGATACCCGCGCCGAGGTCGCGCTCCGTGACGTGCGGCTCGAGGCAGGCGCGACAGTCTGCGCACAGCACACGGTCGTCCCGCCCGCACCCGACGCACTCCGTGGGCATGACGAGCGCGAGCGCGTCGAGAAGAGCCGAGCGGATGCCGGAGAGCACGCCCACAGGCTGGCACGGGCCATCGACGTGGAGACGTCGTTCCGCGCTGCTGGGGACTATCCGGGCTGCTGCGTCGCGAGGAAGGAGGCGTCGATGCCGGTGTCCTGCCACGTGGTGCTGCGCGGTTTCCAGACGGTGCCGTCGCTGCTGAGAACGCGGAGGAAGGCTGTGCCGCCACTGCCGACCGCGGTGATGCTCACGCCGCCCTCGACCATGCCGATGTCGGTGGACGGGCCTCCGATGTCGTATGTGATGACGCGCGCGAATGTCCCCGCGGCGGTCAGCGACACCACGGACCGGTCGTTGACCCACGCGGCGTCGAGCGGGGTGGCATCCGATGTCGACAGCACGGTGAACTCTCCGAGCAGCTGCGGTTTGCCCTCCTGGCGATTGATGCCGGCGATGCCGAGCACGGCTCCCTCGTCGGTCGTGAGCGAGAGAAGGAGGCGGGTGCCGTCGCGCGACACATCGAGGGAAACGACCCGCGCGCCGACCGGCAGCGACGAGACGTCGATCGGCACGGGGGCGCCGTTCGCCTGCCATGCCGTGATGGAGGCGACGTCGCCTTTCTTCGCCGTCCAGACATACCCGAACTCGTCGATAGAGGGGTCGACGAAGTCATCGCCGGCCTCCAGGAGCAGCGGCTCGGCTCCCGAAACCGCCGCGTACACGCCGGCATCCGACCGCAGGGCGAGGGTGTTCCGTCCGATCGCGTACGCACCGCCGGTTGCGGAGAGCTGCGTGATCGCCGCGCTCGCGGCGCTCAGGATGGTGAGGTCGCTCGAGGTCGCGAAGCCGAGCGAGTCGCCCTGCCGCACGAGCGGGAGCGAGTTGACGCTCGGTTGGGTGATGGCCTGCGGCGCGCTCGACTCCTCGACCGGGAGCGGGATGCCGCCGACGGCGAGCGTGACGGACGAGACCGTCGACACGTTGGTCAGGCTTGCCTTGAGCTGCTGCACCATCCTGTTGCGCTCGGCCGGTGTCGCCTCCTGCGCCTCGCTCGCGAGATCAACCGTTGCCGTCCCCGAGTCGACCGCCACCACGTCGTCGAGGGTCGTGCCGAGCGGGAAGGCCGTGACGACGGCGTTGCCGAGCCACGTCGAGGGCCCGGCAATGAGCGCGGTCGTGATGCGCGTGGTGATCCTGCTCGTGACCGGGAACCAGCGGGTGTCCGGGACGAGGTAGGTGTAGCTCGGGTCGAAGAAGTACAGGGGGCGGGCGGCGAAAACGGAATCGAAGTTGTCGTCGCGGAGCACGATCCCGTCGAGCAGCGAGCCGATCCGCCACTCCCCGTCCTCCTGCACGAACTCGAACTGCAGTTCCTTTTTGGTGGCTTCTGCTTCCTCGGTGTACCGCCCGGTGTTGTTGATCTCGGCGGACTGGTCGAACGTGTACCTTCGCGAGGTTTCACTCAGAGTGTCGACCTTGAACGCACCGGAGCGTATCGAGACGATCTCGTCAGGGTTCCAGGTCTCCCGCACGCTCGACGCCAGGAACTGGCGTGCGGTTTCGTAGTTGTCCTGCGGGTTCGTCGCCGCGGTCATGAAGTCCTGCAGGATGTCGTCAACTGTCGACCCGGCGCGCGGCCCGGACGGGAGGAAGCCGATCGGCACATCGACGTTGTTATCGATGACGTCGCCCGACTCCACGGGACCGCTCGAGGGGATACCGGCGCACCCGGCGAGCGCGAGGGCGATCGCGACAGCGGCGGCCGCGAGGAAGCGGTGGGTCATCAGTTCTCCTCGAGAGCTGCGATGGCATCGACGGGTGGGAGCTCGAGCGGTGACGACCGCAGCTCCGCCCCACGAACACGCGGGATGGTGAGGCGGAAGCACGATCCCTCTCCGGGGGCGGACCAGACCTCGAGCCATCCGCCGTGGAGGGCGGCGTCCTCGAGCGAGATCGCGAGTCCGAGTCCGGTGCCGCCCGTGGTGCGCTGGCGGGAGGGATCGGCGCGCCAGAACCGGTCGAAGACCCGATCCATGGCGGCAGGCGTCATCCCCACGCCGTAGTCGCGAACCGCGATCGCGACCGCCTCCTGGTCGCTGTCGACGTGGATGACGATGGGCTTGCCCTCGCCGTGATCGATCGCGTTGCCGAGCAGGTTGAGCAGGATCCGGCGGATGCGCCGGGAGTCGACGTCGGCCTCGAAGTAGCCGCCGGGGGCGACGATGCGCAGCTCGGACCCCTTGGACGCACTGAGGGATTCGACCGACTCGACGGCGTCTTCGGCCAGACGGACGAGGTTGGTCGGTTCGGTGTCCATGTCGACGGCGCCCGCGTCGTAACGGCTCATCTCGAGGAGGTCCGCGAGGAGCATCTCGAAGCGCTCGACCTGGGTGTGGAGCAGTTCGGCTGTACGGGCCATCGTCGGGTCGAACGACTCCCGCTGGTCGTAGAGCACGTCGCCCGCGAGTCGGATGGTTGTGAGAGGCGTGCGGAGTTCATGGGACACGTCCGACACGAAACGCTGCTGTACCTGGGAGAGCGTCGCGAGCCTCGTGATCTGCTGCTGCATGCTCGTCGCCATTCCATTGAACGACCGCGCGAGCGTCGCGATGACATCGTCGCCACGCACCGGGATGCGGATGTCGAGCTCTCCGGCGGCGAGCCGCTCACTCGTTTCGGCCGCCATGCGAACGGGACCGACCACGAGCCGCACGACGACCCACGTGACGGCCGCGATGAGCACGACGAGGGCGACGCTGCCGAGCCAGAGGGTCTGCTGCACGAACGAGAGCGTCTGCTGGGTGTCGGTCAGGTCGTACGCGAGGTAGAGCTCGTAGTACCCCTCGTTGGGCACGTCGATGAGCGAGCCGACGACGATCCCCGGATCGGTCTGGGAGTCGCTGATCGGGATCGATACCGACTGCCAGTACGGTCGCAGCTCGTCCTGGGCAGCGGTGACGTCGTCGCGGAGGGACTGCGAGACGAGGGTCGTGACGTCGAACGCGGGCGCGGCGCGACTCGGCGGAGGGTTGACGCCCGCTTGGCCCGGGGTGCGCAGGATGGCGACGTAGGGAGTGGACGACGACTGGGTCGCCGCGGCGAACGCGTCGATCATCGTGCTCTCGAGGTCGGCGGATACGGTGCCCTCGACGGCGTCGAAGCGCTGCTGCACCGTGACGTTCACCTGCTCGGCCACGTCGAGCGACTGCTCGACGCGCGCCTGGAACAGATTGGTGCCGATGCTGTAGGACATGTATGCGCCGATCACCCCGACCGCGATGCCGGAGAGCACCACGGTGATGGCGACGGTGCGCAGCTGGAGTGACGCCCGCCAGACCCTGCCCGCCCTGCGCACCCAGCCGCGCCAATCGAAATCGCGCATCGGGAGACTAGTTCGGGCTGCCCGCGCGGTAGCCGACGCCGCGCACGGTCATGACGATGCGGGGGTTGTCGGGGTCGAGCTCGATCTTCGCGCGAAGTCGCTGCACGTGGACGTTCACGAGGCGGGTATCCGCCTTGTAGTGGTACCCCCAGACCTGCTCGAGGAGCATCTCGCGCGTGAAGACCTGTGCGGGCTTGAGCGCGAGGGCGAGCAGGAGCTCGAATTCGAGCGGGGTGAGGTTGATGCGCTCCTCGCCGCGGCGCACCTCGTGTCCCGCGACATCGATGACGACATCGCCGACGTGGAGGGTGTCGGTCGAGGCCTCGGGGGTCGGACGCAGGCGGGTGCGGATGCGGGCGACGAGCTCTTTGGGGTTGAACGGCTTCACGACGTAGTCGTCTGCGCCGCTCTCGAGGCCCTTGACGACATCCGCTGTATCGCTCTTCGCGGTGAGCATGATGATCGGTACACCCGATTCCTCGCGGATGAGGGAGCACACCTCGATCCCATCCATGCCGGGAAGCATGAGGTCGAGCAGCACGAGCTCGGGCTTGGACTCGCGGAATGCGGCGAGCGCTTCGGAACCGTCGGCGCAGAAGTGAGGGTCGAAGCCCTCGGAGCGCAGGACGATCCCGATCATTTCCGCGAGTGCGGTGTCGTCGTCGACAACCAGGATGGTGGCGTTCATGACCCTCTTCTGTAACTGTCGCTCCCGCAATCTTCGGGATTCTGTCCACTAAGTGGCTCAGGGTGTGGAGCTTTGGCACAAGAGTAGTCGAGTGTGCGAGCATAAGTCTGGTGCTGAAAGGCCCCAGACCAGCGGAGGGTGCCAGCTTGTCCAACCCGAACTCGTGGCAGCCACCGGCCGGTGACCAGCAGCCACCCGCACCACCGCGCTACGGCGAGTACGCACCGCCGAGCGCCTTCCCGCCTCCGCCGGGACCCCAGCAGGGTTGGACCGCTCCCCCCAAGCCAGGACTCATCCCCCTGCGCCCGCTGCCGTTCGGCACGATCCTCGGGTCGTCGTTCCAGGTCATGCGCCGCAACCCGAAGCCCACCTTCGGCATCTCGCTCGTGCTCAACGCGATCATCTACCTCCTCACGTTCCTCGTCATCGGCGCGTTCGTGGCGTTTGCCATCGGCCGGGTCTTCTCGGCGACGGAGGCGGACCAGGAGGCGATCATCGCGGGGAGCCTGCTCGGCGGCGGGCTCGCTCTGCTCATCCCGATTGCGGCATCCGTCGTTCTCACGGCCATCCTGCAGGGGGTCATCTCGCTCGAGGTATCCCGCGCGACCGTCGGCGAGAAGCTCACCACCAAGCAGCTGCTCCGCCTTGCCAGGGGCCGCATCGGAGCGCTCATCGGCTGGGCGTTCGCGCTCGCGGGAGTCGCTCTCGTGGCACTCATTCTCGCGACGGTCGTCGTCACGCTGCTCATCGCCCTGGGCGGCACGGCCGGCCTCGTCATCGGCATCCTGTTGGCGATCGGCTTCGTACTCGTCTTCATCGCCGCATACGCGTGGATCGGCACGAAGGTCTCGCTCGTCCCGAGCGCACTCCTCATCGAACGGGCGACCCTGCGTGGCGCGATCGCCCGATCCTGGACTCTCACGAACCAGAGTTTCTGGAAGACCCTCGGTATCGAGTGGCTCGTCGCGCTCATGGTGAGCACGGCCGCCCAGGTCGTCACGTTCCCCATTTCCCTCATCTTCAGCCTGCTCGCTGCCGTCCTCGCGCCGACGGGCGATGAGACGGTGGCCGTCGTCGTGCAGGTCATCGGCACGATCATCACCGGACTCGTCGGTGTGGTGATCGGCGCGATCGGCATCGTGATGCAGTCCGCCGCGGCATCCCTTATCTACATCGATCTCCGGATGCGGAAAGAGGGCCTTGATCTCGACCTCATGCGCTTCGTCGAGGCACGCCAGGCGGGCGATTCGTCCGTAGCGGACCCGTTCCTGACCGTCCCAGCTCCCGCCGCGCCCGCGGCTCCCCCTGGTTCGCCGTGGGGCTGATCGGCCTCATGACGGTTCCCGTCGATCCGGAGTCTCCGGAGGCGCAGCAACTCCTGCTCGACGAACTGTCGAAGGCGGAGTACCAGCAGGCGCAGCCGACCTGGCTCGACCAGATCGGCCAGGCGTTCAGCGACTGGCTCCAGTCGCTGCGGTTCGACGGCAGCGGCGGTCCCCCTGAGGCACTCCTCGCGACCATCGTCGTGGTCGTGATCGGGGCGCTCATCGTGCTCTTCCTCGTGTTCGGATTGCCGCGGCTCAACCGCCGCAGTTCGGCATCCGGTGCCCTGTTCGGCGAGAACGACGACCGCACCGCCGAGCTCATACGCCGCGCTGCCGAGAAGGCTGCGGCGAACGGGGACTTCACGCTGGCGATCGCCGAGCTGTTCCGCGCTCTCGCGCGTGGTCTTGCCGAGCGCACCGTGCTCACCGTCTCCCCCGGCACGACAGCGCGCGACTTCGCAGCGCGCGCGGGTCGGGCGTTCCCGGACTCCGTCACCGACCTCGCGATCGCCGCCCAGTCCTTCGACGAGGTGCGCTACCTCGACCACGAGGGCACTGCCGCCCAGTACGAGCAGTTGCGCGAGCTCGAGGCGCGCGTTCGTGAGGCCCGCCCGCAGTTCGAGACGGTGTCCGCGTGACAACGACTCTCCAGGAGGTGACGACACCTCCCGTGCGCCGGGTGTTCCGCCGCTGGTTGTTCTGGATCGTCCTCGGCGTACTCGTGCTCACTGTCGTCATCGCTGCGACGGTTGCGACCCGCTCCGCCACGATCTCCGATCCGCTCGCAGCCGACAACCCGACACCCTCCGGCGCCCAGGCGGTTGCGCAGGTGCTCGGCGACCAGGGCGTCACCGTCACGGCGACCTCGACTCTCGACGCCACGATCGATGCGGCGGCCTCCCCCGCCGACACGACGATTCTCTTCTACGACCCGAACAGGATTCTCTCCGCCGACCGGGTAGCCGACCTCGCGGGCCTCTCGGCGCGCCTCGTGCTCGTCGACCCGGACTTCGCCACCCTCCGCGCGCTCGCCCCCGGCGTGCTCCAGGCCGGCTCCGTCGAGGGCGATCTCGACACGGACTGCTCTTCGCCTGCCGCCGTCAAGGCGGGCACCGTGCTCGGCGACGGATCCGGCTACCGCATCGGGAGCGGTGCAGCGGATGCCACGACAGCCTGCTTCAGCAGCGGCGACGACGTGTACTCGCTCGTGGACCTCGCAACGCCCGCCGGCACCGTGACGGTACTCGGCCTGACGTCCGCCCTCACGAACGAGCACGTCGGCTCCGCGGGCAACGCCGCCCTCGCGCTCAACCTGCTCGGCGAGCACTCGACGCTCGTCTGGTACATCCCCGGAGTCGCCGACTACGCGGGCGAGCTGCCGCCGTCGCTCGCCGACCTGACCCCGGAGTGGGCAACACCCGTCATCATCCTCGTGCTCCTCACCGCCCTCGCCGCTGCCGTGTGGCGCGGGCGCAGGATGGGTGCTCTCGTCATCGAGAACCTGCCCGTCACCGTGCGCGCGAGCGAGACGATGGAGGGACGTGCGCGCCTGTACGGATCGGCGTCTGCGCGACTGCACGCGCTCGATTCCCTGCGCATCGGCACCGTGGAGAGAGTTGCCGCGGCCTGCGGGCTGCCGCGGGTTGCGACCGTCGATGAGGTTATCGCCGCGTCATCCGCTCTCTCGAATATCGACCCCCGATCGGTTCGCGACCTGCTGCTCGATGCCGTGCCGCACTCCGATCGCGACCTCGTGCGGCTCTCGGACGCACTGCTCGACTTCGAGGCGCGGGTTGCTGCTGCCTCGCGACCGTAACTAATCCTCAGCACGATAGAGAAGAATGGGCGAATGACTGACAACGAGTTGCGCGAAGCGTTCACGCGAGTACGAACCGAGGTCGGCAAGTCCGTCGTGGGGCAGGATGCCGCGGTGACCGGGCTCATGATCGCGCTGCTCGCGGGAGGGCACGTCGTGCTCGAGGGTGTTCCCGGGGTGGCGAAGACGCTCCTCGTCCGCACGCTCAGCGCGGTGCTCAAGCTCGACACCAAGCGCGTGCAGTTCACGCCGGACCTCATGCCCGGCGACGTCACCGGTTCGCTCGTCTACGACGCGAAGGCCGGCGAGTTCGAGTTCCGCGAGGGGCCCGTGTTCACGAACATCCTGCTCGCTGACGAGATCAACCGCACGCCCCCGAAGACGCAGTCCGCGCTGCTCGAGGCCATGGAAGAGCGCCAGGTGTCGGTCGACGGCACCTCGCGACTGCTGCCCGTGCCGTTCATGGTCGCCGCGACGATGAACCCGATCGAGTACGAGGGCACGTACACGCTGCCCGAGGCGCAGCTCGACCGGTTCCTGCTCAAGCTCGTGCTGAACCTGCCGGAACGCGACGCCGAGATCGAGGTGCTCAAGCGGCACTCCGCGGGGTTCAACCCGCGCGATCTCGCCGCGGCCGGCGTGGCCCCCGTCCTCGACGCGGCCCAGCTCGCGGCCGCCCAGGCGGCGGTCGCCGCGGTGCACGCGAGCCCCGACGTGATCGGCTACGCGGTCGACCTCGCACGCGGCACGCGGCAGTCGCCGTCCGTCAAGCTCGGCGTCAGCCCGCGCGGCACGACAGCGCTGCTGTCCGCGGCGAAGGCGTGGGCGTGGCTCAACGGCTTCGATGCGATCACGCCCGATCACATCCAGGCCATGGCGCTTCCGGTGCTGCGACACCGGATCCAGTTGCGGCCCGAGGCCGAGCTCGAGGGAGTCTCAGCCGACGTCATCCTGCGGTCGATCCTGCAGCAGGTCCAGGTTCCGATCTAACGAATGGCGCTCTCTGCGCGGTGGAGCTAGGGGAATCGCGCCAGCGATTCCGCGACCCCAGCACCGAGGGAGCCTGCGACCGAGGATAGAAGAGTGGAGGAATAACCAGTGGCATTCTCAGGACGCATCGTCGCCCTCATCGCGCTCGGCATTGTGCCGGTCGTGTTGACGGGCAGCGCCGCGACGCTCGTCGCGTGGCTCGGACTCGTCGTCGTGCTCGTTGTCATCGACCTGCTCGTCGCGGGATCGCCCCGCAAACTGCAACTGGAGCGTGAGCTCCCGGGTCCGGTGCGCAAGGGCGACACCGTCACGACGGTGCTGTTTCTCACCAACCTCGGCTCCCGGGCGGTGCGCGCGATCGTCCGCGACGCGTGGCCTCCGTCGACAGTTGCAACGCCCAACCGCCAGCGGGTCTCGATCCCGTCGCGCGAGCGCCGCTCCATCACGACGACCCTCACGCCGTTCCGCCGCGGGGAGCGTCGCGCCGCTGCTGTCACGATCCGCTCGTTCGGCCCGCTCGGGATTGCCGCGCGGCAAGCGAGCATCACCATTCCCGGAGCGATCAGGGTGCTGCCGCCCTTCAACTCGCGCAAGCACCTGCCCTCGCGCCTCGCCCAGCTCCGCGAGCTGGACGGTGCGACGCCGCTCATGGTCCGCGGACAGGGCACCGAGTTCGACAGCCTCCGCGACTACGTGCGCGGCGATGACGTCCGCTCGATCGACTGGCGAGCGACCGCTCGCCGGTTGACTCCGGATGCCGGACAGAAACTCGTCGTACGCACCTGGCGCCCGGAACGGGACCGCCGCGTCGTCATCATCATCGACAGCGGCCGCACCTCGGCCGCTCGAATCGACAATGAACCTCGCATCGACACCGCGTTCGAATCGACACTCCTGCTCGCCGCACTCGCGTCGCGCGCGGGCGACCACGTCGACACCGTCATCTACGACCGCCGCGTGCGCGGCCGCGTGCAGGGCACGACCGGAGCCGAGCTCCTCAACCGCCTCGTGACCACCATGGCGCCCGTCGAACCGGAGCTCATCGAGATGGACTGGACGGCCGTGCCCGCACTCGTCCGGTCCGTCACCTCGCAGCGCGCCCTCGTCGTGCTGTGCACATCGATCGATGCACCGGGGGCGTCGCGCGGTCTTCTGGCAATGCTGCCGCAGCTCACTCGCAAGCACCTCGTCGTCGTGTCATCCGTCACCGATCCGACGGTGCTCGAGACGACCGGCCGCCGCGGCAACCGGACCGAGGTGTACCAGGCGGCGGCGGCCGAGCGCGCGCTGCTCGACATCGCGCGCGTCTCCACCGCGATCCGCCAGTTCGGGGCCGAGGTCGTCACCGACTCCCCCGCCGACCTGCCGCCCGCTCTCGCCGACACGTACATCGCGCTGAAGGCTGCCGGCCGGCTCTAACGCCGTTAACGTCGGATGCCGCCCTCCGGCTGGAGGGCGGCATCCGCTGTTC
>Ga0247810_10001274_pt1 | contig 16501 bp, 15 predicted proteins | sample UWRJL119311C1_FD_179918 | JGI IMG/M metagenome (GOLD analysis project Ga0247810, IMG submission 179918) | Plant litter microbial communities from Arlington Agricultural Research Station in Wisconsin, United States - UWRJ-L119-311C-1 | ecosystem: Environmental > Terrestrial > Plant litter >...
AGTTTACCATTGCAATAGACCATACAGAAGGAATATTAGACGGGCAAACTATTTATCTTGAGGATAAAAAAACAGGGGTCATTCATAATTTAAATACAAGCGACTATAATTTTATTGCTGAAACAGGTACCGTTACAGATCGTTTTGTACTGCGCTACACCAATAAAACATTAGGTACAGGCGATTTCGAAAATAGCCCGGACGGTATTTTAGTTTCGGTAAAGAACAAAGTTATCAATATCCTTTCATCAAAAGAAAATATAAAAGAAGTTGCCATTTTTGATATTACAGGAAAATTGCTTTACAGCAAAAATAAAGTATCAAATACCGAACTTCAGATTCAAAACCTACAATCAGGCAATCAGGTTTTGGTGGTAAAAATAACTTTAGAAAATGATGCTTCGGTGACAAGGAAAATCATATTTCACTAATATATAAATTGAGTTCCAATAAAAACCATTCGCTAAGCGGATGGTTTTTTTATTTATTAAAGAATAATTTACGCCTTCTCTATCAAAATGCTTACGGCATTGCCACCAAAACCAACGGCATTTACTAAAACTTTTCTTATAGATTGTGTCTGATTTTGTTTTGTTCCAAAAGGCACTTCGATAAAAGTATCGTGCTGCAACATTAACATCGCTAACTCTAAACTCAAGATTCCGGAAGCTCCAAACGTATGGCCAATCTTCCATTTATTTGTGGTCAATAAAGGTAATTTAGATCCGAATACTTTTTCTATGGCACGCAATTCAGTTATATCTCCTTTTATCGTTCCGGGAGCATGCATTACGATTGCATCAATACTTTCTAAATCGACATCTTTTAATGCCATTTTCATCGATTTCTGAAAACAGGTTGCTTCGGCAGAAATAGAAATATTATGTTCTAAAATTTCTGTTGCATATCCAACTCCGGTAACATATGCAATTGCATTTGTTACTTCGCCGGCTTCCAGACAACAAACCGCCGCTCCTTCGCCTAAAATCATTGTGTTTTGAGTCTTTTCAAAATCAAAAGCTAAATTTGGCCAGGAATCCTGATCCTGATTTATTCGCGAATATATTTTTAAAGCACGCATTTGAGCAATCGTAAAATCGGTCAATGGCGCCTCACTTCCTCCTACCAAAAATTTATCAGCCATTCCCGCTTTCAACCATGCAACTCCGTTTAATAATGCATGAAGAGCAGTAGAACACGTTATAGAATGAGAAATTTCAGGGCCATTACTTTGCAAATCATGCGCGATCCATGACGAAATATTCCCCAGAGTTGTTGTGGGCGAAGCCAGAGTTTGTGCTTTTCCGGTATCAATATATTCTTTGTAATGCTTTTCGAATAAATCTGTGGCACCACGAGAGGAACCAATATTAATTCCGAATACATCATCTGAATTCCAGCCTGCCTGCGCAACCGCTTTTCGCGAAGCTGCTATCGCAAACAAAACCGAATCGTCTAAAAATTTATATTTAATATCTGATTCCCGTATGTCGGCAACAATTTGTTTCGATTTCGCATCAAGAGCAGCCACAGAAGTTTCTTGCTGATCTAAAAACTGCTTCGAAAAACAATGTTGATTGTCGAGATATTTTTCCCAAACTCCTTCAGAAGTATTTCCTAAAGGAGAAATCGATGAAAAAGCTGTAATCGAGATTTTAGTATTCAAAGTTGTGGATTTTTTAATCGCAAAGTTCGTGAAGTTTTCTGAAAGATAGCACGCTGATGATACGTCTTAAACTGATATAAACCGATTTTTATTTTAGTATTTGAAAATCAGCAACATCGGTTAAATCTGTGGGCTATATTAGACCATATCTATTGCTTCTTCAATAAAAGTGTATATTTTTTGAAGCTGCTCATCGGTTATTATATAGGGAGGAAGAATATAAACAATATTACCAACCGGACGTAAAATGACTTCTTTTTCAATAAAGAAATTATAGAGTTTTGTTCGCATAGATCCATAATAGCTTTCTTCTGAATCTGATTTGATTTCGACTGCAAAAATAACGCCTAAAGTTCTGGCGGTAATTACTTTCGAATGACTTTCTATTTTCTTTTGAAATCTTAAATGGCTCGCATTAATTCTTTCAATATTGGCCTGCATTTCTTCGGTCTGCAACAAATCCATACTTGCCAAAGCTGCCGCACAACCTGTAGGATTCGCTGTAAAAGTATGTCCGTGAAATAATGCTTTGTTGATATCATCATCGTAAAAAGCATCAAAAATTTCTTGTGTAAAAGTCGTAATCGCCATTGGGATTGTTCCTCCGGTTAAAGCTTTAGACAAACAGATCATATCCGGATTTTCAGAAACATAATCCATTGCAAAAGTTTTTCCTGTTTTACCAAAACCAGTCATCACTTCATCTGCAATCGTCAATACTTTGTTTTCTCTACAAATTTTAATCAGTTTTGCCAATGCTTCTGGTTCGTACATGACCATTCCTGCTGCTCCCTGCACCAAAGGTTCAAAAATAAAACCGGCACAATTATGATTTTCAATAACATTATTTAAAGCATCAAAACTTTCCTGTTCTTTTCCTTTTACCGGAACCGGAATTCGCACCACATCTATAAACATTCCCTGAAAAGCCTGTGTGTAAAAAGAAATTCCGCTTGCCGCCATAGCTGCAAAAGTGTCTCCGTGAAAAGCATTTTCAAAAGCAATTATAGTCGTTCGTTTTTCATTTTTATTAAAAAAATACTGTAGAGCAACTTTTATCGCCACTTCAACCGCAGTTGATCCATTATCAGAAAAGAAGATTTTTTGCTGGTTTTTAGGCAAAATCTCCATCAATCTTTCCGCCACTTTTATTGCTGGTTCATGAGTAAAACCTCCAAACAATACATGCTCGAGCGTGGTTAGTTGTTTGTAAATCGCATCGGCAATAAATTTATTACTATGCCCAAACGGATTTACCCACCAGGATGCAATGGCATCAATATATTCTTTTCCGTTTTCGTCCCATAACAAAGCACCTTCACCTCTGGAAATGGCAATTGGATTTTGTGCTGTTTTATGTTGTGTATAAGGATGCCAAAGATACTGACGGTCTTTTTCTGTTAATGTCATTTTATTTAAAATATAGATATTAGAGTATCGAAAAAAGATTAAAATCCATAATTCAGACAAAGATAGGAAAGTCTATTTTCTCTATTCTATCTTCTTTGCTCTATAAATTAAGCAAATTATCCCTGAACAAATCGGCATATTCTTTAATTACATTTTGATCGAAATAAGGTTCTTCGTCAATTCTCCCAATACATTTTATTCCGGTTTTATTTAGAATCAAACTTTCGGTTGATTTGTTTTCGCTTCCGCTAAAGATAATTCCCGCAACTTGAAAACCTCGATTTTGGATCGCTTCAATAGTTAATAAAGTATGATTGATACTTCCTAAATAATGTCTTGAAACCACAATAATTTTATAATCGGGTTGAATTAAATCTATAATAGTTTCATTTTCATTTAACGGAACAAAAATTCCACCCGCGCCTTCAATCACCAGATGATTTTCTGTTTTTGGTTCGTGAATTTCTTTCAAATTAATTGTAATTCTATCAATTTCAGCCGCCAAATGCGGACTTGCAGCTGTGTTTAAAGCATAACTATTAGAAAAGAATTGGGATTTGGAACTTGAAATATAAGACTTTACTTTATAAGTATCCGAATGATCTAAATCTCCAGCCTGAATAGGTTTCCAATAATCAGCTTCTAAAGATTCAACAATAATAGAAGAAGCAATTGTTTTACCCACATCAGTTGAAATTCCTGTTACAAATATTTTCATAGCAAATAGACCACGGATAACACTGATTGAACAGGTTAAAGCGGATTTTTTTTAATTAATTACTATCACCCAAAAGACAAATAATCTGTGTAAATCCGTTACATCCGTTTTATGAGTGGCCACTGGTGTAAAAATACCACTAAAAAACAAAACCCATCATTAAGATAGGCTTGTTTGTTTTTTGTTATTCTTTAAGTTCGTCAATTACTTTCTTGATTTCTTTGGCGTATTTTCCATAATAAAAACTTACCCACCACTCTGTCAAAACACCAATAAGCAACATTGTTATCATGAAAATTACCACTTTTAATACTAATTTTTCATTTTCAAAATTCCCATTTAAAATTTCGGTTGAACCAGGAGTTCCAAAAATCAAATAACCAGCCAGATAGATCATGAAAAAAGGAGCTAGTGCAAACGTAAAAGTTTTGTAAAGCTGCATATTAAGCCTAATATCATAATAGGTTTCATACAAACTGTCTTTCGTTGTTAATGCTGCTTTATCCAACCTCTTATAAAATAGAAAAAGCTTAGACAAATAGTAAATACTTATTGCCGCCACTATTCCGTATATAAAATAATAAGGGCCTACAAATCTTGACGGAAATTCATGATATAGTGGCAAAAAACCTATAATGATCAAAGCCAGAATCTGTCCAAAAAGTTCTGTGCGCAAATTTTTCCTAATTTTGTCCAAAGGCATATTTGCCGATTGTATTTTTTCTAAATTATCAGGAACAACAACATTATCCGTCTTTTCGTTATTCCATGCGTTTTGTATATCGTTAAAATCCATATCCTTGATTTTTTATTATTTCTTTTAATTTTTCTTTTGCTCTGTTTAATTTTACCCTTGCATTCCCTTCAGATATTCCCAAATTCTCTCCTATTTCTTTATGAGAGAATCCTTCCAGCTGATAGAAAATGATTGCTTTATCGATTTTCTCCAATTTCTGAACCGCTTTGTAAAAATGATCGATCTGACTTTCTTTTATATGAGAATCACCTTCATCGTCTTTGATGTTTTCTGAAGCTATTTCATATTTATCGACCTTTCGTTTTTCCTTTTTTAAGAAAACAATTGCCGTATTCACTGCCACACGATACATCCAGGTGGAAAACTGACTTTCGTTTCTAAAAGAATCATACGATTTCCAAAGCTGGCAAACAATCTCCTGAAACAAATCCTGCTGATCATCATGATTATCCATGTACATTTTAGAAACTTTGTACAGTATTCCTTTATGACTTTCGATCCTTTTTAAAAATTCTTGTTCTTTCTCTTTCAAAACGATTTTATTTCGTTACTGGTTTTACTTTATATCCTGCTTGTCTCAATAAATTAATTACTCCTTCTTCACCTGCTAAATGTCCTACGCCAACCGCCACAAACAAACTTTCTTTTTTCATCATCGCTGGCATTGTCTGAACCCAATCTTTATTTCTGTCATCGAGTATCCATTTTTTGGCATTTTTACTCATCATCTTTTCATTTGCAAGATCATTATAAACATTCATTACATTTTCTGCTTTATAATCTTCTACCATTTTCTTAGTTTCGTCTTTACTAAAATCTTCAACAGTCTCAATTAATTCTGAATCTGTATAAGCATTTACTAACATATTGGTTTGCTTTTTTACGGTTTCGAAACCTCCAATACTTTTATTTTCTTTTTTAGCCAAATCTATAAAATCTGATTCATATGATTTTAAGGTTTCGCAGTCAAATGTTTTCATAGAGATAAAACCCATAATAGCAGATAAAGTAAAACCGTCTAATTGCTTAATTTTTAGACCGGTATTTTTTTGTAAAACTGCATCTAATTTCGACAATTGTTCCTGCGATAATGTCTTACTTAATGGTACTGAAGCAATACCTGCTTTTTGCATATCGGCCATTTCAATTGGGTCAGCTAAGTTGATCTCTAAAATTAGTTTATCTGATTTCTGAAATGCATTTTTTGTTTTTTCTGCCATAAAATAATCCGTTGGGCAAATACCATGAATTGTTCCGTAAACATAAGATGGTTTTGAAAGTCCGTTTCCTGAAACTTCCCATAACAATGAATTTTCTAATTTTGGAGATTTTGTTTGTCCCTGAATTCCACCGCTAAAAGTTAAAGCGATTACTGCTACTGCTGATGTAAATAAATTTTTCATTTTGTTGATTGATTAGTATTATTGATTGATTTGATGATTAAAACTCCTGTTATTGTTTGTTGTACTTTTCACCTTTTATCCATGCCAAAGTTGCCAGAAGCAAACAAACAATTATTATAAAAAAATGAGGATAAGGTTTACCATACAAATGATGGTTTATTACAGAACAGATTACTTGTATTGTTGTTAAAAAAAGCAATACATTACAGATGAATCTTTTTATTGAAGTGATTATAGTTTTCATAATTATTTTGGTTTATTTGATTACGACTCGTAAGTGATCAAACAATCAAAACGTTACAAAAAAAATTAAACTTTTTTATAGAAGTGAGGAAATACGGGTAATGAGAGTTGTATTTTTTTTATAATACTTATAAAATTGGCCACAGATTAAAACGGATCAAACTGATTGTCACAGATTTTTTATATTAGATTTTCTGTTATTTGTATAAATTAATCTTTTAAAATCTGGGCTTTCGCCAAAGTTTAAAACCAACCCAACTTCTATATGTGTTGCTTTTAAATAATTCATTAATTGAGCTACGTGTGAACTTATAAGATGTTCACATGCCTTAAGTTCAATAATTATGCAATCCTCAATTAGTAAATCAGCATAAAATTCGCCCACTAATTGATTTTTAAAATATACTTTAATTTGTTTCTGAGCTTCAACTTTATATCCTTGCGATTTTAATTCAAAGTACATTGCATTTTGATATACCTTCTCCAGAAAACCATAACCAAGTTGATTATAGACATCATAAAAAACTTGTAGAATTGGTTTTGATATTTCGTTATGCAATAGATCTTTCATCATTATCCGCGTGAACCCGTTTAACCCGTTTTCATCCGTGGGCTAAAATACGAAATTTCTTAACAATTCAAGAACCTGATTTATTTCTTCTTCTGAATTATAACTATGAATACAAAATCTTAAACGTTCCTGACCTTCCGGAACGGTTGGCGAAAGTATTGCTTTTATATCAAAACCTTTATCTTGCAGTTGTTGTGCCAATTGTTTCGCATTCTCATTACCCGGAACAATTGCAGATTGTATTGCTGATTTGCTTCTTACAAACATTGGTTTTAAACCTAACAAGTTTTTCTGCTGATTGAATAGAATAATGTTCTGACGCAACTTTTCGATTGTTTCTTTCTCGACCTGTAATTGCTGGTAGGCTACCAAAATCGTAGCAACAGCATGAGGAGACAATCCGGTTGTGTAGATAAAACTTCTGGCGAAGTTTACTAAATATTCTTTTAGATCGCTACTTCCTAAAATAGCAGCACCATGACATCCTAAACCTTTTCCGAAAGTCATGATTCGGGCAAAAATTTTATTGTGCAAATTAAGATATTGCATCAAGCCTTCGCCCTTTTCACCAAAAACACCTAAAGTATGCGCTTCATCGACTATTAAATAACAATTATACTTTTCAGAAAGTGCAACTAATTCTTCTAAGTTTGAACTATCGCCATCCATAGAAAAAACAGTTTCTGTAACAATGTAAATATTGATCGGACTTTGATCCCGAAACTCTGGGATAGAAGCTTGAAATTTAATAATAAGTCTTTCTAAATCCTCAAAATCATTATGGTTGAATTTGTACGATTTCGCATTCGACATTACAATTCCGTCACGAATAGAAGCATGACTTAATTCATCATATAATATAACATCATTTCGTTGCGGTACAGCGCTAAAAAAGCCAACATTGGCATCGTAACCCGAATTAAAAATTAAAGCCGATTCAGCATCATGAAACTCTGCAATAAACGTTTCTGTTATTTGATACAATGAATGATTACCTGAAATCAGTCTCGATCCGGAAGCACCATTCTGAAAAATTTCATTTTCCAGCAAATAAGCATGCGTCAACTTAAAAATAGGTTCTGATTTTGAGAAGCCAATATAGTCGTTAGAAGAAAAATCAACTAAATTATTAAATACAGGCAATTTCCTAAGCGAATTATTCTGCTTACGATTTTCAAGCTTTTGAATAAGGTTTTCGGCTAATTTCATAAAAGCAAAGTTATGAAATTGAAATTGATATTAAAGAAGCGGGCGTTGGATAGCACCCGCGTTTTTTAATCTGTTTTTTTAAATCGCGCTTATAAAAGGAGATTTTCTGCTAAATTTAGATTCCTTCATTTCCTGAATCATAAATTCAGCAATATCAAAGGCACTGATTCTATCTCCCAGGCAATCGTCTAAACTTATCGCGATCTCAGAGCTAACAGCTGTAAATTCAATAAACGGAACACGAACCTGAGTCCAGTTTACATTGCTTTCTTCTAAAAAATTATATGCTTTTTGCCGATCGTCCTGAATAATCGGAAAATTGGCTTTCATCCAATCTGTAGCCATAGTACTTTTGGTACTTTTTTTATCGAATGGTGTATCAATATTTAATCCGGCCAATAAAACATAACGTTCAATTCCGTAATAATTCATTACCTGCAAAATATTTTTAGTAGCTGCGCTCGCCACCAAAGGTTCATCTTTACGCTGCCCAATTGTACTCAGAACTGCCTGACAATCTTTAAGTAATGATTTTATAGATACGAGATCAAGAGCATCACCTTTGATGATTTCGATTTGATTATTTTGAATAGGGAAATTCTCTGGATCTCGCAGTAATAGTTTTACACTAAACCCTTCTTTTAATAACTGGTTAACAAGATAATTTCCAGTTCTTCCGCCACCACCTAAGACGGCAACCTTTTTTATATTTTTCATATAGCTTCTTTATAAAATTTGACATGGATAAATTGCGCTTTATCAGTTTGATAAAACGAAATAATAAAAGCTTACTGAGCTTTTATCATGATCAATATTTTATAAAGAGATTTTAATGGTCCAAATATAAAACAAAAAAGCCATTCAACTTGAATGGCTTTTTCACATATTTTATAACTGTTAAATAGATGTCACACAATTGATTAAATTATCAGCAGACACACTATTTATTTATAATTTTTTATTAATACTAAAAAATTGTATAGGTCACAGAATTAACTGTGGTACTTTTGATAGTATAGGTAGTACCTACTGGCAGTCCACGCTGAACGATATCACGTTCGATAGGAATAAGCGGCGACTCGCAGCAGCTATTCCAGGGAATTGTATAGGTAGCACCAAATGCAGCATTTACCTGAACTTGCTTTTTATTGTCAATCGAAGCTTGAGCGGCTTCACTAAAACTTTTAGAGAACGACATTGTTCCAAAACCTAATGCTAATACCAGCATTGCTAAAAAAACTTTTTTCATAATAAAATTGTTAAAGTGTTACTATTAATAAATGCTTTATGTCTACTGACTTGAATTAATTAACTTTATAAGTTACAGTAGTACTTGTAGTACTTAAAATAGTGTAATTAGTAGGCGGAAGTCCACGTTTAATAAGATCTCGCTCAATCGCACTCAGTGGCGACTCACAACAAACTCCTAACCAGGGCGCTGTATAAGTTGTACTAAATGCAACATTTACAACATCAACTCTTTGTTGATTTTTTATTGAAGAATTAGCAACATCATTAGAACTTGTAGTCAACGACATTGTTCCAAAACCTAATGCTATTACTAGCATTCCTAAAAAAGCTTTTTTCATAATAAAATGTTTAAGTGTTAATATACTTACAAATGTAGTAGGTATATAGAAAAATACTTACGCATTTTTTATTCTATTTTTATCTTTTTTGTTAATTTTCTCACATTATCACTACATAATATTTGACATTATGAAATACCATTAAAAAATTAACCAAAAAACAAGCACTTTCACAAACATATACTATTAATACAGAAAGCATAAAAAAAGCCAGACATCTCTGTCTGGCTTTTCATTTATTTATTTTGAATTGTCTTTCTGTCTTAGTCAACTAAAACAATTACTTTATTATCTTTCATCTCGATAGTTCCTGACTCAATCTCTAATGTATAAGTTTGGTCGTTTACTCTCGTAAATTTACCCGCTACTTCTTTAGAAAGATTAAAACTTGGCGCTGCAATTTTTACAGTTCCTTTTTCAAGTATAGAAACAATAGGAGCGTGATTATTCAATATTTGAAAGCTTCCATCAACTCCCGGTAATGTAACAGATGTTACTTCTCCTGAAAATAATTTTGCCTCTGGTGATACTATTTCTAAAATCATAATTTTTGAGTTATGAGTTATGAGTTATGAGTCATAAGTTCGGTAAAGCTTTGCTAAACTCATAACTCATAACTCATAACTTAAAACTATATTAAGCTTCAGCCAACATTTTTTCTCCAGCTTCGATAGCATCCTGGATAGAACCTTTCAAGTTGAAAGCTGCTTCAGGAAGATGATCTAACTCACCGTCGATAATCATGTTGAATCCTTTGATAGTATCTTTAATGTCAACCAAAACTCCAGGAATACCTGTAAATTGCTCCGCTACGTGGAAAGGTTGAGATAAGAAACGTTGAACACGACGTGCTCTTGATACTGATAATTTATCTTCTTCAGATAACTCTTCCATACCAAGGATCGCGATAATATCTTGCAATTGTTTGTATTTTTGAAGAATCTCTTTTACTCTTTGTGCACAGTCGTAGTGCTCATTTCCTAAAATTTGAGGAGTCAAAATTCTTGAAGTAGAATCTAACGGGTCAACCGCTGGATAAATACCTAACTCAGCAATTTTACGAGACAATACAGTTGTAGCATCTAAGTGAGCAAACGTTGTTGCCGGCGCCGGGTCAGTTAAATCATCCGCAGGAACGTAAACCGCCTGTACAGATGTAATAGATCCTTTGTTTGTAGATGTAATACGCTCTTGCATAGCTCCCATCTCTGTTGCCAAAGTTGGTTGGTATCCTACTGCAGAAGGCATACGACCTAAAAGTGCTGATACCTCAGAACCTGCTTGTGTAAAACGGAAGATGTTATCAACGAAAAACAATACGTCTTTACCTTGATCAGTTCCGGCTCCATCACGGAAATACTCAGCGATAGATAATCCTGAAAGTGCCACACGTGCACGAGCTCCAGGAGGCTCATTCATTTGTCCGAAAACGAAAGTAGCTTTAGACTCTCTCATTCCTGGCATATCTACTTTAGATAAATCCCATCCTCCATTTTCCATAGAGTGCATGAAATCATCACCGTATTTAATAATTCCTGACTCTAACATCTCACGAAGCAAGTCATTTCCTTCACGTGTTCTTTCTCCTACTCCTGCGAATACAGAAAGTCCACCGTGACCTTTTGCGATATTGTTGATCAACTCCTGAATCAATACAGTTTTACCAACACCTGCACCACCAAACAATCCAATTTTACCCCCTTTTGCGTAAGGCTCAATCAAATCGATTACTTTAATACCTGTGAATAAAACTTCTGATGAAGTTGATAAATCTTCAAATTTAGGCGCTTGTCTGTGAATAGACAAACCGTTTTCTCCTGTTTTTGGCAAGTTTCCTAAACCATCAATTGCATCTCCAATTACATTGAATAATCTTCCATATACATCTGGACCGATTGGCATTTGAATTGGATTTCCAGTTCCAACTACCTCATATCCTCTTGACAAACCATCTGTAGAGTCCATAGAAATGGTACGCACAGTGTTTTCACCGATGTGAGATTGTACTTCTAGAACTAACAATGTTCCGTCTTTTTTAGTGATTTCTAGTGAATCATAAATTTTTGGAAGTTCAACATCTTTACCGTTGAAAACTACGTCAACTACTGGTCCAATGATTTGAGCAACTTTTCCTATTACTTTTGACATTACTTATGTGTTTATTAAATAGCTATTTAGGTTTATCGAAAATACCTCTTTTTTCAAAGCGCAAAGATAAATTTTTAAAATATAAAATCAATATTTTTTTTATAAAAAATACTACGATTTTGTTTGATTCTTAAATTCAGGGCTTCAAATAGCTAAAAGAGCAATTATTAATTAAATAAAAAAAGCCACTACATGTTCAAAATGAGTGGCTTTTAACTAAAAAAAACTAATGTTATTGAATTGTAAGCGGATATTGAATTGGATATGATCCCAAATCTACGTGACGCAACGTTGAACCGTATTTGGCATTGATCGCATCTATAAAAATATTAGCAATCAAACCATACCCTCTTGGACTTGGATGCACACCATCAAGTGAAAAAGCCCCTCCTACAGCATACGAAGATGTCATTGTGAAATTTCCAAAACGAATTCCGCCACTGGACAACTTTGTCATTACACCTTTTGTATCTACAAAAGCCAATCCTTTTGCATCTGCAGCAGCAGCAATTATTACATTATAAGCATCTGTTGCTACTCTAATTTCCTCAATTTCAGTCGGAATCAATACATGTTTATCCTGTAAAGGAAATGATACTCCAAATGCATTTAATGGATATGGAGGTGCAATTCCCACACCAGAATTAAGAGCATCTGGCGCTGTACCAATGGCGGCTCTTGTAGTTAACAACATTAAATCTGTAGCCTTAGCTTGTCTTGCCTGACCAAATATTGCACCATAAAAAGCAGCAGTCTGCGCTCCTAATGTTGGAGCAAATATCGAGGCTAACTGAGTACCCAGATTAGGTAATGTCTCATCTTTCATTAATACCGGACTGGTAGAAGTTTCAGACAATAAATTGATTCTGTCTCCCGCACCAAGAGCTGTTAAGGCTGCTTTTAGCGGACCATATAATTGTGCATTAAGCAATTTAATCGTCGCCAAACCAACTGCTTCATTCTCTTTTCCAATTGATTTTGCGGTAAGCGGATTGTAAGGCACTGTTGTAAAATGCGGCAATGTTGTAATGTAGGGTAAATTTGCCACTACTCCTTTTGCACCATTAGCAGTTAAAGTATTAACAAGCGTATTATATGCAAAATTAAAAGTTGCCGTTGGCGTAATATCATCTCCCGAAACAGGATCCTGAGAAGTAGGCACACCACCATTTGTAGCATAACCCAAAACATCATTACCTCCTATAAACAAAGAAAAAAATGTAGGAGCCTGAGCCATAGCATCAGCTAAAACACTTGTAGTTGGCGAAGAAGAAAAACGTGCAAAATATGGATTTGCTGTCGCAGGTGTCGCAAAAACACCGGCAAGATTACCGTATCCAGGAGCCAGTAAATGAAAACTTTTAGCACCCGGAATACCCATATTACTAAAAGAACCCGTTAAGCGTGCAGTTATCGCCGTACCGGAAACTCCCGGAACATTTACAGGGCTTCTTGTAACAGGCTCAAAAATAAACCTGGTTGGAAATTTTGGAATCTGCGCACCACCAGAAGAAAAACCTCCAATATTATCCAGCATGTAAGGAGTTGTAAAAGCGCCTCCGCCAGCAGCCGCAAATTGTTGCGACAATATATTGGTATATGCATTACTCTGGCCTTTTGCAAACAACGCCCCATCACTGTAACCTGCAGCAAAAGAATCTCCAAGCGCTACATATTTAGTAAAAACCGCTGATCCGGGAACAACAGGCACCTCTGCAGGAGTATCACTGCTGTCATCATTATTACACGCTACTACGATTAAAGAAACCAATAATAGCCATTTTATATTTTTTTTCATGTTATTAACTTTTAATTTATTAGCTCTTTCTTATTTAACAAAATCATAAAAGAAAGAAAAATATTTTGACCAAATCATCATTTTCAATTACGGATTAATCACCCATGAAGCAAACCACATCTGACCAATCATACCTGCACCTACTACCTGAAGATAATCTTTTCCGAAAAGATTTGTTGCCCCAACTTTTATAACAGATTTTAATTTTGGAATACCATAATTAATCTGAGCATCGAGCACTGTGTTTTCCGGAATCATACCATCTCCAAAAGAAGATTGCCATAAATATTCCGTGTTCCATCTTACATTAACATTAAAACCTAAGTTTTTAGTCACTTTAGCATTTCCAAAAGACCCTTTAATTCTATGTTTTGGAGTATTAAATCCTGCAACAAAACTTGGATCTTCTGTTTGGTCAAAATCAAATTGAGCATAATTATAATTCACTCCCAACTCAAAGTCTTTGTATACTTTTTTAGACAAACCAACACCAAAACCTAATGATGTGATTTGAGCAGTAGTATTGGTATAAATTTGATAAACTCTTCTGTCTCCAAAAGCCAAAGCAGCATAACCTAACTGAACGCTGGCATCTGCAGGATTAGTTCCTACTGTTCCGTAATAAGGTGTAATAACCCTTGAAGTATTCATAAAGTCATTATAAATATTATAATACGCATTAATGTCAATCGACAAATCATTCTGCACTACTGTACGATATCCTACTTCAAAAGCGTGTACCTGTTCTGGTTTTACCAAACTAGGGTTTGCAACTTTAAGATCAGCAGGATTTGAAGAAGCGGCAAATGCCTGAACAGAAGTTAATGTGTACGAATTTTCATAAGCACTACGTCCTGATAAGTTCACTGTTGCCCCTATCCCGGCACCCGGTATAGCCTGACCAGCAAGACTCACAGGCTGAGTTTCCTGAAAACGATCTAAATTATCCGGCGCAGAACCTACTAATGCAAAAGGCCCTAAATCTAAACCAATATATTGATCCTGAGTGGTTGGGTTACGGAAACCTGTTTGATAAGATGCCCTGAAATTATGTCTTTTTGATTCTCCTGCAGAATACACGAAAGAGACTCTTGGCGAAACATTTCCATCAAAATTCTGGCTTTTGTCATAACGAATAGATCCTGTAAATTTCAATCTGTCGTCCATCCATTTTTTTTGCAATTGAGCATAAGCCCCATATTCTTTATATTCGATTGGACCATCATAATCTGTAAAGATTGTTCCTTCTGAATCCATTATATATTTCCTCCATGAACCACCAACCTGAATTTCAGCAAATTTGATAACATCTCTTAAATTATAATTGACATCTGAATGATACAATTTTGAATGATCAATAAATTTAGCTCCCTGAGTTAAATCAGGATTAGAAATAACGGTTGCCAATGCATTATTGAATTGCGCGGAACCCGGTTCAAATCTGGCCGATCTTGGCGCACTTGGATTAAGCGGATCAATATTTGGCACCAGTGGTAAATTTGGAGAAACATTATAATCAGCAAAATTTCGAGCATAATTAGAAGCGTCGTTTGCATTAAGACCAAGTACCGCAGAAGACAATTGATATGCCGTTCCGTAATCTGTAAACCAGTTTTTATCTGATTTTGCCAATCTGTTTACATTCCATCCCGCAAATCTCATGTCATAAGAATTTCCGGCATCTTCGCTTGTAAAATAAACTCTTCCAAAAAAGTTTTTCCCTTTTATTTCAAATTTTCCCTGCTGCATTAAGAAATCCTTCAAAGCATATCTGTTTGCTCCTTGATAAATTGTGCTTCCTGTACCAATTTTGTATTGCAATATAATTTCGGTATCATCTGCCCAAGGCTTAATATGAGCACTAAAATCGGCCTTCATACTTTTAACTTTATTATCAGTTAAATCCTGCTCACGATATCCTGTTCTACTAACCTGTCCAACATTTGGGATAAAGGTTGTAATTTCATCTCCATAGATATTTAAACCATCATAATTTGAATTATTGGCATGCCCAACAGAACCGCCGGTCATACTTCTGTTATCTGCCGCAATCCACTCAGAAGCCTCCATATAAGTGAAATTTGCTTTTAATGCGAAATGCTTGGTAAATGCTTTTGCTGCCCTGATTCCAAAATCATTGTAGTCATTTGTTCCGGCGGCATCCTGACTCGTTTGCCCGTATTTGTAGTAAACGCTTATTCCTTCATTAGTAAAAGGACTCTTACTGCTCATAAACATAATACCATTAAATGCATTTGCGCCATATAAAGCAGAAGACGCTCCAGGTAAAAGCTCTACACTAGCCACATCAATATCAGAAATACCAATTAAGTTCCCTAATACAAAATTCAAGGCTGGTGATGAATTATCCATTCCGTCTACTAACTGCATAAAACGCGTATTTGCCACTGAAGCAAAACCACGTGTATTGATCGATTTGAAAGAAATACTACTGGTATTAAAATTAACCTCTTTCAAGTTTTCCAAGCCATCATAAAAAGTAGCTGCTGTTGTATTTTTAATCTCCTGAAGTCCCATTCTTTCAATAGTAACCGGAGATTCAATTACACGCTCCGGAGTTCTGGAAGCCGAAACAACAATTTCATCTAATTTTGTTTCTTCATCTTTCAAAACCACACTAATGTTTTGATTTGCCGAAGTAACATTAATCGTTTTACTTTCGAAACCCACTGCTGATACTTTGATCGTAAAAGGCGGTTTAGCAGAAGTATTTAATTTAAAAGAGCCATCAAAATCAGTAGAAGTTCCGGTAGAACTTCCTACTAAATTAACATTAGCACCAGGAATAGATTGTTTGTTACTATCAGTAACAGAACCTGTAATTGTATTCTGCGCAAAGGATATTCCGCTGAAAAACAACATAATTAGCAAATACACTCTCATTTGGATTTGTTTTTGGTTAGTTTATATAGCCAAAATACAAATATTTTTGATATTAATAAAAAAATGTTAAAAAAAATAAATATTC
>Ga0247810_10001275_pt1 | contig 16500 bp, 12 predicted proteins | sample UWRJL119311C1_FD_179918 | JGI IMG/M metagenome (GOLD analysis project Ga0247810, IMG submission 179918) | Plant litter microbial communities from Arlington Agricultural Research Station in Wisconsin, United States - UWRJ-L119-311C-1 | ecosystem: Environmental > Terrestrial > Plant litter >...
AAAGAAACTACTCGTGCGAGAGCCAATGCGTTACGTGAATATTTGACCTATTCGGAAAAAGAAAATAAATTTGACCAGAAAGAACTTTACGAAGTTTTTGAGTTGTGTGTGAGCTGTAAAGCCTGCGCCAGCGAATGTCCGAGTAATGTGGACGTTGCCACTTTGAAAGCCGAATTTTTATACCAATATCAAAAAGCAAACGGATTCTCAACCCGAAATAAAATTTTTGCCCACAACGCAAAACTGAATAAAATGGGAAGTTTGTTTCCGTCGATTACCAACTTTATTTCGAATCAGTCATTCGTTAAAAAAAGCATGGGAATTGCGCCGGAAAGACAAGTGCCGCTTTTGGCGAAAAAGACTTTCAGAAAATGGCATGAAAATCATAAACCTGCAGTTACGGATTTTCCAAACGGAAGATTGTATTTGTTTGTGGATGAATTTACCAATTTTTATGATGTAAATATCGGAATCGATGCTTTTGAACTATTGACAAAACTAGGATATCAGGTTCTGGTTATTGACCATGAAGAAAGCGGAAGGGCGTATTTATCCAAAGGTTTTTTGGAAGAAGCCAAAAAAATCGCCAATCACAATGTCAACATTTTTAAAGATTTGGTTTTGGGGAATGCCCCTTTGGTTGGTCTTGAGCCTTCTGCCATATTGACTTTCAGAGATGAATATCTTCGATTGGCAGATGATAAAGAAGCAGCCGAAAAACTTTCGCATGATACATTTACAATCGAGGAATTCTTTAAAAAAGAAATTATAGACGGTAAAATTACACCTGAGTCATTTTCCGAAGAAAAGAAAGAAATCAAGATTCACGGTCATTGTCATCAGAAATCATTAAGTTCGGTTGAAGCGACTTTTGCCATGCTGAATCTACCAACAAATAATACCGTTACGATTTACAATTCAGGCTGTTGCGGAATGGCGGGATCTTTTGGCTACGAAAAAGAACATTATCAGGTGAGCATGCAAATGGGAGAAGACACCTTATTTCCAAAAGTAAGAAACACTGCCGAAAACGTCAAAATTGCTGCCGCAGGTACGAGCTGTCGCCATCAAATTTTTGACGGAACAAGTCGGGAAGCACAGCATCCGGTTAGTATTTTGAGAAGCTGTTTGAAGTAAGTTTAGATTTTAGATTTTGTCTCACGCAGATTTGGCAGATTTTAATAATAAATCTGCGCGCATCGGCGTGAATCTTTTTTAAATCTGCGTGAAAATAAATAATTCAGGATGTTGCAAAACTTTGTGAATCTCCGTGAAATAACTCTATTTTATTGAAACCTTCTTTCCGGTTTCTGCAGCTTTGTATATTGCATTGATGATTTTAATATCTTTCAACCCTTCTTCTCCGGTAATATGATTGGGTAGTTTTTTGTTTTCTAATAATACTTTCGCGATTTCATCCATTTGCGTTTGCTGTTGGTTGATAACAGGAAATTTTAAGGGTCCTTTTGATGACTTTCCTTCAAATGGTCCGTAGCTTAAAGCCGGACTCAATTCAAAAGAACCTTCATCTGCAGAAGTATACAATCTGTCAATATTGTAGTTAACAGAAGTGTTGCAATTTGCCGCTGCACCGCTTGGAAATTCCATTTGCCAGGAGATACTTTCTTCCGTTTCAGAAAAAATTTGTTTATTATAGATAGTGCCAAATTGTGCCGTAACGGCAATTGGCTCTTCACCCAAAATATAACGGCTTGCCTGAATACAATAAATTCCCAAATCCATTAACGGACCGCCGCCGGATAATTTTTTATTCAATCTCCATTCATTTCGGTCACTAAAATTGACAGTGCTTTTTGTATCACGGGGATCATGTATCTGATAGCCAAGAGAAGCTTCAATGTAACGAACTTGCCCAAAAACTTTCTGCTGTCCTAATCTTTTAATTTCAAGATGTGTTGGTTCGTAATGCAGGCGATAACCAATCGCCAATTGAACCTTATTGTCATTGCAGACTTTAATCATTTCTTCGCAATCTTTTACAGTAACCGCCATTGGTTTTTCTGTAATTACGTGTTTGCCTGCTTTTGCAGCTCGAATTGTAAATTCTTTATGAAGTCCGTTTGGCACAACAACGTAAACTAAGTCTATGTCTTTGTTATTTACAATTTGATCGAAGTTCTGATAATTATAAATGTTCTTGTCGGGTATATTATATTGACTTTTCCATTTTTCAGCTTTTGCCGGAGTACCAGTAACTATTCCTGCAAGATTGCAATATTCAGAAACATGAATTCCTTCTGCCAGCATTGAGGCATAATTTCCAAGACCGCAAAGTGCGATATTTAATTTTTTTCCGTTGTATGGAATTTTATCCTCCAGCGGCTCCGCTAAAAAGGATGGAAGGGTTGTCATAATTACCGAAGCACCAACTCCAACTCCAAATTTATTCACAAACGATCGTCTTGAAATTTTTCCCATATAGCTTATCTTTTAAATTAAATATCAATTTATTAGTAAACAGTTTTTGAGAAATGTTACAATGCAGAGGCTGTAAAATGTTTCTGATTAACTTAATGGAACTTTCTTTCCGGTTTCGGCAGCCTTGTAAATTGCATTGATGATTTTAATATCCTTCAATCCTTCTTCTCCTGTAATGTGGTCCGGCAGTTTTTTATTTTCCAATAATAATTTAGAAATTTCATCTAATTGTCTTTGCTGTTGTTTGATTGGAGGAAATTTTAACGGTCCTTTTGATGTTTTTCCTTCATACGGACCATAACTTAATCCCGGACTTAATTCAAAAGAACCATGATCTGCTGATGCATAAGTTCTGTCAATATTGTATCCGACGGAGCTGTTGCCATTAGCCATTGCACCGCTCGGAAATACCATTTGCCAGGAAATGCTTTCTTCTGTTTCTGAAAATCTGTTTTTATCATTGATTGTCCCAAATTGAGCAGTAACTGAAATAGGTTCTTCTCCTAAAATATAGCGGCTTGCCTGAATGCAGTAAATTCCCAAATCCATTAAAGGACCTCCGCCTGATAATTTTTTGTTTAATCTCCAGTTGGAAGGACTGTTTATATCTACAGGATTTTTGGCAACGGTATCATACGTTTTATATCCGAGGGATGATTCGATGTAGCGTACTTGTCCAAAAACCTTCTCTTGCCCTAATCGTTTAATTTCTAAGTGGGTTGGTTCATAATGCAAACGATATCCAATCGCCAATTGTACTTTATTATCGTTGCAGGCTTTTATCATTTCCTCACATTCTTTAACATTGATTGCCATTGGTTTTTCGGTAATCACATGTTTTCCTGCTTTGGCAGAACGGATAACAAAATCTTTATGAAGACTATTCGGCAGAATTACATAAACCATGTCGATATCCTTGTTGTTTATAATGGAATCAAAATTTTCATAATTGTAGATGTTCTTTTCCGGAATATTATATTTCTCTTTCCATTTAACAGCTTTTGAAGGAGTTCCGGTAACTATTCCGGCAAGATGACAATATTCAGAACCCTGCATGGACTCTGCTACTATATTCGCATAAATCCCTAAACCGCAAAGTGCAAGGTTTATTTTTTTTCCGGTGTATGGCGGTTTTTGTGGTTCTGAAGCAGATAAAAAAGAAGGAAGTGTTGTGATAATAACTGATGCTCCGACACCAATTCCAAGTTTATTTACAAATGAACGTCTTGATATTTTTCCCATAATTAATTGTTTTAATTAAATATTGCATTTTCGTAAAATGTGTAAAATTTTGGTAAATCTTTTTGTTGGATATCGTCAAATATGACCGGTTGAAAATCAATAATTGACTGCTTGTTGCATTTTATATTTTATAAAAATAATTCGAAATGCAACAAAATGGTTCTATATATTTGAAATCAGGATAATTTTTGCATTATTTGCAAAATAAAAGCGCAAACTCCAAATTATATTAATTGTTAACAGCAAAATCATCTATGGCATTATCAGGTTTATTTAGAAAAAAAACGGTAGAGGATATTTTGAAACAGGTTGCAAAAAACGAAGCTGATGGTCATAATGCATTAGGAAAGCATTTAACCGTGAGGGATTTAACAGCCTTTGGAATTGCAGCAATAGTAGGTGCGGGAATCTTTAGTACTATAGGAAAAGCAAGTGCGGATGGCGGACCAGCCGTTATTTTCCTGTTTTTATTTACTGCACTCGCTTGTAGTTTTGCGGCTTTTGCTTACGCCGAATTTGCTTCGATGGTTCCGGTTTCAGGAAGTGCGTACACGTATTCTTATGTCGCTTTTGGAGAATTGATTGCGTGGATAATTGGTTGGGCTTTAATCATGGAATATGCTGTTGGGAATATTACGGTCGCCATATCGTGGAGTGATTATTTTACGGGACTGCTCCAGAGTGGTGGAATTCATCTTCCGCAATGGATACAGATGGATTATTTAACCGCTTCAAACGGATTCAAAGACGCCACTGCCTTAATGCAGGGTGGAAAATCTTTTACAAACTTAGACGCTGGATTACAAACGGCTTACACTGCCTGGACAACTGCGCCAACAATTGGTTCCTTTCATTTTGTTGCCGATTTACCGGCATTATTCATCATTGTTCTGATTACAGCTTTGGTTTACAGAGGAATGAAAGAATCACGTAACGCCAGTAATGTAATGGTTGTGGTGAAACTTTGCATCGTACTTTTGGTTATAGCTGTTGGAGCTTTTTATGTAGATACAACGAATTGGGATCCCTTTGCGCCAAATGGTGTGAGTGGTGTTTTAAAAGGAGTTTCTGCGGTTTTCTTTGCCTATATTGGTTTTGATGCGATTTCGACAACTGCAGAAGAATGTAAAAACCCACAGCGCGATTTACCACGCGGCATGATGTGGGCAATTATTATCTGTACGATTTTATATATTGCCATTGCCTTGGTTTTAACGGGAATGGTACGCTATAATGAACTGAATGTTGGAGATCCTTTAGCCTTTGTTTTCGATAAACTAGACCTAAAATGGATGTCCGGGATTATTGCCGTAAGTGCCGTAATTGCTATGGCGAGTGTTTTGTTGGTTTTTCAAATGGGACAGCCTCGTATCTGGATGAGCATGAGTCGTGACGGTTTATTGCCAAAGAAATTTTCTACAGTTCACCCGAAATTCAAAACGCCATCATTTGCTACAATCGTAACCGGTTTTGTGGTAGCGGTTCCGGCTTTGTTTTTGAACCTGACAATGGTAACGGATTTGTGCAGTATCGGGACTTTATTTGCCTTCGTATTGGTTTGTGCAGGAGTTTTGGTGTTGCAGAATAAACCTGAAATTCCAAGAGGAAAATTCAAAACGCCTTATGTGAATTCCAAATACATTTTACCGGTTTTAATCATTATCGGATTGTATTATGCCTTTGCTTTTAATAATAAAGCTACTATGAGTTTCATTAACAATGATGCCCAAATTTTTGATGCCACTACCATTATTACTTCATTGGATAAAGAGGAATCTGAAAAAGTCTTTAATTATTTAAAAAGCATTGATGCTCAAAATAAAACTGCCGAAACATCAGATTTAGAACATTTATTGAGTCAATATCAACAAGATGATGTAAAATATGCTGCCGTTGTAAAAGGTCTTCCAATAAATGATTCGCTGAAATATGAATCAGGTTTCAGCCTGTTCAAACACAAAATCCCAATGTGGATTTTCCTTTTCGTTTTGGTTGGATTAGTTGTTTGGGCTTTTAGAAGAAACTTGTCTTTGATTCCGCTTTTAGGCTTAATCTGCTGTCTGTACATGATGGCCGAATTAAGTGTTTGGAACTGGATTTATTTTACGATCTGGCTGTTAATCGGATTGTTTATTTACTTTACGTATAGCAGAAAAAACAGTAAACTGAATTTTGTAGAGAAAGTATAAATAATTATTAATTGTGAATTATAAGTTATAAATGGGTAAAGCCGTTCTGAGATTGATCAGAACGGCTTTTTTAGTTTATTCTTTCACGCAGATTTTGCAGATTGCAATAAATATATCTGAGCTCATCTTCTTAAATCTTTTTAAATCTGCGTGAAATAACTTAGCGATTCTCTGCGAAAACTCTCAGTGAATCTCTGTGAAATTATAATTACAAAATCCCAATCTCCACCATACAAGCTTTCATCATCTCATAAGTACGCTGAATATCATTATCCAAACCAATAGAAAAACGAATCAAACCATCCGTCAATCCCATTTCTTGTTGCTCTTCTAACGGAATCTCACTCGAAGTAGAAGTTCCCGGCGCGCTGAAAAGTGTTTTATAAAACCCTAAACTTACTGCCAGATAACCCAAGTTTCTCGCCTGCATCAATTCCATCAATTCATTGGCTTTAGCCAAAGTGCCAACGTCAATCGTTAGCATTCCGCCAAAACCATATTCCGGATTAATCATTTTTTTATACAATTCATGACTCGGGTGACTTTTCAATCCCGGATAAACCGTTTTCAAACCATCCGCTTCAAATTGATCTGCCAGAAAATGTGCATTATGACTGTGTTGCTTAATCCGGATATGAAGCGTTCGCAGATTTTTCATTACCGAAGCCGAACGCAAACTATCCATTGTTGGTCCCAAAAGCATACTTGCTCCTGAGTTTACATTTTTTAGCGAATTGATGAATTCTTTCGATGCGCAAGTCACACCGCCAACAGTATCACTGCTTCCATTAATATATTTCGTCAAACTGTGAATCACAATATCGGCACCTAATTTTGCAGGCGAAACTGATAATGGCGAAAACGTATTGTCGACCACCAATTTCAAATTATGCTTTTTAGCAATTTTAGCCAAGCCAGCAATATCAGCAACTTCCAATAACGGATTACTTACGGTCTCACAATAAATAACTTTCGTTTGTGGCGTAATTGTTGCTTCCACAACATCTAATTTTGTGATGTCTACAAAGCTTGTTTCAATTCCGAATCGAGGCGTAAAATTCTTCAAAAAAGCATACGTTCCACCATAAATAGTACGGCTTGAAACAATGTGATCACCCGAACCGCAAAGCTGAAGAAGAGTAGGGGTAATCGCACCCATTCCTGAGGCCGAAACATTCGCCGTTTGCGTTCCTTCCATTGCCGCCAAAGCCTGATCCAAATACAAATTACTCGGCGACGAATGGCGCGAGTATAAATAACAGCCTTCCATATTGCCTTCAAAAGTATCGAACATGGTTTTTGCCGATAAAAAAGTATAAGTAGAAGAATCAGAAATCGACGGATTCACTCCCCCAAATTCCCCAAAGTACTGCAAATCCTGAATATTATCTGCCGGGTTAAAGTTTTTCATATGTTTTTAGTTTCAAGTTTTTATTTGTTTCAAGTTTCAAGTTGTTGGAACCTTTTAATCAAACTTTAATTTTTAACCATTTTCATTGGAATTTGGAATTTGATTTTAATCAGGAGCTATTTCCTGCTATCCGTTTCAATCTTTTGTGCCGAACCCCGGCACAAAAGGATTTCCACTTCTATCAGGGCTAGGACATTAGTTTTCAAAAGAATTCTATTCAAAATAACGTCTTAATAGAAAATTAATCAATGATATATTTAGTAATTAGATTTTAAAACTATATAAAGTATTTAATAAAGATTATTAATCTAAATTTGTTTTATAAATTCCAAATCAATAGATTTTCTTTCAGCAACCATCAACCAAAAACAATCAACTAACAACCAAAAACATGACTTTAGACGCAACCGATAAAAAACTACTCGTTTTATTACAAACTGATAGTAAAAAAACAACTAAAGAATTATCTCTAAAACTGAATCTTTCGGTAACAGCAGTTTATGAGCGAATCAAAAAGTTAGAGCGAGAAGGAATTATTAAGAATTACGTAGCATTAGTAGATAAATCTAAAATCGACAAAGGATTTGTGGTTTTCTGTCATTTAAAACTCATTCAGCACACCAAAGAATTCCTGACCAAATTCGAAAGTGAAGTCATTAAACTAAACGAAGTGTTGGAATGCCACCATGTAAGCGGTGATTATGATTATATTTTAAAAGTATTGGTAAAAGACATGGAAGCGTATAGGGAATTTTTGGTTACCAAACTTACAACACTGCAACACATTGGAAGTACACAAAGCATGTTTATGATTAGCGAGGTCAAGAATTCGACAATTATTTCTTTTTGAGTTATTTCTTTTCTGAGATTCTAAGTTTTTCGAAAGAGAAAGCGATAATTAAAATAAACTTAGTGAATCTCTGCGAAAACTCTTTGTGAATCTTTGCGAAATGAATATTTTAGGATAGCAGTCCAATTCATTATTCAAAAACCAAAAAAGAATCACTTTCTTTTCAAAAATTAAAGAAATCATAACAAAAAACCTTAAACTTTAAACTTTAAACAAAACTTTATTCCTTAATTTTGTATCGCTAAAAATAAAATAAATAAACTATGAGTTCATTTGACGTAGTCATTATAGGTTCAGGTCCTGGCGGATATGTATCAGCAATTCGTTGCGCACAATTAGGTTTCAAAACTGCAATTGTAGAAAAGTATAACTCTCTTGGCGGAACTTGCCTTAACGTAGGTTGTATTCCTTCAAAAGCATTATTATCTTCTTCTCATCATTATGCAGAAATTGCTCATTTCGCAGATCACGGAATTGAAGTTTCGGGTGATGTAAAAGTAAATTTAGAGAAAATGATTGCCCGCAAGCAAGGAGTTGTAGATCAAACCGTTGGCGGAATCAACTACTTAATGGATAAAAATAAAATCACTGTTTTCAATGGTTTAGGTTCTTTCGTAGATGCAACACACATTGCCGTTGCAAAAGCTGATGGAACATCTGAAACTATCGAAACTAAATATGCTGTAATTGCTACAGGTTCAAAACCATCTTCTTTACCATTCATCAAAATTGATAAAGAGAGAATCATCACTTCTACTGAAGCTTTGGCTTTAAAAGAGGTTCCAAAACACTTGGTCATTATTGGTGGTGGAGTTATCGGAATTGAGCTTGGACAAGTTTACTTACGTTTAGGAGCTCAGGTTTCTGTAGTAGAATTCATGGACAGAATTATTCCTGGAATGGATGGTGCTTTGTCTAAAGAATTGACTAAAGTATTGAAAAAACAAGGAATGAAATTCTACGTTTCCCACAAAGTAAAATCGGTTGAAAGAAACGGTGATGCTGTAGTTGTTCAGGCTGAAAATGCAAAAGGAGAAACGATTACTCTTGAAGGAGATTATTCACTAGTTTCTGTTGGCCGTCGTCCTTACACAGACGGATTAAACGCAGACAAAGCAGGAGTGAAAATTTCTGACAGAGGACAAGTTGAAGTAAACGATCATTTACAAACTAACGTTCCAAATATTTACGCAATTGGTGACGTTGTTCGTGGAGCAATGCTGGCGCACAAAGCAGAAGAAGAAGGAACTATGGTTGCTGAAATCTTGGCAGGTCAAAAACCGCATATCGATTATAACTTAATTCCTGGTGTAGTTTATACCTGGCCGGAAGTTGCTGCAGTTGGACAAACTGAAGAGCAGGTTAAAGCGTCTGGAACAGAATATAAAGTGGGAAGTTTCCCTTTCAAAGCGTTAGGTCGTGCAAGAGCAAGTGGAGATTTAGACGGATTCGTAAAAATCATTGCTGATGCCAAAACCGATGAGGTTTTAGGAGTTCACATGATTGGTGCACGTACAGCTGATTTAATTGCTGAAGCCGTAACAGCAATGGAATTTAAGGCTTCTGCTGAAGATATTTCAAGAATGAGCCACGCGCATCCAACTTTTGCGGAAGCGATAAAAGAAGCGGCCTTGGCTGCTACTGATAACAGAGCATTACACGTATAATTAATTTACGTTTTTAATATCTAACCCGACAATTAAAAATTGTCGGGTTTTTTGTTTTTAGATGAAAATCTGTTGTAGTAGAAAATGTAAAAAACAGAAATAATTCTGTAAAAACATTTGTTCGTTCTGATGGTATCTTTACTTTAATAAAAGATAACATCATGAAAAATAGATATATAGTTCCGGTTTTAGTAGGAGCAGGAATTGCTTTTTTACTTCACTCTTGCGGTTCGACCATTCCAAAAAAGGCAACGGCAATTACAAATTTTGACAAAGCAAAATATTTGGGTAAATGGTATGAAATTGCCAGACTGGATTACAAATGGGAAAAAGACCTGAACAACGTAACTGCAGAATATTCCCTAAACGATAATGGTACTATAAAAGTCGACAACAAAGGCTATAACACCAAAAAAGGAAAATGGGAAGAAAGTATCGGGAAAGCTAAATTTGTTGGAGAAGATACTGTTGGAATGCTTAAGGTATCCTTTTTTGGACCTTTTTATTCCGGATATAATGTAGTTTCCATTGACACTGAATATAAATATGCACTTGTTGCCGGTGAAAGCTTAGATTATATGTGGATACTTTCAAGAGAAACGGCTATTCCGGAGAGTGTCAAAACTGATTTTCTTATGAAAGCCCGTGAAATCGGATATAAAACTTCAGAGTTAGTGTGGGTGAAACACGACAAAGTAAATTAAAAAAATAAAGCCCGACATTCAAAATGCCGGGCTTTTATATTTTAAAATTAAATTATGCTTTAAAAAGGCTTCTATAGTTATCCCAATATCTGTAAATCAAAAACAGGTTTGCCAAAAATAATAATGCGGCAATGGGCAAACCTTCCGGCGCAAGGAAAAAATTGATAAACAAAATGTTTGTAGTAATTGGTAAGATTAAAATATTAGCCAAGGTTACGTAGCGTCCAGTTAAAAACGCAACTCCACAAAGTAATTCTATTGTTTTTGCTAAAGGCAATAAATAAGTTGAGGCAACTAAACCCATATTAAAAGCCTTAAAATTACCGGTCGTTTCTGGTTCCGGAGCAAGTTTAAAGAAAAAACTAATTGAGGCAAAGAGCAGTAAAAGGCCAATTAAAACGCGGACAATAATGGTAGCAATTTTCATAATACTAGATTTAATAGGTTAAAAAATATAATTTATTTCCTGATAAACATTTTTAAATCTAAACTTCAATAAAAATGTAAATCTGATTTTACGTCTGTTTTATTGATAATTTCACAATCAAAACAATCCAATTTTAGGATTAATGAAATGCTATATCAAATATAACGAATTTTTTCTTATGAAATTGCTAATATATTGTTGTCTTTGTTATTTCTTACTGTATTTTTTGTAAAGAAAAAATCCTGCAAAACCAATCAAAATAAAAGGCCAAAGATTAATTAGAAAGACAAAAACTGACTCAAGAATATACCAGCCATTTTTTAAAGAATCAAGAATTTGAATTCCTAAATTTGGTTTGTATGCATTGCTGTTTTTTTCGCCGGCCATTATTTCTTGCCTGATGGTTTCATTTTGGTAAAGCTGTAATGTCACCGTGCTAAAATTTATCTGATCTTGTAACGATAAATTATCAATTGTACGATTATCATTTGCTTCTTTCTGGTTTGCCAAAGTATTTTCGGCTTCCATAATATCATTTATTTTTTTGCCTTTTTCATCAATTGCTTTTTCAACTCTTTTTTCGGTAGTCGCACTTCTTTTTTGAGAAAGCTGATTTGATAATAGTTTTAAGGAAACATCATCTGCTTTGATTACCCTGAAATCCATAAAATCAATTTGTTTAGCAATGCTTTTAATTACAGTATCCAATTGAGTATTAGGTACGCGAATGGTAATATTATTTTCTACTGTGAACTTCGTGGTTTCAAGTGTACTGTCCTGGCTGATTTTGGTTTTAATCTGATCGTGAATAGTGCTTTGTAGATTGGTATAAGTAACAAAACCTCCAAATTTCTGAACAGCATTTTCAATTGCATAAGTGGACTTGACGACGTTTTTAACCTTGAATTTAATATCCGCAGTTCGAATAAATTTCTGCTTGCTGTCTTTTTTCTCGACTGCTGCCGATGAAGATACTGCAGTGCTGTCAGCCGTATTTTGGTAATCTGCTGTTTGCTCGCCCGAGACGTCAGCTTTTTTACAGGAAAATAGTAATGCGATGATTACCATGGTAGTCAAACCTAATTTTGCAATTGTTTTCATAAAGTTTTTTAAATTGATTAATTAATAAAATATTTACACCCTGTAAATACAATTTTGTTTGTTGAAATGCGTGAGTAATTTTTAATGAAATAGGCAGGAAAAGTTTTAATAATTAGTGCTAATTCGATATACTAAAAAGTGTGCCAATATTTTTTTAAGATTACTTTATTGAAGGATTTTTTTTGTCGTAATTTTGAGATCTAAAATCTATCCATTTTTGAGAGTTTCAATTCACAAGCATATTCCTAATCCAGAGCAATTCAAACAAGAGCTTTTAAGTTGGTCACAGCAATTTCGCGAGGTTGTTTTTTTGGATAGCAATTCCTATCCACAAGAATATTCCAGTTTCGATTGTATGATGGCAGTTGATGCATTTACCTCTTTAAAGACGGATTTTCATAATGCTTTTGAGGATTTAAAACAATATCAGCAAACGACTAAAGACTGGCTTTTTGGATATTTGTCTTATGACTTGAAAAATGATGTAGAGCCTTTAAAATCATCAAACTTTGATGGATTACATTTTCCCGATTTGTTTTTCTTTCAGCCAAAAAAAATATTTTTACTGAAAGGAAATCAACTTGAAATTCAGTATTTGTTGCTTTGTGATGATGAGGTTGAAGAAGATTTTTTGGATATTACTCAAAGTGATTATGAATCATTTGTCACACTGAGCGTAGTCGAAGTGCAGCAACGTATTTCCAAAGAATTTTATGTTGAAAAAGTAACCAAAATACTGGAACATATTCATGCAGGCGACATGTACGAAGCCAATTTTTGTATGGAATTTTTTGCTGAAAATGCGCATATCAATCCTTTGGAAAAATTTAAAAAACTGAATGAGATTTCAAAAGCACCATTTTCGGTTTTCTTTAAAAATAATAAGCATTTTCTACTTTCTGCTTCACCGGAACGTTACCTGAAAAAAACTAATGATACTATCATTTCTCAGCCTATAAAAGGAACATCAAAACGATTTTCAGATATAAATGAAGATGAAAATTCGAAACAAAATCTGGAAACCGATGCGAAAGAAAGAGCTGAAAACATCATGATTACCGATTTAGTTAGAAATGATTTGTCGCACACGGCACAAAAAGGATCTGTTGAGGTAGTGGAACTTTGTAAAATATATTCTTTTTTGCAGGTACATCAGATGATTTCTACGGTTACCTCAAAAATGGATCCGCAATATTCCCCAATTGATGTTTTAAAAACAACTTTTCCAATGGGAAGCATGACGGGAGCTCCAAAAATTTCGGTTATGAAGATCATCGAAAATTTGGAAGAAACGAAACGTGGACTTTACAGTGGTGCCGTTGGATATTTTACTCCGGAAGGCGATTTTGACTTTAATGTTGTGATCCGAAGTATTTTGTATAATCAGGAAAATCAGTATATTTCGTTTTCAGTAGGAAGTGCAATCACTGCGCAGTCGGTTCCGGAAAAAGAATATGAGGAGTGTTTGTTAAAGTCGAAAGCAATGTCCGAAGTTTTAAAATCTTCCGACATTATTTGAAAAATAATTTAAAAAGTGTTTAATATGAAGTTAATCTTAAGGACTTATAATTTAAAATTAAAACACACTTTTAGAATTTCGCGAAAAACTATTGATTTTCAGCCTTCACTTATTGTAGAATTGCAAGAAAACGAATTTTCAGGATTTGGTGAAGCGACTTCAAATCCGTATTATAATATTACGGTTGAAATTTTGCAGAACGATATTGAAAAAATCCGTGATATTGTAGAAGCAACTTCTGATGAAACTCCCGAAGAATTCTGGTCAAAAATAAATGGATTGCTTGGCGATAATTCTTTTGCTTTATGCGCTTTAGATAATGCTTACAACGATTTGTACGGCCGTAAAAAAGGAAAAAAATTATATGACTTATGGAATTATGAGATTTCGAATAATCCGTTAACCAATTATACTATCGGAATTGACAGTATTGAAAATATGGTTGTGAAGATGAAGGAATTTCCGTGGCCTATTTATAAAATAAAACTGGGAACTCCTGAAGATATTGCCATTGTAACTGAATTACGAAAACACAGCGATGCGATTTTCAGGGTAGATGCCAATTGCGCCTGGACGGTTGAGGAAACTTTAGCGAATGCTATTATTCTGAAAAAATTAGGAGTTGAATTTATAGAGCAGCCTTTAAAAGCAAATGATTGGGAAGGACAACGGGAGGTTTTTAAAAATTCTGTTCTGCCTTTAATGGCTGATGAAAGTTGTATTACAGAAGCTGATGTTGCAAAATGTCATAATCATTTTCATGGAGTCAATATAAAACTGATGAAATGTGGCGGAATTACGCCTGGAAAAAGAATGATTGCCGAAGCGAAAAAACTAGGTTTAAAAACGATGGTAGGCTGTATGACGGAATCAACTGTTGGGATTTCCGCAATTGCACATTTGTTACCCGAATTGGATTATGTGGATATGGATGGCGCTTTGTTATTGGCGGAAGATATTGCCAGCGGAGTGACTATAGAAAACGGCAAAACATATTATCCCGACAGAACAGGAACAGGAGTAATTTTGTTCTGATATTTACTTCTAAAATAATGTACCTTTGTAAAAAATTAAATGATGACGAATAACGATATCTTAAAAAAACTTCGCGTGGCTTTGATGCTGCGTGATGATCAAATAGTTGAAATTTTAGAATTAGTAGATTTTAGAATTTCAAAATCAGAATTGGGTGCTTTTTTCAGAGCTGAAGATCATGAGAATTATATGGAATGTGGTGATCAGGTATTGCGTAATTTCCTAAATGGATTGGTAATTCATTTAAGAGGAACTAAGGAAAACCCGAAAAATCCAAATGATGTTTTAGCGAAACATAAAGCAGAAATTCCAAAGAAAGAAAGTACGAAAGAAAGACCTGAATTTAAAGCAAGTGCTAAAGATGCTGAAAAAGGAAGAGGAGATAAAGCGCCTTCTAAAACTGGACCTGCAGCCAAGAAACCTTTCAAGAAAAACAATACAAAAATGGCACCTAAAGTGCAGGTTGTGGAAAAGGTTGTTTACAAAAACGGAAAGAACAAAAAATAATAAGCTTATCAAAAGTAAAAGAACGATGATATCTCTCTTTTACACAATAATTTTAATAAAAACCATTCCCTGCTTGGAATGGTTTTTTTGTTTTGAAGTAAAAAAAAATCCACCCGTAAACGAATGGATTTTTAATATATAACTAAAATTTCTTATTTGATTAAGATAAAGCAGCTTTAACCTGATCTGCAGCTTCCTGAAATTGAACAGCTGATAAAATTGGCATACCAGAGTTGTCAATTAATTCTTTTGCAATTTCAGCATTTGTTCCTTGCAAACGAACGATGATTGGCACATTGATAGCGTCTCCCATGTTTTTGTAAGCATCAACAACACCTTGAGCAACACGGTCACAACGAACGATTCCACCAAAGATATTGATCAAAATAGCTTTTACGTTAGCATCTTTCAAGATGATACGGAAAGCAGTTTCAACACGTTTTGCATCAGCAGTTCCACCAACGTCAAGGAAGTTTGCAGGCTCAAAACCAGCGTATTTAATTAAATCCATAGTTGCCATTGCAAGACCTGCTCCGTTTACCATGCATCCTACAGTACCGTCAAGATCCACATAGTTCAATCCTACTTCTTTAGCTTCAACTTCAATTGCATTTTCCTCACGGATATCACGCATTTCAGCATATTTTGGTTGTCTGTATAAAGCATTATCATCGATATTTACTTTAGCATCAACTGCCATAATTTTATCATCAGATGTTTTCAAAACCGGGTTGATTTCAAACATAGAAGCATCAGAACCAATGTAAGCATTGTAAAGTGCGTCGATGAATTTCACCATTTCTTTAAAAGCATTTCCTGAAAGACCTAAGTTAAAAGCAATTCTTCTTGCCTGAAAACCTTGTAAACCAACATTAGGATCAACTTCTTCAGTAAAGATTAAGTGTGGAGTATGCTCAGCAACTTCTTCAATATCCATTCCACCTTCAGTAGAATACATAATCATGTTGCGTCCTGTAGCTCTATTCAATAAAACAGAAACATAAAATTCGGAAGTTTCACTTTCACCAGGATAGTAAACATCTTCTGCAACTAAAATAGTACTTACTTTTTTACCTTCAGCAGAAGTTTGAGGTGTAATCAATTGCATTCCGATAATTTGTCCTGCAATTTCTTCAACTTGCTGCAAGTTTTTGGCTAACTTAACTCCACCACCTTTTCCACGTCCACCTGCATGAACCTGTGCTTTTATAACATGCCATCCTGTACCGGTTTCGGCAGTTAATTGTTTTGCAGCTTCCACAGCTTCAGCTGGACTGTTAGCTACAATTCCGCGTTGAATGCGTACTCCGTAACTTGCTAAAATCTCTTTTCCTTGATATTCGTGTATGTTCATAATATAGAATTTGTCTGGTTCTGAATTTAGTTCAGAATAAAAGTGCGACAAAAAT
>Ga0247810_10001277_pt1 | contig 16468 bp, 17 predicted proteins | sample UWRJL119311C1_FD_179918 | JGI IMG/M metagenome (GOLD analysis project Ga0247810, IMG submission 179918) | Plant litter microbial communities from Arlington Agricultural Research Station in Wisconsin, United States - UWRJ-L119-311C-1 | ecosystem: Environmental > Terrestrial > Plant litter >...
CTTTTAGGAATTTGCAAATATCTGCCTAAAGCGTATACTTCGGATTTTAGGAGGTCGGCGATTGGACTTAAGTCTACTCCTCCGTCTCCATATTTGGTATAAAATCCAACACCAAAGTCTTCTACTTTATTACCTGTACCTGCTACTAACAAGCCGTAGATACCGGCAAAATAATATAAGGTTGTCATCCTCAGTCTTGCCCTTGTATTAGCAAGAGAAAGGTGTAATCTGTGTTCGTCTGTATCTTTTGATACGTTTTGTTTAAATGTTTCGAAAACAGTTGTCAAATCTGTCTCTGTACTGCTTACATTAGGAAATCTTTCTTTCAGCTGTGCAATATGTTCTTTTGCGCGGCTTACATGGCTTTCTGCCTGATGAATTGGCATTTCTACGCAGAGCACCTTAAGGCCAGTTTGTGCGCAGAGGGTAGAGGTCACTGCAGAATCTACTCCTCCGGAAATACCTATTACGAATCCTTCTGATTTAGCATTTTGTGCGTAAGCTTTAAGCCATTCTACAATATACCCATTTACTTTTTCAAGGTTAATCTCACTCTTTATTTGCATAGTATTTAGTAATTTTAAAAAACTGAAATGTTATATTTGCACCTCAGTTATAACAATATCCCTGAAATTCAAATGTGCATAAAATTAACTAAAACATTTTATTGTTTAACATTCAATAGTTGCAATATTTACAGTTTCTGAATGTTTTATTAGTACTAAAAAGTGTACTAAAATAAAGTTTTTTTTATTTTAAAATACTGCTATTCAGGATTTAATCATATTGTTATTGATGCTATTTAAAAAATAAATATTTATGAAGAAAATAATAGGGCTTTTTATTGTGGTAATTTTAGTAAGCAGTTGTGATAAAAAGTCCAAGATTGAAAGTGAAGTTGAAGCCATTCCTGTGTCGGTAAAGGTTGAGCGGTTCGATAGGGCATTCTTTGAAACGCCTGTTAGTGAGTTGCCGCAATTAAAAAAGAAATATCCCCAATTTTTTCCTGAGGAAGTTCCGGATACGGTTTGGATTAACAAGATGAGAAACCCATTGTGGAGAGAGCTTTATAGTGAGGTACAAAAAAAGTATAGCGATTTTAGTGGAGAAACACAGGAAATAGAAGATTTGGTACGCCATATGAAATTCTACTTTCCAAAAACTGTGACTCCTAAAGTTGTTACGTTGATCTATGAAATGGATTACAATACGAAGGCAATTTATGCGGACAGTTTGATTTTGATTTCGCTGGAGATGTATTTAGGGAAGAACCATAAGTTTTATGAGGATGCAGCGTACATCAAGCAAAATTTTGAGAAGAGCCAGATGATGCCTGATATAGTATCTAGTTTTGCATTGGGTAAAGTTCCTCCTGCGCGGGATAAGACATTGCTTTCCCAGATGATTTATGCCGGTAAGGAATTGTATCTGAAGGATCTTTTGCTGCCGGAATATTCGGATGCCGATAAGATAGGGTATACGCCGGAGCAAATCGTTTGGTGTGGAGAGAACGAAGGTTATATGTGGAGCTACTTTATACAAGAGAAGCTGTTGTATAGTACAGAATCTAAGTTAGGAAACCGATTTATCAATACGGCACCGTTTTCTAAATTTTACCTTGAGATTGATAATGAGTCCCCGGGCAGAGTCGGTACGTGGATAGGATGGCAGATAGTGCGTTCTTATATGAAAAACAATGAAGTGAGCCTTCAGCAGTTGTTAATGAGCGATGCTGATGAAATATTTAATAAATCAAAATATAAACCAAAGAAAAATGAGTAATACAATGACTTCGGAAATTAAATTTCTTGTAGAGCTTGACGAAAACAGGGTTCCTGAAAAGTTATCCTGGACTGCGCAGGACGGTGGGGTAGATACGGAAGAGGCGAAAGCCATAATGTTGTCTATATGGGATAGTAAGGCACAGGAGACACTGCGTATTGATTTGTGGACTAAGGATATGCCGGTTGATGAGATGAAACTGTTTTTTCATCAGACATTGGTTGCTATGGCAGATACTTTTAACAGGGCTACAGACGATGAAAAAATGACGGAGACCATGAGGGATTTCTGTGATTATTTTGCGGAAAAGCTCGAGTTGACTAAAAAATAATACACTCTATTTCAATTAGAAATAGAAGTACCTTCCTTTCTAAAGCATACCAAGTTCAGGATTAAGCCTATTCAAAGCCTACCCAAAGCCTACCCAAAGCCTACCCAAAGCCTACATTGGGGTTTATAGTTTTATAAATAGGTAAAGTATAAAGATGGTAGGTACTGAAACCAATAAATAAACCTGTTCCTTAAATTGGACAGGTTTTTTATTGGCGGGAATACATATTGATCGTTTTTCACTAGCTTTGTAATAGCTAAAGTTGCTTTCTTTGAGTACTTTGGCTGGTACTCTTCTGAAAAATAAGTATTTTGAAATACTTGGAATTCTCTGTTATAAAATCATGTACTTTTTTAAAAGGCGATTTAAGGGCGGCTGACATGCGGCTTATCCATGGAGTATTAGTATAGTATGGGTGTAGTATGAGTATAGTATCTCTGAGATATCTGTGTTATAGGGCTCTCTGTAATATGAGATAAATGGGTATGATTTATGGATGGGAGTTTGGTGAGAAGAAGTAAGAAGCAAGAATCAAGATTTAACCACCCCGCCTTTCAGGCACCCCTCCAGGGGAGGGGAGGTATTGTCGACGTGGATTGTCTTTTAGACTCTCTTCTGATTCTCTTTTGATTCTCTTTTGATTCTCTTTGATTTTCTTTCGATTTTCTTTCGATTTTCTTTCGATTTTCTTTCGATTTTCTTTTAGAGCTGCTGGGGTTTCTAGAAGATATTGTTGTTTTTGAAGATTTCTTCGTTTACGGCTTCTATGTAGGAAAGCAGTTCTTCTTTACCGGTTCCGTCAGTAGAGGATGAGATGAAGTATTGAGGCATTTCGGCCCAGTTGTTTGCGAACATTTGTTTGGTGTAGGCAGCGATATGGGAATCTACTTTTGTTTTTCCGATTTTGTCGGCTTTGGTGAAGACGATGCAGAAAGGGATTTCGCTTTCTCCCATATAGGACATGAATTCGATGTCTATGTTTTGGGCTTCGTGCCTGATGTCTATCAGGACGAAGGCGCATACCAGCTGCTCTCTTTTTTCAAAGTAGTCGGTGATAAACTGCTGGAATACCGATTTTGTTTTTTTGGATACTTTGGCGTAACCGTAACCCGGTAAATCGACAAGGAACCAATTGTTATTGATTTTAAAGTGATTGATCAGTTGGGTTTTTCCGGGCCTACCGGAAGTTTTAGCAAGATTCTTATGATTCGTGATCATGTTGATCAGTGAAGACTTGCCGACATTAGAACGGCCGATAAAGGCATATTCGGGTAGCATGTCTTTTGGACATTTGTCTACTTCGGAATTGCTGATGATAAACTCGGCTGTATTAATTTTCATAGTATCGGTTTCTTAAAGGTGGGTTTTTTTTAACCACTCGTGCATGATTGTATTGAATTCATCGGGATGTTCCATCATTGCGGCATGGCCACATTTGTCGATCCAGTACAGTGATGAATTGGGAAGCAGTTTGTTGAATTCTTCGGCTACTTCAGGAGGTGTTACTTTGTCATTTTTACCCCAGATGATACAGGTAGGAACATGCATTTTAGGAAGGTCTTTTGCCATATTGTGACGTATTGCACTTTTGGCAATGGTTAACGTTTTGATCAGTTTGATCCTGTCGTTTGCCATTTGGTATACTTCGTCAACGATTTCTTTGGTTGCGATTTTAGGATCATAGAAAACGTCTTCTGCTTTTTTCTGGATATAGTCATAATCTCCCCTCCGAGGGTAACTGTCGCCCATTGCGCTTTCATAGAGTCCGGAGCTACCGGTTATGATTAGGCCAAGCATTTTTTCGGGATACATTTTGGTGTGGTATAGGCCAATGTGCCCTCCAAGGGAATTTCCGAGGAGAATTACCCTATCGTATCCTTTAAATGTTATAAAGTCCTTTACGTATTTGGCGAAAGCCTTTACGTTAGTTTTAAGGATGTTTTGTGTGTATATTGGTAGTTCTGGAATTACTACTTTGTAACCGTGGTTTGGAAAATAGTTTGCAACTCCATCAAAATTGCTGAGTCCTCCCATTAGTCCGTGCAGTATGATAATGGGGATACCTTCACCTGCTTCAAAATATTTATATTTTCCTTCTTTTTTTAATTCATGTTCCATTGTAGACCGAGCATTTCAAATTCACACAAATATATGATTTTATAAGTAAAAATAGGCTCTTCAATGTTTTATTTAGATTATAAAATCAAGGTTTGGGGTGCTTCTTTACTGTGTCATTTTGAGGGTTTGCGTAAATGGTTCGCTGTCAATTGTATCTCAGTTGTGATCTGGGAATAAAAAAGCGCTTCATATCGATAAATACCCAGTGGTTCTGCCAGAAAATTGGGGGTCTTGTCGAAATTTTATGATATGGCAAAAAATGAAGGAAAATAACTCTTAAAATTTTTAACAAGCTGTAAACTACGTGTTAGTGTTTTTGTCGGAATGTGGTAAAACTTATCAACAATGTGGTATAAAGTGGTAGATTGTGGTAATTATTTTTCTACATTTGCTATAATAGACTCAAAAACGTAACTCATTGAATACCATAATAGGAACATATGAATGTAAAGTAGATGCCAAAGGAAGGCTGCTGTTACCGGCGCCTTTGAAGAAGCAACTGACTTCCTCTTTACAGGATGGCTTCGTATTGAAGCGTTCTGTGTTTGATCCGTGTCTGGAGTTATGGCCGATGGCTGAGTGGAATATAATGATGTTGAAAATCAATAAACTAAATCGATTTAATAAGAAGAACAACGATTTTATCAGGAAGTTTATGGCGGGCGTGAAGATTATCGAGATTGATGATCTGGGTCGTTTGCTAGTACCAAAAGACCTGGTTGTTTTTAGTACAATCAGTAAGGATGTGGTGCTGTCTTCTAAGGTAAATATTGTTGAGATTTGGGATAAGGATTTGTATGAGCAGTCGATATCTGGGGATGATATTGATTTTGCGGATTTGGCAGAAGAGGTAATGGGAAATTTAAATGATGACGACAATGGAATATCATAATCCAGTTCTGCTTAAGGAGACTGTTGATGGTTTGAACATAAAACCCGACGGTGTTTATGTGGATGTGACTTTTGGTGGCGGAGGCCATTCAAAAGAGATTTTAAGCAGGCTAGGGCCAGAAGGCAGGTTGTATGCTTTTGACCAGGATGAGGATGCGCAGGCGAATGCATTGGATGATGAAAGGTTTACGCTGATACCTGAGAATTTTAGGTTCCTGAAGCGCTTTTTGAGGTTCCATAATGTGAAGAGTGTTGATGGGATATTGGCTGATCTAGGTGTTTCTTCGCATCAGTTTGATGTGGCTGAGCGTGGTTTTTCTACCCGTTTTGATGCCGGGCTTGATATGAGGATGAGCCAGAAGAACGACCTTAATGCTTTTAAGGTAGTCAATGAATATGATGAGGCAAACCTAAAAAGAGTATTCCTTGATTATGGTGAGTTGAAAAACGCACCGGCGATTGCGAGAGTGATTATTGAGGCAAGAGAGAAAGAAGAGATAAAAAATACGGAACAGTTAAAAGTGGTATTAGGCCGTTTTTTACCTGCTCATAAGAGCCATAAGATTTTGGCGCAGATGTACCAGGCGATCCGGATTGAGGTGAATCGTGAGATGGATGTTTTAAAAGAGTTTTTAGAGCAGTCATTGGAGATATTGAAACCAGAAGGCAGGCTGAGTGTGATTTCGTACCACTCTTTAGAAGACAGGCTTGTTAAGAGGTTTGTCAAAAACGGGATGTTTGAGGGAGAGCCGGAGAAGGATTTCTTTGGGAATTTTTCTGTTCCTTTTAAGACTATCGGGAAGCTGATTGTTCCTGGGAATGAAGAGATACGAATTAACAACAGGGCCAGGAGTGCGAAGTTGAGAATAGCTGAAAAGAGATAATTATGATAAAAAACAGGGTCTATAGTATTTTAAAGGCAAGGTTTCTTGTTAATGAAGACGCTAATAGAAACTGGCGTTTTATTGTTTTCATCATATTGCTCGCGATAGTAATGATTGGGAATACGAATCGTTACGAGCAGAAGATTTTTAAGATTACGGCATTGACCAATGAGGTTAAGGAATTGCGGTCGGAATTTGTGGACCGTCGTTCGGAGCTGATGAAGTTGAAGATGGAGTCGACTGTTTCGGAAAAAATGATTGAGAAGAATATTTTTCCGTCGGCGGTTCCTCCAAGAAAAATTAAGGTTAAGAAAGAAGAGGAGAAAGGCTTTTTCAAAAAGATATGGCAGTAGAGGATAAACATATTTCTTACAGAATTTACCTGGTTGGGTTTGGCATTTTTATAATGGCATGCGCGATTGTTGTCAAGCTTACTAATATACAGTGGGTTGAGGGCGACTATTACCGGAAAATGGCTAAAGAAAAGACGGTTAAGACCTTTGTTATTCCTGCCAATAAAGGGAATCTGTATTCGGCTGACGGGAGTTTGCTGGCTACTTCTATCCCTAATTACAAGATTAGATTTGACGGTGTTGCGCCTAAGGAAGAAGCGTTTAAGAAGAATATAGGTCCGCTGTCGGATTCGTTGTCTTTATTATTGGGTAAGCCTGCGAGTTTTTATAGATCAGAGCTTACGCGTGCGAGGAACAACAAGAATAGGTATTATTTATTAGCCCGTGATTTGAGTTATACCGAGTATGTAAAGATCAAGAATTTTCCTTTGTTCAAACTGGGTGCGAATAAGGGAGGGATTATCATACAGCAGGAGACGGTTAGGGAACATCCGATAGGTAAGATTGCGGAGCGAACCATAGGTTATGAGCGTTTTGACGAGAACGGCAAACCCAGAGAAGCCGGTATTGAAGGGGCATTTGGCAAATACCTGAATGGTAAGGACGGTAAGATATTAAAGCAAAAGATTGCCAAGGGACAGTGGAAACCTTTGCGGGATAATAATGAGATCGAGCCGCAGGACGGTTATGATGTGATCTCTACCATTGATGTTTACATACAGGATATAGCGCACCACGCTTTATTGAAACAGTTAGAATATTATGAAGCAGACCACGGTTGTGTTGTGGTTATGGAAACCAAGACCGGTGAGGTAAAAGCCATTTCTAATTTGGGCAGGGATTCAGAAGGTAATTATTACGAAAAGCTGAATTATGCAGTAGGAGAGGCGCATGAGCCGGGATCAACCTTTAAGCTGATCGACCTTATTGCGCTATTGGATGATGGCTTGATCGATACCACTGCAGTTTTCGACAGCCATGGCGGTAGGGTTATGTATAGAGGGAAGGCTGTAAACGATTCCCATAAGGGAGGTTATGGTAAGGTTACACTTGCCAGAGGGTTTGAGCTTTCGTCGAATACGGTTATGGTACAGGCGGTTTATGACAATTATAAAAATGACCCGCAGAAGTTTGTTGACAGGATCAACAGTTACGGTTTGAACAAACCTTTAGGATTGCCTTTTGAAGGAGAGGGAGTGCCAACGGTTATACAGACGAATGACAAAAGATGGTCGGCCATCACGCTTCCATGGATGGCATTTGGATATACTGTTGCCGTTACGCCTTTACAGACACTGACGCTTTACAATGCGGTTGCCAATAATGGGGAGATGGTAAAGCCCATTTTCGTTAAAGAGATCAAGGAGTGGAATAAGACCATTAAGAAATATGACAAGATCGTGATTAACCCAAGGATCTGTTCGCCAGAGACTATTGCAAAGGTTAGGGCGGTATTGAAAAATGTGGTTAAAAAAGGAACCGGAAGAGCTTTGTATTCAAAGGACTTTTCAATGGCGGGAAAAACGGGTACTGCGCAGATCAACTATGGTTCAAATGGTGGTGCCGACAAGTATTATGCGTCGTCATTTGTTGGTTATTTTCCAGCAGATGCGCCGAAGTATTCCTGTATCGTTGTGGTTCACAAGCCGAGTACGGTAAACAATAATTATTATGGGGCAGATGTTGCCGGGCCAGTATTTAAGAGAATAGCGCAGAAGATCTTTACGGATTCCCCTTCTATGAATGAAGTGAGCAACCTTAAGAAAAAAAATGCCAAACAGGATAAAAACTTTAATGAGTATAGTGCACAGGTTGAAGTGAAAGACGGGCTGATTCCGAATGTAAAAGGAATGGCCGGGATGGATGCGGTAGCCCTGTTGGAAAATATGGGAATGAAAGTTAAGGCTATAGGGGTTGGGAAAGTAAAAAAACAATCGTTGTTGGCAGGACAGAAATTAGATAAAAGTAAAACTATAATATTGGAATTATCGTGATTATTCTAAAAGACATATTATACAAGGTTGGAATCGAGGCTGTGAAGGGCAGTACCGAGGTTGGGGTCAATGCGATTGATTTTGATTCCAGGAAAATAGGCAGGGATGACCTTTTTGTGGCTATCCGTGGTACGCTTTCTGACGGGCATGATTATATAGAAAAAGCTATTGGCAGGGGAGCGATTGCTGTTGTGTGTGATACTTTTCCGGAGACTTTAGTAGCGGGAGTTACTTATGTACAGGTTAAGGATACGAATAGGGCGCTTGCTTTTATGGCTGCCAATTTTTACAGCAACCCATCGCTAAACCTTAAGCTGATAGGGATAACAGGCACGAATGGCAAGACTACGGTTGCTTCGTTGCTGTATCAATTATTTAAAAAGGCAGGTTATAAGGTAGGATTGATTTCTACGGTTACGATATTGGTTGATGTTATTGAATATAAGGCAACGCATACCACACCGGATTCGCTTACCATCAACCGTTACCTAAGGGAAATGAATGAGGTAGGAGTTGAATACTGTTTTATGGAGGTGAGCTCGCATGGAATCCACCAAAAGAGGACAGAAGGTTTGCATTTTGCCGGAGGCGTCTTTACGAATTTGTCGCATGACCATTTGGATTACCATCCGACTTTTGCGGATTACAGGGATGTAAAGAAGTCGTTTTTTGACAATTTGGAGAAAACAGCGTTTGCGCTGAGCAATGTTGATGATAAGAACGGAGCTGTGATGTTACAGAATACACAGGCCAGGAAATTGACCTATGCGTTGAAAACGTATGCTGATTACAAAGCCATTATTTTGGAAAACCAGCTGTCAGGATTATTACTGAAGATCAATGACAATGAGGTTTGGGTTCGATTGATCGGAACTTTTAACGCTTATAACTTACTTGCCATCTATGGAACGGCGATTGAGCTGGGACTGGAAAAATTAGAAGTATTGAGGCTGTTGTCTGAGTTGGAAAGTGTTTCGGGCAGGTTCCAGTTTATAGTTTCCAGGCAGGGGATCACTGCGGTTGTGGATTATGCGCATACGCCGGACGCATTGGAAAATGTATTGAAGACGATTAATGATATCCGTACTAAAAACGAGCAGTTGATTACTGTTGTTGGTTGTGGCGGAGACCGGGATAAGGCAAAGCGGCCGATTATGGCGAATATCGCTTCGACTTTGAGTGATAAAGCTATTATCACTTCGGATAACCCTAGGACAGAAGATCCGGAAGTGATTATTGCAGAGATGGAAAAGGGCGTAGAGCCGCAGAATTATAAAAAAACACTATCAATAGTAGATAGAAAACAGGCAATAAAAACAGCCTGTCAATTGGCCCAGCCGAATGATATTATCCTTATTGCCGGAAAGGGACATGAGACGTATCAGGAGATCAACGGGGTACGACATGATTTTGACGATATGAAAACAGTTAAAGAACTTTTAGACCAACTCAATAAATAGAAAGTATGCTGTATTATTTATTTGAATACCTGCACAAAACCTTAAATGTTCCCGGAGCAGGTGTATTCCAGTACATCACTTTCAGGTCGGCACTGGCAATTATTTTATCGTTAAGTATATCAACGGTTTTTGGTAAACGCATTATTAATTTTTTGAGAAGGCAACAGGTAGGGGAAACCGTTAGGGAGCTTGGGCTTGCAGGACAGAATGAAAAAGCAGGTACACCTACAATGGGAGGGTTGATTATTATTATTGCGACCCTGATACCTGTAGTGTTATTTACGAAGCTTGATAATATTTATATCATCCTGTTGATTGTTACGACCCTGTGGATGGGTACTATTGGATTTATTGACGATTATATCAAAATATTTAAGAAAGATAAAGAAGGCTTAAAAGGAAAATTTAAGGTAATTGGGCAAGTAGGACTGGGTATAATTGTGGGTGTGGTTTTGTATACCCATCCCGGAGTTACCGTAAGAAATAAAACGGCGGTTGATTATTCTTATACTACCAGCCAGACGACACAAACTGTTATTACTCCTATGCCGGTAGAGGAAAAGTCTACGGCTACTACTATTCCGTTCTTTAAGAACAATGAGTTTGATTATGCCGAATTGTTGGCCTGGACCGGTGAAGGATATGAGAAGTGGGCCTGGTTGATCTTTATACCGATAGTCATTTTTATTATAACTGCGGTTTCTAATGGGGCCAACCTTACTGATGGAATCGATGGACTGGCGGCAGGAACTTCAGCCATATCAGTGATTGCGCTGGCGATATTCACATTCGTTTCGGGTAACGTGATCTTTTCGAATTACCTGAACATTATGTATATACCGAATTCGGGAGAGATGACTGTTTTTATAGCCTCGTTTGTAGGGGCGCTGATAGGCTTCCTATGGTATAATTCGTATCCGGCACAGGTATTTATGGGGGATACGGGGAGTTTAACGATAGGAGGGATTATAGCTGTATTGGCTATTTCGGTTAGGAAAGAATTGTTAGTGCCGTTGTTATGTGGGATATTCTTAGTAGAGAATTTCTCTGTAGTGCTTCAGGTCGCTTATTTTAAATATACGAAGAAAAGGTTTGGTGAGGGCCGCAGGATATTCCTGATGTCTCCGTTACACCACCACTATCAGAAAAAGGGCTACCATGAGAGCAAGATTGTTACCCGATTCTGGATTGTTGGGATTATGCTTGCGATACTTTCCATTGTTACCTTAAAACTGAGATAAATGAAACGACTTGTAATTCTTGGTGGAGGGGAGAGCGGTGTAGGCACTGCAATACTCGGGAAGAAAAAGGGGTATGATGTGTTTGTATCTGATTTTGGAAAGATAAAGGAAAATTATAAAGAAGTTCTTGGGATTAATGGCATTGAGTGGGAAGATGAGAAGCATACAGAATCGCTGATACTGAATGCCGATATAGTGATGAAGAGCCCGGGTATCCCGGAGAAGTCACCGATAGTTACAAAACTGCTTGAAAAGGGCATCAGTGTGATATCGGAGATTGAGTTTGCCGCTCCTTTTACCAAAGCAGTCACTATAGGGATAACGGGCAGTAATGGTAAGACAACGACGACAATGCTTACGTACCACATCCTGAAATCGGCAGGATTGAATGTAGGACTGGCGGGCAATATAGGAAAGAGTTTTGCGTGGCAGGTTGCGGATAATGATTATGATTTTTATGTGTTGGAGTTAAGCAGTTTCCAGCTGGACGGGATCATACATTACAAGCCGCATATAGCGATAATAACGAATATCAGTCCGGACCACTTAGATCGATATAATTACAATTACAGTGAGTATATAGCTTCGAAGTTTAGGATTACAAAGAATCAGGACGAGTCGGATTACCTGATTTATGATGACGATGATCAGGCAACAAAGGAATGGTTCCAAAACAATACAATTAAAGCACAGAAAATTCCATTTTCGATTTCAACAGAATTAGAATATGGGGCATCAATAAAAGACAACACGATGAAAATTAATATTAAAGACGAAGAATTTACAATGGATGCAAGCTACCTCGCACTTGAAGGAAAACACAATATGAAAAATGCGATGGCTGCTGCTTCTGCTGCCCAGTTGTTAAAGATTAGGAAACAGACCATCAGGGAGAGCATGGGTAATTTCCAGGGAGTAGAACACCGTCTTGAAAAAGTGCTTAAGATCCAGAATGTACAATACATAAATGATTCTAAGGCGACTAATGTTAATGCTACTTTTTTTGCATTGGACAGTATGACTGTTCCGACAATCTGGATAGTAGGCGGGGTTGATAAAGGAAATGATTATACCGAATTGATGTCGTTAGTACGTGAGAAAGTAAAAGCGGTCATCTGTCTGGGTGTAGATAATAAAAAGATCATCGATGCTTTTGGTGGTGTTGTGGATATGATGGTTGAAGTAACGAATATGAGTGATGCGGTGCGTACTGCGCAGCGTATGGCCGAAAAGGGAGATGCGGTTTTATTATCACCGGCCTGTGCGAGTTTTGACCTGTTTGAAAATTATGAGGACAGAGGAAGACAGTTTAAGCAGGCTGTACAGAATTTATAAATAAAAGAAAATGATACAGGTTTTAAACAGTTTGAAGGGAGATAAGGGGATATGGTCGTTTGTGGCCCTGTTGGCCTTGTTTTCATTTATGCCTGTATTTAGTGCGAGCAGCAACCTGGCGTATATGAACCATGGGACAGGTAACACATTGGGTTATCTGTTGAAGCATGCGATGCATATCATGTTTGGGTTTTTTATTTTGTACAATATACAGAAAGTCCCTTATCATTATTTTAGGGGGATTTCGAGAGTGTTGTTGCCGTTTGTATGGCTGTTATTGGGTTACACCTTGTTTTTTGGTGTAGAGCAGGGCAGCGCTACGAGATGGATACAGGTACCTTTTGTAGGGATTTCATTCCAGACTTCGGCATTGGCTTCAATAGTGTTGATGATGTTTGTCGCCAGGTATTTATCAAAAACCCAGGTAGAGCCCTTGACGTTTAAATCGTCGTTTATAGACCTTTGGATACCGGTTGGGGTTACGCTTGCGTTGATCCTGCCGAATAACTTTTCTACCGCTGCGTTGATATTTGCGATGGTGGTGATGTTGACTTTTATAGGCAATTATCCGCTGAAGTACATTGGGGCAATCATGGGAATGGGAATAGCGATGTTTGCTTTTTTCATCATTGTAGCCAAGGTAGTAGAGAAAACGAATCCTGAGAATACGCCTAAGGTATTTGGAAGGGTAAAGACTTGGGAGAACAGGGTGGAGAGTTTTTTTAACAATAGTGATGAGAATTCGGATGACAACTACCAGATAGAGAAAGCGAAGACAGCGATTGCTTCTGGTGGGGTGTATGGATTAGGTCCCGGTAAAAGTGTACAGAAGAACTTTTTACCACAGTCCTCTTCGGATTTTATTTTTGCGATAATTGTTGAGGAATACGGATTGATTGGAGGATTGGGTGTTTTAGTGTTGTATTTATTGCTGTTTTTTAGGTTTATAATTGCGGCACATAAGGCCAATTCGCCTTTTGGAAAGTTTTTAGTTGTTGGGTTAGGATTTCCTATAATTTTTCAGGCATTGATCAATATGGGGGTTGCGGTACAGCTATTGCCGGTTACAGGGCAGACATTGCCGCTGGTGAGTAGTGGGGGGAGTTCGATTTGGATGACCTGTATTGCGATTGGGATTATTATCAGTGTGACTAAGAAAGAGGAGGAGATTGCGTTGGAATTGGAGGAGAAAGAGCAGCGCAATTTGGCTTTGCAGCAATTGATTGACAGGGAGATGGAGAATATGGATGCTGAGCATACTGTGGAGTCTGTTGAGCGTGAGTATGAAAAAGGGATTAAAGAAGAAAATTATTCTATAACTGAGAGCAATCCGATGGATGCTGTCAGGGGTAAAAGATAAATAGATGGAAAAATTAAAATTCATATTAAGTGGTGGTGGTACTGGCGGGCATATATACCCGGCGATTGCTATTGCGAATGAATTAAAGTTGCGTTTTCCAGATTGTGAGATATTGTTTGTGGGTGCGCGGGATAAGATGGAGATGCAGAAGGTGCCACAGGCGGGTTATGCCATTAAGGGATTGTGGATTTCGGGGATACAGAGAAGGCTGACATTGGACAATTCGTTGTTTCCGTTGAAGTTGCTGGACAGTTTGCTGAAATCGAGAACAATCATTAAATATTTTAAGCCCGATGTTGTTATTGGGACAGGTGGTTTTGCGAGTGGGCCTTTATTGAGGGTTGCCGGTTTTGCGGGGATCCCGACGGTGATACAGGAGCAGAATTCATTTCCTGGGATAACGAATAAATGGCTCAGTAAAAAAGCGAATAAAATATGTGTTGCTTATGAGAACCTGGAACGGTTTTTTCCGGCTAATAAGATTGTAATGACCGGAAATCCTGTTAGGCAGGATTTGATAGACATCAAGGGAAAAGGTGCTGAGGCAAAGGAATATTTCAGGCTGGCGGCAGATAAAAAAGTACTGCTTGTTTTAGGCGGCAGCTTAGGATCGAGGAGAATCAACCAGTTGATCGCAAAGGAGCTTGTGAATTTTACTTCCCAGAATGTACAGGTAATCTGGCAGTGTGGTAAGTTTTACTTTGACGAGTACCAGCGTTTCAATGACAATGAGAATGTACAGGTGGTGTCATTTATAGACAGGATGGATTTGGTCTATGCGGCGGCAGATATTGTGATTTCGCGCTCCGGAGCCTCTTCTGTATCTGAATTATGTATAGTAGGCAAACCCGTAATTTTTATTCCTTCGCCTAATGTGGCCGAAGACCACCAGACTAAGAACGCACAGTCGATAGTTGATAAGGGCGGGGCATTGATGATAAAGGAGATGGAGTTGGACACCCAATTTACGGGCCTGTTCAATAATTTACTGGGAGACCAAAATTTGCAACAGCAGCTGTCTGCCAATATAGAGAAGCTTGCTAAAGTAAATGCTACTAAAGATATAGTAGAAGAAATAATAAAATTAATAAAAAACTAATTCAATTAGTATCAGCATAATGAATCTTAACCAAATACATAACGTTTATTTTATAGGCATCGGAGGCATCGGAATGAGTGCTTTGGCACGATATTTCAAGGCTATCGGAAAGAATGTGTCTGGTTATGACAAAACACCTTCCACACTGACGAATGAACTTATAGAGGCGGGGATAGCGATTCACTTTGAGGACAATATTGCATTGATTCCTAAAGATTTTTTTGTAGAGAATACGTTGGTGATCGTTACCCCGGCTGTGCCTAATACGCATGCCGAGTGGAACTACTTTGTAGAAAGAGACTATTTGCTTAAAAAGAGGGCAGAAGTTTTGGGGATTATTACAAAGGATACGTTTTGTTTTGCTGTAGCGGGAACGCATGGTAAGACAACGACCTCGAGTATTTTGGGCCATATATTGTATGAAAGTGGGGTAGATGTTACTTCATTTTTGGGAGGGATAGTAGAGAATTACAATTCGAACCTGATCGGTAACGGGAAGACGGTTACTGTTGTAGAGGCAGATGAGTTTGACCGTTCCTTTTTGCATTTGCATCCCGATATTGCTTGTATAACGTCGATGGATGCCGATCATTTGGATATTTATGGGGACAGTGCCGCTATAGAAGCTTCGTTTGCTGAATTTGCGGATAAGGTAGAAGACAAGACCCAGTTGTTTGTGGCAAAAGGATTGCCTTTAAAAGGCGTTACTACTGCCGTAAATGAAGAGGCAGATTATAAGGCATTTAATGTAAGGATTGATAACGGGCATTATATTTTTGATATACAAACCCCGAATGAAGTTGTTAAGGATATACGGTTTTCTTTACCCGGAAAACACAATTTGATGAATGCATTGATGGCATTTTCAATGGCGATGATTTATGGGGTTGCAGTGGCAGATATAGCGAAGGCGTTATTAACATTCCGCGGCGTAAAGAGGAGATTTTCGTATCAGGTAAAAACGGATAAACTCGTTTATATTGATGACTATGCACATCATCCAACAGAGATCAATGCGGTGTACCAGGCGGTATCAGAATTGTATCCCGATCATAAAGTGTTGGCGGTTTTCCAACCGCATTTATTTAGCAGGACGAAGGATTTTATCGATGGATTTGCGCAGAGCCTGTCGCAATTCGACGAGGTGTTATTGCTCGATATTTATCCGGCCAGGGAATTGCCTGTTGAAGGCGTAAATTCGGAATGGTTATTGGGTAAAATGAACAATACCAATAAGAAACTGGTTGCAAAAGACGATTTGATTGCTGCCATTTTAGACAGTAAAGCTACGGTAATTGTTACCATAGGAGCGGGTGATATAGGTGAATTAGTTGAACCCATAAAAGCGGTATTAAATGAGAAAGCTTAACTGGAGAAACGTATGGATTAATACCCGATTATTGCTTATTGCAGTAGGTATTATTTTTTTATATTCATTCACTTTAAAGAGAAATGAAGATCGAAAATTGAAGAAGTCAGCCGTTGAATTTATTGATGGTGACGATATTTTCATCACTGCCGAGGCGGTTGATAAATTGTTAATAGAAAATAATTCAGGGGTGCAAACTATTCGTAAAGTTAATTTAGATTTGAATAGGCTGGAAAAAACCATAGATACGA
>Ga0247810_10001279_pt1 | contig 16463 bp, 12 predicted proteins | sample UWRJL119311C1_FD_179918 | JGI IMG/M metagenome (GOLD analysis project Ga0247810, IMG submission 179918) | Plant litter microbial communities from Arlington Agricultural Research Station in Wisconsin, United States - UWRJ-L119-311C-1 | ecosystem: Environmental > Terrestrial > Plant litter >...
TCTTTGGGGTTTGTTCAAAAAAGTTGTTGTGGCAGACAATTGCGCTAAATATGCGAATATTATTTTCAATCCATCAGAAGAATTTTCCGGAAGCACGCTTGCGCTTGGAGCACTTTTTTTTACGTTTCAAATTTATTGCGACTTTTCTGGATATTCAGATATCGCTTTAGGAACAGCTAGAATCTTGGGATTTGACCTTTTAAAAAACTTTTCATTTCCATATTTTTCAAGGGATATTGCTGAATTCTGGCGAAAATGGCACATTTCATTGTCGTCTTGGTTTAGAGATTACGTTTACATTCCATTAGGTGGTTCTCGGGTTTCAAAACTAAAGCAGATAAGAAATGTTTTCATCATTTTTATCTTAAGCGGATTTTGGCACGGCGCAAACTGGACATTTATCGTTTGGGGTTTTCTTCACGCGATTTACTTTTTGCCGTTAATGTTATTGGGCAAAAACCGAAATCATTTGACTGTTTCAGAACCTAAAATTGTTCCAAGTTTGCGAGGGTTTATAAATATTTTATTTACGTTTGGTTTGGTGGTTTTCGCTTGGATTTTCTTTAGAGCCGATAATTTAAGCCATGCCTTTAATTATATTTCAGGAATTTTTTCATCGTCATTTTTTGCAATTCCAGCGTATTTTCCGAAAAAAGTATTTGCATTTATCGCTGTTTTATTGCTAATTGAATGGTGGGGACGTAGCGATAATCATGCACTAGAAAAATTTAGTTTGAGTTGGCCCAAACCAGTTCGCATTTTATTTTACTATTGCCTATTGTTCATGATATTTTATTTTTCAGGCGAAGAGCAACAATTTATTTATTTCCAATTTTGATTAAAAGATTTTTAAAAAAGATTTTCATATTCTTGATACCGCTTATTTTGGTATGGATTTTTATTGAAATTTTTTATCGATTTGTGCCCAATGATTATACCCAAAAGGCAAAGGGAGTTCTCAATAATTACGATTCAGAAGTACTTGTGCTTGGAAATTCCCATGCTTTCTACGGAATAAATCCGGACTATTTTGACCTGAAAACCTACAATTTTTCACAGATAAGTCAGTCGCTGTATTTTGACGAGTTACTTTTAGAAAAGCATATAAGAAAATTTCCGAATCTAAAGTGTGTTATATTGACGGTAGATTATTTCTCGTTGAGCCAGGTTGATAATTCTTCGGAAGACACGTGGCGAAAATATTATTATCAGCAATACTTAGATTTGAAGGTTCCAATAATTTCAAGATTTGACCCAAAAAGTTACAGCTTGACTTTAACTAGAAATTTTGAAACCAATGTAAATTTGATTCAGAATTTCTCGAGAGACAAAACACTTGTTGAAGGAAATTCAAAAGGTTGGGCCAAAAAGATAGGAGTAAGCGCAGAATTCAATAATTATAATACTGCAGTAGATGTTGTGTCAAAAAATGAAGACGGTTTGTCAGATTTTAAAGTTAACTTACACCGATTGAACCGAATGATAAAATTATGCTTGCAACATGATGTGAAAGTTTTAATGGTGACGATGCCCGTTACTTCGCACTATGCCGATTTGGTCAATCAGAAAAAGTTCGCGAAACTTTCCTTCGAGTGTGAAAACTTGGCTTCAAAAAACGATAATGTAATTTATCTAAATTTATTTCAAAACCCCGCTTTCAACAACAACGATTTTCATGATACCGACCATTTAAATGAAGAGGGAGCGACTAAATGTTCAAAAATTCTCAATCAGACGGTCAATGAAAATCTCTAAATTTTAATAATAGAAAAGAAAAATGTTAGACAAGCTGTTCAACTCAAAATTATTCTGGTTCACGCGAAGTCGAGAGATAAAATTATTAGTGGTAATTGGACTATTGTTCCGATTCATAATGTTTTTATTGTATTTAGACGGTAACGTATTCCCAGATAGCTGGGGCTTCATCGCTTTAGGCGACCAGATGCTGACGCTAGATTTATACGGATACACAGGCGAGCGCAGTCCGGGCTATCCGTTTTTATATTTCTTGGTTTTTGGTTCATTAGAAGCCTTGATTGTTCTACAGTTTGTCATAGGCGTGGTAACTTCAGTTTTCTGGTTCAAGACCTTGGTCAATCTTAATTTTAGTGTAAAAAATAGTTTCTGGATTACCTTGTTTTTAGAAAGTTTTATGCACGTTTTTTTATACGAAACATCCATTTTAGTTGAAACGCCAGCATTGCTTTTAATCAGCATTGCTTTTTATATTCTTACTGATTCTTATTTCGATAAAAAAAGTCTCAAAACCGAACTTATCTTAAGCGCGCTACTAGGATATTTGGTGCTGTTGAAGCCTTTTTTTGTGTATATTCCATTTATTATTTATGGATTTGTAATAATTAAAAACTTCAAATTTTCGAATTTTGTCAGTAGAAAAATAGTCGTTCTTGTATTTCCGTTAATGGCATATCTCGGTTGGTCTTACGTGAATAAATTGAATACGGGTTATTTTGTGTCAACTACTTTTTATGGCTTAAACATCGCCCAAAACTGCGTTTATTTTGCAGAGAAAGGGCCGAAAGAATACGATTGGATTAACAAATCTTATGTAAAACATCGCGAGCTTTCAATTGCAAAAAATGAAGATGTGGCAATGACAATTTGGAGGTCTTACGGCAGTGGAGATTTTGATTTTAAGTGTTATAATTTCGCACAGCTATCTGATGAATTAGGCAAATACGGAAAGGCGACAATTGCTGACAACCCAAAGGATTATTTCGAACAAGTCATAAAGCGCTCGTGGTTTGACTTCTGGTTTATTTTCGGAAAAAATATATTCAAACCGTTTAAAATAGAAGCAGTCGACAATGTGATGAATAAAATTTGGTTTGCACAAAAAATACTATTGCTGTCGTTTAAATTTAGCTTCTTGCTTTTAATTCCATTTTATGTCATCAAATTTTTTAGGGATAAGAAAATCACGAATGAACTGGTAATCATTACGATAGTTTTTGCAACCTCGGTACTTCAAGGTCTTGTAACTTATGGAACCAATGCAAAATATGCATTTCCATTTGAATTTTTGATGACAATTGTGGTATTGCTGTTTGCTAAAAAATACATTCGATTCATAAAGCCCTTAAACCGAATTTTAGAGTAATGCTTACGATTGTACGTTCCAATTTTTTATGTACTCTTCCGCAATGTTGATGTAATTATGGTGCGTTTCGACGAAGGTTCTAGCGTTTTTACCAATTGTTTCGATTTCGTTTGGATTATCAATTAAATATGATAATTTGTCAATAATGTCTTGTGTATTTGGCAATGCATTTACAGCAACTTTTTCGTGCAAATTATAGTGTTTATAAAACTCAGTTTCCGCGCCCGTGAAAACAACCTTTCCTCTTGCCATTGCTTCCAACGCAGAGTATCCTTGGTCAAAACTATACACTTGGTCCAAGAGAATTGTTGCGCGCTCTTGAAGCAAACAAAACTCTTTATAAGGCAAACTATCTGAAGTTATGATTTCCACTTTTGAACCATATTTGGCGGAAATGGCGACTAGAGCTTCTTCAAAAAAACGGCTTCCTTTTTTGATATGCGAATATTTATTTTTTCCGTGAAAGATAACGATTCTTGAATTTTTTTGATGATATCTGGGAACGATTTTATCCGTGTTTACTGGATTTGGAATCATTTTAAATTCAAAATTTTCTTTTTCCAAAGGAATTTTATAATCTAAATCGGAGGCAAAAATTGCATCACAGGCATTTTTAAAAAATTGAAAAGTTTCCGATGTCCGTCATTTACATATTTTAAAGTGTAGTTGTAATATTTTTTATTTGAATCACTTTCGAAATAGGGCGTCATGACCGAATACCGCAGTTCATTTTTTAAGTGAAAGTCAACTATCGGCGTTTCATCTCCGCAAATCAACAAGAACTTTTTAGCATTTTGGGCAAATAACTTTTGGTACAGTTTCTGTTGAAATTTTGGTGTGGTTTCGATAGCGTCAGAATTAATCAATTGCACCACGTCATAGCCTTTAAGCTTCGGTAAAATCTGCTTGAAACGAAATCCTCTTTCTAAAGATTCCAGGTCAATTTTAAAGATTTTTTTAGAAAATTTGTTTAAAATTCTAGAAACATAAAACTTCGGTACTCTTGAAGAAATCGAAAAATCTACTGGAAATCTCTTGAAGTCGTCACCAGTCCCAACGATGTGAACTTCATGACCTAGGGCAACCAGGCCTTCTTTAAGAGAATTGTGGAGCCTGCTGAATTCTCCAACCAATAAAATCTTCATAAATGTTTATATTTGTTTCAAAAATAACTAAAAAACGGTAAGGAATGCTCCAAAAAAAAATATGTTTGATAGGTAATAATCTTTCAAATGGCGGTGCCGATAAAATTCACGCCATACTATCAAATTATTTTTTTAGTCAAGGAATTGACGTTCACAACGTAATTCTGATTGACAACGTGACGTATGAGTTTTCAGGAAAATTATTGAATCTTGGTAAAATTCAAAACGGAAATACACTTCTTAAAAACCTAAAAAAGTTCAAATTACTAAAAGATTATTTAAACCAGAACAAATTCGATTTTATTATCGATTTTAGAATGCGAAACAATCAGCTGAAAGAATTTATTATCGCTAAATTGCTGTACAAATCGCCTTTTATAGTCACAGTTCACAGTTATAAAACAGATTGGTATTTTCCGAAAAATGATTTTTTAGCGAAAAATATCTTTTCGAAAGCCTATGGAATTATCGCTGTTTCAAAGGAAATAGAGACTAAAATTGTGGAAAAATATCACTATAAAGATGTAAAGACAATTTACAATCCACTGGAAATTGAAAAAATAGAACGTTTGTCTTCAGAGGAAAATAGTATTGATTTTCAGTATATCATTGCCGTTGGAAGGATGGTTTTTGACAATAATAAGCAATTCGACAAACTGATAGACACCTATTCAAAATCGGAATTGCCGGCGAAAAACATTAAACTAGTCTTGCTTGGCGATGGACCGCAACGAAAATCACTTGAAGAACTAGCAGATGCTAAAGATGTTTCTAACAAAGTTATCTTTTTAGGCTTTCAAGACAATCCCTTTAAGTATCTCGCAAAAGCCAAATTTTTCGTCCTGACAAGTAAAAACGAAGGATTGCCAAACAGCATCACAGAATCTCTTGCCTGCGGAATTCCAGTGGTATCATTTGATTGTAAATCAGGTCCGGCAGAATTGATTGATAATAGAAAAAATGGACTGTTAGTTGAAAATCAAAATTTTGAAAAGTTAGCTTCCGCAATGAATGAGATGGCGTCAAATATTGAATTATACGACTATTGCAGAGGCAATGCTAAAGAAAGTGTTCGCCGTTTTGAGGTTGACACAATTGGAAAAAAATGGATGGATTACCTCAAAATTTAATGGTAAATTGAAAAATGAAAATTCTTCCGTTCTAAATATTTTTTCAGCGAAAAAAGTTTTTTCAGTACAAAAACCGGGAAAGAAATCAGTATTTTTGTCTTAAACGAAATATTTTTTGGGTCTACATTTTCAATATAGTACTCAAAAGTTTTTAAATCTCCTGCAAGCTTGTGCTTCATCGCAAATTCGACGCGGTATAAATCCAAATATTTTTTTAAGGAAGGATTGACATTCTCCTCACTTTTAAACTCATCCAACTTGGCGAAGGAGCGCTTTAATGTGTTTGAAAGAGAAATTCTGTTTTCAGCACTTAAGACATGTTGTGCTGAAATTTCGCTGTCAAAGGCAACCGGAAAATTCAACGCAATTCGTATCCAGAGATGTGTGTCTTCGCCCGCGCCCAACGTTATTTTAGGGTCAAAATAGCCAATTTCATCAAAAACGGTTCTCGGAACTGCCACGGCTGACGTCCATGCAACTCGGTCCACGTAGCTCGAATAAAAAAAGTCACTTACAATTCCTTTCCAAGGAGCGTTTGGAACACCAAGAAAATGAGGCTTTACAATTTTTTTTGCATTGTAAAATCGCTCATAGTTGGTGCAAAAAAGGCCACATTCCGGAAACAATTGATAAAGTGCAACGAGATTCGCCAAATGCTTTGAATACCAAAAATCATCCGCATCTAAAAAAGCAATCATTTCTCCCGAAGCTTTTTTTATGCCAAAATTCCGTGCTTGCGAAACACCTTGATTTTCAGTAGTAAAAAGTTGAATTCTGTCGTCAGTAAATTGCAGAACTTTTTCCACGCTTTTATCCGTCGAACCATCATTGATGATGATAATTTCAAAATCGGTAAAAGTCTGATTCAAAGCACTTTTTAAAGTCGCTTCAATGAAATTTTCTTTGTTGTATAACGGAATGATTACTGAAAATAAAGGCATAATCTATTCTTTTAAGTTACAAAAATAGCCCAGGCGGTACAAGTCAAAAACGAGCATCGAAGGATTTTTCCCGAGCAAATTCCGCAAAAAAGATTTTCTAAAAGTGTCGTAAAAAAGCAAATACAAACCCTTCAAATAGTACTTTTTCAAGAAGTCAAATTTCTCCGAAAGACGCACATAATCGGCAGAAACAAGCTTGTTGTCAATCAAATAATTCAAGCCTTGCAACGCTTCTTCTGACTTTCTCAAAAATACTTTACTGCTTTCGAGACCGTTGTGAATCGCAGGGTTCTCAACATGAATCATTTTGACATTTGCCTTTTTTAGCTCATAAGAAAACAGCGTGTCTTCGTGGCGCAAATTCGGGATTTCTTCATTAAAACGAACCTTTTCAAAAACCGATTTGCTGATTAGAAAGTTCAAAGTCAAAAATGATAAGTACACATTTTCATTGCGTTTTTCCACCGAAAGCGCTTCCCGTGAATTTCCATAAACCCATCGTAAAATCTGGCTTTTTTCAGGTTTTTCTTCTTGGTAGCAAATGCCTCCGTAAACCACTTTTTCATCAGAATTTAAATAGGGGAGATACTTTGAAATAAAATTTTCAGAAATCGGAATCACATCTGCGTCCAGAAAAAGCAAATTTTCAAAACGTGCTTTTTCGGCCAGTAAATTCCGGATGGCACTTCGCCCAATATTTCGCTCCAAGATAGTGTAGGAGCAACTTCTTAAAGTGTTAATCTGTTGATTTTCAATATGGAATTTCGCAGAGCCGTCATCCAGACAAATAATTTCAAAATCAATCGAGGCTTTTTCTAGCTGTCCAAATAATGTTGAAACCAGCGGAAAAATACCATAATTATATGTCGGAATCAGTACCGAAATCATTAAACCGTTCTCTGAACCACCTCAAAAACAGAACCGCTGTCGCATTTCAACGTCTTTGCAGGATATTTCAATAAAAGCGCATAATCGTGCGTCGCCATGATAATTGTCTTTCCATTGGCGTTAATTTTTCGCAACAGTTCCATTACTTCCACGCTCGTTTGCGGGTCAAGATTTCCCGTAGGTTCATCGGCCAGGATAATTTCTGGGTCGTTTAAAAGTGCTCTCGCAATCGCAATTCGCTGTTGTTCACCGCCCGAAAGTTGGTGAGGCATCTTATTTGAGAAATTTTTCATTCCCACTTTTTCCAGAACTTCGTCGATTTTTGCCTGCATTTCAACCTTGTCGGTCCAGCCGGTCGCTCTCAAAACAAAAACCATATTTTCGCTGATATTTCTATCTGGAAGCAATTTAAAATCCTGAAAAACAATCCCAATTTTTCTTCTCAAATAAGGGATATTTTTCTCTTTCAGCGCCGCTAAATCATAATCCACAATGCTTCCTTGGCCTTCAGTCAAAGGCAAATCGGCATACAACGTCTTCATAAAACTACTTTTCCCCGAACCCGTTTTTCCAATAATATAAATAAATTCTCCGTGATTCACCTCAATATTCACATTCGACAAAACAGCCGTTTTTTCTTGGTAAATGTTCACGTTTCTTAAAAAAAGCACAGGTTGCGACATAGTAATTTTGTTTATGACGTAAAAGTAATAAGTTCACATTCGGTATCAAAATTTAATTGCAATTCATTGTTTTAAAATTTTCAGAAGCGAAAGTTGAGGCATTTTCAGCCATCCATTTTCCCGCTTTCTGCAGTAGTTTTTCCCCCGAAGAAAAATCGGGAGAAAAAGCTACTGCCGCCAATCGGGGCTATCAGAGAAACCATTTTTATGTTTGGAAACGCCTGTCCCAATCGTTGTCGATAAACGGTCTAAAAAAAAGAAGCAATAAAAATCTGCGTAAATTGTTTCATCTGCTCAAATCCGCGTTTTCCTTTTAAGTAATTATTCAAAAAGGGGAAACGTAATCCGTTAAGGCCCAAACCTCAAACCCACAGCTAAAAAATGTTAAAAAGAATGTTTACAATAAACACAAACCCGCACACGTTATCACCAAAGGAATTTGATATATTTGAATTTTAAACAAAACCAATCTCAAAATGCATAAAGTTTCAAGATTATTTCTGCTGTTCTCATTTGCCACAACCGCTCCGGTTTTTGCACAGCAGTCAGCAATTTACACAAACGATTTAAGGGAATACAATAAGGCCGTTTCGCTTTACAAAGACAAGCAATATCAGGCAGCGCAAATTATCTTCGAGAAAGTGAAAGCTGAGAACGAAAATAAAAATTCTGACGTTGAAGCTGACTGTGCTTACTACATCGCCAATTGCGCCATTCGGTTAAACCAAGCCAATGCAGACCAATTGATGGAGAGTTTTGTGGAAAATTATCCAACAAGCACCAAGCAAAACCAGGCGTACATTGAAGTAGCGCATTATTATTTTGAGCAAGGAAAATATCCGCAGTCGATGAAATGGTTTGACAAAGTGGACGAAAATTCGCTGAGCCAGGACGACCGCGACAAATATAATTTCCAAAAAGGGTACACATTTTTTACCGCTGGAAATAAAAAAGAAGCTTCAAATTATTTCAACCAAGTGGTAAATTCTAAAGAATATGGTTCTCAAGCCAAATATTATCTAGGGTTTATGGCTTACGAGTCAGACGATTACACAAAAGCTACGAAGTTATTTGATGAAGTTTCGGGTGAAGAAAAATACCAAGACAAGATGTCTTATTTTCAGGCGGATATGAATTTCAAGCTTGGAAAATTTGACAAAGCCATCGAACTCGGAAAAGCGGCAATGGCCAAATCAAATGCTTTAGAAAAATCAGAATTGAATAAAATTATTGGCGAAAGCTATTTTAATTTGAAGCAATATGACAAAGCAATTCCATATTTGAATGAATACAAAGGAAAAAAAGGCAAGTGGAACAATACTGATTTTTACCAATTGGGTTATGCTTATTACAAGCAAAATGACTTCGAAAACGCCATCGCGCAATTTAATAAAATCATTGACGGAAAGGATTTTGTGGCTCAAAATGCGTACTACCATTTAGGGGAAAGTTACTTAAAAACCGACAAGAAACAGCAAGCTTTAAACGCATTTAAAAATGCTTCTGAAATGGAATTTGATGCAAAAATCCAAGAAGATGCGTATTTGAATTATGCCAAATTAAGCTATGAAATTGGGAATTCATACCAAAGTATTCCTGCTGTTTTAAACGGTTTCATTGAAAAATATCCAAACAATCCGAGTAGAGCTGAAGTGGAAACTTTGCTGATTAATTCGTATATCACTTCAAAAAACTATAAGGAAGCCTTGGTTTTATTGGAAAAAAACAAAACTTCAAACAGAGAAGCCTATCAAAAAGTTACTTTTTACAGAGGTTTAGAATTGTACACTGACGGAAGTTATCAAGAAGCGCTGGCGATGTTCAAAAAATCTTTAGGAGAAAGAAGCAATGCTAAATTTACGGCTCGCGCGACGTTCTGGAAAGCTGAAACTGAATATGTTTTGGATAATTTCAACGAGGCTTTGCTGACCTACAAACAGTTTTCAGGAAACGCCGAAGCGAAAAACACACCTGAATTTAAAAACATCAACTATAACATTGGTTACACGTATTTCAAATTGAAAGAATACGAGCAAGCGGCAACTAATTTCCAAAGTTACATCACGAGTTCAAAAGATGATAAGGTTCGCTTGAATGACGCTTACCTTCGTTTGGGCGACAGTTATTATGTGTCTGCAAAATATTGGCCGGCGATGGATGCTTACAATAAAGCAATTGAAATCAAAGGAATTGACGCCGATTATGCAGCGTACCAAAAAGCAATCAGCTACGGATTTGTCTCCAGAAACGATAAGAAAATCGATGATTTGAACAATTTCATAAAGAATTTCCCAAAATCGCAATTGCGTGATGATGCTTTGTATGAACTTGGAAATACGTATGTTTCAGAGAAAAAAACAGAATTGGCTGTTCAGACTTATGATAAATTAATCGCGGAATATAAAGGAAGTTCGTACGCTTCAAAAGCGATTTTGCGTCAAGGTTTGGTGTATTACAATGCTGAAAAAGATGATTTGGCATTGACAAAATTGAAAAAAGTGGTTGCTGAATTTCCAAATACGCCGGAAGCTTTAGAAGCTGTTTCAACGGCAAGACTGATTTATTTAGACAAAGGAAAAGTAGACGAGTATGCCACTTGGGTTAGAACTTTGGATTTTGTCGAGGTTTCTGATGCTGAATTAGATAACGATACGTATGAAGCCGCAGAAAAGCAATACTTGCAGGGAAATGTGAAACCTGCAATTTCAGCTTTGAGCGGATATGTAGCGAAGTTTCCAAACGGCGTAAATTCTCTAAAAGCAAATTTCTACTTGGCACAATCGTATTTCACAGACAATTTGCCGAACAACGCCATTCCGAATTATGATTTTGTAATTGCTAAACCAAGAAACGAATTTACCGAGCAATCTTTGGCGCGTTTATCGCAAATTCACTTGAAGAAAGCGGATTATGCAAAAGCGGTTCCGGTATTGAAAAGATTGGAAACAGAGGCAGATTATCCGCAGAACGTAACATTTGCGCAGTCAAATTTGATGAAATCATATTACGACCAAAAAGATTATGAAAACGCGGCGGTTTATGCAGAAAAGGTATTAAACAATCCAAAAACGGATAATGCTGTGAAGAGTGATGCGCAGGTTATTGTGGCGCGCTCGGCTATAAAAATCAACGACGAAGCAAAAGCGAAAACGGCTTATGCGAAATTATTGACCATTGCGAAAGGCGAATTGGCAGCAGAAGCATTGTATTATGATGCTTATTTTAAAAACAAAGACGGAAAATTTGAAGCTTCAAACACAGCAGTTCAAAAATTAGCGAAAGATTATTCTGGATATAAATATTTCGGGGCGAAAGGATTGGTCGTGATGGCCAAAAATTTCTACGGATTAAAAGACAGTTTCCAAGCAAATTATATTTTGGAAAGCGTTCTGAAAAATTTTAAAGATTATCCAGATGTTATCGAAGAAGCACAAAAAGAATTGGATATTATTAAAGGTGAAGAGGCAAAACGCAACTCATCGATTCAAAACTAATTTCATCTTATTCTAAATTTCAATACTTGTATTATGACAAATAAAATTCAATATAAAATTGCGGTACTGTTCGTTTTTGCAGGACTTCAAACCACTTTTGCACAGAAAAAAGATGAGAACATCGGGACTGAAGTTGTGAACGTAGTAAAACCTTACACACCGACAATTTCTGACGCTTTCAAAGTAAAAGAAACCCCGACTTTAGAAGACGATGAAAATACCAAGAAAGAAGAAATCAAATATAATATTTTCTCTTTTCCGGTAGCTTCGACTTTTACGCCTTCAAAAGGTAGAGCGGCAGCCGTTGATAAATCAAAACAAGAAAAATTGTTCAGTAATTATGCGACTTTGGGAGTTGGAAACTACGGAACTTTAAATGCAGAATTGTTCGTTACAGAAAATTTGAATAAAAACGAATATATCGGTGGAATGCTTCGTCATCTCTCTTCACAAGGAGGAATCGACGATATTTTGCTAGACGATAAATTTTACAATACAACTTTGGATTTGACTTACGGAAATCAACAAAAAGACTTTTCTTGGAATGTGGATGCCGGTTATCAGCACCAAATTTACAACTGGTACGGCCTAAGAAATGACTTCGCGACTGATTTGGCTGACCCGCAAGACAGGGCAGATTTGATTAACAGCATTGACTCGCAACAAACTTATCAGAATATTTACGTCGGAGCGAGATTTGCTGCAAAAGAAAGTATTTTTAAAGATGCCACGGTAAAATTCAACCACTTTTCAGATGCTTTTGGCTCTTCAGAAAACAGATTTTATGTAAAGCCAACGGTTGGATTTGAAGTTTCTGGACAAAAAGTAAACGCGACTTTTATCGTGGATTATTTGGGTGGTTCGTTCGAGAAAGATTATTTTTCATTGACCGACGGAATTGACTATGGTTACACAAATGTCGGAGTGCAACCAAGTTTTACGTACCAGCAAGACGATTTGACGGTAAATTTAGGCGCTGGACTTTTCTACAGCATGGATAATGAAAACAGCGATAACAAGTTTTTTATCTATCCGCAAATTACGGCTACGTACAGAATCGTGGGCGATGTCATGATTGCGTATGCAGGAGCAGAAGGAGGTTTGAAACAAAATACATACAGAGATTTGGTGCAAGAAAATTTCTTCGTTTCGCCAACTTTAGGAATTGCGCCAACCGACCAGAAATATGATATTTATGTTGGTATGAAAGGAAAAATCGCAAACAATGTTGGTTTCAACATCAGAGGTTCTTATAAAAACGAAGACCAAAAAGCGATGTTCTTGAACAATCCTTACAATAATGAAAACGTAAACAAGGAAGGTTATGCATTCGGAAATTCATTTGACGTGGTATATGACAACGTAAAAACAATCAGTTTCTTTGGAGAATTAAAAGCAGATTTTTCTAAAAATGTAGCCTTCGGCGTAAGCGGAACGTTCAGCAGTTACACGACAGATGAGCAAGCAGAAGCGTGGAATTTACCGGGGTTACAAGTCAATGCCAATCTTGATTTCAATATTACAGACAAATGGTATGCAGGGACAAGCGTATTTTTCGTAGGAGAAAGAAAAGATAAATTTAGCTACACTTCCTTGCTAAGAAACGAATTGGAGACAACAACATTAGATAGTTATTTCGACTTAAATGCGCATGTGGGTTACAAATACAATGAGAGATGGACCATGTTCTTGAAAGGAAATAATTTGGCGAGCCAAGACTATCAAAAATGGCTGAATTATCCAGTTCAAGGAATCCAGGTTTTATTAGGAGCGAGCTATAAATTTGATTTCTAAAACCAAATAATTGATACTTTTACCGCAGATTCACAGATTTTTTAATCTATGAATCTGCGGTTTTTAGTTTAAATAAAAAAAATTGCGCTAGTTCGCGTAATCTGTTTAAATCCGCATTCAAAAAGAAATGACTCTCAAAGAAAAAGTACTTCATTATTACAAGCAATTGGTTCAAGATAAAATCGATGTCTTTCACGATATGATTTCAAATTTAACAGAAGATGCCAAAAACGACGCCAAAGGTTCCGCCGGAGACAAACACGAAACGGCCTTGTCCATGATGCATTTGGAGCAAGAAAAATTGAATCATAAAATCAAAGAATATTTAGAACAGAAAGATATTTTGGACAAAATCGATGCTTCCAAACAAAACAAAATAATTGCTGTCGGGAGCTTGATTAAAGCCAACGGAATTTTATTATTCATGTCTTCGGCTTTGCCAAAAATAAAAATCGACGAAAAGAATATCATCGCGCTTTCGCCACAATCGCCACTCGGAAGCAAACTTCTCGGGCAGCAAGTCGATTACACTTTTGAAATCAACGGAACAAAATATTTGATAGAAAGCGTGGAATAATAAGCAAGCGAAGTTCAGCAATAGGCATTAAGGCCAAAATTAATCCGCGTCATCGGTGTAAATTCGCGTTCACTCAGACTTTCAAGCCATTCGACCAGAATGGCTTTTTTTATAAATTTAAATCAAATGCCATTTTTAAAGCAACACTTCTTTCATAAATCACTAAAAATAGAATTTTAAGTTTTAAATTATAACTAAAAATAAAATTACGCTTTATTAAGTAAAACAAATAGCCCAAATTTGCTTTAACAAAATAACCAATTAAATAACCAGATTAAAAATACAAAGTTATGTGCGGAATTTTAGCAATTATAGGAAAAGGAAAAGATGAGGAATTAGTAAAGCAACTTTCTAAAAGAATGTCGCATCGCGGACCAGACGAAAGCGATTTGCATGTTACTGAAAACGGCCACATCTTGAGCCACGAACGTTTGTCGATTATCGATTTGCATTCTGGAAAACAGCCAATAAAAGGGACAAAAACTGCCTACATGGTTCACAACGGAGAAATCTACAATCACCAAGAACTGAGAGAAACCGTTTTGAAATCGCATACTTTCCGTACAAAATCGGATTCAGAAGTAATCGTGCATTTGTATGAAGAATTTGGTTATGACTTTTTAAATAGGCTCGACGGAGATTTTGCTTTCGTGGTAATTGACGGAGACGATTTCATTGCCGGAAGAGACGCAATTGGTGTAAAGCCTTTGTATTATGGACTTGATGACAGAGGAAGGATTTATTTTTCTTCAGAAATGAAGCCAATTGCAGACCAGTGCAAAACATTTGCAACGTTCCCCCCAGGACATTATTACACGCCAAAAACAGGCTTCGTGAAATATTACAAGCCAGAATATGAAGATTACACAAAAGCAACCGAAGCGCTAGATTTGACTGCCATACGTGAATCGTTAACGGACGCCACACGCAAGAGATTAATGAGCGACGTGCCAATCGGAGTGCTGCTTTCCGGAGGTTTAGATTCTTCGTTGACATCGTCAATTGCAGCGCGTTTATTGAAAGAAAAAGGAAAAACATTGCACTCCTTTTCAATCGGATTGGATGCGGAAGCTCCAGATGCAAAAGCAGCGCGAAAAGTGGCCGAATTTTTAGGAACAGAACACCACGAAATCCACTTTACCATCGAACAAGGAATTGAAATTTTGGATAAATTGATTTGGCATTTAGAAACCTATGACGTGACTTCAGTGAGAGCAAGCACACCAATGTATTTCTTGTCAAAAGCCATCACCGATATGGGCGTGAAAGTGGTCCTTTCTGGAGAAGGAGCAGACGAAATCTTTGGAGGTTATCTGTATTTCAGAAACGCGCCGTCAACAGAAGATTTCCAAAAAGAAACCATTGAAAGAGTTCAAAAATTATTCACCGCCGATTTGCTTCGCGCAGACAAGTCCACAATGGCGCACGGTTTAGAAGCTCGCGTTCCATTTTTAGACAAGGCATTCTTGGATTTGGCAATCAAAATAAAACCAGAAGAAAAACAGCCAAAAACCTACGACGGCGTAGAAAAATACATTCTCAGAAAAGCGTTTGACACGCCAGAAGACCCTTATTTGCCACAGGAAGTGTTGTGGAGACAAAAAGAACAATTCTCTGACGGAGTGGGGTACAACTGGATTGACCAATTGATTGAGTATTGTTCGGCTCAAATCACTGATTACCAATTAGAACACGCTGGCGAACGATTTACGTACAACACGCCAACGACTAAGGAAGCCTATTTTTACAGAGACATTTTCCACAAACATTTCCCGCAAGTGAGCGCGGCGCAAACCGTGAGAAAATGGATACCAAAATGGCAAGAAAACCAAGACCCAAGCGGTCGTGCCAATGCAGCGCACGTGCAAGCGGACACTGCAATTGCCAAACCAAGTGTTATCGCATAAAATTAAATTTAGGAAGTTTATTTTTTTGTTAAAAGCGTCGCTGAAAAGTGGCGCTTTTTTTTGTAGCGAAAGGGCAGTGATTTATCGGCTATCCTTTTTCCCGCTGGAGCCGCTCGCTTCGCGCCGCCTTGCAGGACGGCGCGAGAGCTCAAACAACGGCACCATCGTGGCTATGGGAGAAACTTTAGGCACTTTTTTAAACTTCTGAATGATAGCGTGAAAATCTGTCTTGAATAAACATTTTGTCATTCCGACGAAGGAGGAATCTCTGTTTAGTGCTGAGGTCGCGTAGTTTTCTCCTTGGTCGAAATGACAACGCTGGGTTTATTTACAACATCGGGGCATTTTAAGCGTTCCAATTGCGTCCCGGCGTCAATGTTCCCAAGAATGCGAAAAGCTTCTCAAATATCCCTGATGGTGGCTTTGTTTGAGCTCTTTCACGGCTGAACAGAGCCGTGAAAAGCGAGTGCCATCCAGCAGGAACAAGGATAGCAAGAATGCGAAATGAATCGTTACTGAAAAATCATAATTATTTATGGAAATCGTGTAATTTATAATCCATAATTCATAACTTTTCACTAACAAAATGTTGATAACTTAAGTGCTAAAATCGGCTTTTGTGGCTGATAATCACTCGCGTTTTTATATATTTGTTCGTTAAACATAAAATTACCTTTTTTAGACAAATTTATATGAGCGAAGAAATCAAGAAGAACAATTATTCAGCCGATAGTATTCAAGCATTAGAGGGGATGGAGCACGTGAGAATGCGTCCGTCGATGA
>Ga0247810_10001280_pt1 | contig 16449 bp, 15 predicted proteins | sample UWRJL119311C1_FD_179918 | JGI IMG/M metagenome (GOLD analysis project Ga0247810, IMG submission 179918) | Plant litter microbial communities from Arlington Agricultural Research Station in Wisconsin, United States - UWRJ-L119-311C-1 | ecosystem: Environmental > Terrestrial > Plant litter >...
ACCTCATTTTGAATTTCCGGAATAGTATCCAAAGCGGTAAAATTACTTTTACGCAAAAGTAGATTTCCACTTTCGGTATTTGCCAGTTTAGCCAGCGAACTGTATTTACTGAACCATTCCAACGGAATCAAAAAATAGTTTCCGTCAGGCAGCATAAAGAGTCTTTCCTTGCTTTTTATATTTGGAATAATGTCGCTGAAATTGATGATGTGATTCCCAATAGTAATAATAATTTTGATATCAAACCAATCGCCAGTAGTTTCTTTTGAGGCTGAAACAGTATGGTTTTTTGTAATGATTTCTTTACTTTCAAGTTTCAGATTTTGGATGGTAAAACCTAAACTTTCAAGCTTTTCCTTATTATCAATAATTAATTGAATATTGATGTAAGGATCATTGATTTCTAAATGGGTATCCAGCCCAAACAGTTCGTTTTTGATTTTTACTAAACCAATTTCAAGTAGTTTTTTTGTATATAAAATTTCGACGGCACTTCTTTTAAACTGAATTATTTTGGGTTCATTAATAACACTGAAATCAACAAAAGAATGTGTTTTTTTAGTTTTAGCAGCGTCAAAGGAATAACCGTTATAATCGAAATAAAGGTTGAGATAATAACAGTTTTTAAAGAAATCATAAACTGGCTGAATCGTACTCGAAATTATTTGATCACGAATTTCCATTTCAAAACCAGTGGCTTCAATATCAATTTTTTTGGCTATTTCAGGAATAAAACTTTTAAAATAATCATCAACTAATTTTGAAGGTATTTCAATTGATTTTTTCTTTAGAAAAGGAGTCAGTTTTTTAGAATTGAGCTCTTTTAACCGTCCTAATTTTTTATCAATAATTAACCAGCCCGGCTCATCCAAAAGAATATTGATACTACTATTCATAGGAAAAAAAGTAGTTTTGTTTTCTTTCAACGAAAGGGTATACGTAATGCCTTCTGAATGTTTCGCAAATTGAATTTGAGGTTCAAAATCGCGAGAATCGATATTGACTCTGGATCGATAAAAGTCTTTTTCAGGCCCCAAATCCAAAGATAAAGGAAATTGTTCCTTCAAAATAATATCGTAAAATGAACTTAAATTGAATTTTAAATACTGGCGAATTGCAAAATCAATTTTAGGATCTTTCTGTAAATCAGCAATGGTTTTTGCCGATTTGATTTTGGCGCTGAATTTCCTGAAAATAAATTCAGGTTTTAAAGATTCACAAGCGGTCAGTATTTTTTTTGTATTGGAATCTAAATCTTCATAAACAATTCCAAAACCGGCAATAACATCTGCACTTGCTTTTTTGTCCAGATATTTGATTTCATCAGCACTCTCAACAATATAGGATGTTGGAATATAAGTATTCAGATTTTTTTCAAAACTGATGTCAAAACAAAATTGAAATGATTTTGTAGCTTCCAAGAGTAGGGTATTGTTTTGGGACTAAATTTTTTGTGAGTTGTCTAAATTAAAAAAGTTTTCAAAATAGTAATAATTGAAAACTTTTTTAAATGAACTTATATGGTGGAAAAAAAAATTAGTTCTCCGGTTTAAAACAAAGCGGAATAATTTCGCCTTTTGCCAGACAATATTTTTCTACCTGTTCCGGTGTGATTTTATTTGTGTAATCTTCTTCGATTACAATAAAACCAATGCTTCTTAATTTGTCAAAATAATCACGGCCATAAATACGTACGTGATCATATTGTCCGAAAATTTTAGCACGTTCTTTTTGATCTGTAATCGAGTCATCAGCAAAAGTAACTTCTCTCGATAAATCCTGTGGAATTTGAAGGATTGCCATTCCTCCTGGTTTTAATACACGAAATAATTCCTGCATCGCTTTTGTATCATCCGGAATATGTTCTAAAACGTGATTACACAATATCACATCGTATTCATTATCTTTAAAAGGCAAATTACAAATATCTGCTTTTACATCTGCCAAAGGCGAAAACAAATCGGTTGTCGTGTAATCCAGATTTTTTTGCTTGCGGAATAATTTATAAAAAGCCTGTTCCGGAGCAAAGTGAAGTACTTTTTTTGGTGCTGTAAAAAAATCGGTCTGATCGTTTAAATACAGCCAAAGCAAACGGTGTCTCTCTAATGAAAGCGTACTTGGTGAAAGTACATTGTTACGCTGCTTTCCGTATCCATAAGGTAAAAACGATTTGAAACTTCTTCCGTCAATCGGATCAGTGAATTTATCTCCTTTTAATGAGAAAGCCAAAATTGGGCGAGCCACATAACTCAAACGAATTAAGAACGGGCGCGGTATTGTATTAAGTACTAATTTAAACACAGATTTCACAGATTTTCACAGATTAATTTATAATATTATTCGTTTGTACTTTAGGCTATCTTCTCCAAAATTGATTAATAAACCAATTTTATTTTTTGAAGCGGCAAGATAATTAAGCGTTTGTTTTATTTCGCTACTTGAAAGTTCTTTTATTGCTTTTATTTCTAAAATAATTTCTTCAAAAACTACAAAGTCTGAAAAGTAGTGATGCGGTAATATAATGTCTTTGTACGTAATGTTGAATTTTTTTTCTCTCTCAAAAGAAATTTCATTTTTTCTAAATTCATATTCTAATGCATCTCCATAGATGATTTCACTATGTCCTTTACCTAGAATTTTATGGACTTCCATACAAATTCCGATTATCTTGTATGTTTCATCTTTCAGATAAAATTCTTCCATATGCAACTTTTTATTATTGATATAAAAACAGTCAATTTTTCAGATAATATCTGTGTAAATTTGTGAAATCTGTGTTTATATTTTTAAAGGCACTTTTCTAAATTCATCTTCTTCTTTGCTTTCAATTCCTAACGCTTTGTAGATATAGTAGAAAGTCGATAAAATTTCCGGTTTTCCATCAATCAGTGCAACATCATGCTCAAAATGTGCGCTTGGTTTTCCGTCAGCAGTCAAGATTGTCCAGCCGTCTTTTAGCTGCTTGATGTTCTTTGTTCCCATGTTGATCATCGGTTCAATGGCAACTACCATTCCTTCAACAAAAAGTTTTCCTCTTCCTTTTTTACCATAGTTTGGCATTTCAGGAGCTTCGTGCATTTTCTGTCCTAAACCGTGTCCAACCAATTCACGAACAACTCCGTATCCATGGCTTTCCGTATATTTCTGAATCGCATTTCCAACATCTTCTACGCGATTTCCGGCTTTAAATTCTCTTATTCCAACATACAGAGATTCTTTGGTTACCTGTAAAAGTTTTTTAGTTTCCGGAGCAACTTCTCCAATTTCAAAACTGTAAGCGTGATCTCCGTGATATCCATTTTTGAACGCACCGCAATCTACCGAAATAACATCTCCGTTTTTCAAAGGGGTGTTATTCGGAATCCCGTGTACAACCTGAGCATTCGGACTCATACAAAGTGAATTCGGAAAATCATACAATCCAAGAAAACTTGGGACTGCACCATGATCGCGAATAAATTCTTCGGCTAATTTGTCAAGATATAATGTAGTAACTCCTTCTTTAATTTCAGAAGCAATCATTCCTAATGTTTTCGATACGATTAAGGCACTTTCGCGCATTAATTCAATTTCCTCACGGGTTTTTTGGATAATCATATTTTTCAGATTTTCAGTTCGCAAAAGTACGATTTTAATATTATTTTTTTAAAGTTGATTTTGAAATTAATTGTAGCAGTCATTTAAGGTTTTGATGAATAGTAATAGTTCTGTTGAATATCAAGGTTGTTTTGGTTTCATATCTCATCAAAAAGCCCTAAATTAGTAGTAAAACATATCAAACATGGAAACTTCAATTGATCAGGAAACGCTTTCTAAAATAAAAGCCTTAAAGAAAATGAAGCGAAATGCTTCAATGCTTTTACTTGCTGCTGTACTCCTTTTTATCATTGCGATTTATTTTAAAATTCCGATGCTGCAGGCCTTTAGCGAAGCTGCAATGGTAGGCGGAATTGCGGATTGGTTTGCTGTTGTAGCTTTATTTCGCCATCCTCTTGGAATTCCGATTTGGCATACAGCCATTATTCCGGTCAAAAAAAATGAGATTGGAGAAAATTTGGGAAGTTTTGTTTCCGAGGAATTTCTGAATCGTGAAAAGCTGGAAATCAAATTAGATGAATTCAATTTTGCCACAAAAGCTTCCGATTGGCTTTCCCAAAAAGAAAATGCCGATAAAATTGCAGATGGTATAGCCTTAAATCTCATTCCCGGAATCCTCAAAACAATAAAGGATGAAGACATAAAGAGATTTATTCAGGTGCAGTTTAAGGAAAAATTAGAAGCCATTAATTTTGGAGATTGGGTAGCGCTTGCATTAGAACCTTTGCAGAAAGGAAATGTAAAAGATGAATTCCTTACTAATATTCTGGAAGTTATGAGTACAGAATTAAGTAACAATAAAGAACTAATTCGTAAAAAAGTAAAACAATCCACGCCCTTTCTGAGTTTTGGTCTGGCAGATAAAAGTATTTCAGAAGGTATCTTTAACGGTTTGCAGGAGTTTTTGGATGAAGCTAAATACCCGCAAAGCGAAATCCGATTTAAAATTGACGAATATGTTCATGATTTTCTCGATAAGGTAAAGAACTCCGAAGAAATGAGAATTAAAATCAACAATATCATCATGGGTTTTGCCGGAAAAAAAGAAGTTCAGGATTATATTAGCGGAATCTGGGATGAAATAAAATTGTCAATAACAAATGATTTGGAGAAAGGTGATCAATCAGCAATTAAAAACAACATTTCCAGTTTGGTTCAAGGTTTCGGAAACGGTCTGAAAGAAGATAAAGTAATGGTCAACAAAATCAATAATTTCATTAAAATTGATTTGCTGTCCGTACTTTTGAATAATAAAAAAGTAATTGGAGATTTGATTTCATCCACAGTAAAAAGCTGGGACGGAAAAGAAGTTTCTGAAAAATTAGAACTGGAAATCGGAAAAGATCTTCAATACATCAGAATCAACGGAACTTTAGTCGGAGGAATTATAGGTCTTATAATTTATGGTGTTGAATGGACCTATCACTATTTTGTAATTTGATCTCAGACTGAGTAGAGTCCAAGTACTTGTGAAACATTTATCCTTCAACTTTGCTCAGGGTGAAATTTGGAATAAAAGCAAAGAGAGACAAATCCTAAAACTTGTCTCTCTTCTATTAAAAAAAGTGGTTTTCTATAATAATGAATGACAAGTCATTGCTTCAGGCTGTGGAACGCCCATTAATTCTAAAATAGTAGGGGCAATATCACCCAAAACACCATTTTGGATGTTTTTTAAATATTTATCAACTAAAATAATCGGCACCGGATTTGTTGTATGTGCTGTATTTGGGCTTCCGTCAGGATTAATCATGGTTTCACAATTTCCGTGATCGGCAATTACAATTGTTGTATAATCGTTTGCAAGAGCAGTCTCAATAACTTGTTGTACGCATGCATCTACAGCTTCACAGGCAAGGATTGCGGCACTCATGATTCCGGTATGCCCAACCATGTCACCATTCGCAAAATTCAGACAAACGAAATCTACTTCGCCTTTATTTAATTCAGGAATCAACGCAGCTGTAAGTTCAAAAGCACTCATTTCAGGCTGTAAGTCGTAGGTGGCAACTTTTGGGGAATTTCTTAAAAGTCTGGTTTCGCCTTCAAAAGGTAATTCTCTTCCTCCAGAGAAGAAAAACGTTACGTGTGGATATTTCTCTGTTTCGGCAATACGGATTTGTTTTTTACCGGCTTTTTCTAAAACTTCACCAAGAGTTTCAGTAATATTATCTTTATTGTAAACAACTTTTACGTTTAGGTAAGTCTCGTCGTAGTTGGTAAGCGTTACATAATACAAGTTTAATTTGTGCATGTTTTGCTCATGGAAATCGTGTTGAGAGAGAGCTTCCGTAAGTTCGCGGCCTCTGTCGGTTCTGAAGTTGAAGAATATTACAACATCGCCTTCTACGATTGTTGCTAATGGTTTTGCTTCTTCATCAACCATTACGATTGGTGCTATAAATTCATCGGTAACTTCTTTTGAATAGCTTTCAAGAATACTTGCAACTGCATTTCTCGAAGGAGTTCCTATTGCATTTACAACCAAATCGTAAGCCAGTTTTACACGTTCCCAACGTTTATCACGATCCATTGCGTAATAACGGCCAATGATTGAGGCGATTTTTACCGGAGTATCTTTAATATGATTTTCTAAATCCTGAATATATTTAGCACTTGATTTAGGATCAACATCACGACCATCTGTAAAAGCGTGAACGTAAACCTGGTTTAAACCATATTCTTGAGAAGCATCTATAAGTCCACGTAAATGGGATGTGTGTGAATGAACACCTCCATCAGAAACCAAACCTAAAAAGTGTACTTTTTTATTGTTTTCCTTAGCATAAGTAAATGCGTCAACAAGAACTTGTTCTTTCGCAAGGGTTTGATGCGCTACCGCTAAATTTATTTTGGCTAAATCCTGGTAAACGATTCTTCCGGCACCAAGATTCATGTGGCCTACTTCACTGTTTCCCATCTGGCCATCCGGCAAACCAACGTTTAATCCGTCTGTACGAAGCTGAGCGCTTGGGTAATTTCGATAAAGGCTGTTTATATAAGGAACATTTGCGTTGTCTATTGCAGATACTTTAGGGTCAGGAGATTTCCCCCAGCCATCTAAAATCATAAGGATTACTTTTTTGTTCATTGGTTTTTAGTTTTTGGCAAAGATAAACCATTTATAAAAAACGCAAGAAACGATTGTGACAATTATGCTTTATAAAATGAACTGCATCAAAAAATAATAATCTTGTTAAAGAAGTCTATGTTTTTTAAAATTAATTCATATTGAATCTTGTTTTCAATTTTATTTTTAAAAAAATAGTATAGTCAATTAAGTGTTTTGAACTTATTTCTTGAATCTCATTATGTGGATTTTATGCATTTTAGGAACTTCAATCTTTTAACTTACTAATTTTACTTAATAAAATATTCTTTAAAAAATAGCGTAAATTCCTGCAAAAAATAATCATATGTTTAATTTTCTTTAACTTATAGTGAGATTAACTGTTAAAGTTTGAATAAATATCACGTAATTTGGTGATATTTGAGTTACATAATTATAAATAAGTTTTACATTTGCTCTACCTCGAATCAAGTATAACTTAAACTAAATCAATGATATATAAGATTTATCCCGCAATTTTATTTTTGTTTTTGTCATTCGGTACAGATTCTAAAAATACTGCTGAAGCTAAAAATGTAACGGCAATGAGTATCGCAAAAGTTGAAAAACGTTCTACTGTTGATGCTAAAATTGAAAGTATTTATAACACATTAAACACAAACAACTTTGTTCTTCCGGAATTAAAAACTTTTTCTGAGGCCTTAAAAGGATTCTACTTATTGAAAGAAAAAGGAATTGTCCAAAAAGATATTCTAACACTGATTGATTTTAGTTTGTCATCAACTATAAAACGTCTTTGGGTAATTGATTTAACCACTAATACTATTTTGTTCCAGTCCCTTGTGGCTCACGGACGAAATACAGGAGAAGAGTTTGCTTCAGCATTTTCAAATACTGATTCATCTTATAAAAGCAGTTTGGGCTTTTATGCAACCGGTGAAATTTACCAGGGAAAACATGGTGCTTCCTTACGTCTGGATGGATTAGAAAAAGGTATTAACGATCATGCACGACAAAGAGCTGTTGTAATGCATGGTGCCGATTATGTTTCAGAATCTTTCATCAGAAGCAATAAAAGATTAGGAAGAAGTCAGGGTTGTCCTGCAGTTCCAGTTGAATTGACTAATGAAATTATTCAGACCATAAAAGGCAAATCGTGTTTGTATATCTATCATCCATCTAGAAGCTTTATTATGGAGAAAGAGCTAATTTCTTAATTTAGCATACAACTCTTCATCGAGATTGTAGACATCATATCTGAAAATCAACTTGTCGTTTTCGCTCCAGGCAGTCCAATACCATTGATATAATTTGTATTTTTTGGTAATTCTGATGCTGGTAGTTTTTTTACGGGCAATAATGGTATCTATTTTATCTTTCGACCAGTTTTTAGAGTCATCTAAAATATGCTGGGCTAATTCCAACGGATTTTCAACGCGTACACAACCGGAACTCAAAGAACGATTGCTTCTTTCAAAATAGTTTCGGTGATTGGTGTCGTGCAAATACACGCTATAATTATTAGGAAACATGATTTTTATTAATCCTAATGAGTTGTTGTAACCCGGACTTTGAATGTATCTGTAACTGCGAGGTCTGTTCTCGTTCCAGTTCATAGGATCAACTACATGCCCCGCGGTATCATAGATGGTAATATTTTTGTTTTTTAAATAATTCCGATTGCGTTTCATAGCCGGAACTACATCTTCTTTTAAAATAGTAGGAGGGACAGTCCAGGTTGGATTAAAAACAATAGTTTTAAGAGTTGAAGTTAAAACAGGTGTTTTTCTTTTGCTGGTTCCAACTACGACATTTCTAACAGCGGTTGTGTCCTGATTTTCTACAACTTTTAAACTATAATCAGGAATGTTGACTATAAAATAATTTTCTGAAAATTCATTAGGATACCATCTCCAGCGTTCTAAATTCGCAATAATCTGATGTTTTCTTTTTTCTTTTGAAAAGTTCAAAGCATGAATCGTGCTTGCTCCAATAACGCCGTCAGGAGGTAATCCGTGGCGAGCCTGGAATTTTTTCACAGATTCAAATGTTTTACTGTCGTAAATAGTGGTTAAACTATCTTTTCCTGACATGTCATTCCAGTATAAAAGCCTTTTTTTAATGTTGATTAAGGCGGTATTAGTATCTTTAAGTACTATTTTTTCTGCTGATTCTATAATTTTAATATTGTCATCAGGAAAACTATTAATAAGTTTTAAGGCTTTTAATAATTGTTTATAGGTTTGCGCTTTTGATTGGATATTTTCAACTAAACTGTCTAAAGTATTGTGATTGAAACTTTTTACTAAAAAAGTATTTATATCCAAATCCTTGTCAGCAAGTGCCCAGTCACGATATAAATATTTAGGGTTTAATTTGCCTTCATACAAATGAGTAACATATTTTTCGAAATTGTGAGTCAGCAGCAAGTCGTATTCGGCGAGTTGTTTATTGCTTAGTTTGTTGACTTGTGCTTCATAAATTTCCATTTTTTTCACACGATAATCATTTGGATTTAAGCCTAATTCATCTGATTTTTTTAATTGTGATAAAATGTAAGTTCTTTTTTTAAGATTTCCCCAAATGGTTTTATTGTCTGATGAAAGGTAAAATTGTTTTAATGTTTTGCTTTTATATGCATTTATAAGTGCTGTATCTATGTCAATAGTTCGCGCATCGGTGATAACGATGGCGGGTAAAGGTTTTTTTACTGTTGGAAGTGTGTTTTTTTGATCCTTTTTACAGCTTATGAAAAAACACAGAAGTAACAGAAAGTAAAGTTTATTCATTTTATAATTTTTTGTACATTAAATAATGTTCTCCAACTTCAGGGATATCAAAAAAGTTTCCTTTGATCTCGTATCCCATTTTTTTATAGAATCCAACGGCTGCTGTTCGAGCATTGAACCATATTAAATCGAAATTTTTTGAAAGGCAATATTCTTCAACGTGTTTTACGAGTGCTTCTCCATAGCCTTTTTTCTGGTGTGATTCTAAAACAGCCATACCTCGAATCTGGCACTGTAAATTTTCTGCAAAGATAGGGTTGGTTTTTATAAATAATGAAATTATTCCTGTTAAATCTGAATTATCAAATAAACCAAAATGATGCGTTGTTTCTAAATTATCGCCTTCAAAAGCACAGGTTTCTATAGATTTTCCTTTTCGAAGTACAGGATGTCTCACGATAAACGTCTCCAAAGGAGTTATTTCTTTAATAAATGTCATGTTTTAAATAAAAAAACAAAGCTATAACATTTTAATTTTAAATAGATTACTAAAAATAGTGATTTTTAATTTATTTTTTTTCGAAAAAAGCTTGTTTTAAACCTTACTTATTTTTTATATTTGCACCTCAGTAATGCGAAAGTAGCTCAGTTGGTAGAGCTCCAGCCTTCCAAGCTGGTTGTCGCGAGTTCGAGCCTCGTCTTTCGCTCTAATCGAAACTTAGGTTTAGATTTTAAATTTAAATAATTTGTTTTTTATTTTTTTAAACGATTTAATTATTTATATTTGCACCCTGTTAATGCGAAAGTAGCTCAGTTGGTAGAGCTCCAGCCTTCCAAGCTGGTTGTCGCGAGTTCGAGCCTCGTCTTTCGCTCTTCAAAATCCTCAAGCAATTTGTTTGAGGATTTTTTGTTTTTAAACCATATAAGTGATATAAGAAAAGATAAGTTTTTTTAAACTTTATTAAATAAAACTTACATCACTTATACAGTAAAAAAATTATTTTAAATTACTTAGATCGCTTTCGGTTTCTAATTCTATAGGATTTTGGTTTTGTTTGAATAAACGAGCGGTCAAACTTCCCTTTAAAGTGATTTTTTCTCCTATTACTTCAAGCCAGCTTCCTTCTCTTAATCCCAAAACAGGAATTGCATTAAAAGCATGAAACTCTTGTATGCGCTCTTCGCGGGTTTCTCCCATATGGGTAGAATTCTCTTCAGGGTCTAAATAATGTGGATTTAAATTAAATGGAACCAATCCTAAAGTTTGAAAACTAGGAGGATAAACAATAGGCATGTCATTTGTTGTTTGTATCGAAAGACCGCAAATATTGCTTCCGGCACTGGTTCCTAAATAAGGTGTTCCGTTTTTTACTGTTTGAGAAATGATATGCATGACGTTGTTTCTATAGAGTTGAGTAACTAATAGAAAAGTATTTCCGCCTCCTGTAAAAATTCCTTCTGCATTTTTTACAGCGTCTTCCGGGTTTTCAAATTCATGAATTCCTTTTACTGAAATATTGAGGGTTTGAAAAACTGAAGCAACTTTTTGAGTGTATTCATCATGAGAAATCCCGCCAGGACGGGCATATGGAATGAATAAAATGCTTTTACAATTTTTAAAATGCAATTGTAATGCAGGTAGTAAATATTCTAAATAACTACTTCCGTGTAGTGTAGAAGTGCTTGCAATAATAATGTTTTTCATAAAATTCTAACTCAGATTGTTCTCGTTAAAGGTATCAAAAACACTGTTTTGATGTTATAACACTTTTTAAATTAACATATTTTTACCAAGCTGTTAGTATTAAATTTGGAACACATTAGGATATTTTTACATTTTTAAGAATAATGCTAATTTTTTCATTTTGATTAACAAAATTATCTGTTTTATAGTGGTGTTTTTGAGTCAGACTGTTTGGTCTCAAAGTCAGGAACGTACTGTTTTAAACGGAAGGATTATTTCAAATACAAATGACTTGGAAGGGGTTTATGTTGTGAACGCACAAACCGAAGTAATGGCAACAACTACAGCTGACGGATCTTTTTTTATAATGGCTAAAAGTGGGGATACACTTGTTTTTTCATCCATTCAATTTAAAGAAAACAGGGTTTTATTGACAACTGAAAATTTTTCAGATCTTAATTTTACTGTAAAATTAAATCTTCTGATGCATCAACTGCAGGAAGTAATTATTAAACGATACGATAATATTAATGCTGTTGCTTTAGGGATTGTTCCTTCCGGACAAAAAAGCTATACGGAAGCGGAGAGAAAATTACATACAGCCACAGCTTTAAATGCTGCTGCAAATGCAGGAACAATGGCTGGAGGTTCTGTTTCTGCTGATCCTCTTTTAAATTTCTTTTCAGGCCGTACGGCCATGTTAAAAAAGGAAGTGGCTGTAGAGAAAAAGGAATTTTTTATGCGGCTTTTGGAGAAGATGTTCACATTGGAACATTTTGTCGAGAGACTAAAAATCCCTCTTGAATATGTAAAAGGTTTTGAATATTATGCAGTAGAAAACGATAAGTTTACAGCAATTTTGAATTCTAAGAATAAAACATCAACAGAATTTTTGTTAGGGGAATTGGCTGTCAAATACAAAGAAATAATAGCCAGTGAAAAATAAAATTACATTTATTATTTTCTGTACTATCTCACAGATTTCTTTTGGACAGATTTCTTCAAAAGAAATTTTTGGGCAAATCCTGGTAGATTCTGTTTCTGTTGAAAAAATAAATATTGTCAATAACAATACACAGCATACAACTATATCTGATGCGAATGGAAATTTTTTCATTAAAGTAAAAGAAGATGATGTTTTGGTTTTTTCAGCAGTTAATTTAAAACCTTTAAAACGTCGAATTACCGCTGAAGATTTAGCTTACAATTCACTTCTTATAAAAATGAAAACTATAGAAATTGAACTGAAAGAAGTAATTGTGAATGAAAATACTAATATTACAGCAGAAAACCTCGGAATTATTCGAAAGGGACAAAAAAAATATACGCCTGCGGAACGGAAATTAGCAACTGCCGGAGATTTCAAACCTGTAATGCTGTTAGGTCTTTTGGGAGGTTCAATGCCGCTTGATCCGTTAATTAATAAAATAAATGGAAGAACTAAACGGCTTAAAATAAATGTAGAAATCGAGGATAAAGAAACTTGTTTGCAGCAATTAGGGTACTTTTTTACTGATGAATATTTTTTTGATTATTTAAAAATTCCATTAGAATATATTGCAGATTTTAAGTTTTATGTTGTGGAAAATGATTACGCAAGAGTACTTTTAAAAAGTAAAAATAAATACAAATTAAGTTCTTTGTTAAATGAACTTTCTTTAAGATATAATGAAATAATTGAACTTGAAAAATAAAATAACAGGTAATTTTTTGCTTTTGTTCTTCCTTCAAATTTCTTTTGGACAAACTTCCGGCAGCAAAGAAATTCTGGGGCAAATTTTAGAGCAATCTACTCCTGTCGATGGCGTGAATATTATCAACAATAATACACAGGTTACGGCTTTTGCAGATGTGAATGGAAAGTTTTCTATTGTAGTAAAGGAAGGAGATGTTTTGATGTTTTCAGCAGTGAATTTAGAACCTTTCAAACGGCGAATTAACGCTGATGATTTAGCTTCCAATTCACTTCTGATAAAAATGTCTGCAAAAGAAATCGAGCTGAAAGAAGTAATTGTAAACGAGAACGCACATATCACAGCAGAAAACCTCGGAATTATTCCAAAAGGGCAAAAAAAATATACGCCTGCAGAAAGAAGATTAGCATCGGGTTCGAGTTTTTTAGGATCAATAAATGGAAATAATAAAATATTAAAAAAAAATGTGGAGGTTGAAACAAAAGAAAGCTATATACTGCATTTAGGATATTTATATGAAGATGCCTATTTTGTAGAGAATTTAAAAATACCTTCAGATTATGTTGAGGGTTTTAAGTTTTATATCGTTGAAAATGAATACGCAATAATACTTTTAAAAAATAAAAATAAACCCAAATTAAGTTCTTTATTAAATGAACTTTCTTTAAGATATAATGAAATAATTCAACTTGAAAAATAAAATTACGGGTATCGTTTTGCTTTTGTTCTTTCAAATTTCTTTTGGACAAACTTCCGGCAACAAAGAAATTCTGGGACAAATTTTAGAACAGTCTACTTCTGTCGATGGTGTGAATATCATTAACAATAATACTCAGGTTACCGCTGTTTCAGAAGTAAATGGAATGTTTTCGATTGTAGCAAAAGAAGGCGATGTTTTAGTCTTTTCGTCAGTGAATTTAGAACCTCTAAAACGTAGAATTACTGTCGAAGATTTGGCTTCCAATTTACTTTTGATAAAAATGACAGCCAAGGAAATCGAATTGAAAGAAGTGATTGTAAACGAAAACGCTCATATCACGGCAGAAAATCTCGGTATTATTCCACACGGACAAAAAAAATACACTCCTGCCGAAAGAAAGGTTTATACAGCAACTTCAACTTCTGTAGATAAAATACTAAATGGAATTTCGGGAAGAACTTCTATGCTGAAAAAGGAAGTAAAAGTGGAACAAAAAGAAGGTCTTTTTAGAAAATTGGAATACCTTTTTGAAGAAGCTTATTATACAGATCGTCTCAAAATTCCGTTAGAATATATCAAAGGATTTCAGCTATATTGTGTGGAAAGTCCTGAATTTGCTGTATCTTTGAATAATAAGAACAAAACCATGAGCATGTTTTTGATAACAGGTTTGGCTCAGGAATATCTAAAAATCATAGAGCATGAAAAGTAAATTAGGAATATTTGTGGTGTGTTTGTTTTGTCAATTCATGATGGGACAGACTAATTCAAGAAAATCATTGCATGGTCAGGTTGTTAACAGTTCTCTTCCTATAGAGACAGGAAATGTAATGAATATAAATGCCAATATCAGAACTTTTATTGGTCCAAACGGATTGTTTGACATCATGGCAAGGCCTAAAGATACGTTGCTGTTTACAGGTCTGGCTTTTCAGTCTAAAAAAGTGGTACTGACAGAAAAAGACTGTGCAGAAGCGCTTTTTTCAGTACGTTTGGATTTGGTGAATATCGAATTAAAAGAGGTTTTAGTTCATAAGGAATTAAAAGTAAAGTCATTACAAGGAGGATCCCAAGGTATTGTTGATACGCAGTTTGAAGATGATAAATTATCTTCGCCTACAAATACAGCAATGTATTCTGACCAGACTATTAAATACGGAACTGACTTTGTCAGAATATTTAAAGATGTTAAAAAGCTTTTCCGCAAAGATGAAAATGTTGAAGAACAGGTGATAAGTGATATTGCATTTGTTGAATATGCCAAAGATAATTTTACATCGGATTTTTATACCAAGACATTAGGTTTGAAAGAAGATGAAATAGAATTGTTCCTGATGTACTGTTCTAATGATTCAGAATCTAAGAAGCACTTAAAAGAAGAGCAAAAATTTGAATTGATGGATTTTATGATCAATAAAAACAAAGAATTCAAAAAAGTTGAGATGAAGCAGAAATGAAAAAGAATGTAGTTTGTCTTTTAATTGGGGGATTATTTTTAACCCTTTCGTCTTTCGCATTTCATAAATTCTACATGGGGGTTTTTCAGGTCAATTATGCGGCTGAAAAAAAAATGATTCAAATTACCTCCAGGATATTTGTTGATGATCTGAATAAGGGAATCGAAAAAAAATACAATAAAAAGACATATATTGGAACTGACAAGGAAACCCATGCAGATATTGAGTTATTGAAAAAATACCTTTCTGAAAATCTCAGTATAAAAATAAATGGTCAGCTAAAAACCATTGCTTTTTTATCTAAAGAACTCGAAGCCGATGATGTTTTAGTTTGTTACTCCAGAATCACAGCTGTCGAAAAATTCAAAACATTAGAAATCTCAAACACTGTTTTGGTTGATTGGAATGCTGAACAGCAAAATATTACACATATTTCAGCATTTGGTACTAAAAGAAGTGTTCTCTTTACAGAATCTTCAAGGAAAGAAGTGTTAAAGTATTAATGAACAAGTAAGATTGTTGTTTTAATTACTATTTTCACGGCATCTAAAAACTCCAAAAATATTTATGAAAAGACTTTCATTACTATTGCTTTTTCCGGCTATGTTAGTAGCTCAGGAAAAAAATACAACTGTTGCTCCAAAACAACAAGGAAAGTATGATACGAACAAGTTTAGCCAGATGTATGATTTGATGGCTACGCCTAATATGTTTCGTACAGCATCAGGTGCACCGGGGCCTGCCTATTATCAACAACAGGCAGATTATAAGATTGATATTGAGCTAGATGATAAAAATTCAAAATTAAATGGGTCTGAAACCATTACCTATTCAAATAATTCACCTGACAGTCTAGAGTATTTATGGATTCAATTGGATCAGAATCAGGCAAAAGCCAATACACAATCCACTTTAGCAGAAGGCGAAAAAATAAATCAGGTATTTCCTCTGGAAGGTTTTTCTAGTAAATATTTGAAGAAGGACTTAGAACGTGGTTTTAATATCGAATACGTAAAAGACGCTAAGGGAAATCAGATGTCTTATACGATTAATGAAACCATGATGCGTATTAACTTGGCAACTCCTATAAAACCGGGAGAAAAAATTTCGCTGGCTATAAAATGGTGGTATAACATCAATAATTATAGAAAAGAAGGCGGGCGTTCCGGTTATGAATTATTCGAAAAAGACGGTAACAAATTATATGTAATTGCACAATTCTATCCAAGAATGGCAGTTTATAATGATGTTGAAGGCTGGCAGAATATGCAGTTCTGGGGAAGCGGAGAGTTTGCACTGCCTTTCGGAAATTTTGATGTAAATATTACAGTTCCTGCTGATCACGTTATTGATGCAACCGGTGAGTTGACAAACAGAAGTGAAGTTTTTACAGCAGAACAGGTTAAGCGTTACGAGCAGGCTCAAAAATCATTTGATAAACCTGTAGTAATTGTGACACAGGCCGAAGCTGAAGCAGCTGAAAAAGGTTTTTCCGAAAAGAAAAAAACATGGAAATTC
>Ga0247810_10001281_pt1 | contig 16447 bp, 10 predicted proteins | sample UWRJL119311C1_FD_179918 | JGI IMG/M metagenome (GOLD analysis project Ga0247810, IMG submission 179918) | Plant litter microbial communities from Arlington Agricultural Research Station in Wisconsin, United States - UWRJ-L119-311C-1 | ecosystem: Environmental > Terrestrial > Plant litter >...
CACGAAATTGCCTCCCAATTAAAACATCCAACCGGAGAGAAAGGAATAGAAATGGCCAACATGATGAATGAAACCAACATCAACATGACACGTCATTCCATTCAAAATCTAAATATTTCAGCAGAAAATATAATTCTGGAAATGGGCCACGGAAATGCAGGACATGTAGAATTTATATTCGAACAGGCTGAAAACCTGAAATACTACGGACTCGAAATGTCTGAGTTAATGTTTCAGGAAGCACGCCAGATCAACAGAAATTTTGTTTCTCAAAAACAAGCCTTCTTTTCACTTTATGACGGAAATAATATTCCGTTTGAAGACGAATTTTTCGACAAAATATTTACGGTAAATACCATCTATTTCTGGAAGGAACCTGAGAAAATGCTTTCAGAAATTTACAGGATTTTAAAACCAAATGGTGTTTTCTGTATCACTTTTGCAGAAGAAAGTTTTATGAAGCAACTTCCTTTTACCAAATACGAATTTGAACTTTACAGTACCGAAAAAGTCGAGAAGCTCATTCAAAGAACCTCTTTTAAAATTACAAATAAGGAAACCTTAACCGAAAAGGTAAAAACCAGAACCGGTGAATTGGTTGATCGTGATTTTACTACCATTGTTTTAGAAAAATAAATTAAAGCTCTTAACTCTTTTTTTCAGTAAATTCATTGATCATTATTATTTGCGTTTTTATTTCTTGAATCCTAATATTTTTAAAATATGGAGATTAAAAAAATCAATTTTCTCAACAGTTATAATAGTATTCTTCTACTTCTTGGCGGAATTATAATTGGAAGTATTTTAGGATTATTTTTCGGAAAAGAAGTTGAGGTTATAAAGCCACTCGGGGATATTTTTCTGAACTTGCTTTTTACAGCCATTATTCCGCTTATTTTTTTTACGATTGCATCTTCTATTGCCAATTTAGAAAAGACAGAAAAGTTAGGAAAGCTTTTCATTATTATGGTTGCTGTTTTTTTAGCTACAATCCTGATTTCGGCTGTCATAATGATTTTAGCAGTTTATCTTTTTCCAATTCATCAGAACATTATAATTTCTAAAGTGCCAATTGAAAATATTCAGTCGGGAAGTATTGGCGATCAGATAGCGCAATTGCTCACGGTTAATGATTTCTTCGAATTGCTTTCCCGAAAAAGTATGCTGGCCTTAATTATATTTTCTTTTTTAATTGGTTTTGCGAGTTTGCAGTCCGGAGAAAAAGGAACTGCTTTTAGAAGTTTTCTGGATTCAGGAAACGAAGTCATGAGACAGCTTTTAAACATAATTATGAAATTGGCTCCAATAGGTTTGGGGGCTTATTTTGCTTATCAGGTTGGTGTTTTTGGGCCACAGTTATTAGGTGTTTATGCAAAACCCTTAGGTGTGTATTATGGCGCCTGTATTTTTTATTTCTTCGTGTTTTTTAGTTTATATGCTTTAGTTGCTGGAGGAAAACGAGCTTTCATTGTATTTTGGAGCAATAATATTACGCCCGCTTTAACCGCTGTTGGAACCTGCAGCAGTATTGCAACAATCCCTGCAAATCTTGAAGCGGCTGAAAAAATGAACATACCAAAACATGTTCGAAATCTTGTTATTCCGCTTGGTGCGCCTTTGCATAAAGATGGTTCGAGCATGTCATCTATTTTAAAAATAACCGTTCTTTTTGCTATGTTTGGAAAAGATTTTACAGAATCTTCCACCATACTTTTAGCATTAGGAATCACAGTAATTGTTTCCATTGTCGAAGGCGGAATTCCGAATGGTGGTTATATAGGAGAAGTTCTGGCAATTACGGTTTACGGATTACCAATGGAACAAGCCTTGCCTGTAGCCATGATTTTAGGAACTTTAGTTGATCCAATAGCAACTTTATTAAATGTAAATGGTGACTTAATCTGTTCGATGATGATTTCGCGGTTTTCTGAAAAAACCAAATTCTAAAAATATAATTTATAACTATTTCAAAATAATATGAATTCAATATTACAACACGATCTAAACGATTTCGAAAATATTTTAGAAAAAACAAAACAACAAGGAATCGACTTTCTGAAGAATCTCGAAAATGTTCCAACTTCAAACAAAAACTCAATTGTTCACAGTAGAGAACTGAATGAATTAGGTTTAGGCTCACTCACAGCTTTAGAAGAATTTAATGAGAGACTGGCGCCGTTAATGGTCTCTTCACCAGGACCCAGATATTGGGGTTTTGTAACGGGAGGTTCAACACCGGCTTCGATTGTAGGTGATTGGCTGGCTTCGGTTTATGATCAAAACACACAGGCTGTAAAAGGGCAGGGCGGTACTTCGGCATTAATCGAATTTGAAACCATCAATTTACTTTTGCAATTATTAGACCTTCCAAAATCATTTTTAGGCGGATTTGTCACAGGTGCAACGATGTCCAATTTTACCTGTTTAGGAGTTGCAAGACAATGGTTTGGAAAACAATTTGGTAAAGATTTTGCTAAAAACGGGATTTCAGAGGCGATTACTATTTTTACCGCAACACCACATTCATCATCCATAAAATCATTATCGATGTTAGGAATTGGAAGCCAAAATTACACTGCCATTAAAACAATTGAAGGTAATCGTGAAGCAATCGATTTAGCAGATTTAGAGAAAAATATCAAAAATTTAAATGGAAATCCTTTTATTTTAATTTCAAGTGCAGGAACCGTTAATACTGCCGATTTTGATGATTTTGAAGCTATCTCAAAACTTAAAGAAAAATACAACTTCTGGTGGCACATCGATGCGGCTTTTGGCGGTTTTGCAGCTATTTCAGAAAAACACAAACATCTTGTAGAAGGCTGGGAAGGTGCTGACAGTATTACAATCGATTGCCATAAATGGTTAAATGTGCCTTACGAAAGTGCTTTTTACTTGGTTAAAGAACATCATACAGCTTTACAGATTGAAACTTTTCAGAACTCAAATGCACCATATTTAGGGAATCCATTAGAGAATTTTAATTATCTGAATGTATTGCCGGAAAACTCAAGACGTTTAAGAGCTTTACCGGTTTGGTTTTCTTTACTGGCGTATGGTAAAGAAGGTTTCAAAGATATAGTTGAAAATAGTATTGCATTGGCTCAGCATTTTGGAAATGCTCTTATTGAAGATGAATCTTTTGAACTTCTGGCTCCAATTCGTCTGAACAATGTTTGTTTTACTTTAAAAGGAGATCACAATCAGGAAAAGGTATCTCAGTTTTTATCAAATCTTAATGATACCGGAAAAGTATTTATGACACCAACTTTTTATCAAAATCGAAAAGGAATCAGGGCATCGTTTGTAAATTGGCGAACAAGAGAGAATGATATTGAAATTGTGATAGATGAAATGAAAGAAATATTAAATGCTTTATAGCATATTTTGTAAATCAGTTTAAATGAATTGGAATGAAACCAAAAATTAAATTTTACTTTTATTTATTTGTCTTAATTTTTTGTAATCAAGGATTTTCACAAGAAAACGGGACTAAAATTTACCTGTGGCAAAATGGTGCTCCCGGTTTCGAAAACCGTAAAAGCGAACCCGAACAGGCACAGGATTGGTGGGTCAGGAATATTCATAATCCTTCAATAACAGCTTACTTTCCAGAGAAACCAAACGGAATGGCAGTACTTATTTGTCCGGGAGGAGGGCATGAAAATCTGGTTTTTAATTCGGAAGGAAAAGATGCGGCAGAATATTTTAATAGTATTGGAGTTACCGCTTTTGTCTTGAAATACCGTTTGGCAAGGGAGAAAAATTCTCCATACAAATTAGAAACTCATGTAAAACAGGATGCCGAAAGAGCAATAAGATTAATAAGAAGCAAAGCATCTGAATTTAAAATTGATGTCAGCCGAATTGGCGCCATGGGCTTTTCAGCAGGTGGAGAGGTAGTCGCTATGATTGCATATAACTCTAATAATGTTTTGAAAAATACTTCCGATGCAATTGATAAATTAGACTCGCAACCCAATTTTCAAATATTGATTTATCCTGGGCCATTGTTTATTCCAAAAGTGATTAAGGGGGATGCACCTTCCGCTTTTTTATTGGCGGCAAATGACGATTCGTGCTGTTCGGGACCTATAATTGAATTGCTTAACGGATACCGAAAAGCAAATGTTCCGGTCGAAATGCATTTGTATTCTAAAGGCGGACACGCATTCAATATGGGAAAAAGAGCCAAAACCAATTCGTTGAAAACCTGGTCACAAAGATTAACAGATTGGCTTGAAGACAATAATTATTTTACAAAATAACGTTCTAAAAGCAAAAAGCTCGTTTTAAAAATATTTTAAAACGAGCTTTTGTTATCTGTAATATGAAACTTATTTAGTGATCTCCCTAAATACAGCTTCCAGATTTTTATTTTTCTGATTAAGCTGTAAAGTTTTCAATCCGTTATCGTGTGCAAAATCAAAAACAGTTGGGCGCATGTCTTTGTCAGCCAGGAAAGTTAATTCCCATAAAGAATCATGTATATTTATGTATGATTTTAAATGTGGAATTGCGGCAATTAATTGTTCTTCAATTTTATAATCAAATTCAACTTCGATTACTTGTTCTTTGTCTGCAGAAATTAAATTGTCCAGTTTTTTATCAGCTACGATTTTTCCTTTGTCGATAATGATTACACGGTCACAAATAGCTTCAACTTCCTGCATGATGTGTGTCGATAAAAATACGGTTTTATCCTTACCTACATTTTTGATTACATTCCGAATTTCAATCAATTGATTCGGGTCTAAACCTGTAGTCGGCTCGTCCAAAATCAAAACATCAGGATTATGCAATAAGGCATTGGCAAGTCCCACACGCTGACGATAACCTTTAGATAATTGGCTGATTTTTTTATGGCTTTCTGTAGATAATCCGGTAAGTTGAATCACTTCTTGTATTCTGGATTTGTTTACTTTATAAACATCTGCATTAAAAGCTAAATATTCACGAATGTACAAGTCCAAATACAAAGGATTGTGTTCCGGTAAATAACCGATTGAAAACTGAACCGCTTTTGTATTAGTAGAAACATCATTACCATTTACAAGAGCCGAACCTTCATCTGCAAGTAAATAAGTGGTCAAAATTTTCATTAAAGTAGATTTTCCGGCTCCGTTTGGGCCCAGAAATCCAACAATTTCCCCTTTTTGAATAGAGAATGAAATAGCATCTAATGCTTTTTGAGCTCCGTAACTTTTTGATATGTTGTTAACTTCTATTGACATGACTTTTTATTTAATGCAAAAGTAAACAGAAATAGTTTTGATTGCTAAAATTTTGTGTTTTAAAGAGGTCATAAAAAAGCTAATCATCTTAGATTAGTAATAACTTTTCTAAATATTTCTGAGATTGCAAGAGGAATAAATTAATTCGATATGATGGAGCGCAATTTGTTTAGGAGCGTTATTAGTTTTGTGTATTATGGAATGACAGAAACATTTCTTTCCCAGTCTCCGGCCAAATACTTTACTAAAACAATTGTTGTGATGAATGATGGTTCAAAGCCGACCGTATTGACTATCCTTGCTAGAACTTTATTACGTATTTTGCCTTTCGAATCATTCAGTTTTTAAGAGGACGAACTTTGGGGCTGCATGATAAAAATTCTAAAACTTTTGTTGTTGTAAAATCGAAACTCGAAGAGCAAATAAAAGAACATCTAGAATTAGTATCTTTAGAAAAATCCTAAAATAAAATGTATTTTTGATTCTTCTAAATCAGAAACCTAAATCGTTAATCGACAATATAAAATCACAATGAACTGGGAACAACTTTTATCTCTTAAGAAACAAGGCGACACAAGCAAAAGATTACGTATAGAACAAGATGATACGCGATTAGGATTCGAGGTAGATTATGACCGAATCATATTTTCGGCTGCGTTTCGATCTTTGCAGGATAAAACACAGGTGATTCCCCTTTCAAAAACCGATTTTGTGCACACACGATTGACACATAGTTTAGAAGTTTCGGTTGTGGGACGTTCTTTGGGGCGTTTGGTTGGGAAAAAAATAATCGAAAAATATCCTTACTTAAAAGAAGTTCACGGCTATCATATGAACGATTTTGGTGCGATTGTAGCAGCAGCTTCATTAGCGCATGATATAGGAAATCCTCCTTTTGGACATTCCGGTGAAAAAGCGATTGGAGAATATTTTTCTATCGGAAACGGATTAAAATATAAAGATAAACTAACGGCTAAACAGTGGCAGGATCTAATTGATTTTGAAGGGAATGCCAATGGGTTTTCGGTATTGACAGCTAGTCGTCCAGGAATTGAAGGCGGGCTCCGAATTTCGTACGCAACTTTAGGTGCTTTTATGAAATATCCAAAAGAAAGCTTGCCTAAAAAACCAACTTCAAATATTGCGGATAAAAAATATGGTTTCTTTCAGACAGATAAATTATTCTTTGAGGAAGTCGCCAATGATATGGGAATGATTGCCAATAAAGAGGATGGCGATATTGGTTTTGAAAGACATCCTTTGGCCTATTTAGTTGAAGCGGCAGATGATATTTGCTACACCATTATCGATTTTGAAGACGGCATCAATTTAGGTTTGGTTTCTGAAGATTTTGCTTTAGAATATTTGATAAAATTGGTAAAAGACAATATTGGGGTTTCAAAATATAAAATGCTTGAAACAAAAGAAGACCGTATTAGTTATTTACGTGCTTTAGCAATTGGAGCATTGATAAATGATGCTGTGGATGTTTTTATTGAAAATGAAGAAGCAATTCTGTCAGGAAATTTTCCTTATGCTTTAACGGATAAAAGCAAGTATAAAGCCCAAATGAATGATATCATTAAATTGAGTGTCGAAAAAATCTATCAAAGTCGTGAAGTTATAGAAAAAGAAATTGTGGGTTATCAGATTATCCAAACTTTGCTGGATAAATTTATAACCGCTTTTAACAACAAATATGAAGGAACTGCATCCAATTATGATAAACTGATTTTGAAAATGCTGCCTGAAAAACATCATTTAGAGAAAACCAATTTATACGAGCGTTTACTTCATATTTGTCATTACGTTTCGCTTTTAACAGATGGAAATGCCTTAGAATTATTCGAAACTATTAATGGTCGAAAAAGCAACTAATTTATCAAAAAGCATATACAAGACCCACGCCTAAAACTTGTCTTAGCTGCGTTTTTGGACCGTCATCTACTTGTGATTTTGAGCCTGTAACCGGATCAACGACATCTTTTTTGGTTTTGATATCGTCATCATAGACGATATGAACGCCAATATTTGCCTTTACATAAGCATTAACTACCAGATCCAGACGCGTATCATAATCAACATCGACATTTCCAAAATGGTTCAAATAATCTGTATATAAAGTCAATCTGTTTTCGTAAAAAATGTTTTTGTAAATCTCGTTTTTCATATATCCGGTAAATAAGATACCGAATTCAGCTTTTACTTTTTGACCATCTTCAATTAAAATCTCGTTTTCAGGATCTAGTGGATCAGGAGCATAAATCGCTTTTTTAACACCAAAAGCTCCTTGATTTGCTAAATAATCATCCAAAACCAAAGTAGTTTTTAATGTAATTGGAGAGAAATAAAAGTTTCTGTTTTTTTTCTTATCTGAATACTCAGATCCTGCTCCTAAAAAGATATAAGCCGGTGCAAAAGGTTTAGAGATGGCAATGTCTCTGTTCGGATATTTATAACCGTTGGTAAATTGAGTGCTAAAATTAAACTTAGCCGAATAATACCAATTCGAAAGGGAATCTTTTCTAAATCCATATGTTGAGTTAAACTGGATCGCATCATCTGTTTTTCTTAGTTCGGTCCCATCCTGTTTGTTCATTCCATATTTTACAATAAGTTCATTAAACCATTTATGGTTTTCTTTGGTATATGTTCTTGTAAACTCACCTCTAAATAATCCTGAAATTGAGCTGGTTCCCCCGGCGCTCCAATTTACGAAGGCAACTTCTGAAATGTCAAAACCAAGTTTGTTTTTTTTGTTCCAGTTAGAAGGAGGAGGCGGTAATTGTCCCGGATCCAATGTGGTTCGGATAATACTCTGAGCAAAATTGGTTGTAGTAAATAAAAAAAACAATAGTAAAAGGGTCGATCGTAATAATTTCATTAGGTAAGCTTTTTATTTTTTGGCACTGCAAAATACTTATTTTTCAATGTTCGAAAAAAGATTTACTAAACTTTTAACGTCAATTTTGCAAAAATGTTGTTGTTCAATTACTGTGCCATGTTCAATAAATATGTCCGGAACACCTAAAATTTTTATGTCTTTGGTAAAATTATTTGTAGATGAAAATTCCAATACGGCACTTCCAAAACCGCCGTTTATTGTTCCATCTTCAATAGTAAATATAGTAGTGAATTTTGAAAAAATTTCAATTAATATTTTGGTATCTAATGGTTTAATAAATGGAAAATCATAATGGGCTATAGTTTCCGGATTGCCTATTTCATTTAAGGCAGTTATTACATTATTTCCAATAGTTCCGGTTGACAAAACCGCAATCTTACTTCCGGTTTTTAAGCAATTTGCTTCTCCAATTTTAATTTTTTTATAATGTCCGAAATTTTCTACTCCCCAATTTGGCAAAACGCCCCGACCACGTGGATATCGAATTGCTATTGGATGATTTAGGCCTAATTGTGTGGTATATAAAATGTTTTGAAGTGCAATTTCATTGATTGGTGCATAGATAATCATATTTGGAATTGCGCGTAAATAGGCAATATCAAAAACACCGTGATGTGTTGCGCCGTCTTCACCAACCAGACCGGCTCTGTCCAAACAAAAAATAACCGGCAAATTTTGCAAGGCAACATCATGGATCACCTGATCGTAGGCGCGCTGTAAAAAAGTAGAATAGATATTGCAGTACACAATCATACCCTGAGTAGCCATTCCGGCGGCAAGTGTTACGGCATGCTGTTCTGCAATTCCAACGTCAAAAGCACGTTCGGGAATTTCATCCATCATAAATTTTAAAGAACTTCCTGATGGCATAGCAGGCGTGATTCCGATGATTTTTTCGTTCTTTTTAGCTAAATCTAAAATGGTTAAGCCAAATACATCCTGATATTTTGGAGGTAAATTTTCTTCCGATTTTAAATGAATTTCTCCAGTCGAAGCATCAAATTTTCCCGGTGCATGATATTTCACCTGATTTTCTTCGGCTTGCTGTAAACCTTTTCCTTTGGTGGTAACAATATGAAGGAATTTAGGGCCTTTTATCTTTTTTAAGCGATTTAATTCTTTGATTAAAGCTGGAAGATCATGCCCGTCAATTGGTCCTGAATAATCAAAATTCAAAGATTTGATCATGTTATTCTGCTTCGGATTTTTGCCTTCTTTTACAGCTGTCAGATATTTTTTTAGAGCTCCAACGCTCGGATCAATTCCGATGGCATTGTCATTGAGAATAACCAATAAATTGGCATCAGTAACGCCGGCGTGGTTCAAACCTTCAAAAGCCATTCCGCTTGCGATAGAAGCATCGCCAATCACTGCAATGTGCTGCTTGTCTAAATCACCTTTTAATTTGGAAGCAATCGCCATTCCGAGTGCGGCTGAAATTGATGTTGAAGAGTGTCCAACACCAAAAGTGTCGTAAACACTTTCACTCCTTTTTGGAAAACCTGAAATACCTTCAAGTTGTCTGTTGGTATGAAAATTTTCTCTTCTTTCGGTCAAAATTTTATGACCGTAAGCCTGATGGCCTACATCCCAAACCAATAAATCATCTGGAGTGTTAAAAACATAATGTAAGGCAATTGTCAATTCAACTACGCCTAAGCTGGCGCCTAAATGACCTTCTTTTACAGAAACAACATCAATTATAAATTGACGTAATTCCTTTGAAACTTCCGGAAGCTGTTCTTCAGAAAGTAAGCGTAAATCGGCGGGATTGTATATATTTGAAAGTAAGTTGCTTTTCATTATAAGGTAAAAAGCAAATTTACGGTTTTAAATTTAATTTTATTGCTGAGGTCTTTTTAAGAGGTTTTATTTTAAAAGAATTGGCAAAGAATATTGCATTTTTATTTTTTTTCCATTAGCCTCACCGGGCTGCCATTTAGGGGATAAAGTTAAAACCCGGATAATTTCTGTTTCTACAATTTTGTCAACAGCCGGTTCAGACGCAAGATAAGTTACAGAGCCGTTCTTTTCTACTGCAAATGATATTGTAATTTTGAGTTTTGTGGTGTTTTCCGGTCTTTTATATTCTTTTTCAAAAAAGGTGTAAAATTGATCAATACCGCCTGGTAGTTCTGCATTTTTGTTAAGGGGAACTTCTCCTTTGGATGCAACTTCTTTTTTCGTAGTACTATTTTTTTTGCCTTTTTCAGTATTACTAACATTTTCTGATTTTATAGATTTTACCATATCTGTCTTTGCGGATGTTGAAACAAAATGGGCAGAATTATTTTCGTCAGAAGTGGTTTTTTTTGTAACAACTTCTTCAATATTGATTTCAATAGTTTTTTCTGAATGTTCCGACTGATTTTTTTTCGTTGAAGGCGATGATTCAGAAATCTGTTTAGGTTTGTTGTTTTGATTGTTTTCTGAATCGATAACTACGATTTTGTCATTTTGTTTTTTGTTAGCCTCTTTATTGGTACAACTAAACAAAGTGATTCCTATTGTAAAAAATAAGGTCAGTAAAAATATTTTAGGGTAATGTATCTGCATTATTTTGTTCTGTTTTTTGGAATGGTTATTTGTTTTCTTTCCATCATTGAAATGACATGGGTAAACTATATTTGATTCGTGTTTTTTTGCCATTTTGTTCTCCTGGCTGCCATTTAGGGGAAAGTTTTAAAACACGTGTTATTTCTGCTTTTATTTTTGAGTCAATGTTTTTTGGGTATCCAAATGATGACAAGGAACCGTCTTTTTCTATTACGAATGAAACTATAATTCGGCCCTTTGGATTTTCAGTTTCCTTAGGAAGTTTTAATTCATTAAATAAAAACTCATAAAATTTATTAATTCCACCCGGATAGTCTGCTTTTGTTTCAATAACAGCGCCTGTAATATAAATTTCCCCTTGTACATTAGGATCCTGTACTAATGTTTTTTTGCAGTTGTCAGGAGAAGTAGAACTATTAATTTTTGAATCGTTTATTTTAGTTTTATCTTTTACAAATTTTACTTTATCAGTTTTTGGCGGAGGAGGAGGAACATTATTAAATGTATCATTGGCCTTTATTTTAATATCACCAACTTGTACATGTTGTGTTTTTGAAGTTTCAACAACCTCAATTTTATCAAATTTTTGTTTATTTCCATGCTTATCCTGACAGCTAAACAAAGTAGTTCCCATAATAATAAATAATGCCAATAAAAACATTTTATGATAATTTGTCTGTGTATATAAAACCTGACTTGGAATTTGAATAATTAAATTCTCGAGTTGATCATTTTTAAATCTTCCGCAGATTTTTTGATTTTGATTCTGAACAAAAAAATGCTGTACTTCTTCAGGTAACATGGTAGTGAAATCAATAACGGTTTTAGAACAGCTCATACAAAAACGGCCATTATCTTTAGGAGTCATTTTATCCCAATTTTCATGACAGGGCTCTGCAATCGTTATTTTAGATTTTCTTTCCATATTTTCTTTTCAAAAATTAAATGTAATAAAAAATAAATACGAAAACAGTATTTTTGCAACTATGATAAATCCTTTTACCGACGAATATTTTATGAAGAAAGCTTTGCAGGAAGCTGAAATGGCTTTTAATAAAGGCGAAATTCCAGTTGGAGCTGTGATTGTTGTGGCTAATAAAGTAATTGCAAGCAGTCATAATTTAACCGAATTGCTAAATGATGTTACAGCGCATGCCGAAATGCAATCGATAACAGCAGCAGCGAATTTTTTGGGTGGAAAATATTTAAAAGATTGTACCTTATATGTTACACTTGAACCTTGCCAAATGTGTGCAGGAGCTTTGTACTGGAGTCAGATTTCTAAAATCGTTTTTGGCGCTCGTGACGAACAGCGTGGTTTTATCGTAATGGGAACAAAACTGCATCCAAAAACTACTGTCGTTTCCGGAATTATGGCTAATGAAGCTGCCGATTTAATGAAACGATTTTTTATTGAAAGACGTAAATAGCTTTTGAAAATTGATGCCCTAGCCCAGATAGAAGCGGTATCCTTTTTCTGGCTTCTTTAGCCAGGAAAAGATACAAGCGGATAGCTGGAAATAGCTCCTGACTCAAAGCCTGATTTTCATTATAAACAGCTTGAATATTTTGATAGTTTCCAACAAAATATAAATAATTTAGGACACCGAATTTTCTCTTAAAAAATTTATTAAAATACTTTACATTTACTACAATATAATAGGTATTTCAATAGTTATGCTGATAACTGTGAAATGTTAAAATCGTTCTGACAATTTTTAAATTCGTAACCCATTAACTCTAAATAAAAGTGAAAGCAAAAGGATTAGTTCTCGTGTTTTGTGTGTTTTTTATTTTTCAATCTTGCGGCAGAAAATCAGCCGCCGATTTCAATTCCGATTTTTCATTATTTAAAGAGTATATAGTCAGTTTCACGGGGGGATTAGTCTCGTCGGAATCTGATATTCGGGTGGTTTTGGCTTTCGATAAAAAAGAATGGAAAGCCAATCAGGTTTTAGACAGCGATTTGTTTGATATTTCTCCAGGTGTCGATGGGAAAGTGGTGGCGCTTTCTCCTAATACAATAGCTTTCATTCCGGAAAAAAAGCTAAAACCCGGAACAGAATATCAGGTTACTTTAAACTTAGATAAGATCATCACGCTTCCAAAAGAGAAAGAAAAGGAACTCTCTGATTTCAATTTTACGGTCAAAACCATCAAGCAGGATTTTACGATAAATACTGCCGATATTCAATCGTACAGCAAAGAATATCAATACCTGAACTGCGTTTTGAAAACTGCGGATAATATTGATATTGAAACCGCTAAAAAGCTGGTTGAAGCGAAGCAAAAAGGAAATAATCTTAAAATTAAATTTGAGAAAAATGCGGGTTCCGGAAAAGAATTCCACTTTATAATTGACAGTATTCAGCGTTATTCTGAAGCCTCAAATTTGGAAATTATTTACGACGGAAGTGATTTTGATATTGATCAGAAAGGTCAAATCGATGTTCCAATTACGAATTTAAACGAATTTAAAATTGTAAAAGTCGAAATTCCGGATGGTAGCAATCAGTCGTTAACCATCAATTTTTCTGAGCCGTTAGAAAAAGGGCAGGATTTTAAAGGGTTGGTTTCGATTCAGAATACCCATAATTTGAAATTTTCAACTCAGGGGAATTTGCTGAAAGTTTATTTTAGCAATGAAAAAGCAATTGTTCCAAAAGAAGTTCCTGTACCAATAGCGGTAGAAGATTCAGTAGTTTCTCTTGTGGATTCAGCGACAGTGGTTGTAGATAGTGCTGCGGCTGTAGTTGAAGCAGCTGTAGAAGTAGTGCAGGAGGAAGAAGCGGAGCCGGAACAAATTGTTGTTGGAGATTTATTGCTTGAAGTTTTTCAGGGAATTGAAAGCCAGTACGGCAAAAAAATGGACGCGAATTACACGGAGAAAATCTCTTTTGATCAGATAAAACCAAGTATTCGTTTCATTAAAAACGGAACTATTCTGCCAAGTTCTAATAATTTAAAACTGAATTTTGAAGCAGTAAACTTAAGTGCAGTCGATGTAAAAGTATATAAAATTTACAAGAATAATATTCTGCAGTTTCTTCAATATAATGAATTAAACGGCAGTCAAAATCTCAAGAAAGTGGCTCAGCCGGTTGCTAAAACAACACTGAATTTAATTGAAAGCAAATTAGTCAATCCAAGTAAATGGAACACTTTTGCTTTGGATTTATCCAAGATAATTACGCCAGAACCCGGAGCGATTTATAGAGTAGAATTTGTTTACAAAAAGAAATATTCTTTATACAAATGCGATACTTCAGAAGATTCAAATGAAGAAGAAGAGGAGGAAGTTGATGAAAACGATGTAAATTATAGTGGTAACTCCTACGATGATTACTATTATGACGATTACGAATGGAGAGAAAGTCAGGATCCTTGTTCAGGTTCGTATTATTACAATGCCAAAATTGCTACAAATATTCTGGCTACAGATTTAGGTGTAATTGCAAAAAGAGGTGAAAATAAATCGTATTTGTTCGCTGTAAATAATATTGTAACAACAGAACCGGTTTCTAATGCAAGAATTGATTTGTACAATTTTCAACAACAGAAAATTGGAACCGAAGCTACAAGCAGTGAAGGAATTGCTTCTTTTCAGCTGGATAAATTCGCTTATTTTGCTATTGTTTCTTTAGGAGATCAATCAACTTACGTGAAGCTGGATGACGGACTTTCTTTATCTGTGAGTAATTTTGATGTTGCCGGCGAAACTTTACAAAAAGGTTTAAAGGGTTTTATTTATGGAGAACGTGGCGTATGGCGTCCGGGCGATAATCTGTATTTGTCTTTTATTTTGAATGATGCTTCAAATAAACTTCCAAAATCACATCCAATCAAATTCAGATTGAATGACCCTAATGGAAAAACGGTTTATCAGACGGTTCAAAAAACGAATGAATTGAATCATTATTCTTTTATTGTTCCAACAAGTCAGGACGCACCAACAGGAAATTGGGAAGCGATGGTAAGTGTTGGTGGCGCTAAATTTTATAAAAGCATCAAAATTGAAACGATCAAACCAAATCGTTTAAAAATTAAAAATACATTTACCAGAAAGACACTTTCATCGTCTTACCCAAATACAGATTATCTAGAAGTAACCTGGCTTCACGGTGCGATTGCTAAAAATTTGAATGTACAAATGCAGGCTAAATTTTCTCAGCAAACCACCACTTTTAAAGGATATGAGAAATTTAGTTTTGATGATTTAGTACGTCAATTCAGCACAGAAGAAATAAATGTTTTCTCCGGAAAATTAAACGAAAAAGGAAGAGCTTCAGTAGATATTGATCCAGAATTACAAGGTCAGGCACCGGGAATGCTTCGCGCTTCGTTCATCACAAAAGTGTATGAAGAAGGTGGAGATTTTAGTACCGATGTGATTTCGACGACATATTCGCCATACAAAACTTATGTCGGAATTAAATCACCGGAACCTAACAAATATGGCATGCTGGAAACCAGAACCAATAACCGTTTTGATATTGTGACGGTTGATGAAAACGGAAGACCAAAATCGGTTAGAAATCTTGAAGTAAAAGTGTATAAAGTAGAATGGCGCTGGTGGTGGGACGCTTCGAGTGATAATTTATCCAATTATAATTCTTCGAATGCAACGACTTCATACAAAACCTTTGTAATCAATACCGATTCAAGCGGAAAAGGAAGTGTTCAGTTTGCCTTGACCGATGAAGAATGGGGACGTTATTTGATCCGTGTTTCAGATAATGCAGATGGTCATGCTACAGCTTTAACCGTAAATATAGATTGGCCAATTTGGTCTGGAAAAACACGTAACAGAGATGCTTCAACGGCAAATATGTTGGTGTTTTCTACCGATAAAACAAATTATGCAGTAGGCGAAAAAGCGCAGATTTCTTTCCCTTCAAGTGAAGGCGGAAGAGCTTTGATTTCTATTGAAAACGGATCAAAAGTAGTTCAGACCATTTGGGCAAAAACACAAAAAGGAGAAACTAAAGTTGAGGTTCCGATCACTTCGGCAATGGCTCCAAATGTGTATTTTAATATCACATTATTGCAACCTCATGCCTCGACTAAGAACGATTCGCCAATTCGTATGTACGGAATTGTTCCGATTGAAGTGGTAGATAAAAATACTATTCTGGCACCAACACTTTCAATGCCTGATGTTTTAAAACCTGAGCAGACATTCACCGTAAAAGTGAGCGAGAAAACCGGAAAAGAAATGACGTATACTATTGCAGTTGTTGATGAAGGTTTACTCGATTTAACTCGTTTTAAAACACCAAATGCCTGGGATAGTTTTTATATTCGTGAAGCTTTAGGCGTTAAGACATGGGATATTTATGATGATGTAATTGGAGCTTATGGCGGAAAAATAAATCAGATTTTCAGTATTGGTGGAGACCAGGATTTAGGAGGTGGAAAAGCTAAAAAAGCAAATCGTTTTAAACCTGTCGTATTGTATTATGGTCCGTTCAAATTAGAAAAAGGCCAAACGAAATCGCATCAATTAAAATTACCAAAATATATTGGTTCTGTTCGAACTATGGTAGTTGCGGGAGATGCCAATACAAGCGCTTACGGAAGTGTCGAAAAAGCAACTCCGGTTAAAAGTCCGTTGATGGTTTTAGCTTCGTTGCCAAGAAAAATTTCTCCTTCAGAAAAAGTTACCATTCCGGTTACGGTTTTTGCAACGGAAAATAATATCAAAAATGTTTCGATTCAGATAAAAACAAGCAATGGTTTAAAAGTTATGGGA
>Ga0247810_10001282_pt1 | contig 16437 bp, 13 predicted proteins | sample UWRJL119311C1_FD_179918 | JGI IMG/M metagenome (GOLD analysis project Ga0247810, IMG submission 179918) | Plant litter microbial communities from Arlington Agricultural Research Station in Wisconsin, United States - UWRJ-L119-311C-1 | ecosystem: Environmental > Terrestrial > Plant litter >...
TCGGGAGATTTCGATGAAGCTATCGACTGGCTTCGCGAGTTGGACAAAGAATACAAACTGACTGACGAAAACTACACGATCGATGATTTTATCGAAGATTTAAAAAAGAAAGGTTACATAAAAGACGAGGTTAAAGAGGATGGAACCGGTGGTTTTGGTATTACTGCTAAAACAGAAAGGGCAATTCGTCAACAAGCGCTGGATCAGATTTTCGGAAATTTAAAACGTGCCGGAAATGGAAATCATAAAACCAAACATGCCGGAAATGGCGATGAACATACAGGAGAATTTCGTGAGTTTAATTTCGGGGATGGCTTAGAACGAATTTCTTTGACAGAAAGTTTACGAAATGCCCAAATCAACAACGGTGTTGAAAGTTTTATGCTGACCGAAAATGATTTGGTTGTTGAGGAAACCCAATTCAAAGCACAAATGAGTACGGTTTTGATGATAGACATCAGCCACAGTATGATTTTGTATGGCGAAGACCGAATCACGCCTGCCAAAAAAGTAGCGATGGCTTTGGCCGAATTAATCACAACGCGTTATCCAAAAGATACTTTAGATATTTTGGTTTTTGGAAATGACGCCTGGACAATCCCAATAAAAGATTTGCCGTATTTACAGGTTGGCCCTTATCATACCAATACCGTAGCAGGTTTGCAATTGGCAATGGATATTTTGCGCAGAAAACGAAATACCAATAAGCAAATTTTCATGATTACTGACGGGAAGCCAAGCTGTGTTCGCGAGCGTGACGGTTCCTATTATATGAACAGTAACGGACTTGACGATTATATTGTTGATAAATGTTACACACAGGCTCAGCAAGCCAGAAAATTACACATTCCGATTACGACTTTTATGATTGCAAACGATCCGTATTTACAGCGTTTTGTGAATCATTTTACAGAAGCCAATCAGGGGAAAGCATTTTATACCGGACTAAAAGGTTTAGGGGAAATGATATTTGAAGATTATGAAACGAATCGGAAAAAGAGAGTTCGTTAATACGATCCAAAGTCCAAAAGTTCAGAGGAACAAACAATCTAAAATAAGAAAAGTATACAAATTGAATTTTTAAATCTTTCAATCATTCAATTTTTAAATAAAGAATATGAAAATAGAAAATATAAATACATTAGGTCAATTAAAGGCTTCAGGATATAAAAGCACAAGTATTAAAGACGAATTGCGAAATAATCTTCGTGAGAAAATCAAATCAGGACAACCGGTTTTTGAAGGCGTTCACGGTTTTGAAAATACTGTAATTCCGGAATTGGAGCGTGCTATTTTATCTCGCCATAATATTAATTTATTAGGACTTCGTGGTCAGGCTAAAACCAGACTGGCGCGCAAAATGATCGAATTATTAGATGAATATATTCCGTTTGTAACGGGTTCTGAAATTAATGATGATCCGTTAAATCCAATTTCGCGTTTTGCAAAAGATTTAATTGCAGAAAAAGGAGATGAAACCCCTGTTTCATGGCTACACAGAAGCGAGCGTTTCTTCGAAAAATTAGCAACTCCGGATGTTACGGTAGCCGACTTAATTGGTGATGTTGACCCAATAAAAGCAGCGAACTTAAAATTATCGTATGCAGATGACCGCGTGATTCATTTCGGAATGATTCCGAGAGCGAATCGTTGTATTTTTGTAATCAATGAATTGCCGGATTTGCAAGCCAGAATTCAGGTCGCTTTATTTAATATTTTGCAGGAAGGAGATATTCAGATTAGAGGTTTTAAATTAAGAATGCCTTTGGATATGCAGTTTATCTTTACAGCAAATCCTGAAGATTATACCAATAGAGGAAGTATTGTAACACCTTTGAAAGACAGAATTGGTTCTCAAATTCTGACTCATTATCCTGAAAGTGTAGCCATTGCAAGAACGATTACAGAACAGGAAGCAAAATTAGACGAAACACAGCACAAATTAGTTTATGTGCCAAGTCTGGCAAAAGATATTCTGGAACAAATAAGTTTTGAAGCCCGCGACAGCGAATATGTTGATAATAAAAGTGGCGTTAGTGCGAGAATGAGTATTACCGCTTTTGAAAATTTAATGAGTACTGCGGAACGTCGTGCTTTAAAATCCGGAGCTGATAAAACAACTTTACGTTTGTCAGATTTTATCGGGATCATACCTGCCATTACAGGAAAAGTTGAACTGGTGTATGAAGGAGAGCAGGAGGGAGCGGCCTTTGTAGCCCAAAATTTAATTGGTTCAGCGATTAAAACTTTATTTCCAACACTTTTACCAAAAATAGAAAAGCTGGAAAAACCAGATGCAAAAACGCCGTATTCGGATTTGATTGAGTGGTTCTTTGCCGAAAGCGGTTTCGAATTATTAGACGATGCATCAGATGAAGAATACAAAAAGATTCTTGACGAAGTAACGCCGTTGGAAATTATAGTGAAAAAATACCAGCCTCAATTAGATAAAAACGATCAGTATTTCTTTAAAGAATTTATTTTATGGGGATTAGTAGAATATAAAAAATTAAGTAAAGATCGTTTTGCACAAGGACATCAGTTTAAAGATATGTACGGAAGTTATATAAGCAAATTGTAAATTTTTATGAAAAAAAATCTGCTTTCATTATTATTGAGTTTCTTAACATTTAGTTCATTTGCATGTGTTTGTAACCCTCAAACAATTACTGAAAAATATATTCAATCTGATTTTGTTGGAATTGTTACCATTACTAAGATTTATCCAAATGAGAATAACTCTGATAGTTATAAAGCAGATATAAAAATAAACGAATTTTTTAAAGGAGTTAAGCTAAAGTCTATTTATGTTAGAGGAAGAAGTGATGGAGCTATGGGTTCATCATGTGATATTTTTATTCCTGTAAACACAAAATTAGTAGCCTATGCTTATAAAAATAGAGAAGGTTTTTATGAGGTAGGTATGTGTTCGGGACTTCTTTACTTAAATAAAAAACAAGTCAAACCAAATCCTGAATTGGATATTTTAAAAATTTTTAAATCTGAAAAAATTAATTTCACAGATAAAACATGGTATCATGAAATTAGCAATTCAAGTCTTGAATTAGAAAAATATAAAGGGATTGAACTTAATAAGAGCTATGGTATTTATGAAATAACTTTTGCTTCGAACTTAGGAATTAAGGAAGTTAAAGAAATTAGTGGCTTTGGTAGTTCTATTGATAAGGAACTCATTACTATTTTAAGTAATACTAAATGGTCCAGTAGAAATAGTTTAGGAGTAAAAAATGAAGTTAATGATAATACCAAATTTATAATTGGATTTTATTATTACAAATCTGAAAAAGGGAGTAGAAGTTTTATTAGCGATTTATATCATTATTGATGTTTTTTTGTCTTTTTATTTGTTGTAAATAAAGCCATAACCAGTTTTATTTCGTCTACCTTGCTACGTTAACTGTTTTTGCAGTTTTCCCAATATAAAAATGGAAGATAGTTTTGAAGATTTGATTGCGAGTTATATTGAAAATAAGGTTGGAATATCGGAGCATTTTTTAAGTCCTGAATTAGCGAATCAGCTAAAGCAAAATCTACTCGATTTAAATCAGAATAGTTTATTGATGGCAGCAGGAATCGGCAATTCAGAAAAGGTTTCTTATGATGGCGCCATTAGGAGCGATTCTATATATTGGTTAGATAAAAAACATAATAATGCCTTTGAAAATGCTTTTTTTGCTCAAATTGACGCTTTTGTTATTTACTTAAATGAAAATTGTTTCGCCGGAATTACAGGTTATGAGTTTCATTACTCCTTATATGAAAAAGGTGATTTCTATCTTAAGCACTTAGATCAGTTTAAAAACAATCCGAGCCGGAAATATTCGATGATCAGTTATCTCAATAGCAATTGGCAGGAAAGTGACGGTGGCGAATTGATGATTCATCAGGAAAATAACAATCAAAAGATTTCACCAACTCAGGGTAAAACAGTCTTTTTTAAAAGCAACGAATTGGTTCATGAAGTATTGGTAACCCAAAATACCAGAATGAGTATTACAGGCTGGCTCAAAAGTGATTAATTATTTTTGAATAGTAGTTTATTTCCTTATTTTCTTCATAATAAAATCATAATTCAGGTTTAAGTAATTTGTATTTACATTTCAATTCTTATTTTTGTTAAAATACATTTACTCAATGAAATTACTCATAGTCGAGGACGAACCAAATCTACTTTCCATTTTGCGCAAAGGCTTCGCTGAAAACAACAATGATGTCAGCGTTGCTCTTGATGGCAAAACGGCTTTAGAGATGATTCAGAATTATACTTTTGATGTAGTAATTTTAGATGTAATGCTGCCTGATATTAACGGAATTGAAATTTGCAGAAGATTACGTGAAGCCAAAAATTTCGTTCCAATCCTGCTTTTGACCGCTCTCGGAACTTCAGAAAATATTGTTACAGGACTCAATGCCGGAGCCGATGATTATTTGGTTAAACCCTTTAAATTTGGCGAACTTGACGCAAGAGTAAATGCATTAAATCGCAGGGCGAATCAGGAAACGGAAAAGGTGGATACTATAATTATTGGCGATTTAGAAATAAACAGTCAGGCAAAAACGGTTAAAAGAGAAGGAGAATCGATTATTTTAACAGCTAAGGAATTCAAATTACTATATTATTTAGCCAAAAATACCGGTAGGATTGTTTCCAGAGATCAGATTTTAGATAATGTCTGGGATATTAATTTTGATATGAATACGAATGTTGTAGATGTTTATATCAATTATTTAAGAAAGAAAATAGACAAACCTTTTACAACCAAACTGATTCATACCATGAAAGGTTTAGGTTACGTTATACAGCCATAAAATGGATATCAGAAAAAAAATCACTTATACATACGTTGCCCTTTCTACCTTTAGTACATTACTATTGTGTATTATTGTTTTTGTTTTTTTTCGCGAGAATAATAGATATCATTTCCTAAAAAGATTAGAAGACAGGGCGAAAATTGTGTCTTCAATCCATTTTCAGAACGATCCTGAAAAAAGCAAATATTACAGTGAACTTAAAAAAAATGGTCTGGAAGAATTGATTGAAGAAGAAGAATATGTTCTTAAGATAAACAGCGCTAATAGTTTCGATTATAATACCAAATTAAATCTTCCTAATAAATTTTATACCAATATTTTAAATACCGGAAAAGACTATTTTGAAATCAACAGCAAGTATTATTTAGGTCAGGTTTTTACAGAAAACAATCAAAAATATATTGTAATTGTTGGTGCAAGAGATCGCAGAGGAAAAACAACTACAATTTATATTGCTAAAATATTAATTTTTGGAGGTATTGGCTTTATAATTCTGGCTTTTCTTTTTGGTAAAATATTAGCGAAAAGGGTTATTAATCCTGTGGCTAGAATTACCAAAGAGGTAAATAGAATTAGTGCTTCAAATCTTCATAACAGATTACCAGAAGTTAAAAATGCAGACGAAATTTCAGATCTTACACATACTTTTAATGACATGTTAGATCGACTGGAAACGTCGTTTGAAATTCAGGCTAACTTTATCAATAATGCTTCCCACGAATTAAAAACTCCCATAACAACTATTATTGCCGAATCTGAAATTATGCTTTTGAAAGAAAGACCTGTCCCGGAATATATTCAGTCTTTAGAAAATATTTACAGTCAGGCTTCAAAATTAGGAAATCTAACCGAAAGCTTATTGAAACTCACACAAACAGGTTACGACGGTAAAAAACAAGTACAGGATATTGCCAGAATTGATGAACTGTTAATGGATGTAAAATCAGATCTTGATAAAATTTATCCGGATAACCGCGTGAGCGTGAAACTCAATTTTGCTCCAAAAGATTCCAATCTGTTACTGATTCCGTGTAATAAGCCATTGTTAGAATTGGCCATCAACAATATTATCACAAACGGTGTAAAATATTCTGATAATAATGAAGTTTTTGTAAACCTTTCAGCGAATAATGAATCGATTAAAATTTCGATTAACGATATCGGAATTGGTATTCCGCCAGAAGATATTCCGCATCTTTATGAACCTTTCTTCAGAGGTAAAATTGCGGCTAAATATATAGGTTATGGTTTAGGACTTCCTTTGGCTTCAAAAATCATCAGAATGCATGATGGTGAAATACAAGTGCAATCAGAACAAAACAAAGGAACAATTGTAACAATTATCTTCAAAAAAGCAAACACCAAAAAATCCAATATTAAAACTTCTAATGTTGAATCTTAGAAAATTCTAATTTTACATTAAGTCCAGTCTAATTTGCACAATGTTATTTTGTATGTATAAACTAAACTATTATACATATGAAAAATTTCCTTATACCTACGACTTTAGAAATTGATACAATCAGCGCTGTAAAATCGGCAATTAATCAGGCTAAAAATACCAATTGTGAGATTATCTTAATGATGGTTTCTGATACTCCGGATGCTTTTTCTTCTGCACAATTTTTACGCGAAATGAGAACTTCCCTTACAGCAAGTCAGGAAGAAGTTCTTGAAACCTGCCGTTACATTATAGAGCATACTGCCAATTGCAAAATAAAAGTTCACAACCAATATGGACTTTCAGCTTCTGTTTTTAAAGGTATTATTGAAGCTTTTGATATAAAATTAGTGGTTTTGACACATTCTTATAAACAAGAAACCAAACGCATTCATCAGTATTTAGTTAAACTGGCTGGAAACCAGAAATGTCCAATTTTACATTTAGGTACCGAATTAACCAAAGACGATTTCAATAAAGCACTTTATATAGAAAATGCCAGTGCGAACATGCATGTTAAAGATGTTCAGCAGTTTTTAAGTGCTAATTTTTCTTTTGAAATTGTAAGCCAAACAGCCAATTTTGATAATAACTACGAACAATTTGCCCCTTATTTGACTGAAGCGATTTCAAAATATGATATCGATTTATTAGTGGAAACGCGCAAAAGCGAAAAAATTAAATTCAAAAAAAAGAACAAAGAAAATGTAAATGACAGAATGGGACTTCCTGTTTTATCACTTTATGAAACGGCTTAGACCAGTCTTAAAATTTCTGTAATTAAGTTTAATTTAAATCCGAAAATATGTTATTAAAGAAAAGAATTCCAATGAAGTACGTTCTCGGCAAAATTAAAGTAGAACTTGCACTTGTAGCCGCCTATACTATAGTTTTTGAGATTTTTCATCACTATTTTGTTACGCTTCCTGTAGATATTCCAATAGCTATTCCAACCATGATTGGAACGATTATATCTTTATTATTAGCTTTTAAATCGAATCAGGCTTACGACAGATGGTGGGAAGCAAGAATTGTCTGGGGAGCGATCGTAAATGATTCCAGAACCTTAATTCGTCAGGTACTGACATTTTATAAAGACCCTGATTTTTCTGTTGAAGCAAACGAATTCAAAGAAAATTTTGCCAAACGACAAATAGCCTGGTGTTATAGTTTAGGTCAGGCACTTAGAAATAAAGATGCTATAAAACCATTAAAAGGTTTTTTAAGTGAAGAAGAGATAAAATATATAAAAAATCATCAAAATGTACCAAACGCCATTTTAATGCTGCATGCGAGAGATCTTCGAAATGCCAAAAATGATAAGCGCATCAATATGTACCAACAGGTAGAAATTGATAATACCTTATCGAGATTATGTGATGAGATGGGTAAATGTGAGCGAATTAAGAACACCATTTTTCCAACGACTTACAGTATGTACATTCGATTAACACTGTGTTTGTTTATTTTATTATTGCCTTTTGGATTAACAAGTGTATTGAGCTGGTTTGCGATTCCGTTAATTACTGCTATTGCCGGAGCTTTTTTTCTGATAGAAAAAATGGCAATTCATTTACAGGATCCTTTCGAAAACCGACCAACAGATACGCCTGTTACGACTATTGCAAACACTATTGAAAAAAATATTAAGCAAATGTTGAATGAGTATCAAAGTGAATTTGATATCATCAAGGAATTTGATTTAAAAGAGGAACCAAAAAAAGTGGACAGCAACGCTTATTTTGTTTTGTAATTAATCTTGGTATTTAATTAATTGTTAGCCAGACAACGCAAAAATGTGTTGTCTGGTTTTTTTTGTTTTTAAGAACTAAGTAATTTACCAAGGATTTGAATGGATTGTCTTAACTCATTTGTCCACGGCAATCCAAAACTCAGACGCATGCAATTTGAAAATTGATCCTGAAAAGAAAAAATACGCCCTGGAGCAATGCTAATGTTATGTTTCATGGCCAAATGGTAAAATTCTGCTGTATCAATTTTTTTATCGAGTTCTATCCACAGAAAAAATCCACCTTGTGGCTGACTTACTTTTGTCCCTTTTGGGAAAGACTCTAAAACCGTGTTGATATAATTGTTACAATTATGATTTAGAATTTGACGAATTTTTCTAAGATGGTTTTCATATCTCCCGTTTTTCAGAAAGTCACCGACAACCTCATGTGTGATAGTAGGTGAGGAGAGCGTATGATAAATTTTATTACGCAGTATTTGTTTTTTGAATTTTCCCGGCGAAACCCAGCCAACACGATAACCGGGAGCCAGCGTTTTAGAAACCGAACTGCAGCACAGTACAATTCCGCTTTCATCATACGTTTTGCAATTTGTTGGACGGCTGGAACCAAAGTACAAATCGCCGTGAATATCATCTTCAATTAACGGAATGTTGTAAAACTCCATCAACTTAACAACTTCTATTTTGTGTTCTGCCGGCATCATGCTTCCGGACGGATTACTAAAATTACTCATCAATAAGCAAAGTTTTATCTTTTTAGTCGAAAGTGCTTTTTTCAGTGCCTCTAATTCGATTCCGGTAGTCATATTTGTAGGCAATTCCATAATGTACAATCCTAATGATTTGGCCAATTGCAGGATGCCAAAATAAACTGGACTTTCTGTAATAATCGTATCACCGGGTTGCGTCAATGTCATTAAACAATGCGATATGGCACTTGTACAGCCAGGCATTGTAATAATATCTTCCTCGGTTAGTGATCCTCCCCAGGTAAAGGACCATCGGGCAATTTCGCGTCTTAGATTCAGATTTCCTTTAACCTGTTCATAACTGGTTCCGCTATTTGGAAGCTGCCGCATCGCCTGAATCATTCCTTTGTTTAATTTAGCGATAGGAAGCAGCTCGTTTGAGGGAAAACCTAAAGAGAGCATCGTGATATTTGGATCTGTCATATTACCGTAAACCTGATCGATTAAATCTTCACGATCAATATTGACACATTTTAAGACAGGACTGCTGGGCGAAGGTTCAGGAATTGTTCTGGCCGAAATATTACTCACGTAATAACCCGATTGTGGTCTTGATTCGATCAGCGAACGGCTTTCAATTTCGTAATAGGCTTTGCTCACTGTACTCATGCTGTAACCTGTTTCTGCACAAACTTCCCGGATTGAAGGCAGTTTATCACCAACATTTAAAACACCTGATTTTATTTGCTTTTCGATTCGGTCAGCAAACTGCAGATATAGGTAATTAGAATTTCGCATAAAAAAACTGTTATGGTGCAATTTACAAAAACTGTATCTGTATTGCTGTTTTATTTTTAAGAAATTTGCTTGATCAGATATAAACCAAAAAGAAATCCCAATGAAAACAACAAAATATTACATAGCAGCTATTACGGCTTACACCATTTGGGGATTTTTCAGTCTTGTGCTAAAACCAATACACGAATATGCTTCGCTTGATATTTTGTTTTATCATGTATTTAGCTGTAGTATTTTAATGTTACTGATTGCTTTTGCTTTCAAAAGAAAAAAAGTACAGGAAACAATTGAAAATTTCAAAGCTTTATCAACTTCTGGTAAAAGAAAAACGATTTTACTGAACATCGGCGGAAGCTTTTTTCTAATGGCCAACTGGTTTACTTTTATTTATGTAATGAATCATGTTAGTGTAAAAGCTACTTCTCTGGCGTATTTGGTTTGTCCTATTTTAACAACTTTGCTGGCTTATTTTATTTTGCATGAAAAATTGAAAAAGACACAATGGCTTGCAGTTGGACTAAGCATTTCCGGCTGTTTGCTATTATCGTATGCGGATATTATGGATATGTTTTTCAGTGTCATTATCGGATTAACATACGCTTGTTATTTAGTAAGTCAGCGTGTCAACAAAGGTTTTGATACGTTTATTATCCTGACATTTCATATTACATTGGCAGCTTTATTTTTATTGCCGTTTTATCCGGCATATAGTGGTCCGGTTCCAACAGAATTTACTTTTTATTTTTGTATCGAAATGATTGCAGTATTTTTTACGATTATACCGCTGTTTTTAAATTTATATGCACTGTCCGGAATCAATTCTTCAACAGTTGGAATGTTATTGAATATTAACCCAATGATTGCTTTTGCATTGGCTAATTTTATTTATAAAGAAAAAATAACGCCATTGCAAATTACGGCATACGGTATCATTTTTATAGCTGTATTGGTTTTCAATTCCCATCATCTTTTTGCAATGAAAAAAAAACGGATGGTTTCTGCTAAAAATTAAAGAGAAAGTATTTAAAAATATGCCCGGAAGGTTTTCATTAATCTGTCCGGGCTTTTTTTGAATGATTTTAAAACACTATTTTTACATTAAAAATATTTATATGTTGTATCTGATTTTAAGTATTATTTGCAGTGTAACAGTAGGCGTGATTTTTAAAATAACGCGCAGCTATAATTGTAATCCGGTTCAGATCATTACTTTTAATTATGTATTTGCACTTTTGCTATGCTATTTTTCCTTTAGTCCAAATCTGGATGAGGTTACCACAAACGCTCCGTGGAATATTTATTTAAGTATTGGGATTTTACTGCCTGTTGTTTTTCTGTTTTTAGCAGCTTCGATCAAACATATGGGAATTGTAAAAACAGATGCAGCGCAGCGATTATCACTTTTTATTCCGGTACTGGCAGCATTGTTTATTTTTAAGGAAGAATTTAATTCGTATAAAGTAATCGGTCTTGTGATTGGCTTTTTAGCACTTTTACTTATTTTAAGAAAACCTTCCGAAAACGAACAGAATAAATGGTTTTATCCGGCTATTGTATTATTAGGTTTTGGTGTAATCGACGTTCTGTTTAAGCAAATAGCACTTTACAGCACTTTGCCTTATACAACTTCTTTATTTATAGTTTTTGATATTGCTTTGGCGGTTTCTTTACTTATTGTGATTTATGATACTGTTCTGAAAAAGGTAAAACTGGAACTTAAAAACATCCTTTTCGGAGGATTAGTTGGACTTTTTAATTTCGGAAACATATTGTTTTACCTAAAAGCACATCAGGAATTTGCGGAAAACCCATCAACTGTTTTTGCCGGAATGAATCTGGGCGTTATTGTTTTGGGAAGTCTTGTTGGAGTATTTTTTTTCAAAGAGAAGCTATCCAAAATGAACTTTTTTGGTGTTATTCTGGCCTTAATTGCAATTGTTTTTATTGTTTTCTCTCAAATTAATTAAAATTTATTGTCTCGTAAAGCCTTAATTTACAACAGTTTTGTAAATAATTTCTCTTTTTTTTAAAATAACTCTACCAATTCTATAGAATTTATAAAATATATTTATAAATTTGCCTCAACAATGAGAAACTATAGTCTAAATATGATGTCTTTTAAATGCAGCTTCACGATGTGCTGCATGATGAAACATGTCTTGAAATGGCGGTAATAGAGAAATACTTGTTAGTTATTTTTTTTTTTAGCCTTTCATACAACATGAAAGGCTTTTTTTAGAATTAATAAAAAATATTAAAATGAGACCAAATAGAAATACAAATATGCTGATGCAATGCTGTCTTACAAAAATTCCTTGTTACAGCTTAGGCAAAAAATAAATTCAAAGCGTTTTCAAATAAGATATAACGCTTTCAACACATACAATTTCAAAATAAATTGAATAAAATCTAAATAACTAAAATTATGAGCTTAGAAATAATTAAACAGAATCCCTTTCAATCTATGATTGACCGTTTTAATATCGCAGCAGATATTCTGAATATTGATGAGTCTATCAGACAAAAATTACAGCGACCGGAAAAACAAATCGTTGTCAATTTTGCAATAACGCTTGATAACGGTAAAATTCAAAATTTTGAAGGATATCGTGTGATACATAATACAGCTTTAGGACCATCAAAAGGAGGAATCCGTTATGATACGGGTGTAAATCTTGATGAGGTAAAAGCCTTGGCAGCCTGGATGACCTGGAAATCTGCCGTAACTGGAATTCCGTTTGGGGGAGCAAAAGGCGGAATTATTTGCGATCCGCGCACGCTTTCTAAAACCGAATTAGAAAAAATTACAAGAGCTTACACAAAAGCTTTATCAGATATATTTGGACCTGAAAAAGACGTACCTGCACCGGATATGGGAACAGGCCCTGACGAAATGGGATGGCTAATGGATGAGTTTTCTTTGGTCCATGGCAAAACCATTCATGCAGTTGTAACCGGAAAGCATTTACATTCAGGAGGTTCTTTGGGCAGAGTAGAGGCTACAGGAAGAGGAGTTAGTATTATTACGCTTCTGGCACTTCAAAAATTAAAATTACGTCCGGCAAAATCGACAGTTGCAATTCAGGGATTTGGGAATGTTGGATTACATTCGGCTTTGTTTTTACATGAAAAAGGATTAAAAGTTGTTGCTGTAAGTGATGTTTCAGAAGCTTTTTACAATCCGCAAGGACTTAATATCCCTGAATTGATTTTGTATTATAACCTAAATAATAAAAGTATCAAAGGATACCCAAATTCGGTTGCGATCAAACATGAAGAATTATTGCTGTTAGATGTTGATGTATTGATTCCTGCTGCAAAAGAAGATGTTATTACACAGAAAAACGCTCAGGATATTAAAGCTAAAATTATTGTAGAAGGAGCGAATGGTCCGGTTTCTTCGGATGCAGATCAAATTTTACATGAAAAAAATGTTTTGGTTGTTCCGGATATTCTGGCAAATGCCGGTGGGGTAACGGTATCTTACTTCGAATGGCTTCAAAACTCACTTTTGGAATCCTGGAGAATTCATCAGATTAACAAACGTTTGGAAGATATATTAGAAAAAGGTTTTGAAACTGTTTTTAGAGTTGCAGCGAAACATAATATTACGCCTCGAATTGCAGCCTATGTTATTGCTTTACAAAAAGTAGCTGATACGCAATCAGTAAAGGAAGTGGCGTTGGCAGAACCAAAATTCAAGCAGAATTAAGAATTGAGACTAATTAAGAGAAAGCATATTTTCATTAGTTATTAGAAATAGTAGTTAATGAAAATATCTTTTTACTTAAAATTTGAATCGAATTATAAATAAGTTGTTTATCAGTCAAAAATTGATTTTTTAAAAATGGAACATATTAATTTTCTCGCGTTCGCTATGCCTGCGTTTTTCATTTTTTTGTTTTTGGAATATAAACTCGCACAGCGCAGAAAACAACCGGAGATTTTCAATTACGAAAGCTCGGTTTCGAACATTAGTATTGGTATTGCAGAAAGATTAATCAATCTTTTTGTGGCTGCAAGTTTTTATCAGTTGTATTATTTTATTTATGATAACTACAGATTGTTAGACATTCCGAGCAATGCTTTTGTATGGTTTGCCTTAATTCTCGCGACCGATTTTGTCTGGTATTGGTACCACAGAGTGGGACACGAGGTTAATTTTTTCTGGGCGGCACATATTGTTCATCATCATAGCGAAGAATTTAATTTTACAGCGGCAGCCAGGATTACGACTTTTCAGGCAATTGTCAGAACCGGTTTTTGGTGTGTTCTTCCTCTTGTCGGGTTTCATCCAAAAATGGTCATTACCATGTTGATTGTTCATGGCGCCTATTCTTTTTTTACGCATACGCAGCTTATTGGCAAAATAAAATGGCTTGAATATGTTTTTGTAACACCATCAATTCATGGTGTTCATCACGCATCTGACGAAAAATACCTGGATAAAAACTACGGAGATATGTTTACTTTTTGGGACCGTATTTTTGGAACTTTTCAAGAGGAGGAAGAGAAACCAAAATACGGTTTAACCCATCCGTTAAAAAGTTATAGTTTTCTTTGGCAGCATACTCATTATTATTTTGAGATTTATGAATTATGGAAACGCTCAAAAGGTTTTAAAGCCAGATGGAAAGCTGTTTTTGGAAGTCCGGCACATATGGATCAGGATATTCGGCCAACATTAGAAAAACGTTTTCTGCAGGATAAAAGCAATCCACATCAAAGACTTCGATTTAGAAATTATCTTTATATTCAATTAGGAATCTGTACTTTGGTACTAACCGTTTTTACCTATTATTTTAATTTTTTAAATGTGATTGATAAAGTTTTTGTTTTGGCATTTATCTTAATCACATTAGTAAATTGCGGTGCTTTATTGGAACAGCGAAAATGGATGTATTATCTGGAATATGGCCGAATTTTTATTGTCACAACTTACTTTTTATACGAGGAAGATTTAACTACATTCTTCTTTATTCCGCTGGCCATTATGATTTTTGCAGAGCAGTTGTTTTCGCTTAGTAAGCGTTATCAAAATGTAGTGCTTCAGTTGGAGACTTCTGAGTAATGAATATAGAATATAGAATAAAGAATAAAGAGTAAAGAAAAAAGAAAGCGACATCTAATTAAGTGTCGCTTTTTCTTTTAAAATTATATCGTTTTAATCGCCATAATTTTTTCTTCAAAAGTATCTTTAAAATCTGATTTGCTTTTGATTCGGGTTTTGTACGTGTAGATTGTAGCTACAGAAAGTTCGAGAAATTCCGCCATTTGACTGCTGTCCTGAATTCCTAATCGGTACAGGGCAAAAATGCGGAGTTCTGTGTTTAAAAGTTCCCCTTTTTTTACAATGCATTTATGATCATTCGGGAATAAATGATTAAAATCAGTTACGAAAGTTGGGAATAACTTTAGGAAGATTTCATCAAATTGATGGAAGAGATTTTCACGTTCTTCTTTCACATTATAGCGTTTTAAACTCGCAATAACTTCATCTGTTTTCTTCGTAATAATTTTATGCAGCGTACTTTTCTGGATATGATCTATTTTATTGATGAAGGCCGATGTAGCCTTAATAAAATAGGTAATATACTCTTCTTTAATTTTATTGGCTTCGCTTAAACTTACATTCATTTCCTGCAGTTGAGCATACGAAGAAGCCATAATTTTTCGGGCTTTATTTCTCTCTTTTAATTGTTTGAAAATAATTATAAGAAACAAAATAATAATTACCGTAAGGATCGTCAATAAGATAATGATTCTTTCGAGTTTATCATTTTTGTCTTTTACGTTATTCAATTGTGCTTTTTCGATAATGGGCAAAATCGACGAAATTTCAATTTTTCGATGTCTGGCGTTATAGAAAGTGGCATCATCCATTGCAATGTTGATGTATTCATTGGCTTTATCCAAATATCCCATTTTAAAGAGTTCGTTTGCCAGATTTCGAAGTGCGACAGTTTCTTTTGTGGCGTTCTTAACATCAGCAATAGCAGCAAGTGCGAGATAATAAATAGCTTTTTTGGTATAACCTCTTTCCGAATAAATATAACCGAGACTCGAAGTCGCAATTCCGTAGTAATCTGATGGTAATTTATAATTGTTGATCCAGTAGCTAAAAGCAAATTCGGCACCACGCCAATCTTGTTGTTTTAATCTTTTTAAACTTTCGGCTGCCCAATATTCGTTTGTATTGGTTCCAATTAATTCTAAAGCTTTTTTTAGGAAATGGTTTCCTTGCTGTATATAATGAATATTAAAACGCTGGTCTTTATTATAATCGGCCAAATCATAATAGGCGCGGGCTTTTATAGAGTAATATTCGAATTTATTTTTTTGATCCAGTTTCATGTCGTCCACAACATTCAAAGTGTCGATTGCTTCCTTAAATAATCCGGAGGATAGTAATACGAAGCCTTCCTTAATTCGGCTATTAGCCAAATATTTCGGGTCTTTTAAAACAATGGCCTTGATTTTTGCTTCTTCCAAATAATAATAAGCCGAATCGTATTTAAAAGATTTGTACTCATCAAACAGCAGCATATAAGAATTATACAATTGTTCGTTGTTCTGACTTAAAGTAAATTTTGAAACGTCTTTTTTTAAAATTGCAATTTTATGATATTTCTTTTTTAAGTACACTTCTTTTTTAAGAAGCACTTTATCTAATTCTTCCAGAATAGGATTTGTCTCTTTCGCAGCGAGAGAAAAACCGACAATGAAAAAACATAGAATCAATATTCTTCGCATGATTGTGTTTTGGTTTAAGTAAAAAATAGTTTTAGCTAGCTGGGTTAATTTGTCTTTAATTCAAAAGTTAGTTTGAGATTTTCATGAATAGTCACTTTTAGAACAAGCAACTTCATTGATAAATACATTTAAAAATAGGTGAAAAGCATGTGAAATGGCCTCTAAATGTT
>Ga0247810_10001284_pt1 | contig 16428 bp, 20 predicted proteins | sample UWRJL119311C1_FD_179918 | JGI IMG/M metagenome (GOLD analysis project Ga0247810, IMG submission 179918) | Plant litter microbial communities from Arlington Agricultural Research Station in Wisconsin, United States - UWRJ-L119-311C-1 | ecosystem: Environmental > Terrestrial > Plant litter >...
CTATTTTTAGCAAACATATTTACCTTTAAGGTGATTCCTTCTTAGCTCAGTTGGTTAGAGCATCTGACTGTTAATCAGAGGGTCCTTGGTTCGAGCCCAAGAGAGGGAGCAGAAATAAGAAACTTTACAGAAATGTAAAGTTTTTTTTTGTGCTAAAGTCAAGTAAACTCAATATTTAAAAATCCTTCATAGAAAACGTGCTTGTAATTTCGTTTTACAATTGATTATCGAAATACCATTTAAAAGGTAACATATTCGGTAACACTTTTTCTTTAGAAGGTAACACTTTTAATACTGAACCTAATTGTATGTCTGACTTAAACCAAAAAGCCATGACAACAGACAATTTCAACATCTTATTTGTTCAAGCAAAAAACAGAATGAACAAAAAAAATCAATCTCCTTTATTTTGTAGAATCACATTAAATGGACAACGAAAACAATTCAGTACGGGCATTCAAATAGATATCGATTGTTGGGATGCCAAACAACAACAAATAAAAAAATCACATGAATCTACAATTCTTTATAATTCTCAATTAGATAAAATCAAGTCAAAGATAGATAGAGTCTATATGATTTTAAAACTAGAAGAAAAACCATTTACAATAGAGGACATTTACGATAAGTTTTTAGGAAAGGAGGTTAAAAAAAGTGAACATATTCTATCCTATTATAAATTATATCTTATCAAAATCAAAAAGCTTGTTGGTATCGAAATTAAAGAGAACACCTATAATAAGTTTGTCTATGTTAGCAAACATCTAGAAGAATTTATAAAATGGAAATTTAAGAAATCAGATTATCCACTTAACGAATTAACCCAACAATTTCTAGACGATTTTGATTACTATTTAAAGACTAAAAAGAAGCAAAAACAAATTACCATAAACAAAACGATTCAAAGACTTCGAACTCCTATTAAACTTGCAATTTCAGAAGGATATTTGGATAGAGATCCATTTATTCTTTATAGAGCAAAAACAGTTAGAAAGACTTTTATTTTCTTAACCACAGAAGAACTTAAAACATTAGAAGAATCAACAATGCTTCAAAGAAGATTGAAATTTGTAAAGGATTTATTTGTATTCTGTTGTTATACGGGTTTAGCGTATAACGAAATGGCACACCTAGAGAAAAAACATATTCAGATTGGCTTTGACGACATTAATTGGATAAAAATGAAACGTGAGAAAACTCAACGTGAGATTTCAATACCAATTCTACCAAAAGCGCAAGAGATAATAAACAAATATTCTTCAAAAGATAATAAGGTGTTTCCAAACATAAGCAATCAGAAATTCAATTCTTACTTAAAAGAAATTTCTGCTATTGCAGGAATTGAAAAAAGTCTTACACACCACATTGCAAGAAAGACATTTGCATCCACAATCCTACTTTATAATGATGTTCCAATGGAAATTGTATCTGAGTTATTGGGACACTCAAGCATGGTTACTACACAGGAAAGCTATGCAAAAGTTGTTCAACGAAAAGTAAGTGAAGAAATGAAAAAGTTAAAAAATAAAATTGGATAAGCTAAGAAATGAGTTTAAATCTCTTAGACTCATTTCTTTTCTAAACACAGATCCCTTCAAAATTTGCTTTATATCGATATTTAAGACAAATAGAATACCAATTATAGATTCAACGTCATTTCAAATTAAAATTTGATAATGAACAATATTAAAATTCACATTCAACAGTAGTAAAAGCAACCAAAATATAAGCCCATTTCAGTACAATAAGGCTCAACAAAGTAACCCCCTTTTGATGATTTATATGATTATTATTATATATTTGATAATATAAACCCTTACATTTATCAGAAATATCTACACAATTTAGGAATGGTATGACTGCCATCAAACATATGTTGTGGGTAATAACAATAACATCAATGTAAATATATATAATAAAAATAATATGACATCAATAGCAATGTTTAACAATAAAGGAGGCGTAGGAAAAACAACACTTTCTTGCAATATAGCTTCATTTATTGCTGATAATTTAGACAAAAGGGTTTTAATTGTAGATTGCGACCCACAATGTAATACCACGCAACTCTTAATGGGTCAAGAATTTTCATCTGAATTGTATTGGGGTGAAAATGGAGCGGAAAAAAATATTAATAAATATTCAACAATTAGTGACATTTTACAACCTATCGAAGATGGGGATTCTCAAATAAACATTAAAATCAAAACAGTAGACAAAAGTCATAATAGATTTAATGTTGATTTAATTCCTGGAAATCCAAAGTTTTCTATTATAGAAGACCGCTTAGGTTCAGCGTGGCACGATCTGTTAGGTGGTGATATTGGAGGAATCCGTAAAACAAACTGGAATACTTTTTTAATAGAAACACTAAAAGAAGATTATGATTATATTTTCTATGATTTAGGACCAAGTCTCGGCTCTATAAATAGAAGCGTTTTAATCGGTTGCGATTACTTTATTACTCCTATGGGAACAGATATTTTTAGCATACTCGGAATTAAAAATATATCTGAGTGGCTTACGAGTTGGATCACTTTATATGAAAAATCATTAACACTAGCAGAGGATCGATTTGCCGGAAGATTAGAGAGTTTTAGTATTAATCCAGAAATCAAAATCAAAAAAGGTTATTTAGGTTACACAATCCAACAATATATTACAAAAAGCAAGCAAGGAATTCGTCGACCAACAAAAGCTTATGAAGAAATTATCAATAATGTACCATCAGTCATTGAAACAACATTCGAAAATTTTTTAAAAGACGGTTTAGCAAAAGATGATTTTAAATTGGGTGATGTTCCTCATTTATATAGTCTTATTCCTTTAGCTCAATCAAATTCTTCCCCTATTTTAAAACTAAAAGGTTTAGATGGTTTAGTCGGTGCTCAATTTAGACAGCAAGAAGAATATAAAATTATTCTGTCTCACATAGTCGAAAAAATTGTTAATAATCTTCAAAAATAGCTATATGAATTGGCCAAAAGCATTAATTACAGAACTTACAGCTAGAAGATGTATAATTTTTCTCGGAGCAGGTGCATCAGCAGGATCACTTTCTTCAGACGGGGCAAAAAATCCGCCAACATGGAATCAGTTATTAAGCAATTTGATTGCATTAATGAATAGCAATGTTGACAAACCTATAATTACAGACTATATCCAAAAAGAAAAGTTTCTGGAAGCAGCAGAAATAATTATTAAGAATATTTCACCTGCAAATTTTTCACAATTTATACGTGAGGAATTAATAACACCAAGATATCAACCATCAGATATTCATAAAGCAATTCTAGAAATAGATCCAAAAATTGTTATTACAACAAATTACGATGATATTTATGACACGTTTTGTCGTACTGGAGCTGCTCAAGAAGGCTACAATGTTTCAAAATATTATGAAAGTCATATAACATCAGATTTGCGTTCCCCTGTTAGGCTGATAGTGAAAGCACATGGTTGTATTTCTGATGTTTCAAAAATAGTTCTCACGAAGTCTCAATATTTTAAGGCTCGTCAAGAAAATTCGAACTTTTATAAAGTTCTTGATTCACTATTTTTAACTCATACAATTCTATTTGTAGGATATAGTTTAACAGATCCTGACATTCAGCTAGTTTTAGAAAATGTAAATATATCGGCGCCTAGCTCACATCCACATTATTTTGTAACTGGGAATAATCTCAATCAAGCAATTAAAGATGCAAATAAAAAAGCTTATAATTTAGAGTTTGTCGAGTTCACAGCAGGTAATTATGATGAATTAAATGAAGGTCTTTTTGAACTAGCTGAAAATGTTAAATCACTTCGAGAAATCAATCCATCAATATAGTTACTACCCCTAACAATTAGAGCGGATCTGAGCAATTGACTTAATGGAAAGCTGGATGATTTGGCAATTCCTAAAATAGGCTTAAGGTAATAGCAAACCCGCTGTACTAAAAGAACGTTGTACCCAATAATTAAACAGAATCAAAGAATCTAAATATACTTTATGAATCCTATTCAAAAGCTGACCCAAACAGAAATTAAATGTTTACTGGAGAAATCTAAAGGACTTGATGCCATTACACATAATTCAACTAAAGGTAGCTTACGAGAAAATTTATTAATTGATTTTTTTAATAAACTTATACCAAAAGATCTTTCAATAACATCAGGTATCATATGTGACGCTTCTGGCAAAAGCAGTAATCAAACCGACTTCATAATTTATGATAACAGCGTACTGCCAAATATTTTATTAGATAAAAACATTTCAGTTATACCAATTGAAGCTGTTTATTTGGTAGCAGAAATTAAATCCGTTTTGAGAAAGAAAGATTTGAACCAAGTTGAAATTGCCCGTAAAAACTTTGATACTTTGGAGTTGACGTCTAATCCGAATACTCCCCAAAATAATTTTAAAATTCCTTCAGTTATTCTTGCATTTGATAATATTGTATCTAAAAATTCTTTAATTCAATGGATGGAAAAAACAAATAATATTGTTTCCATTTGTATAATTGGTAAATTTACTTTGAATCGAGAAAATAATGGAATTGTGTCTTATGAAAATAAAGTCTTAGATCTACCAAATTATTGGGAAACACTTAACTTTTGTATCAGTCTTTATAATTACTTGGCAATAACATTAAAATCAAGAAATATACTCCCACTTTGGGGGGCATATTTGCAAGGAGTAGAGAAATTTAAAGAACTAAACAATATTGATTAAAAATTACTGAGTATAACAGCTACAACGGATTTGGGCAATTTGCTTAATATGTTTAATTATTCAATATTAGAATCATTCCTAGTTAAAATTCTAATTCCATCAAAAAACTCATTTACTTCAACACCTAAAGCTACACAGAATCTCAACAATAAATCAACAGTCATTCTTTGTTCGTTTCTGAACACCCTTCTTACCGTTGTTTCAGAACAATTTGATGCTCTGGCAAATTCAGATTTATTTCCATTAAATTTTACAAGGAATACTTTGTATATCCTTTTTACCAATTCAACTTCTATTTCCTCTAAATGCTTCTGCATTAAACAAAGAAAATAAACAGAGGAGCCAAAAAACCTTTTATGTATCGACTTATAAGTCGAAAATTGCTTTAAATTTGCATATTAGGATTTATCACAATTAACAAAACCATAAAATAGATTATTATGAAACTTAAAAAAATTACTTTTTTACTATTACTAAGTTTATTTCACGTTTTAACAAGTTGTAGTTCAGACAATAAAGAAAATTCTGAACAGACATTGACAGTAATCGGAAAATGGCATAATTATAAAAGAACAGAAAATGGTAAAACATACACTGATACTGGTGCTGATCCTATCAGTAATTAAACTATGAATTTCAAACTAACTCCTGTATAATTACAGAAGAAGGACAGAAAAAAAATTACATCTATAAAGTTGATGGAGACTTTATTAAGTTTTATGATATAAAAACAGAGGCCTTAACAGGATCAGAAAGAATTGTTAACCTCACTAATGATGAATTAGTAGTAACAAATCAATACAATAACAATGAATTAAAATATTTTAAAAGATTATAGTTTTTAAAAAAGCTTCAAAACAACTTTGTTTTTGATATGTATGCGAGGCTTATCTAAACTATTAGACAATTTATAAAACCATTATATCATTAATATAAAGCTAAAATGAATAAAAAAAACAATACGCTTTTAATCGTATTTCTATTTGTAAACTTTTGCTTCAGTCAAACAAAAGAAGAAACTATAGATTGGATTACTGAAGAAACAAGAAGTCACAGCGGATATAATAAGAATTATTCTGAATTCAGCAATTATTTTATACGAGAAGGAAATACAGTAATAATTAAACAAGATTTTGAAATATATAATGGAGAAATTAAATCCAAATTTGAATCAATAATACCTGTCAAATCAATAACTTCAATTAAAGTAAGTCAATATCAGAATTCAGACACAACAAATCAATATAACAATTCAATAGTTTTTGAACTCAATTGCAAAGTAGAATGTGTGAAAAATTCCTCATTCGATGGTGACGGTAAAATTAAAAAGCAGTTTACATCTAATGAATTCTATTTAAGAATAGACAATCAAGACATGACCTTAAAAAATAGAATTCCAAAAGCTCTTTTGCATTTAATAAAATTATGTGGTGGAAATGCAAAATTAGAATCAGTTAAAAAAGATATTTTTTAAAACGATCTCTATAGTTCACTAAATCATTTTTCCACTGTAATAAAATTAATTCCCATAGAAAAACATTGTAATTAAAGTAATTATCTCCTTGAAACTATCTAGGGGTTTAACACGAAACTTGAGAATATTATTAGAAAATGTATAACCTAAATTTTTTTAAAAAATTTTTTAAGTGAAAACATGAACTTACCAAATTGCATACCCGGACGTTTCTCAAATTTTGGGATATACCTCGGGTTGATAAGTTGAATTGACGTTCTTATACTATTTCAACCCTTGGAAACTACCCATATTGTTTAATCTTAATAAATAAAAAAACTATGGTTAATGTTATTGGTTACGACTTAAAAGAAAAAGAAAACGGTGATGATTTATTATTACTAGTATTACAGGGAGGAATTGAAGCTGTTAAAAGTGAAACAACTGGTAAAATGTATTTTACTGCTCGCACTGTGAAAGTACCTGCTACCTTTGATATTGAGACTTGTAAAAGTTTAATCGGAAGTCAATTTGAAGGTACTATTATGAAAGTCCCAAGTGATTCTTATCAGTACACAATTAAAGAAACAGGAGAAGTTGTTGAATTAAAACATCGATACGAATATGTAACAGATGCAGATGCAATTTTGAAAGAACAACTAATTAATAGTGAATTAGTTCACTAAAGAAAATGAAAAAATATAAATCAAGGTCTTCCAAATGGGAGACCTTTTTTTATGACTTTTTTTCAGGACGTAAAAAAACGAATTTAAACTTAAAAATAGAATTATGAAATTACATAAAGCAGAAAGACATCAAGTCAAACTTAGAATAGGTTTCTCAGGTCCTAGTGGCTTTGGCAAAACTTACAGCTCATTACTATTAGCATATGGAATTACAAATGACTGGAGTAAAATTGCTATTATAGATACTGAAAATAAATCAGCCAGTCTTTATTCACATTTGGGAGAATTCAATGTCTTATCGTTAGAAGAGTCCTTTGCTCCTGAGCGTTACATCAAAGCAATTAAGCTATGTGAAGATTCAGGGATGGATGTTATTATTATCGATAGTATAAGCCACGAATGGCAAAGTAAAGGAGGTTGTCTAGAAATTCATGAACAATTAGGAGGACGATTTCAGGATTGGGCAAAAGTTACTCCTAGGCACAATTCTTTTATCGATGCCATTATTCAAAGTAAATGTCATGTGATTACAACTTCACGAAGAAAAGTTGATTATAGCTTAGATAAAGATGGAGATGGTAAAACGAAAGTTATGAAACTTGGCACTAAAGAAATCACTAGAGAAGGCTTTGAGTACGAATTAACAGTAAATTTTGAGCTTCTGAATGACAAACATTTAGTTTCCGCATCTAAGGACCGGACAGGACTATTTTCAGGGAAACCTGAATTTATAATTAACTCCAATACTGGGAAAAAATTAATTAATTGGTGCACGCAGGGAAAATCTGTAGAGAAAATAAAGGAAGAAATAAATTCTTGTGATTCGCTTGAAGGCTTAAAACAAATTTATGCTGAGCATCCAACATTAAGCACAGAATTATTTCCTATTGTAATGTCAAGAAAGGAAATTCTCGAAAATGCAACTGCTCAATTAATCGACAATAATGAAATTATTCAAAATTTAAACATTCAAAAAAATGAATTTAGTAACAAATAATATAGATCATCAAATCATTGATGAAAAAGAAATTATCCAATTCCCTAGAAGAAATTTTATCGAAGCTAATACAATAGAGGTTTCATTAGAACATCTAAAAAATGATTGCATTGTACCCGTATTTGCAAAGGACAATGAATGTACAATAAGCCACTATGACTTTATTAATAGTACTCTGGAAGTAGTAGAAGACGTTTTGAACTATCAAGGCGTTTTAAAGCCTGATATTAGAGCTTCTCATGTGATTAAAGGCAGAACTCCAAATGCAATTTTTAAACCGGTAAAAGAGCTTCTCGAAAGTGAAAAGACCATTTATTATGAGAGAGTAGCCTTTGTAATTGAGATACCAGAAATAAGTGAAATGATTAATGGAAATAGATTGCATTTGGCTATCGGCGGCGTTCGATCGCTGAATGATCAAAATCTTTTTAGTAAAAAATCTATGGAGAAATTTAAAATTTTTATTGGCTTTCAGAATACTGTATGTACAAATCTTTGTATATCGACTGATGGTCTAATTGACGACTTAAGAATTAGTTCTATTTTAGAATTAAAGGCAAAAATCCATGAGTTAATAAACACCTATAAAAAGAAAGAGCATCTTGTGATTATGGACCAGATGTTTAATTTTTCATTTACAGAAACTCAGTTTGCTCATTTAATCGGGAAAATGAAATTATATCCATACTTAAGCAAAGAAGAAAAATTAAGAACTTTTCCTTTGGCTATAAATGACACTCAGTTAAATATTATTATTAAAGATTATCACAATGATATTTATTTTGCTAAAGCAGAGGACAGTACAATTAATTTTTGGAATCTGTACAATCTATTGACAGAAGCTAACAAGAGTACTTATATTGACCATTCGTTAGAAAGGAATGTAAACGCATATGAATTTGTAAATCACCTTGCAAAAAGCCTTAAAAACAGTGAATCAAATTACTTCATCCATTAATATATTCATAGCTTTTATATGTTTAATAGAGCTTGAATATGCATTTGAAAACGCATACAATAATACCTAAAATGAACAAAAAACAATTAGCAGAACTATTAAAATACAGTTCCGTAAGAGAAATTTATGTTATAACACATTATAATACCCTAAAACGTTTGTTCTGTCCATTTTCAGTAAAAGTTTTACAGGATATTGGCACCTTAAAAACAGGACAAACGGTTTTAGTAAATAAAGTAAAAATTACATTGGAATTAAGAACAGTTTTTATAATCCAAAATCAAGCTTACTATTATAGCTATTTTGACATTCTTGTATGAAGACTTAGCAGTTATGCTGACTTTTGTATAACTAACCTTTTGAGACGGATTCTGCTTTAAAAAAATCCCCTGAAAAAAGTAAATAGCTATTGTAAACTAGGTAACGTAAATATATATAAATTGCGTTACCTTTTTATTTAAAAAAAACTTGTCAACTTGACGTCAACTTTTACACCATGATTTCCAGCCTATCCTTCGATGATTTTACAACTGAAAAAAGATATTTAGCATTACAGAATAAATTTGAAAGCTATAATATGCCTCCACGTCTTTTATGTGAAGATGATGCAATTTTGACAATTTTACAGGAAGATTTTTCAATAGTATATTTAGATGTTGATTACGAATCGGGGAAGAAACGCTATAAAACATTATTCTTTTACAAGGATTTTTTAAATTATAAAATTACTAGTTTAGGAGTAAAGACATTTCAAAAAATAAAAGAACGAATTAACAATGAATTCCGCTATAATGAAATGGAAAGAAATAGTTTTATACGAATAATGATAAATGATTTTTTAATAATCAATAATGACATTTCTGAACTAAATTATTTACCTCAAGAAGTTAAGGGTAAGCTAATTTTACAAAGTGATATTGTAATAAACTCGCTCAAAGATTATGACTTTCTTCATGTTAATAATATCACCGATAAATTTAAATCAAAATTAAATAAAACTGACTTATTACTTTTGTTGCATCTACTTCGGGACAAAGGAATTCTTGATCACCCCATAGACTCACTTTTTGGAAATTTAATTGAGAAAAACTTTAAATATCTTGATTCTAAAACGGAAACATTTAAAAACATAAATAATCCGAACAAAACAATCAATGAGATTAAAAACGGGAATAGACCTGTTGAAAAGTCTATTAAACGACTAAAAGAAATACTTCAAAATGATTCTTTTTTCGAATTATAATAATTCTACCATTAAACTTCCGAACAGGGTATAATAAAATTTACCCTAACTATTCTTTAAAATGACTACATCTTTGTACCAAGTTCTTAGACATATTGAAAACAAAAGAAACAACATAACGAGGTTGTAGTAAAGGAATTAAGTAACCTGTGGTTAATCGTTCACCCACAAAATTTAAATAAAGTGAACTTAATATAGAATAAAATTTAATGAATGGAAATGAAGTCCAATTCTGGACAAATGAAAATGAAAAATCGGTCAAAATTATTCAGTCAAAGTTAATTAAAAACTTAAATGATGCTGGATATGCAAATCTCCGAATTAACCCAACTAATTATTTATTGGTAAAATGTTTAGATAACAAAATAAGTAGGACATCTGAACATGAAATTGTCAGCCAATTAAATGATACTCTAAGGAAAAATGCTTCTGAGGAAGTTCAAGAAGTATTTGCAAAAGGGGTTGGTAATTATATTTCTGCTAAAAAGTTATCTCTACTGGAAACTTTAGAATTTAAAAAAGACAGAGACACTAAAGACGGATCTGATTTTTTCTTTCAAAATGCTTTTTGTAGGGTATCGAAAGATGATATTGAAGTTTTAGATTATGAGAATTTGAATTTTTCTATCTGGGAAAATAAAATAAATAGTCGAAATTTTATTATGCCAAACCATGGAGAATTAGGCGATTTTGAGATTTTTTGTCACAATCTTACATTTAATGATGCTCAGAGATTAAAAGCTTTTAAAACAATGATTGGCTTTCTACTTCACAGAAATAAAGAGCTTGGTGAGCCTAAGGCAGTAATCCTTTATGATGAAAAGATGGGATTAAATAAACAAGCGCATGGAGGAACTGGCAAAACATTAATTATTAAAGCTTTAGCCTTGTGCAGAGAATCGGTTTATGTCAGTGGCAAAGAATTAAAGATGGGTAGTTTTTTTAAAAATCAAAGAATAAATATTACCACAGATATAGTTGCATACGATGACTTAAAGGAGAATGTTGATTTCGAAGAGTTTTATACTATGATTACATCAGGTATTGAGGTAGAGAAAAAAGGAAAACAATCTTTTCATATTGAATATGAGGACTCTCCTAAGCTTTTATTAAGTTCCAATCATTTAATAAAAGGCGATGGAGGGAATTCAGATTTGAGAAGAAGACATGAATTTGAAATTGCAAATTATTACAGTAAAGATTTTACTCCTGAAATGGAGTTTGGGAAAAGATTTTTTAGTAATGATTGGGGAGATGATCAATGGAATAAATTCTATCATTTTATGATGTCTTGTCTAAAAGATTATTTAGAATTTGGTTTAATCGAAGCGGATTCTATAAACTTAAAGCAGACAAAAATAAAAAGTAAAAGTTGTGCAGAATTTATTGAATATGTATCGGACTTTATTAAAATCAATGAGTGGGTTGATAAAAGAGATAGTCAAAGAATATTTGAAGAATTTTATCCTCATATTGGTTCAATTAGTCCGCATCAATTTACAAAGTGGACAAATGATTATGCAATTGATCATGGATATAATTTCAAAACAAAACCAACTGGTGGAAAATATTACTTTATTTTAGAAAGTAAGGAGGTTGCTAATGGATAATATTATAATCTACAAAGCTTTAAATTCGATTACACAAGAAGTTTACATAGGAGCAACAACTAAGTCTCTAGAAAAAAGAAAAAGAGACCACATACAAAAAGCTACCAAAAAAGTTGGCAATTATTTTCAAGAAGCAATCGGGACTTATGGTCCCGAAGCTTTTTATTGGGAACAGATTGATACAGCAGAAAACTCAAATGAATTAGCCGAAAAAGAATCCAAGTATATCTATGATTATAAATCAATAGAGGAAGGCTATAATTCAGATAGAGGAGGCGGTATTAAAAAGATTGTTTACCAATATGATGAAAATGGAATTCTATTAAGACCGTTTGATGGATTAAAAGAAGTTAAAGAAATTTTGGGTCTAGACAAACAAAGAATTTCAAATTCTTGCATTAATTCAACTATGTACAATGGTAATTATTGGTCTTATAAACTAATAGAAAAATTAATTCCAAAAAAAGATTCTCGTTTGAAATCAGTAAATCAATTTTCTTTAGATGGAGACTTAATAGCTTTGTATGAATCTGCATCAGAAGCATCAAGAATAACAGGGATTTCAAAAACTTGTATAACTAGGTGTTGTAGAGGGGAAAGAGAACAGACACATGGATTTCTTTGGAAATATATCTAAAATTAAAGGCGGTCTAGAAAACCGCCTTTTTTATTAAATAAAATATTAAAACAAATTTACAAAGAACTTTTTTAAATTTTCCCATCTTGAAAATGACATAGACAATTCTTCCTCAATCATCAATTCTTCCTCAATCGGACAACTTTCAAAATTCTTTTCGGAATAAAACTTCTTTTTATTCTTTTTATCTGCCTTTCTATTATAATCAATCTCATGCTTACTCCACTTAGGTGCATGTATGATTTTATTTTCAACTATCCAATAATGTGATTGACATTCAAAACTCCAATTACCTATTGAAGGATTTAGAGAAATTGCTTCGCCATTATAAGTAAACTCCCAATCTGTAGGCGAGAAAGGAGTTATTACTTCATTACCACATCCACAAACACATTTATGAATTGCCGTTCCATATTCCATGGACACATACAATGTCATGTTTTCAATCACCTCTGGTATTGATTTTACAAATTTATACTCTAGTGTCTCCATTAATCAATTCTGCTACATTTATAGAATAAGTACTATGATACTCGTCAATAAGATCTTCATAAAAACCACACAATTTCTTCCATTTTATTACTGCTAGACCCGCATTTAATAAATTCAAGTCCGCAATCTGAATATTTGTAGCATATTCATTAATATCGGTATCAACAGAGGGAATTCTTTTTTCTAGATGCTCTTTATTTTCAGGCGTTCCAACCGTAGTCCTAACAATTCCAATAAGTTTGTCATCTACCAATTGAACACCTAACCCAACATCCACGAATGAAACATTCATCTTAAGCAACTCTGCAATAATTTCATTTCTAGCTGAATTTCTATCAATACAAATAAACACATATGACATGTCTTTTAAGATATGTCCATTATCCTTGCTTATATAATTAACATGAGGAACAATTCCTTTACGCATTTTTGAATAGATCTCAGCAAAATAGATTACCTTTTTCTTTCCTTCATTAAGCTCTTCAATCGAAGGTGCACCTGGAGATCGAAAAGCATTATGTTGTGAAAAATCGTCGGCATCAAAAAGATGAATTTCTGAAACTTTTGTTTTAGCTACTAAATCTAAAATATATGAACCAGTTCCTCCTAATCCAATTATAGCTATTTTTTGATGTACTAACTTTTCATTTACTGCAAAAATATTAGCCCTACTTGAATTCGTATCAAAATAATTAAAAACACCTACTGGATCATTGTCAACAAAAGGCTTAAATGTATTTGCAGTGACAGAACCGTTTAAAGATTTAGCAGGAGCCGAAAGAATTTGAATGTACCTTGAAAATTTTTCATAGTAATCATCGTAATTACCTTTGGCTGGTTTACTTGAAAAATAATGATTACCAATCATTCCTTCAAATAAAAGTTGATTTGGACTACTATTAATAATCTCATTCATTATTACACCATCCTTATGACATGGATGTTCACCCATAAAATGCATAGTGTGATCAGGAGGTCTTGATGCCAATGTTGGAGAAGCAAGACTTAAAGGACAAATCAAAATCCCTAATTTAACTTCCTTCTTTACATTTACATATGGTATGTGGTGGATACATATGTACCCACCTTTTATTTCTAATTCATACCCTTCGTCTCTAAGCTTTTTTAAATCTGGACTAAGATTTATCAGTTGGTGTAGCATTGAATATCATTTTATTAATTACATAAACTACATCACCTTTAGCCATTTCTCCCCTAGGATTCTGTTTCGGTCCTTTTACGTACGTGACAGTATACGCTTTATTTCCATCATTTGAATTACCTTCTGCAAGTGCAACAACTTCTTCAAAAGTTATTGTTCTTTTTCCCCATGATTTTTCTCTTGAGTTTACAATAATTACGAAATTTTGGTCATGCTTTTTAGAAAAAAACTTTTCCTTACCCGGTCTAGCTAAATCTACAATTTCATCATCAGTGATAAAATCGTCTTCGTATCCTTCCTTTAAATCAAGATACAAATCATCATCGGGATTAATTTTACCCAATTCACGAATTTGTCTGCCTCTTATAAATTGTTTATACCAAACAAAAGGTACCTCATTAATTGTAAAGTGGAGTTTCTTCTTGACAAAGAAGTACTCCGTATCGGGTCTTGCAAGATTTACAGATTTATCATTCTCTATTAGCTCGTCACTATACGGTTTTGCTATAGAAAGATATAGTTCTGTATCCAGTGGAATACCTTTAAGCTCTTTTAGCTCAGCTCCCGTTTTATATTGATCAAAAGTTTCGAAGTCCTCACCTTCGATAATAAATTTAAGAGGATTTTTTGGTTTTTGAGCATCTTTTGCTCCGCTATTATTTTCCATTTCTATGGCGTTTTAAATTTTAAAATAAATAATCCGTATCGCCTATCATTTCAGCGATAATAATTGAAAATCAATACTTTGACTAATACTAAATTGCTTATTTTAATTTTTTAATTACACAAAACAGGGAGAAAACACTAGTTTAAGATGCATTTCGTCGAAATTACCTTAAAAAACTTGCATAATAATTTTGAAGAAGTTACTTTTGGACTCTCACATCGAAAGAAACTCAGAAGCTAAGCAGACTGCTGTTTGTTTTCAAAAAAATTTACAAGTCAGGTTTAATCCTGGCTTTTTTTATGCCTATACTTTAGATTAATATTAGCACGTTACAAATATAGAAAAAAAAATTAATATGTTTATATAATTGGAATTATTTTTTATATTTTTAAAATGTTTGCAATACAAACATTGTTAATCACACAAACAATACTTGACATGTCCAATATTTATTTATACCTTTGCGTTGTATTATTACTTACTTTATAATATAAATTAATATGTTTATCGTAAATTAGAATATGAAAAATTTCAATTCAATATTATACCAGATCCTCGGTAACAGAATTAAAACTCGACGAGAAGCACTTAATATGAATCAAATCGAACTAGGAGAAAAAGCTAACATTGGAAGGACTTCAATTTCTAATATTGAGCAAGGAAGACAAAAACCCCCTCTTTCAGTAATTTATAAAATTTGTCATGAATTAAAAGTAGATGTAAGAACCATACTACCTACACATCTAGAAATTGAACATGAAATTACACATATAAAAGACAACAGTCCTTTAAAAAAATTCTATGATATGTATAATTTAGACGAGAAAACTCAAAAAGATATAGACGATTTATTTAAAAATGATCAAAATGACATATAAACATATCGAAGAAAAAGCAGAATCTATTCTAAAGAAAGAAGGATTTTATCATGCTGGTTTTGATATTTTCAAATTGGTGAAAAAATTAGAAATTGAACTAATCAAAAAAGAATTTGACAACGACATTTCTGGTCTTCTAGCAATTAGTAATAATAAAGTGATTATTTCATATAATAAAATAGAGGATCCAAAACGAAATAGATTTACAGTAGCTCATGAATTGGGACATTATTTCTTACACTCCAATGATCAGCCATTTTTTATTAATAAGGCACCAAAAGTGATGTATAGAAACACTACTTCTTCAACAGGTGAAGTTTTAAAAGAGAGAGAAGCTAATGCTTTCGCCGCTTCAATCTTAATGCCTCAAGAATTAATTTCTCAAGAAATAGAAAATTGTTCATTTGGAGGTGAAGAAACAATAAAACAACTTGCCAAAGTATTTAAAGTTAGCGAGCAAGCAATGACATTTAGGTTATCTAATCTTGGATATTATATTGGATAGTATACTATTTTTTTTTAGAAAAATATAAATTAACAATATCCTTAAACTAATCAAAAGGCATACATTTCGGTAACATAAAAAAGTGGAACAAAGTAAAGCCTACTTACAGCTAATAAAACCGTCCTTGGTTCGAGCCCAAGAGAGGGAGCTTATTAAATACCACTTACGAAATGTAAGTGGTATTTTTTTGTTTTAAATATAGGTAAACCGTTAATCAGAGCCCCGATAGCTATCGGGGTTGGTTCGAGCCCAAGAGAGGCAGCTTTTACAAAAAAAGACTATCATTTTCATGATAGTCTTTTTTTTGTTCAAATTGTCTTGTCCTGAAATAGCGATACACAAAAAGTATCATTATGGAAAAAGATCAAGAATTTCGCTATGTAAAGCGCACACAGAAAGATTACAGTATGTCTTTTAAACTTC
>Ga0247810_10001286_pt1 | contig 16392 bp, 16 predicted proteins | sample UWRJL119311C1_FD_179918 | JGI IMG/M metagenome (GOLD analysis project Ga0247810, IMG submission 179918) | Plant litter microbial communities from Arlington Agricultural Research Station in Wisconsin, United States - UWRJ-L119-311C-1 | ecosystem: Environmental > Terrestrial > Plant litter >...
TTTGACGATGAAGATTATTTATGGTTAAAAGATTATCTTCAATTGGACGGAATGGTATACAAATTGGTTCCAATCAAAAACACTCCTTCAAAAGATGGAGGACCAATGGATATGGGACAAATTGATGCCGACAAAATGTATGATATCGTAATGAAGTGGGATTGGGGAAATAGCAATGGCAATATTTATCATGATCCTGAAACCAGAAGAAACAGTATTACCTATCGCACCAACCTTTCCCGTTTAATGAACCAGCTTATCACTGAAGGTAAAATAGAGAAAGCTAAAAATATTATCAATTTGGCAATTACAAAAATGCCTTTAGATAAATATGGATATTATTCTTTAGTAGAACCTTTTACCGGCGGTTATTATAAAGTTGGCGAAAAAGAAAAAGCGCAAGATTTACTGAACAAATTAGTTCAGAAATACAAAGAGAATCTTAATTATTACGCAACTTTAAGCGGAGCAGACCAATCTGATTTAGCTATTGATATCATAACTGATATTGAACGTTACAGAAGCCTGCTTCAGGTTATGAAAGAAAATAAGGATTTGCCTTTTTATAACACTCACAAAACAGTCTTTAATACTTATGTAAACGTATTTGAGCGTTTTGGTCGTGAAAAAGAATAATATACAAAAAATATAATGATTAAAAAAATGCAGCGCTATTAGATAAATAGCCCTGCATTTTTTAATTTTACATATCTCTAAATTGTTTCAAAATGAGCTTTTATTGGGTCAAAACGAATTCATTTATAAAAAAGGTATTTTCTAAATATTGTTGGGATATCCCAAACAAAGAAAAGAAAATATACCTCACATTTGACGATGGGCCAACTCCTGAAATTACCGATTGGGTTTTATCTGAATTGAAAAAGTTTGATGCAAAAGCAACTTTTTTTTGTATTGGAAAAAACATTAATTCAAATACCTCCTTATTTGAAAAATTAATTGCAGAAGGGCACTCAATAGGAAACCATACCATGAACCATGCAAATGGATGGAAGAGCCAAACTAACGATTATATTGAAAATGTAAAAAATTGTGCTGCCGTATTAGCAGGCAGAAAACTGAGCAGTTTATTATTTCGACCTCCTTACGGAAAAATAAAAAAGACTCAATCTAAAATCTTAAGAAGTTTAGGCTATAAAATAGTGATGTGGGATGTTTTAAGCGCCGACTTTGACCAAAGTATTACTCCTGAAAAATGTCTGGAAAACGTAACTAAAAATGTAAAATCAGGAAGCGTAATTGTATTTCACGACAGTATAAAAGCATCGCAAAATTTGAAATTTGCTTTACCTAAAACATTGAGCTTTCTAAAAGAAAATGGATTTGTATTTGATGTGGTCCGTTAATTATATATAATAAAGAATCTTACGAACTAAACTGTTCCTGAACAATTCCGATAATAGTGTTGGCGTCCAATTCTCCGGATTGTCTCCAGATCATTTGCCCTTCTTTATAAATCATTAAAGTAGGAAGTCCTTTAATTCGTAAAGCTTCAGCCAGTTCCTGATTTTTATCAACATCAATTTTGATCACCTTGGCCTTATCACCAAGCGCAGCAGCAACATCCTTAATAACAGGATGCATAGAAACTGAAGATTCATTCCAATCTGTGTAAAAATCAATTAACACAGGAACCTGAGCATTTATTAGTTCTCCAAATTTTGACATAAAACCAAAAATTTAAATTTTTAAATCTACAAAAAGAGATTACCGTTATACAAATGTAGCATTTTTACCGAATTAAGCCACATTGTTACCTTTTTTTAGTTCGATAACAGTGATTTCAGGCATGATTCCGACTCGCCCCGGATAGGCATGAAAACCAAAGCCTCTGTTTACATAAACATATCTTCCAACATTTTCATACAAACCAGCCCATTGTTTATAAATATATTGTGCCAAACTCCATTTAAAATATCCGGGAATTTCAATCCCAAACTGCATTCCATGCGTATGGCCTGACAAAGTCAAATGGAAGTTTTTAGGATGATCTTTAATTTCCGCGTCCCAATGACTTGGATCGTGAGTCATTAAGATTTTAAAATCATTCTGATCAACATCTTGTGACGCCTTGTTTAAATCACCTGCTTTTTTAAAATTCACACCCCAGTTCTCCACTCCAATCAACGCAATTTTATCATTGCCTTTTTGAATATAAGCATGCTCATTCAGCATTAATTTAAATCCAATTTGACCATAAAGATTCTTAATCTCCTGAAAATTTTCATCTTTTTGTTTTTCCGAAGGCCAGGTAACATATTCTCCATAATCATGATTACCTAAGATAGAAAATTTTCCGTATTTATAGTCCTTTATTCTGTTAAAAGTATCCAACCAGGGATGCATTTCCTTAGCATGAGTGTTGACAATATCGCCAGTAAATAAAATCATGTCAGATTCCTGCTCGTTGATTAAATCAATAGCATAATTTATCTTTTCTGAATTGTCAAAACTTCCGCTGTGTACATCTGAAATCTGTGTAATTTTAAACCCATCAAAAGCATCAGGCAAATCAGGAAAAAAAATTGTTTGTTTAAAAACTTTAAAATTATATTTCCCTTCAAAAATTCCGTAAATCAGAGATAAAAAAGGAACAGCTGCCAATCCTAAGGCAATTTGACTAACAAACTTTCTCCTGTCGGGGATCATTTCTTTTCGTGGTGCATTGTACATGAAATAGTTTAAGATACTGGCGCCAATTCTAAAAATATCTTCTCCAAACAAAATAAGCGTAATTACAATTTTAGGAACATAAACCAATAACATTAAACCCATTGTAAACATGGTGTATTTGGTTTGACCAACTGATCGGTCAAATTGCATAAAAGAGTAGATGATGAAAGCTAAAAGTAATACACTGATAACCTGATAGGCCACTAAAACCCATCTCAATTTGATCAAAGTACGAAAGGCCTGATAAGCGTAGAACTCAATAAGTAAAAAAAGAGCACACAGAATTACAAAACGAAGAATCATTATTTACAGTTTTGAACAAAGTAACAAAGAATGACGTTTTTACAACTGCATATTATAAAAAATTTAACTAGAAAATAACGCCATTTCAATGAATCTAAATTCGTTTATTAAATTTACAATTAAGCATTACATAATTTCAATTAACAAATTAGTTTTTAAAACCCAATTGCTTATTTTTACAGACTAATATTTTTTTTATGTCAACTCAAAAACGTCTTTTTCTTCTCGATGCTTATGCACTTATTTTTCGTGGCTACTATGCTTTTATAAAAAATCCCCGAATTAATTCAAAAGGAATGGATACATCAGCAATCATGGGTTTCATGAATTCGCTTTTGGATGTGATTAAACGTGAAAAACCGGATCATTTGGCTGTGGCATTTGACAAAGAAGGAAGTCAGGTAAGAACAGAAATGTATTCTGATTATAAAGCAAATCGTGACGCAACTCCTGAGGCGATTAAAATTGCCATTCCATATATACAGGATTTATTAAGAGCAATGCATATTCCTATTATTGAAATTGCAGGTTGTGAAGCTGATGATTTAATTGGAACTATTGCCAAACAAGCTGAAAAAGAAAACTACAAAGTCTATATGGTTACGCCCGATAAGGATTTTGCACAATTAGTTTCTGAAAATATATTCATGTACAAACCAGCCCGTATGGGTAACGGAATTGAAATTTGGGGAATTCCTGAAGTTCTCGCAAAATTTGAAATCGAAAGACCTGATCAGGTAATCGATTTTCTCGGAATGATGGGCGATGCTGTCGATAACATTCCGGGATTACCGGGAGTTGGTGAAGTAACCGCCAAAAAGTTTCTGAAAGAATTTGGTACGATGGAAAATCTTTTAGAGAACACCCATTTACTTAAAGGCAAAATGAAAGAAAACATCGAAGCCAATAAAGAAAAAGGAATTTTATCAAAAAAACTGGCTACAATAATCTGTGATTGCGATGTTGCTTTTAATGAAAATGACTACGAACTTTCACGTCCGGATATCGAAAAAACTGATGCTATTTTTCAGGAATTGGAATTCAGAAGAATGGCAGAACAATTTGATAATTTGTTTAAAGTTGGCGGCGGAAATGAATTGGCAAATAAAGCGGACGAAGCCAAATTATACAAAAAACCACAACCTAAAAGCGAAGATCAGTTTGATCTTTTTGGAGGCGGTGCAACTACCTATGAGACCACAGAAGAAAGAACTTCATTTTACAATAATTTAGAAAACACTCCCCACTCCTATCAACTTGTTCAGGGTGATTTAGGAATTAAATTGCTTTTGCAGAATTTACAAAAACAGACTTCTGTTTGTTTTGATACCGAAACAACAGGGTTAGATGCTTTGCATGCTGAATTGGTTGGAATTTCATTTTCTTATGAAAAAGGGAAAGGATATTATGTTCCGTTTCCGGAAAGCCAGGAAGAAGCACAGATTTTAATCGATAAGTTTAGACCCTTTTTTGAGAATGAAAACATTGAAAAAATTGGTCAGAATTTAAAATACGATTTAAAAATCCTTTCAAATTATGGTGTTGCTGTAAAAGGAAAACTTTTCGATACTATGATTGCGCATTATTTGATCAATCCGGATATGCGTCATAATATGGATATTTTAGCAGAAACGTATTTGAAATATTCTCCAAAATCAATTGAAACTTTAATTGGTAAAAAAGGGAAAAACCAAATTTCGATGCGTGATGTTGCATTGGAAGAAATCAAGGAATATGCTGCTGAAGATGCTGATATTACATTACAATTAAAAGAACTTTTTACAACCGAATTAGACAAAACAGAAACTAAAAAGCTATTTGATGAAATTGAGATTCCATTAGTTAGCGTTTTAGCGGATATGGAAACTGAAGGTATTCGTTTGGATGTTGATTTTCTAAAACAAATGTCGACTGAAATGGAGGTTGAAATCAAATCTTTGGAACAAAAAATCTACGAAACAGCCGGCGAGAAATTTAATTTGGCTTCACCGAAACAATTAGGAGATGTTTTATTTGATAAAATGAAAATTGGGGGCGCTAAACAAAAGAAAACCAAAACGGGTCAATATGCTACCGGAGAAGAAGTTTTGACTTATTTAGCCAATGACAACCCGATTGTAAAAGAAATTTTGGATTGGCGTCAAATGGTAAAATTACAAAGCACTTATATTTTAGCCTTACCGGAACAAGTCGATAAAAAAACATTGCGTGTTCATACGGATTATATGCAAACGGTAGCTGCAACCGGACGTTTGAGTTCAAATAATCCAAACTTGCAAAATATTCCGATTCGTACAGAAAGAGGGCGTCAAATACGCAAAGCTTTCGTTGCCAGAGATGAAAATCATACCTTAATTTCTGCGGATTACTCTCAGATAGAATTAAGAATTATTGCTGCGTTAAGTGGTGAAGAGAATATGATTAAAGCATTTCAGGATGGAGAAGACATTCACAAAGCTACTGCTGCAAAAGTTTTTAATGTTCCTTTGGATGAAGTTTCCCGTGAACAACGAAGCAATGCCAAAACCGTAAACTTCGGAATTATCTATGGTGTTTCTGCTTTCGGATTAAGTAATCAGACTTCATTATCCCGTAGTGAAAGTGCAGCGTTGATTGAGGCTTATTACAATACATATCCAAGATTAAAATCTTACATCAGCGAGCAAGTAGAGTTTGCTCGAGAAAAGGGCTACGTACAAACGATTTTAGGCCGTCGTCGTTATTTAAAAGATATTAATTCTGCAAATGCCGTAGTTAGAAGTGCTGCTGAAAGAAATGCTGTAAATGCTCCAATTCAGGGAAGTGCTGCCGATGTTATTAAAATTGCTATGATCAACATACATAAAAAATTGAAAGAAGAAAACTGGAAATCTAAGATGTTGCTTCAGGTTCATGATGAGCTTGTGTTTGATGTACACAACGACGAATTAGAGAAAATTCAGCCTATGATTAAACATGAAATGGAAAATGCTTTTATTATGAGTGTCCCTTTAGATGTTGAATTAGGTTTGGGTAACGACTGGTTAGCGGCCCATTAAATTTTCAGACTGTAGATTTCCAAATAACTATAATGATAGATAATTTTAAACCACCTATAAAAACTAGAACGACAGAAGAATTATTAAGTATTGTCGGTTCTCCAAAAAAATGGAACAAAGACGTTCTTCATTTAGCTAAAAATGAATTATCAAACAGAAATGTTGATATTTCTGAAATTGAAAATGCGATTAAATTAGCTAATGAAAAAGAAGAACAGCAAAGATTAAATAAAGCAAATAAAAGTTATCAAATTTCAGATTTTATCTTGAAACCCAGAAGTACATTATTTGAATTATTATTTACTTGGGAATTAAAAAAAGACGGATATCTTTTAAAAGCAAAACAACAAAAGACATTTAGAATTACTCTTTTCATTGTTATACTTTTTGTTTATGTAATCAAATACACTCTACGAGCTATAAACAAAACCATTATATGTGGATGATTAGTTTTCATCATTAAAAGTGATTCAACCTTGAAGTTAATATAATATAAAAATAAATAACGTCCTGAAAATTTCAGGACGTTATTTTATTCATCAATAAAAGTTCTATTAAGATGCTAATCCTGCAATAACTGCAAATACTAATATCAATCCGTACAATATCATAATAGACAAAGTAAAGATTCCGATAAATTTATAGTGAGATTTTAAATATTCAAAAGAACTAGTCAGTGCTTCTGAATCATTTTCTCTAAATGCTCTTTTTGCATTTGTTGCGAATTTGTTCAAATAATAAACAGGAAAAAAATAAATAGCTGCCAAAGCAAAATAAAAAACTCCTATTAATACACCGAAAGAACCACCCATAGCTCCCATTCCAGGAATCGTACTTCCCAAAGTTGAAAACAGAGTTCCTGCAAACAAAGCTATAATGACCATAAGTCCAACACCTATAAATCCAAGTATGGATAAAAAATAAGCCCATTTTGCGGTTTCTTTTAAAAAGTCTTTTGCAGATTGTTCGAGATGCAGCTCAAATTTTTCAAAAACTGAAGTTTCTTCCATTTGTATGTTTTTTGGTTAAAAGACAAACATAAGAAAATTAATGTTATAGTTCTTTTAAAAATTCCTAAGGCTAAATCTTCAATTCAAAATAAAGATATTTATGCTGTTCTATAAAATTTGGAATTTGTAAAAAATAGGATTTCACTTAGATTTACTCCAATAAAAAAACCACCACTAAAAGTGATGGTTTTATGTTGAGCCGGCGGAGGGACTCGAACCCACGACCTGCTGATTACAAATCAGCTGCTCTAGCCAACTGAGCTACGCTGGCGACTCATTACGGGTGCAAATATAAAGCGGTTTTTCGTTTTACCAAAATAAATTTGCACTTTTTTATACTTTTTTTTGCTTACAATTCGTTGATTTTAGCAATCAATTGATTAGCAGTTTCTTCCAATTCAACATTGATTTGTTTAAAGTGCGCTTTTTTATTTTCAACGTTCTTAGCATTCACTTTTGTGATCAAAGTATCAAAAGCAGCGATAGCCTGATCGATCAAAGCATTCGTTTCTGGAGTAGGATTTCCTGTTGTAGACATTTCGAATAAGTAAATTGCCTCAATAATATCTCCTAATACGAAGTTGATGTCTTTCTTTAAATTTTTAACGTTTGCCATTTTTATTTTAATTTTAATTTGCGACTGCAAAAGTACACATAATCTTTCTATTAAGCGCTATCAAATGTAAATTTCTAAAATAGAAGCTTTTCCGTTCAAAATAAATGCATTTATCTCAGCCGGAACCAAAATCGTATCTCCTTTTATATAGGATTGTTTGAAACCTTCATATTCAATTTCAAAACTCCCTTCGATACACATATAAACCGTAAAAGTTTCTCCTGATTTATCCACCTCAACTTTATTGTCTAAAGGAATAAAATTCGTGGTAAAATAAGGGCAATCTACCACAGTATTCGAAGTATTTACTTTTGTCTCATATTTCTTCTGCGTTTCTACCTTATTATAGTTGATAGCATCAAGAGCTAAATCTACATGAAGTTCTCTTGTATTTCCCTGAGCATCTTTTCGATCAAAATCGTATAAGCGATATGTAATATCAGATGTTTGCTGAATTTCGGCTACTACCAATCCTGCACCAATAGCATGAACAGTTCCGGTTTCTAAAAAGAAAACGTCGCCGGATTTTGCTTTTACGGTATCTAAAATCGAAACCAGCGTTTTATCCTCTAAATGTTTTAAGTATTCCTCTTTGCTGGAATTTTCTTTAAAACCAACAATAATTCTCGCATCGGCATCAGCTTGCGTTACATACCACATTTCGGTTTTACCAAAAGAGTTATGACGTTCTTTTGCTAATGCATCGTTTGGATGTACTTGTATCGAAAGATCTTCACGTGCATCTAAATATTTAAAAAGCAACGGAAATTGTTTTCCAAATTGATTGTAAACTTTTGTTCCCAGAATTTCATTAGGCATTTCATCAATAAGCTGCATCAATGATTTTCCTTTCAAAACTCCATTAGAAACAACACTTACATCACCTTCTACGGTTGACAATTCCCAACTTTCGCCGGTTATTTTAGAAGTAATTGGTTTATTCAAAATTGTTTTCAGCTTCTCTCCTCCCCAAATTCTATCTTTAAGAATAGGGTCAAATTGTAAAGGGTATGATTTTATACTCATGTTTTCTTAAGGCTAATATCTTTATTAATATACTATCGATCTGATATTTTTTTCTACAATACTAATTCTTTGACAGTTTCAAGTGCTTTCGGGATGTGTTTTCCGGCATTCATACTATCAAAAATCAAAATAACAACACCGTTTCTGTCAATCACATACGTTACTCTTCCTGGCAAAAGACCAAATAAGTTATCGCGAACCCCAAAAAGGTGTCGCAATTTTTTATCCTGATCAGATAAGAGTATAAAAGGCAACTGATGTTTGTTGGCAAATTTGTGATGTGATTTTACACTATCGCTGCTTATACCAATAACTTCAGCACCAAGATCCTTAAAATCTTCATATTGATCTCTAAAGCTACAAGCTTCAGTAGTACATCCTGGCGTATTATCTTTTGGGTAAAAATAAATCACTATAGGCTTTCGACCCAAAACACTTTGGCTTTCAAAAACTTCTCCATGACTATCTTTTGCAGTAAAATTCGGAACTATATCTCCTATTTTTAGTGACATTTATTATTCTCCTTTATAAGTTACAAAATTACGATCCGTTTCATTCAAAACGATTTCTAAATCAAAATCTGGTTGAATTCTTTTTCTAATTTTATTCCATATCACAACAGCAATATTTTCTGCAGTTGGATTCAAATCCTGAAATTCCGGAACATCCAGATTCAGGTTTTTGTGATCAAACGGAATCTCTACTTCTTCAAGTATAATATCCGCTAATACTTTCACATCTAAAACAAAACCAGTTTCCGGGTCAATTTTTCCTGTAACACTTACTGTTAAACCATAATTATGACCATGAAAATTGGGATTATTACATTTTCCAAAAACAGCATTATTTTTTTCAAATGTCCAATCTTTTCTGTGCAATCGATGTGCAGCATTAAAATGCGCTTTTCTTGATATGGTTACTTTCATTTTGGTGGTTGGTTAGTCTGGGTTAAAGCTTATGATCTTCTAAATAATAATCAAATTCATCAAATATTATTTTAAACCAAACGGTATAAATTTCAGGTTGTTTCTCAATATCAGCTTTTACATCTTCTATCTTCATCCATTTCCAGTCTTCGACTTCTTCAGGATTGATGGCCGGATCATCATTATAATAACCAATCATAACATGATCTAGTTCATGCTCAGTTAAACCATTATCAAAAGGAGCTTTATAAATAAAATGAAAGAGTTCTTTCAAATCGGCTTTAAAACCCATTTCCTCAAACAATCTTCTGCTTCCGGCTTCAACATTCGTTTCACCTTCACGCTGATGGCTGCAACATGTATTGGTCCAGAGTAAAGGCGAGTGGTATTTTTGATGAGCGCGTTGCTGCAGCATAATTTCATTTTTATTATTTAGAATAAAAACCGAAAAAGCGCGATGCAATACTGCTTTTTCATGTGCTTCTAATTTTGGCATTAAACCAATCTGCTCATCGTTTTGATTTACTAATATTACGTTTTCTTCTGTCATAAGGCTTATTGATCAAACAAAAATACGAAAAAAGAAATGGCTTGAAAATTCTAGCGGAGATTGTGAAAAGTTTAACGAGCATTGCATTTTACAAAAAACTGATTCACAACAAAATACAGATCATTCAAGCTAAAAAATCCTTTAAAAACAAGCCGTAAAAACTAAAACTGAATGTTTTACGTACATAATAAAAGTTAAAACATACTTAAAAAAATCTCAATTGTACAATCCACAGGATTTCAACGTGAAATCTAGTTGTATCTTTGAAACCACAGAATTAAAGCACTCAAAAACAATGAAAACAAAAACCCAAATCTTCAGTCTTTGCTTTTTAATTCCGCTTTTTATTTTACAGGCATGCGGACAAAGCGCAAAAAAAACAAATACCAAAACAGTAGTCATGGAAAACAAAATCAGCAAAACCGGCAATCCATATTATTCGAATACAGATACAACCAAACTCAATGTGAGTAACGCTGAGTGGAAAAAAGTATTACCCGAAGATGTTTATGACGTAATGCGAAATGCAGATACCGAAAGGCCTTTTACCGGAAAGTATTGGAATACAGACGAAAAAGGAACGTACTATTGCGCTTCTTGCGGCAACTTACTTTTTCGTTCCGGAGCAAAATTTGCCAGCAGCTGCGGATGGCCAAGCTTTTTTGAACAAGACAACAAAAAAAGTGTAGTGTATAAAAATGATAACTCTTTGGGAATGGAAAGAATCGAAGCGCTATGCGGACGTTGCGGCGGTCATTTAGGTCATTTGTTTGATGACGGACCGGAACCAACCGGAAAACGCTACTGCATGAATTCGATAGCACTTGACTTTGTTCCTGATTCTAAATAAAACAACAATGAAAAATATATTTCTGATTGCCATTTTTGCATTATCCCTGAACGGGTTTGCACAAAATACAAAAGCAAAAAGTGCTTCAAACCTTGAAACGATAACACTTGGCGGAGGCTGTTATTGGTGTGTTGAAGCCGTTTACGAAAATTTAGACGGAGTAAAATCTGTAGTTTCCGGTTTCTCCGGAGGTAAAGTAGCCAACCCTACTTATGAAGATGTCTGCACAGGAACAACAGGTCATGCTGAAGTTGTGCAGGTAACGTATGATAAAACGAAAACAGACATAAATGAAATTTTTCAGGTTTTCTTTACGGTTCACGATCCAACGACATTAAATCGTCAGGGTGCAGATGTCGGGACTCAATATCGCTCTGTAATTTTTTATAAAAATGCCGAACAAAAAAATGCTGCCGAAAGTATTATTGCCGAGTTAAACAAAGCAAAAGTATACAACAGTCCGATCGTGACAAAAGTTGAACCTTTTAAAATTTTCTACAAAGCCGAAGATTATCACCAAAATTATTATGCAAACAACAAGAATCAACCGTATTGCAAAATGGTAATTCAGCCTAAAATAGAAAAATTTGAAAAAGTTTTTAAAGACAAATTAAAAAAGAAATAACAGACTTTTATATTGGTTAATAATAGTTGCCGTTCATGAAAATGAACGGTTTTTTTATTTTTTTTTGCCACGAGTTTCACGAATTATTACGAATTAGAATTAAACATTCTAAAGAAAAAAATTAGTGGAGATTATTGAAATTCGTGGCAAACTTTTTTCTCCAATAGCAATTCATATTTTTTGTAATTTGCAGCCACAACCAATTAAAAACCACAAAATGAAGCAATTATTTTTATTCTTTGCCTTATTCATTACAATTTCTCAAATTCAATCTCAGGAGAATTTACCAACAGATTATCTTTCGAAAGAATTTCATAAAGGCCGTAGGGAAGCATTTAGAAATCTAATGCCCTCAAATTCTGTAGCTGTTGTTTTTTCTTATCCTGAAAGAGTATTCTCAAAAGACATTAATTATAATTATCATCAAAATCCTGATTTATATTATTTGTCAGGATATAAAGAACCTGATGCTGTTTTATTCATTTTTAAAGAAACTCAGGGAACAGAAAAATACAATGAAGTTCTCTTTGTAAGAGAAAGAAATGCGTCAAAAGAAACGTGGACAGGAAGACGATTAGGAACCGAAGGCGCAAAATCTAAACTAGGTTTTACCACCGTTTATAACGGGAAAGATTTTAAAATCGATTTTAAAAAGTTCGACAAGATAATTTACGATAAAATCCCCACAGATATTGGCAATGACAAAAGCGGATTTGACCTGTATGGTTTATTGGAAAGTTTTAAAACCAAAGCTGCTATTATACAACAAAATACAGCATCAAATGACTTATTTACAAATATTACCAATTCGCTTAGAGAAATAAAAACTCCGGAAGAGATGGAGTTAATGCGTAAAACTGTAAAACTTTCCTGCATTGCGCATAACGAAGTTATGAAAGCCGTTGGACCAGATATGAGCGAAAATGAAGCCGACGGAATTCACGCTTACGTTCACAGACACTACGGTGCCGAAGGCGAAGGTTATCCGCCAATTGTAGGTGCCGGCGCAAACGGATGCATCCTGCACTACGGAGAAAATAACGCTACAAAAATCGACAACCAATTATTATTGATGGATGTGGGTTCTGAATATCACGGTTATTCTGCAGATGTTACCAGAACAATTCCCGCAAACGGAAAATTCACCGAAGAACAAAAAGCCATTTATCAATTGGTATATGAATCGCAGGAAGAGGTTTTTAAAATTTGCAAACCAGGAACGCCAATTCAGGATTTAAATGAAAGATCCAGAGAAGTTATTGCATCAGGATTAATTAAACTTGGCATTATCACAGATCCTAAAGATGCCAGAATATATTATCCGCACGGCTGTTCGCATTTTCTTGGTTTAGATGTTCATGACAAAGGAAACTATATGGGTAATCTAAAAGAAAACATGGTGCTCACCGTTGAACCCGGAATTTATATTCCTGCAAACAGCAAATGCGATAAAAAATGGTGGAATATTGGCGTTCGTATCGAAGATGATATCGCCATCACAAAAGATTCATACGAAAATTTATCAGCAGAATCTCCTAGAAAATGGCAGGATGTCGAAAAATTAGCGGCTCAAAAAAGTACTTTCAACGAAATGAAATTTCCTAAGATATAATTAGATTTTTTTTCGCCACTAAATTCACGAATTAGCACAAATTAATGAGTGCATATTCGTGAAATTCGTGGCGAAAATATTTTTGATCTTATAATCTGTCGGTATATTTACAAACTATCCACTTCAATTTTAGTCAATTCAGACAATTGTAAAATTCTGGGAACGTCATTTTTATTCGCCACAAAAAACAAATAATTATCTCCGTGAGTATCATAACTCATTAACTCAAGGCCTCTTTTTTCTAAAGCCGATTGAATATAAGGAAACAAATCATGACTATAGGTTTCTTCCGGATAATCGAAATTAAGATCTTCGCCTATCATTTCTGAGATGAAATATTCAGCATCTTCAGGATCAAATTTCCAGTCGCTGTTCCATGCATCGATACTTTCGAAAAAATCCCATTGCCCTTTCACGATATCATGATATTCTGTATGACCTTTTTTAAAATTCTTTAAAAGTTTCTTTGCTTGTTTTTGAACCAATTTTTCATCTACATCTCCTCTTGAAACCAATTTTATAAACTCTTCAAAAGTTTCCTGTGTAACTTCAACTTCTTCAGGAATTAGACTTTCTTGCGAAGGAAGTTCAATTTCTTTAGGTAATTCAATTTTTACATATTCGCATATTCCCTGCAAAACCTTCTCAAACTCTTTAAAACCTATTTTCTGAGTATCGTTTTTTGGATCCTTTATATCGATAGATTCCGTATCTAATATTCCTTTGGTGTAATCAAGAAAAAAACTATTATTATAGAGCATTCTAAAATCGTTAGTTTCTAAACTATTCGTACAACAAAAAAAGATAACGAAATTATGCAAAACATGTTTCAGGTACTTTTTAGCTTCCGGGGTTGGCTCTGTATAAAACTGAATATGAATATAATCGTATTCCAATTCCTGAAGCATCTGCTCCTCTGAAACTGGTCCTATATTAATCTTTTTATAGATTTCGTTTAAAACTTCGTAGGCGTTTTTAAAACCTGCCTTTTTAATTTCATTTTGCGCCTCTTCATAATTAAATGAACCGGGAAATGAATATAAATTCACTAAAACAGTATCATGAATTCCTTTTATTTTAAATTCCAGTTTATTATCCTCATTATACAAATAAGAATAAATAGCATCCATAACATCAAAAGAAACAATTGATTTTGGATCGTTATTTCGTCCAAATAAATTAGAAAAGAAGTCTTTCATATGATATATTATTTTAAAGTTTCAGCAATCATCAAAGCACATTTTTCGCCATCAATAGCGGCCGATATAATTCCACCCGCATATCCTGCTCCTTCTCCACACGGATACAAGCCTTTTATTTGCAAATGCTCATAAGTAATGGGATCTCTCGGAATTCGAACAGGTGATGAAGTTCTGCTTTCCGGTGCATGCAAAATAGCTTCATTGGTCAAATAACCACGCATCGATTTTCCGAATTCTTTAAAGCCTTCGCGTAAAATCTGAGATAAAAATCCCGGAAAAACCTGTCCCATTTCGACCGAAGTTGTTCCCGGCACATAAGACGTTTTCGGAATATCTGCCGAAACTTTATTTTGAGTAAAATCGATCATTCGCTGCGCAGGAACTCTTTGAGTTTCCCCAGCCAAATGCCAAGCTTTTTGTTCTATACTTTTTTGGAATTCCATTCCGGCCAAAGCACCAAATTTTGCAAAAGGCTTAAAATCTTCCAATTTCAGCTCAATCACAATTCCTGAATTTGCTGTAACCTGATCGCGTTTAGATGGCGACCAGCCGTTTGTAACTACTTCGCCCGGATTTGTAGCACAAGGTGCAATTACACCTCCAGGACACATACAAAACGAATACATCCCGCGGCCGTTTACTTGTTTTACAATCGAATAAGGTGCAGGAGGCAAATGTTCGCCACGATAATCGCAACTGTATTGAATACTATCTATTAGTTCTTGCGAATGTTCTGCACGAACTCCTAAAGCAAAAGGTTTTGCTTCGATAAAAATTTTCTTTTTGTCTAACAATTCAAAAATATCACGCGCCGAATGTCCGGTTGCTAATATCAATTTATTAGCCAGAATCTTGTCTCCGTTTTGAGTAACGATTCCTTCAACTTCATTATTTTTTACCAGAATATCAGTTACTCGTGTATCAAATAAAACCTGACCTCCAAATTCGATGATTTTATTTCGGATATCTTCTATAATTTTCGGCAATTTATTTGTCCCGATATGCGGATGCGCTTCTATCAAAATATCTTCTGAAGCTCCAAAAGCCACAAGAAGCTCTAAAATTCTGGTTACATCGCCACGTTTTTTAGAACGTGTATATAATTTTCCATCAGAATAAGTTCCTGCTCCGCCTTCTCCAAAACAATAATTAGAATCTTCGTTTACCAAATGATCTACATTTATTGCTTTTAGATCACGTCTACGTCCTCGAACATCTTTTCCGCGTTCGATAACTATTGGCTTTAAGCCTAATTCTATTAATTGCAAAGCAGCAAAAAGTCCTGCCGGACCTGCGCCCACGACAATCACTTCCTGAGCCGAAGAAACATCCTTATATATAGGTAGCGCTATTTTAGTTTCCTGGAAAGTTTCGCCTTGCAGATAAATAATAACTTTCAAATTGATTTTTATCGCTTTTTGACGGGCATCAATAGAACGTTTTAAAATAGAAATATGTTGAATTTCCTTAGGAGAAACCTTTATTTGTTTAGACAAATAGTCCCTTAGCAAAAATTCGTTTGCAGCTATTTCCGGCGTTACCTGAAGTAAAAGTTCTCTTGGCATTGTATCTTATTTATTCAATTAGCTTTTCTATTTATGAAAAGAACATGCAAAAATACTATTTTGAAATGACTTTATATAATTAACCGCGAAGTGCACTAAGTTTTATTTTTTAATCTCGCGAAGGCGCGAAGGCCCAAAGTTTTTTATTTTCTTTTCGACTCTGCGTCTCTACAGAAAAAAACTCAGTCCCGATAACTATCGGGATAGCATCTCAGAACCTCAGTACCTTTTTTTCAAAATAGACTTTGTACCTTTGTGCCTATCAACCTTTGCACGTAAAAAAATAATGTCTAGAAAAATAAAACTAATTTGGGATTTTCGTGGTCCGGCTTCTGCAAAAACAGCTGAACATCACGAAATTCATTTGAAAGAATATAT
>Ga0247810_10001287_pt1 | contig 16358 bp, 12 predicted proteins | sample UWRJL119311C1_FD_179918 | JGI IMG/M metagenome (GOLD analysis project Ga0247810, IMG submission 179918) | Plant litter microbial communities from Arlington Agricultural Research Station in Wisconsin, United States - UWRJ-L119-311C-1 | ecosystem: Environmental > Terrestrial > Plant litter >...
GTACATTTGCGGATAGTTGCTCCCTTAAAGATCAATGTTGACTTAGCTCACTAAAAATAGCTATTTGTTGCAAAGAATCATTCCTGGAAAGCGTATTAAGCCTCTATACATCGTGAATATTGCATACGCCGTGATTCATCGCTCATTGGCCAAGACCTGCTGGAATTAGTCAGATTATCAAAAAAAAGGTGATCTGGTGCACGAGTATAAATCGGTTGTTCCTTTGCCGAGATTATATACTGAAGCTTGCCAAGTCTGCTTGAAGTGTAGATTCATTGTTGGAAAAGTCCGAATATGCTATAAAGTTTGATACAGATTTATTTACCCTTATAATGAGTCACAGATTCTGAAAATCCCCAATCGTGTCATCTGGTTGAACTTATTCCAGAAATCCGGAGCAGATATGATCATACAGTCCATCGTCCAAAGCCATCATACATTCAAGGGTTAGGCATCTCTTTTGAAAGAATGACCAGATGCTCCAGACCTCCAGGCTAGATACCATTAAACGCCAAAAGACTCGACATATATCTTGTTCTTCCATAACCCATTCCTAAATTGCATTGCCCTTCATCTAACTTATCTCAGCAGTAGGTAAATTTTTGAAACAAAAGCTCAGTGTCTATTCCCACCCTTTCCTTTCCTTATAGCTTTATTTTGAGAAATCTCTGCAGTTCTAGGTGTGCAGATCATGCACTCCTCGCAATCCTCTCCCATACGTATATTTTGCCATATGGACTTCTTGTGACAAGGAGTCTGTACAAGATTGCCAGCCGCGCAGTATTTGCCTAATGCATAGGTAATGTGCTTGCAAGAATATATATGCGCATACCAATAGCACATTGTGGCAAGTTTCAGTTGTCACAGAGGCCGAGAGGTAGGGGTTCTTGGACTGCCGGGCTGGTGAAAGATAGACTTGGCGATGGGCGGAAGTGTGGAGTTGGGCCTGCTGAAGCACCAGAGTGGTATGACACGTTGCGATAAGATGTCAGATTGTGAACAGTATTGAATAAACCACGTGTCAATGGTATGTTATGGGCTCTTAAAGAAGATTAGTGGAGCGAAAAGAGCTGATGCTGATGAAATGATGTGAGAATGTAAGGTATGTGATTTTTCCTACTTCTCGGTAACACGTTTATGTAACTTATTATCGTTTAGATGAGAACTCTCAGAGCCGGAAACTATTCTTATAATAACCATCTTTTCTAACTTATGAAGAGTGATGTTGTGTTGCGACCCCCTAGATTCTAACTGCGGGTTGTATGGGAGGAGACAGCCTTGCAACTTCAAACGGCTCCCAATCGTATGATATCGTTTCTGATAGAAAACGCATCGAGAACCCAAGGCCACCTGGCTATAACCTGCGCTTTGCCTTGTCGTTAAAATCTTGTTTGCTTAAACTCATTCGCTGTTTCAAAGCATTAGGCATGGATAAGGCTTTTGTGCAACATTTATCTTCGAAGCCAACTTGCACGACGTCTCAGTGAGTGGATAAAAAAGACCTACTCAAATTCCAAAATACTTTAATGTAGCAATTAACTAATTAATCTGGAGCCAGATTATGTAGTCGATGCCTGCAAGGCGTTTTGGAGCCGTACCTGCATGGCCCACAAAATTCATCCAAACGCTGTGGAACAAACAATGAGAAAAAGAAAGGAAAATCGGCAGCTTGCATTGCCAACATGTACACTTGTACACGATTACTTGATGAGAGATAGCAATTGGCATTGGGGTGTGATACTGTCAAAGAATTGCAACTAAAATCTTTTTGCTATATCTTCAGACGCCAAAAGTCGCCTTGGTGCCCAAAAACCGGTAAGCATCGAGTGGCGTTATTATATTTCCCACGGACAGCCAAAGCTCGATTATGTCAGATGTGGTGGCACATATGAAGTGCTCAAATCAGAATAGCATAACCGGCAGAAAGCCAATTGGACTTAGGTACTAAATTTTGTCGTGTATCACAACAGGGAAAGTTGGCATCCCATTCCAGTCAATCACGGAATCAGGCAAGCCTTGGTACATCTATCCCTAATGGGCATGAATACAATCGAGGCATTAAACCATAACGTTCCGCGAAAGCTTCAGTTTCATGACCTGGACAGCTGTTGAAATGTTACTCTGACCCCTGCTCCCTAAGCCCGCAGGTGTTCTTGATCGAGGATACGCAAATTCTTCACCGCTGATTCATGACGTTGCTTGCCCACCGATCTTGCTTAGTGCTTCCGCCTCATCCTATTGAGTTGGCCTGTAGCCGAGGAAGGCCGCATAAGTGATGGCCAAGTGCAAAGGAATTGAGGTTGTTGATGTGCTGGCACCATCATAATCCGACTCCTGAAATAAGGGAGGCTGGGCCAGTTACGGTCGGATTGTAGATGTCAGGTTAAACGTGCCTTGAGGGTAGCCTTCCCGGCGCAGCCTCCTCCCAAGAAATGAATCCCAAAGCTTATTCCGGATGCTATTGGTGAGATGGAATGAGGATGATTGGAGACTCGCGTGGCTTGGAGGGGTCCTTGTCCAGTAGAAAGGCGTCAAAGAGAGTTCCGCTATATGCTCGAGGCTGCAGGAACCGCGCTCCCGCGCCGATTTTCGACGCTATTTTTGAGTTCTGATATGTATGGTGTTTACGACATCTTGAGCTTTCTTCATGTAACCTTTGATTCTTGCGCTGCGTAGAGACATGGAAGACGTACACGATCCAGTGAGCAGCAGAAGCCGTCTCACCAATACCGGTCATGCCATGGCAAGTAAGAGCGTGCCGACCTGAGGCAGAACTCGCGTCTCAGCGATGCCACGTCTGCGTGCATATTGGCGTGTGTGCTCGCTGCAAGTACAGCGGTCGTACGTCTAGATCATTGCGCTGTGCATCCCATTGCTGCAATAGGACGTGCTTGGATCCAGTGGGTTAATAGAGCCTTCTCCTTTTTCTGCTGCCAGATCTAAACTTGCTCTTGATTTCATTTATCGCGGTCCCTAAATCCTTGCGAGCGCTGTATCTTCAATTCCAGATCCCAGCGCGTCGTCGCACTTCCGCTCGTTACCTTCATCGTGGGCCAGCAAATCTGCGCTGTCGATTGTCAGTCCCCAGCTTTCAGTTCGTACTCTTTTGGCGCAATTGAAGTTCTATTTGCGCGTTTGATCATCCAACTACCCGTCTCCCACATCACATCTTTCTCGCCGCCCCGGATTCAAGTTGCGGAGACTCCGCTGGCTTCACCGCCTCGTGCGAAGAGACCTGTCTTATTCTTTGCTTCTCGCCACTTGAAGAATTGAAAATGCTTTTTGTATACTCCAAAACTTTGTTTGAAGGAAAGGGTTCACACTGAAACCGAAGCGGCCCAGGGCCAACCATCTACCAGCTATTGGCTCCGTATCTTGTTCGTTCGCGCCGCCTGGAAATCAGCTGTGATTATTGTGGTTAGTGAAGCTCAATTGGACAACAGTGGAGTCAATAGTAACCATTCAAAGGAAATTGGGTGAATGCACACTCGCGTACCTGGCTCTGACATCTTGCAGTGCCGCTGGCCTGGGAATCACAGGGTTGTATGGTCGAATCTGGTCATATCTCTACCAACCCGCAATCCTAGATCCTAGACAGAATCAATTGAATCATCAGTTGTATTACTGAGTCTTTGTCCGTTCTGGTGAAGCGACTCGGGTAAATCTTGGGGTGCTGTTAGGGAGTTGGTGGAGGGAGGAGGAAGACGGAATAAATTTATTTTGCGCGAACCTCAGCACACGTCTCACCCGCAAACCAAATCAACAAGCACCACAAAGACCACGGATTCTACATTTATAGTCTAATACCTGGAAATTCTTTTTTTCTTTTTTAAGAGCTGATTGGGCCACCTATCACAGTTACCTTATCATCCGTAAGTTCCCTTTCTTCTTATTATCTCCAACATGATCCAACATACCAGCTCCTTGGGTACAATGTAATCATGGCGTTTCAAAGGCACCAGCGCGCAAGGTATCTATTTCAAGCTGGATAGGTTGAAGTAGCACAGTGTGTTTACTGCTTTTCCATCTCTTTGGAGTCTGTTCCATCTCAGTACGCAGTCAGTAAACTCACTGTAAGGGCTTTATCATGAAAGCCGCACGTTAGTTACAAGACATCAAACATCAAGAGATGCCTTTGACTGTCCCGGCCTTGCAATGGCAATCGAGGTTCACCATGGTTGAATGTGAAACGAATATTGACTATAATAGTATAGGTCTCAAGAAGCTCGATATGGCATCCTCTGATGTAGATGCGAAGTTTCTAGGAAAGTTCGCGGCGAACATGGATGACAGCCCCTTCCTATCTGCTAACTTATTCCAAATATTGGGCAACCTTACGATGCTATCATCTTATGTTATAAAAGCACGAAAGTTACGTCGCCTCGACACCACACGCCACACTAAGTCAGCAGATCTCTACTGTAGAATCATCTGGTACGCGAAGATTGGTCTTGGGATCCTCGAAGAGGAGATTCTTCCCTTGGTGGCCAAGTACAGCGAACTCAAGGCGCTTGCCTACAAGTTGCGCGCCTCCTACTACCATCTTTATGTTCTGTTCCATAACAAGCCAGCTATCAGTTTCAAGACAGGCGCCGAAGTGTCGACTCCGCCAGGCCTTACCTCACCACGCAGCAAGCTCGACAAAGGTAAAGGTGTCGACCGCGGTTCGCCTACTGATCTTTACAGACCCGGTTCGGTTCAGCCTACTCACTCGCTCGAAGGAGGTCCTGTCGGTGGAGAGCGTCCGCCAGTCGAGTATGCACCAGACTTCCTCATCCCTGCGGAAGACTACCGACATACCGCCCTCGCCTGTTTCCGCGAAGCTTGCTCTATCGCCGATAAAAATCTCTGGGGGTCCCATCCGTTACGACTCAGTGTCAAGGTTGAGATGTGCGCTTTCTTATATGATTGTCTCCACGAGCGTGAGCAGAGCAGACAGCTAGCCAAGGCCACTATTTCCGAGGTTTACAATGCGAAGGAGGGTATGGATGATGACATGTTCGAAGATGCTGCCGAATTGGTCGGCATTTTAGGTCGAATGATGAAGAGAGGTTTGGGAAGTAATTCCGGCAGCACCCCCGGAGCTAGTGACATATCAAGAGCCACACCTGCTGCCGATACTATGCCGGGAATGATGAATCCAATCTGAAGGTTGATAATCGATACTGCCTTCTTTCCGCGGCAAACAGGACGCGGGCGCCGCATTGGTTTTTATAATAGTTGAGCGAATTGCGTCATATTTTGCATTGCATTGGCGGCGTTGTCAGATTTGTATAATGAAGCATAGGAGGCGAAAATTTTCGATACCCCTTTTACATACTTTCAAAGGCTTACGATGTTTATAATAAAAGGCTTCGGAAACACCGAGCATGGAATCTCATCATCCACAGCTACTGACGTGGAATTTGATACAGTAATAACACTCCGCAGTGAATTACGTCGTTACTGTCCCTTGAGGTAAAATCTTTTCGTGACTACAATCAAGCAGGTACTGATTTGCTCAATGTATGTGAAAAGTCCTTGAAATACGCCCAGTAAACTAGTAAATTAGTCGTTCTACAATTATATCGATCGCTGTAGACAGAATATGGGCTATAAGAGCTCCATTTCATGGCTGGCTCATCCATGGTGACTCCCAGACACATGCGAGACAGCTTGCTGAATACTTCAGATATTAGACTAAAGAATTGCAGCGAAGCTACTGGCTCCTTCAATGCCTCGTAGTCCACCTTCTGACCAAATAAAAAGAGTGTCTGATGCCCCTTTCTCCTCCCGTCCATATTAATGAATAAAGCCAACGTTGACCCTTTCATCCCCAGGTAGAGGTCCCAGAAAAAACTTCAAAGACCATCCTCTGCAAATTTAGCCTTGATAATCTCGGCATCGACCATGCGGCCAGTCCAGTTAAAGAAGCCAGCCTGCATCTGAAGCCACTTCTCCTCCATATACCGAGCCTCCAAGAACATCAGCAGGTCGCAATCAGCCTCAGACCAGACGCTGTTCGACTTAAGCTCTGGGTACCCGCCAACAGGTCCTCCATTATTCCAATTACCTGCACTTGTGTTACCTCCATTAATAAGTTCACTTCCACAGCTGTGTCGAAACTTGTCAAATCTAGGATACTTGCCATTGGCCTTCGTATTGTCTCCCGCTTTGCTGCTTCCCAAATTCCTCTTCCCTTCTTCCACGCCGTCAGATGGTTTTGAAGTAACCCCCCAATCATCGTCAAGAAATAGACTGTCAAAGTCGAGGCCAACGGAATCCCCTTTGGTATCATTCTCGGCCTACCATTGCAAATGAGACAATCAGAACTCTGCGCTCTCAGTAGATCTCGAATCTTGGAGAGGGCAAATGAATTAAACATAGATGTGCATACCTTTTTCTTGTCGTCTGTCTCCCTCAATTTCTTGTAGCGAGCTGTGACATCCTTCTTGGAAACACCCACTTCTATGGCAATATCATTCCAGGACTTATTGTTGGCTTTCATTTGCTTGATCTTGGCATCCTGCGCATCAGTGAAGCCTTGACTTTCGGTATCATTTGCGTTTTTGATCTCATCTTCCTTAGGATCATCCTTTTTGGCGTCATCAACTTTGGCTTTGTTGGATCTCCAGTCCTTCTTCTTGTCATAATTAGTCTGACTAGTGGTGTTGTCAGAAGCTTGACCACACTCCTTGCAGCACTCCTGAGCACCACCGCCTGCCTCCTTGCCAACATCCTGCTTTACTTGCTTCTGGTCGCCCTGTTTCCCCATAGCCATTATTTTGTTGCCATCTCCATGAGAGCCAATCGCCGTGGTCTTACTTTCCATCTTTGTTTCGCTAGTTGCGATCTTGAGTGGCTTACCATCCTAGTAAAGAAATCAGCTTATTACCAAAAGTGTGACCACATCATGCTCAATGAGAGGTGAAGAGTGATGACATATGACGGTGAGAATTACAGTGACTTCCAAGACAGCAACCTTGCGGGCACTCATTCTGCGGCGTCCTTGGCCATCAGTAACGGAGACCAGCGAACCACCCAACACCCAATTAGTGAATGAGATATCGACCTTCTTAGCTTTGCTTTGTTCTGGCATCTTGGTAATATCAAATTTGTTGCGAGCAAACTTGAGAGAGGTAGAGCTCGCTTCGATGATGTAGGTTATTAGTAAATTAATCCGAAGGTTAAGGGGAGTAGAAGCAATAGAGTAAGCTTGGCTTACTGAACGTCGTGCTTAGAAGTTATATCCTGTGGTGACGCGCTCGATTTACGGAGAAAGTGATTAGGGAAATGTGTGTTTCGCGTGCAAAACAAAATCGAAATGTACTGTATAAAATCGGAGGCGAGGCAGCTACTCTTCAAACATCATTGCCTACACTTTTGTGACATCTGCGGATGGGCTACCTCTGATATTTCAGAATTAACTATGAATATACTATGTATTTTGATATTTAGATAGATAAATGTATCACCGTTAAAGTACCTCTGAGGGAGGAGTCCTCCTCCTCTTCAATTTGGATGAAGAGCGTTCCCTTGAACTTTCTAAAGAGCTCGGCTTCATTCTATTTTACTTCCAATTTGTGTATTTTCCTGTCGTAGTTGTTTTCACTGCTATCTTCCTTAGGGATAGTCTTGTTATCTCATTTCCCATTTTTACCGTAATCATACGAGAGCTTTTTTGTCAGCAAGTCTCCGGAAAATTTACTGAGCACCTGCCTAGTTTGATGATTATATCCCAAATCCCAAATAGCTACTGTGCCTCATCATTCCTGGATCTACCACTAGTGGCGACTTCATCTTCCATAGTTTTGGCTAATCCTTACTTCTTAACAAAGATTCCTTTCAGCCGCAAAGGCTTGAAAGAATAAATCAGTTAAAGTAACAAAGTATTTAAGTTGACAGTGTGTTTGTATGCTGCAATTAAAAAGTAAACATAGTCGATGCGAGATTTACTTTAATGCAAGCTATAGTTTTTGATATTGAAGTTATTAGATTCGTAAGAGGACAGCTAATTAGAAACAAGAGTTTTGTAACGCATCGATCACCTTTTATAAAGTCACAATTTTAAGAATAATGACTTACATGAAACTGTGACACAGAACTCGTAAAGATCCTTCGCACTTATACCAGGTCTGCTTTAGCTCCACCAATTGTTTTGAGCCGTTCGAGTTAGTTGGTTGGCTTCAATCATTCCAACATGTACGTCTAGGTACGAGAATCGAAGCGTATTACATACGATTCCTTCTCTGCTCTTTAGGTTTTGCGATTAGTCTTGGAAATGGATTTAATTTTGCTGTGCAGCTTGGCAGAGGCGTAGATTGAACAGGGTGATTGTGCGGTATAACTCTACCGGAAACAATTAATTCCTTGTCTGACCGAGTAAGCCCCAAGTGACCTAGGAAGGAGAAATCAAGAACAATTTTCTCATTTATACGTTACACAGGACACCTCAGCTTCTAAAAATAAGGCCTCCAACCACAAGCTTACCCGACTCCCCGCCGCCAAAACGTTAGCATATTTGAAAGCTTATTTATCCAGCTGGAGTCAGTCCCCCGAGTCACCACCTCTCATGAGATGTACGAATTCCCATCTAGCTGGGGCATAAGATGCCCTGGAACCGGATAAACGTTTAGCGGCCAGACCTCCTGATCCGAAAGATACGAGTCTTGTCGTACCTTATGGCTGAATCTCGTGATTCACAAACGATGAAATCTTAGGTAAAAAGTGCCTATCACTTGTCTGATTCGACGGGGATCATGAGGCGAGTAATACCATGGCTGAGCTGTGGAAATTTGAGGAGAATTGAGAGAGTTTCTTGAAGTCAAAGCGAGAATTGCCGGACTTGCCGCACGTCGACTGATTCTCCAAGGCATATAAAGGCCGTCGAATTCTTCCGATTTAAAGAGAAACGCAGACATCCATTGGAACAGACTTTAGCTTTTGTACACTTCCTTAGATTACCTTAAAGTCGCAGCTCTCTACTGAAACACTAGTAATCAAAGAAGTCCAATATGTCGAAGACAATTATGCTCAGTAAGTTATTTGGCTTTGTGGCCATTGCTTTATTCAGGTAAGCAACTGATGTACATCTACTCTCTATCGGCTGAAACTAAGTGCTATATTTACAGCAACCTCACACAGGCCCAAGATATTACAGCTACTCAACTTGGAACGCAGAGAATCACCGCAGTTCAAACTAAAACACCTCTGGCCACTCCGACCTTGATCTCGGAACAAGCCATCACAGCAGGACCCATCAAGCCAATATCTCCATGCTACACCTACACGTCTACAGTACCTTATACAGGCCCAAGTAAATTGATCGTATTTTTGTCTTAAGCATTATAAAGCTAACAATAAGAAGTCCCAAAATATTGCCCCATCGATCCTAGAACTTGCCCTCCACACATCCTGTGTATCGAAATCAAGACTGCCAGCGTGACGGTTCCTTGTCCAAGACTAGATTGTCCAAAAACACCTACTGCTACAGTGACGGGTCCGAAAACGTGCCCAACCTGTGTGGTGGGATGTGATACAACTACCACCACTGTTAAAGTGACGCCACCTTGTCCAAGGATTACGCTTAATTAGATAGACAACCATAAGTCCTAGTCCTAGTGGTGGTGATATGTGCTGCAGGTGACGGTAACGCTGATCTATTTGAGAAGTAAAGTATATTTACTTGATCGCTAAGTCGTGATTGGTGATAATACTGTTGATCAACGGAGAAGCCGTGTCATGCTCTTGAAAAATTATTTCATTGGTGCTTTCAGTCCTTTGATTTCATGAAACTTTGAATTAGAAAAAGAGAACTCTTAACATGAAAATAAGTCGGTGCTTGCAAAAGCAAAATTTGAAACACACGTCTAGTTCTTCCAAACAATTGTGATAAGTGACCTGCCAAGATAATTCATGAGCATCTCCAGTATTGTCTACGTCACTTTTCTAATAATATGACTTAATCCTTGACTGTTGAAATTATTTAGTCGGTAGAACTGTACAAGTGACATGTCCTAATTCAGTATAAACTTCGTGGGGTAGCAGGACTCTATATGGACATTCTTTTCAGCAAGTACTACTGCTATAGAAACTCTGTATAAGCCCCGTTAGATCACCAGGCAGTGCTTAGCTGTGAACGCGCTGTCGATATCAACCTAGAAGAAGCAGCTACATGAAGAAGCAGGGGAAGAAAAGTGTGATAGAACCATTTAAAAGTGTAGATACCCACCCACCTTAGGTAAATGGACATAGATGGTAACTGGTAGGCGAAAGACATACGTGAAGGCTTCCTTTTTTTTTACTAGTGTTTTTTAAGCATTTCAGCCGGAATATATAGTTATTGCTTCACTTTTCAAGAAGCTGCCTAATCACATAGACCCAGCCTGACTTGCCATTACCCATTCCATTGCCATCGGTATACGTAAGAAATAATAAATACTGCTCAGCCAGCTCTGGACTATGACTGACTGGCTTGATGTATTGAGTCTACCAACGCCTGTAATTTTGTTCAAAAGTCGCTCAGACTAAATTACATTGATAGGCTGGAACTATTGTATAGCTTCTAAAGTTCTTGAGCTGAGCACGTGACCGGCAGAACAGGCTGACATGGCCAGATTTGGGAAGGCGGCTCGCTTCTCGCCCCCGCCATTTTTCACACCCACAACGCCGATCGAGGGTCTGGTGTTCTGCTTTTGAAAATCTATCGACAACCGTGTTAAAATCCTCACCATTAAAATCTAATCATTTTACTGGAAGACTGTCAATATGGCATCCAAAATCACAGTCGGTATGTGCCACGCTCATCTACGGATGCGCCTCTTATTACATCTACATCTTACTAACAATCGCCACAGCCGGAGTTCGCACGAACGTCCAAGAATTACTCGAATACTCTACCGAGACCAAGAAGAGAAACTTCCTAGAGACCGTTGAGCTCCAGATCGGTCTCAAGAACTATGATCCTCAGCGTGACAAGCGTTTCTCCGGAACCGTCCGTCTCCCAATCGTCCCTCGCCCAAACATGTCCATCTGGTAAGATCAGTAAAAATACACAACAGGCAGGATTAGGACTAACAATTTTCAGCATTCTCGGTGATCAACACGATATCGATCGTGCTAAGCACGGTGGTGTTGATGCCATGTCCGCTGATGACTTGAAGAAGTTGAACAAGAACAAGAAGTTGATCAAGAAGCTCGCACGCAAGTACGACGCTTTCGTCGCTTCCGACACCTTGATCAAGCAAATTCCTCGTCTTTTAGGTCCTGGTCTTTCCAAGGGTATGTTTATTGTCAGCACATTGATTTTACACATTCTAACTATTGACAGCTGGTAAATTCCCAACCCCCGTCTCCCACAACGAAGACCTCAGCGCCAAGATCAACGAGGTTAAGTCAACCATCAAGTTCCAACTTAAGAAGGTTCTCTGCATGGGTGTTGCTGTCGGAAACGTCGGCATGACTGAGGATCAGTTGATCTCCAACATTATGTTGGCCATCAACTACCTCGTCTCCTTGTTGAAGAAGGGCTGGCAAAACGTCGGCAGCTTGACCGTGAAGGCATCTATGTCTCCACCCAAGCGCATCTACTAGAGGGCATATCATTTTGCACAACTGCATAGCTCGTTTCACAGTTTTCTTCGCCAATATCTACAATTCTGGGTGCCTGATACTCGATCTCAGGAGAAGGTGGAAACTGGGTTGGGCTGGATAATAGTGCAAGGTGGCATTGCTAGACGCTCTTGAATGAGATTCTAGCATGAATGACCTTGGCCGTGAATCGCTAGCTAGATATAAATCCAAGACGTATTCGACACTTTTCTCTCATTTGAAAACAGCAAGTGAACCAAATTTTATTAATTAGGTACTCTACCAAAGCATGTTTCTGTTTCTATAGACACCACACATTTCAGAAAGTAAGCCATTTCGTGGAATAGCGCCAGTGAATGTTTTCTGCATGCTGCAAATTTTCATCTGTAGCCAGCCTCTGCTTTATCACATGAAGCAAATTCTTCCTCAGGTCACACCATTTTATTTCGCTCCACAACGTTTTGGCTTTGTAGATCAAGTCATGATGTTGCGCGAAGATAAAATCTCCTGTGATTGCACGATTTACAACACGTGGAATTACAGCAATAGGCCTTCTCGATATTGCAAACACAGTCACAACACATATTACAGAATCGACTCCTTCAATCATCCCTGCTTACGTACGACCGCGACAGCAGCCATACGGTCTGTTTCTTTCCATCTCGATCAAAACCTCATAATTCTCTTCGTAGTTGTAGCACCCACCCCACAGTCACCTTCCTCTAATGGACGACGAAGCCGGCTGAATAGGAAAGAGTGGTTGCCATTTTACATTTCTCTGGGGAGCCGGGAACGGAAGAAAACCCATAGACCTACTCCTAGAAGCAGACGGGAAACCCTCAGCAAGCCACCGTAGTGGAGCTCTCGTGTAAAGTAATATAAGTATTAATTATATCCTCTACTGATGATGAAGAAGAAAAAGTGAAAGTTGGAGGAGAAGCGAGTGTTTTGTACGAAAGTTTTTTGAGTGGGGCGCGCTAATGGCTGTTAGCTTCATCATGTGATATACTGGGCTGAACGGGCAGGGACATCTGGTGGTTGCTGGTGCCTGAGGCAGGATGGAACGTGAGGCAGCCTGGACCCGACAGGCGTCTGGGCGGGAGCATAGATTTTACTAATCCAATTTCACTAGCGAAGACAAGATCTCGGTGATGATGAGTAAGGTAAGGTTCACCACCACCCATTCTTGTGATAGACTCCTGATTGACTTGGTGTGTATCAGATTTTGCTTACAGTGCTTGGCTACCGAGGCTGGCTCGCTGAGATGGTCTGGAACAGGGTGCAGCACCAATCCAGGAATACCATTATCAAGGGGGCATCTCTTGCCGGCCATATCACACATCACGAATGATTGAAACAACAAAGAACCGTTCTCTTGGGTAGATACTGTATCTCCGGACTTATCTCTCACTATCGTCTCTGGGGCCGGCCTTGTGATTGATTGCAATGCAGCGGCCGTTCCTTGCTGACTCTTTTAATGTCGCGGGTTATGATTGAAAGGCCGTGAGCCGGGTGCTTGGACGACGAAAAGGTTCTTATCGATTATACAGTTACAGCACAAGCAGAACAATATTCCCGATTGTCCCCATTCACCGGGTCAATTTTACCGAATGGATTTACCATATATACCAGACAATTTATCTAGCGCCGTCCTGTTTTTATCGTGGCAAAGGCTTGATCACCCATTTCGATTAAGTAATTGTGTTACTAGACCCGGCCACGCCCAACTATGTGGATGCTGGCGTCATTTTACCACATTCCCACAAGTAAAATGTCAATACGAGTAGTAGTGATGTGGTAATATCCATCCCGCTCAGGCCAGTCTGAGCGCCCTACAATGATGGGGCATTTCTGTCCCCCTGTTACCCATCGTCCTTGTAATATGACGACCGCATACGCCTCGAACTTTACAAATACTCCAGTTCACGACTCGTTTGGCGTGGAGGGGAATGTAATATATGTCCGCGCGCCCAATCTTAAAGCCACGCTGATGCATTTCAACTAAATCCTATTGCTGGTCGTCTATTGTACATCTAATTTGCGCATGGGAATATGTCTTCTGATGTCGCCGCTACACGAAGCCCGCGGGAAAGCCGCAATTCCTACCTACGACTCAATTCTCCTACGACCAACGAAATGGCATTGAAACAAGCCGAACATGCTGCATCTTCCGCACCTCTTCAGAAGGAAACTTCTTTTCCAACATCTCCATCACAGCTGAGAAAGGAGCATACCCTAGGCGCAGATTCCTCTAGGTTAGACGAGTCCAATGCAGCCCGTGTCGAACGCCTAGGGAGGCAAAGACCAGAAGCTTTCGCCTCGATATGGTCAGAAGTCGGCTTCGTTTTCTCCATTGCGATGAGTCAGGTCCTATCTGTACTTCTACCAGTCTTTCATCCTTGACTCAACTAATCAGTACTAGGAGTATTTCGTTTCTGGCTTCACGGTGATTCTTCCCACTCTCACGACCGAGTTGAATATTCCGTCGTCATCGGCAACATGGCCAGCCAGTGCTTTTTCTCTAGTGGTTGCGTCTTTTCTACTAATTTTTGGCCGCTTGGGCGATATGTTTGGCGGGTATCCTATTTATGTTGCAGGGCTGGTCTGGCTCACAGCCTGGAGTCTTGTGGCTGGATTTTCGACTAATCAGATTATGCTGTGCATATGTCGTGCTTTACAGTAAGTAACCTTTCGATACCCCAACTTTCTCGAGGCTCTCGCACCATGTCAGATAAGGATAACTCACTAACATCACGTGTAGAGGACTTGGTCCGGCTGCTTTCTTACCTTCTAGTGTTATGATTCTGGGAAGCATATATCGTCCTGGCCCTCGGAAGAATTTAGTATTCAGCATTTACGGCGCAGCTGCACCCGGAGGCTTCTTGTATGCTATTTCCATAATTTCCAAGGCTTGAGCTAATGAGAATTAGCATTGGTATCTTCTTTGCAGGCGTAACCGCAGAGTATGCCTCCTGGGGATGGTATTTCTGGATCGGTACCATTCTCACCGCAATCACGGCCATAACATCATATCTCACCATTCCTTCAGACATTTCCGAGAAACGCAACTCACTCACGAAGCCTAGCATGGACTGGTGGGGTGCTGTTTTGATTGTCACCGGTCTCATCCTTGTAACCTTTGCCATAATCGATTCAGCTCACGCACCCCAAAAGTGGAAGACCCCATATATCTATACTCTCTTCGCCGTTGGCGCTGTCCTTCTGTGTGCTTCGATTTACATTGAAGGCTGGGTTGCCAAGCAACCACTCCTCCCAGCATCTTTATTCAAGGTGCCACGCATGCCCGCACTCTTTGCGGCGCTCTTTCTCACCTACGGCTCGCTCGGAATTTTTCTCCTTTACGCTACTTTCTATATGTCCGCGCACATGGGTGCGACCTCCCTCCAGATCGTGGCGTGGTATGTTCCAATGGCTCTTGGAGGATGCATCATATCTACCTTCGGCGGCTTTGTCCTCCACCTCCTTCCCGGTACCGTTTTGATCCTCATCGCAGGAGCATCATGGATAGTAGCACCTCTTCTCTTTGCCATTGCTCCCGTTGGAGCGAACTACTGGGCCTACATATTCCCTAGCATGGTTTGTGCTACTGTTGGCATAGATATCACCTTCAACGTTGCCAACATCTTCATCACCACTTCTTTCCCTAAAAAAGAACAGGGACTCGCCGGAGCAATCATTATGTTATTGTTACATCTAGGTATTGCGGTCTTCTTAGGGTTTGCAGACGTGCTGTACAGTTATCAGGAGGAGAAATTGGGAGACAGAGCAACATATAAGGCGGTTTTCTGGTTCGAAGTCGCTTGTGCCGGGCTAGCCTTGGTGATTTTAACGTTGTTTGTTAAAATTGATGCGGCGCATAGTGATCTGACAGTCGAGGAGAGGGAGCAAATGGAATTGGTGGAGAGAATCGGACAACAGGATCAGCGGAACAAACCTACAGAAACATGATTCGAATACGTCTTTTTTTTTCTGGGTTAGCATGATGATGGCGTTTTGGTTATACATATATATTTTAAGCGTGCATTGTATATATACTCGGCCGGTAGCTGGAGTAAAGGAGGATAGAATGATGTATAATGTGTAACAATATTTCTATTGTATATAGTTAACGCCACATAGAGCACGAGGCTATCTTGTCTAGATTATATCTTACTCTAGCCTATTTAAAAATAGTAAAAATAGTAAAAATAGTAAAAATAGTAAAAATAGTAAAAATATTTAAAAATATGAGTATCTTGAAGACCAAGCTCTATGCTTCCAGAAATGTATCTCACACCAAAAGCTATTCCAAATACCAATTATATAGCACTACGGATAGGAATCAGCATCCCAAACTTCCGGAGGGTGAAGGATGTGTCCTGGAATACAAATTGTGTAAGGAATAACGTCTTCCAAAAGAAGCTCATCATAATAGTGATCACAAAGACCCCACGAATACGCTCAGTAGTGCTACTACGAGCCAGTCTTTCCAAGATTGGCAAACCCTCTCCGACCCCTATCTCCGTCTCCCTCAACGCTGGCGCCGAAAACTTGCACCCTCACATCATCCGAGCTGGAAATGATGTTTGGTCCCGACCACCTAAACGCACCGTTAATCATGCTGCTCCTCCGCGATAACTCAATGCTTGGTGGCCAGTAAGTAGATCCTCCTTTAAAAGTCTAGATCATGCTCTGTTCAAATACCAGAAGTTCGGCACCGTTAACAAATGCATCAGACAAATACTCAATGCCTCCCGTAACAATAACTTGGGATTTCTCGAGCCGAAAAA
>Ga0247810_10001288_pt1 | contig 16335 bp, 14 predicted proteins | sample UWRJL119311C1_FD_179918 | JGI IMG/M metagenome (GOLD analysis project Ga0247810, IMG submission 179918) | Plant litter microbial communities from Arlington Agricultural Research Station in Wisconsin, United States - UWRJ-L119-311C-1 | ecosystem: Environmental > Terrestrial > Plant litter >...
ATCGTAGAAACTGATTTAAGCGGTATCAACGACATCAACTTTGATGAGGATGATTCTACGGATGAACCTGAGGTAGCTGAGGAGCAATCCCAGGAAACCGCTGACCAAGAGGAAGAAACTGAAACAACCGAAGAAGGCGAAGAGGCATCTGAGCAGACAGAGGGGACGGAGGAATCTACCGAAGGTGAGCAGTCTGATGAGGACAAGCGCAAAGCTTTCAATCGCGAGATGGCAGAGAAGCGAATCCAAGAAAAACAGCAACGTGAACTATCTATTCAGGAGCAACAGAACAAGTATCTGGATGCAGCAGAAGACGATAAAGACCTAGCTGTCAGACAACTACAAGTGGACGCCTACTCTAATAAGGTGGAAGCTAATACAAACAAGCTAACGAACGGATACGAGAAGGCAGTAAAAGACTTTGATATTCTAACCAGCGATGATCCTGTCATCAAGGCGAGAATTGACAAAGCCATTGACGCCTTCCAGGCTCAGTACGTTACGCTCGACAGTTATGGCAACCCTACACAGATAAGCGGAGACTTGTATAAATATTTACAAGAAGAGGCAGAATCAATCAACCAACTCACGGGTATTGGTGCACGTAAGCAGGCAGAGAACAAAGGACGAGAGAAATCTAAGACCTTGGCTCCACCTTCACGCGGACCGAAAGAATCCAACGATAAGTTGATGGATGCACTCCTCTCAGACTAATAAGGAGTTTCATTATGGCAGTTATGCCTTTTGCAGCGAAACACCTTAAAGTTATTGACGAAAAGTACTTCACTAAAGCGAAGACAGACATCATCATTAACAAAGGTATTCGCATCGAATTTGACGGAGTACGCTCTGGTACAATTTACAATACATCTACTGTCGCCGAAGTTGACTACATCCGTAACGGTAACAACCGCTTTGGACAACTCGTCGAACTAGGACTAGGTACACAGACTTTTACCCTTTCACAAGACAAAGCCTTTACCTACTCTATCGACCGTGGTAACTACGAAGACAACATGATGGTTACAGAAGTTGGTTCAACCATTAAGCGACAAGTTCGCGAAGTATCTGTTCCTAACACTGACAAGTATCGTCTTGCAACACTTCAAGCTTACGCCATTGCGAACGGTTTGAATGATACCGCTGGTGCAGTTACAACAAGCAACTCATACGGTCTATTTACCGACCAAGTTGCAACATTGTTTGACGCTGAACAAGTAGACGGTGCGAACCTAGTGGCCTTCATGTCACGTGCTACTTGGAACTTACTACGTCGTAACACAGAATTTAAGCTTGCATCTGATGACGCTTACTCTGACGTTAAGACTGGTGTTGTGACAGCAATTGACGGTGTTAAGATCGTTCCAGTACCTAACGGTTACCTCCCAGCTAACACAGCTTGGTTGATCGTTGCTGATGACGTTCTTATTGCACCAACTAAGTTCAACATGATCCGTACTTTGACCGAAGTTCAAGGTATTGATGGTTGGGTGGTAGAAGGTCGTCGTTACTACGATGCTTTCATCCCAACAAACCGTGGCCGTGCAATGCGCGTTCACATGCTCGTTTAGTACTAACTAACCATAGAGGAGAATTTTTATGGCAGATGCACTAAAAAAACTAGATCCTAAAGAAAACAAAGGCTCAAGCCCAGAAGTATCTGAAACAGATGCGTTCAAGGGCGTATACGTCTTTCAACCTAAGGACGAATTTGATAACAACATTGGCGACAAGGTGTTCCTTGAAGCTCTAAACGAACCACAAGCACAAGCATTTATCCACTTAGGATACCGCGGTGCAAGTGACGCAGAGACTAAAGAGTACCGAGAAGCCGCTAAAAACAGCAAACAAACAACCGAAGAGCCAAAGGAAGTTACCTTTGAACAAGACGGTGATGGTTTGAAACCTGTTAAAGGAGACAACAAATAATGACAGCTAATAAGGACTTTAACCGTGCTGCAGCCGCAGTAACTGGTAACAAGACTCTTGCTGCTGTTGACTGTGGAGTTGTTCAGTTAGTCAAGGCAGACGCCCCTATCTTTACACTTCCTTCAACCGCCGCAGGTCTTACGTTCACATTCCGTAACGGTAGCACATACGATGGACAATATGGCTTTGCTATTAGCCCAGCTGCTGCTGACGGTATTACAGGTGGTGGTCTTGCTACTCCTGTAATTAACAAAGATATCCTTGTTACTAAAGCCACTACACGTGCTACAGACGAGATTACTCTTGTCGGTACAGGTACAGCTGGTACAGGTGCATGGATCATTAGCAACTCAATTGGTACATATACCCGAGAAGCTTAGTTAAATTTACGCCCCGACCGTTATACAGCGTCGCTCTATGGTAGCCAGAACGCATACGAACGGGGCAACCCATATTAAAAGAAAGGATACACATGGCTGGTTCTTCAATCTACAGGGGTGACAGTGACACATGGACACTCTCAGTACCTCTTACACTATGGTCTGCTGGCGGTACGTTTTTCTTTGCTATAAAAAGTAAAGCGAATTTCAACCCATCAGACCCAACCGATGCAAATGCAATCATTAAAAAGGATTACGACGATAGCTTTATTACAGGGACAACCCTGACGGATAAGGTATATACACTGAACCTCACACACACAGACACATTTAACGCGGTACCAGGTAAGTACTTCGCTGAGTTTCAATGGGTATCTGCAGACGCTTCAACAGTGAAAACATTTACACAGTTCCGATACCAAATTCGTGCAGATCTTAATCAGAGGATCACAGTTTAATAGCATGGCTGACATTATCCTCAACGATACAGACGGACAAGACATTATCTTGACTCCTTCAAATCCTGTAGATATAGACGTTGAGAATAGCGTCAGCACTGATATTGATCTGATAAATTCTGGGCAAGGTCTTCCAGGTGAACCTGGTGTTGGTGTACCTGTAGGTGGTTTAGACGGACAGGTTCTCGCGAAGGCATCAGGAACTGATTACGATACCGAATGGGTGAATCAATCAGGTGGAGGAAGTGGCACGGTCTCGTCGGTTAACGCTATTGGATCTAATGGTGTGAGTGTCGCAGGTGGCCCTATAACCACTTCAGGAAGCCTTACAATAGGTCTAGGAGCTATTACACCTACAAGCGTCGTATCTTCTGGAAACATCACGGGAGCGAACCTATCAGGAACTAACACAGGCGACCAGAATTTAGTACCTTATGCTCTAGACGCCAACGTCGTTCACAAAACGGGGAACGAATCGATTGCTGGGGTCAAGACGCTGACAGATGCCCCCATACTATCTGTGGGGGAAACCTTTACTGCCATCACACCTCCTAGTTACTCAGCAGGAAAACTTATTTACGATAATGTGAACGAGTCTCTGACGTTCTATAATAACGACCCGAATGTCGCACTGAACATCGGTCAAGAAGAGTGGATCAAGGTAACTAATAATACAGGAGTGTCTATTCCGAACGGCCGCGCTGTTTATCTGAGTGGCGCTACAGGTGGAATCCCTACAATTGCCTTAGCTCAAGCAAATGCAGCCGCTACGACTATTGGGGCTGGTCTTACAACAGAAACTATTGCTAACGGGGCAACAGGGTACGTAACGTGGGGAGGACTTGTCAGAGATATAGACACCTCGTCATTTGCAGCTGGCGCGACCGTATACATATCACCTACAACGGCTGGTCTCCTGACTACCACTGCTCCGACTTCTCCTAACTATAGGTATCGTATAGGTATCGTAGGAACATCTAACGCTTCTACAGGTACTATCCACGTTACCCCTTCAACGGCCGCTCTAGGAGACGGTGCTGCGAATCAAGTCTTCGGTATGAACGCGGCTGGAACTGCCCAGGAAGTGAAGACAGTCCAAGGCACGGCCAACCAGGTGACAATTACTCACACGGCCAACACAATCACTGCATCACTACCAGCCTCTATCAACGTTCCAACGACAAGCTCGGCTGCTACGCTGACGACTGCACGAACCATTGGTACGCTTACGGGGGACGTGACTTCGACTGGTTCAACATTCAACGGTTCGGCTAACAATACTAACGCTACTGTACTCGCAACTGTAAACTCTAATGTCGGTTCGTTTACTAACGGCTCTTTTACAGTCAACGCAAAGGGGCTTATCACTGCCGCTTCAAGTGGTGCAACTCCAGAGGTGCCGCTTACTTTCTCTACGGGTCTCACACGCTCGACCAATACGATTACAGTAAATACAAGTCAGAACATTGCGACGCTCTCTAACCTCACCTCTAACGGCTCTGTGATGACCACAGGCGGTACTGGAGCTTTGTCCGTTGTTGCTAACACAGGAACGGGTAATAACGTCCTTGCTACCTCTCCTACACTGGTAACACCAGCTCTAGGCACACCATCATCTGCTGTTCTCACGAATGCTACAGGGCTTCCCCTTACTACAGGTGTGACAGGAAACCTACCAGTTACTAACCTCAACTCAGGAACAGGTGCATCGAGTCTTACCTTCTGGCGAGGTGATGGTACATGGGCAACCCCTCCAGGTGGTGGAGGCGGCGGTGGATCAGTTACTGACTTTATCTTTACCAATGCCAATGGTGTTTCGGGAGTGGTTACCTCTTCGACCACTACGCCGACATTAACCTTATCCCTCGGTGCGATTGCTCCAAGCTCAGTTAACTCGGTTGTTCTCTCTGGTTCCTCTACTCCTACCTTAGCAGTCACGGGTACCAGTTCAATATCTGGGACACACTCAGGAACTTCAAGTGGAACTAATACAGGGGATCAGACAACAATTGCGGGTAACGCAGGTACAGCTACAGCTCAACAGACAGCTCGCCTTATAAACGGTGTGTCGTATAACGCCACTGCCGACATAGAGACCCCTAGTACGGGTGTACGACGCATTGTAGCTCAGACGGCCCACGGTTTTGTTGTTGGGAACGTAGTACGTAATACGACCACTGCGAGTACCTATACGAAATCTCAGGCGAACTCGGCTGCTAATGCTGGGGTGACAGGAATAGTTTCGGCTGTTCCGAATGCTAATAGCTTTGAACTTACAACAGAGGGTCCAGTTACCTTATCTGGTTTAACGGCAGGAACACAATACTTCCTCGACCCTACGACAGCAGGTGCATACACCGCTACCGAACCTTCATCGGTTGGTCAGGTGTCAAAACCCCTATTTATCGCTGACTCAACTACTGTTGCCATTTTCCACAACTATCGAGGAGTTGTTATTACCGCAGCTGGTGGAGACGTAGTTGGGCCTGCAGGTGCAACAGCTGACGGGATTGCAACCTTTAACTCGACAACTGGAAAGATCATTAAGAGCGCAACGACAATTACTGTATCGGGCACAAATATAAATGGTGTTGTCTCAATAAACTCTAACTCAGTTCCAGGCAGTTCTTACGTCGGAGTCTCAGATACACAAACTCTTACAAACAAAACTTACGACACTGCGGGAGCAGGCAACGTCTTCTCTATAAATGGGCTAGCAGCGAATGCAAACACGGGTACGGGAGCTATAGCCCGTGCTACCTCACCGACTTTCGTAACACCAACGCTGGGTGTTGCAACAGCTACGTCCTATAATGGACTTCTCATTACAGGTTCAGCGGGTACACTCACCATTCCTACCACCTCGTCATATGTTCGATCGGGCGCTCATTCGTTGACAGCTACCACGACAGCTACCACGAACGCTACTTATCCGTCGGGAACCATTACACTGGTGGATACTACGACGACACAGACGCTAGCGGGTAAAACGCTGACGACTCCGACGATTAGCTCGACTGGCTTCACGAATGCCCAACACGCTCACACAGGCGCGACGAGTGGTGGACAGATTGCACAGACTTCCCTTACGACGGGGGCGGCTAACTCTGAGGCTATTGGTGCGGCATCCACAACAGCATCTACAAGTTATACGAACACGCTAGCAGACGGTATTACCACCTCTGTTACGGTGACTATTGGAACTAATGGAGTTGCCCTGGTGAACATTGGTGGCTTTGCCGCTAACTCAGGAGCAAATGTTAACAGTATTGGCGTTGCAGCATCAGGTGCGAACACAATTACTTCTAACGATAACCGCGCTTTTCAGACTGTTGGTACAAATGGTGTCCAGGGAGGGTTACCAATAATGTTTACGGGCCTCACAGCTGGTTCCACAACGTTCACACTTCAATATAAAACGAACGCAGGCACAGCTACATTCGCCGCCCGCCGAATTTCAGTAATACCACTATAAGGAGAATACGATGTCAGACGCCTTTGCAATGCCAGCTAACGGCCACGACCCAGATAAGATAGATACCGCCGCTATATCTGCGGTAGTTCCGATGTTGAACGACAACACAAAAATCCCTACTTCGGGAGCGGTGTTCACTGTAGAGTCAGCTTTGAACGACAAGATCGATAAGAAAACCTCTATTCGTTACTACGTGAATGGAATCGCCCAAAACGGAACAGCGCTCACGGGAGACATTATTGATTGGGTAGAAACTACTACAACAGCTGGAGGGTCAGTCGTATCTTATATGACAACGCAAGGTACAACGAGAACCTCAGGTGGTACGGCTATCTGTTCTACTATTTTCCCCGACTCGATTCAGACTAACTTCATTGATAGCTCTGGGGTGTATGCTCAGGGACTACCTGTTATCACCTCTGGTAAGACAGTGACAATCCCATTCACTAAGCAGTCGTTCGCAGGACTCACAGTACTAGGTTTGAACGTGCTTGGGTCTGCTTCTATGGCCACCATTCCAGACGGGGTTACGGTTAAGATAGAAGTAGTTGGAATCGCGGCCTAATGGCTAACAAAAACGAGTTTATCGTTAACAAAAAGTTCCTGTTTGTGTTCGTTGGCATACAACTGGCTATTACAGGGCTTATCCTTTACGCGTTGCTATCGCCAAAGTCCGTGACTGTACAGATAGAGCGGGTAAACCAAAGCTACCAGCTAGAACGGCCACTGCAAATAGTATTGCCAAACGTAAAGCAATAGTGGTATGATTCAGGCAGATAAGCCTAACTAGGCAATCTCCACTTACCTCATCGCAGGACATGGATAAAACTTGAATTTATTTATGCCTATTGGCAATGGAGAATACTTCACATGACATCATTGGCGCTATTTGACGCAATAGAAAACCCAGACGTCGACCTGATTCCTGGATTTGGTAGTAACGAGGGGTCACGGAATGGAGGAGTCCCCCTTACAGCTCCTCTATTTAACAGTGGGTTCGATCTTTCTAACCTCGTGAACAGCTTTGACTTAGCTGGAGAAGCCTCAAGGTTTGCTGACCCTAATGTATCCGCAGGAGTTGGAGGTGGCACATCCGCTGACATATCTTACTTAGACGATCAGGCGCAGCAACTACGTGATCTACTTAACCGTACCGACACGGGACTCAACCAAGGTCTAATGCAGAACCAAGACGAGTATGACCGTCAACTTGGTCAATCTCAGGCAGAAAAGGCTCGCCAACTTGCAGCATACGATGACCAACGAGTCCAACAAAACCAAGGTAAGCTCAGCACGTATAACACCATCAATAAAAACGCGAACAACGGTTTCCGTTCTTTAGCACAGATTATTGGACGTGGTGCAGGCACAGGGTCAAGCGCGTTCCGTGATCTCCTCCCTAACGTTATTGGAACGGACACTTCAACTAAACGTGCTGCAGCTAACCAGACGTTCGGGTCTAATCTAGCTGGAATTGACAAAGCCCAGGGCCAATATGATATTAGTTTCGCGGATGTCCTCGATGATCTGCTACGCCAGAAGAAGACCAATGAATCTACACTTAGGTCTGGTATCGAAGGGCAGCGTCAGACTCTTAACTCACAACTTGGAACTAACGCTGCACAACGCGCTCAAGCACTTGGCGGTGGATATGCTCAGGTTCGTGCAGCACAACAACCATTCCAAGATAGTATTAATAACTCTCGTAACCAGGTTGAAAGTTTCTTTAATACATTCCGCACAGCTTACACACCAAAGGTAGCCGTTGCTGCTGCCCCTGAGCTAGGGCAATATACAGCTGACCGTTCAGTAATTAACGCCCAGAATCAAGGCGCAAGTGACGCGACTAACCCGTATGCTGCACTACTACGTAAGCGATTGACGGGACAAGCATAATGGACTTTCTAGGAGGTCTTAGAAAGTTACTTGGCATTCAAGAACAGCCTAAACGCCAAGAAGACGACGCTTTGGTCATGGTAGATAGGCAGAGGCTTCCTCTATCCTCTGTTAACCTAGGACAGAAGTGGCAACCGTTACAAGGGGCTCCGCAATATAACGACAGCCAACGTTCTTCGACTGACGGTATTACAGGTGCAGTAAACCCACTTCTTAGTAGGGACTTCAGCGGTAAAACGAGCATATATAGCCCTGGGGAAGGCCCAGCGATACCCCGTCGACAAGTAGCCCAGGCTCCGCAATGGCAGTTACCAGATTTCGCCGATATACTAAAACACTTACGATAGGAGCAATTAATGTTCGACTTGAAGAAGCTTCTACAAGGTCAAAACCCTTTTGGGAACTCTTCAAGTACCCCTCAGCCAGCCTCTACTGCACAGCCTAAAACCAAGGCTCTCCTTGCACAGTCCGCAAGGGATAACAATGTCGGTGCACAACTGGTAAGAAATATCGGAGACTTCACTGCCGCTGCTAACCAGGGTCTATTCGGGGGTCTACAAAAGGGAATTGTAAATGCCGCAAACTTCGTCGGGTCTGGTTTTAACACAGCTGAAGCAGAGAAAAGGACTAATGACTTCCTTAGAACAACTAACCAGGTAATGAAGAACGGCAATGCCCCGTTAACAAAGAATAACAACATCGACAGTACAGCTGGTCGGATAGGTCAAGCTGTAGGACAGACAGAGAAACTAGCAACAGATCTTGCTAGCATGGTAGTTCCTGGTGCAGCGGTCGAGAAAGCAGTAAGAGGCGCATCGCTACTCAGCAAGGCGATTCCAAGTACAAATCTTATCGGTAAGGTAGGGAGAACAGTCGTTCCAGCAGTTACAGGCGGGGCAGTATCTTCAGGAATCGGGCAACTTCAGTCTCCTGACCAGAACGTAGGTCAGAACTTTGGGACAGGTGCAGCACTTGACATAGGCGCATCTTTACTTGGCCCTGTGGTGTCTACAACCTCACGTCTTCTCAGAAACCCTGCGAGTCGTCAAGCCATAAAGCAAGCTCCAGGTGAAGTTGTAAAAGCTGTTGAGCAAGTAAACCCACAAATCAAGCAGTTAGATGAAACCCTGAGCAACTACCAACGTGCGTTCGATGTTGAGACAGACCCTACCCGTCGAGCACAGATTAACCAAGGCATTGCACAACTTAATGCACAACGCCGCAATACTCTCAGTAGAGGATCTATTCAATTACCAGGTGGCAAGAAATTTAATACCGTAGAGGAAGCCTTCCAAGCCGAATATGGCTACAAACCTAACAGCGCAGACACTGGTCAGCTACAGCAGATGGCCCCTGATAGGTATGCACAGCTGCTAAGCCGTGTTGAGCCAGAAGAGTTACCTATCCTAGGAACGAACCTATCAAAAGCATCTGGCCGTACCAAAGTACCAGGAACAGAAGTAGGCCGAGAAATCCCGACCAGTCAGAGTGCTGCATCTTCAAGGACTGAAACTGACTCAGCCATTTCACAACCAGGAGTGAGCCTACCATCGTTGCCAGAAAAGCAATTATCAACATCTGCGTCTCAGACCTCAGCCAATCGTAGTTTTATAAAGACCATATACGATGACCCTAACACAAAACCAGAAATAAGGCAAGCCCTACAAGATATAGACAGCAGTTACAAAGTGCGTAACACTGAAGACCTACAGACGAAAGCAGCCAACCTCGCAAACGAAGATCCTGATACAGCATTGAAGTTTGCTCTTGGTTCTCAGGGTGACGATAGCGTAGCTGTTGGTTCAGAGCTTATCAAAAAGCTGCAGAGGGACGGCAACTACACACAAGCTATCGAATTGGCAGGTAAGCTTGCAAAAGACCTCACAGAGGCGGGCAGAACGGCTCAGGCGGCGTCTATATACGGCAAACTGACGCCAGAGGGTGTACTCCGTTACACCCAAACACAATTAGACAAATACAACCGTGCTATGAAACTAACTGGCACTAAGATGGCAAAGCTCGACCCAGCTAAAGCAAAGGCACTGTCGGATAGGTCAGAGGCCCTTGCAAAGATGCCTGAAGGACGGGAGAAAGACATCGCTTCGGCTGAACTGGTACGTGATATTTACGACTCAATACCTTCCACGTTGGTACAGAAGATCTCGACACTGCAGACAATGGCACAACTTCTTAACCCTAAAACTGCTATCAGAAACGTTACAGGTAACGCAATTTTTGGTGGTATCGAAAATGTCAGCCAGACTCTGGCAGCCGTCCTCGATACGGCCATAAGCGTAGCTACGAAGAAACGTACCGTCGCCGCACCTAACCTTAAAACGCAGTTCCAGTCTGGTATCAAAGGCGGTGAAGATGCGTATCAAGAGGCAGTTAAGGGTATTAACCTTGGTAAAGGTACGCAGTTTGACCTCAACGACGTTCCTGTATTTAAGGGTAAGGTTCTAGGTAACCTAGAGAAGGCCCTCAACGTCTCCCTTCGTGTGCCTGACCGTATCGCCACGGAAGCCGTTTTCAACGACACAGTAAACGGGTTGATGAAGGTTAATAAGCTGAGTAAACCTACAGAAGAGATACTCGAACTTGCGAACAACGAAGCTATGTATCGAACCTTCCAAGATAACAGCAAAGCAGCTCAGCTATTTAGTAAATTAAAAGATGGGCTTAACCACGTTGGCATTGAACAGAACGGCAAACGATTTGGACTTGGTGACTTTATTATCAAGTACTCTAAGACACCAGGAAATATCATTTCACGTGGTATAGATTACTCGCCATTGGGTATAGCTAAAGCCCTATTAGAAGTGGGGAACAATGCTATCAAGAAAGAGCCATTCGACCAACGTGGACTAGCCACCAAACTATCTCGGGCTACCGTTGGCACAGGTGGTCTCATTGGTGCTGGTGCGGTGCTAGGAAACCTAGGTATTATTACAGAAGCACCAGAGGAAGATACAGACCTTCGTAATCTCCAGAAGGCGACAGGTAAAGGGGGTTACCAAATCAACACTTCAGCTCTAAGAAGGTTCCTCACAAGTGGATTCAATAAGGATCAGGCTCAGCTTCAACCTAACGATGTACTCGTAAGTTATGATTGGGCACAACCTCTTTCTATACCTCTCTCTGCGGGTGCTGCGCTAGGTAAAGGCCAAGATGTAACGAAAGGTACCTTAAGTACACTAGACAACCTCGCGAATGGCTTAAACACACTCGTGGAACAACCTTTGGTAACAGGTATACAAAAATTTGCGTCCAACATAAAGAATAAAGGTGTTATAGGCGCACTTGGGGCTACGGTAGCCGACGCCCCTGCCTCATTTGTCCCTACGGCCTTCAACCAAGCGCGACAACTCACGGACAACACTACCCGTAGCACATATGACCCGAATGCAGCACAAGAGTCGCTCAACAAGGTTCTGAACAAGATACCAGGACTTGCAGGAGTGTTACCAGCGCAAGTAGATGTGCTCGGACGTGAAAAGGAGAACTATCAGAATGGTTCCAATAACTTCTTAAATGTCCTATTTAATCCTTCTTTTGTTAGCAGATACCAACCAACGGCCGCAGCTCAAGAAGCCTTTGATATATACAATGGCTCTGGCCTCAAAGATCAGGTACCGCGTACGACACAAACCAGCCAGAAGGTTAACGGCGAGCAGGTTGACATCACATCCCAGCAGAATCACGACCTGCAGCAGTACGTGGGACAAAAGACAAACGAAGCGTTAACAGACCTATATTCAAACACAGGTTTTCAGTCCCTATCTGATGAGGAGAAGGCAAAGCGAATTTCTAACGCAATGACTGATATAGCCAAGGCAGGTAAAGTCTTGATCCTAGGTGACAGCGCTGATGGGGTCAATAAGGACGTACAGACACTTCTTGCTGGGAATAAAGCAACAGTAGATACACTGACTGATGTGGAGAAGGCCAAAAACAAGGCTAAGGCGGCCGAAGAAAAAGAAGTGACAAAGTCAACGAGTCCTAAGAAAGCAGGTACGGCTAAAGCAAAAAGTGGTAAATATGACTATGCCAAGTTACTGGAAGGCACAAACACAATTGCTAAGGGGAATCAGGACGCATTACGTAAGTTAGTTTATGGGTCAAAGATCCAAAGGAAGAAAATATCATGATCTACTCAGAGTTTATCCAACAAGTTAACGACGCCTACAGGGGCAGTGATGACAACGCTCCTGCAGTAGGAACGACAGACTACGACATGTGGTTACGAGTTGCTAACAGGAAGATCCAGGAGTGGGCACGTGACTCTAAGAATACTTGGCAATCGCTGTTTGAAGTTCGCCCCGTCGGTACGGTTGCGTTTGGAACGCAGACATATGACCTAGAAGATGACTTTCTCACGCCAGCAAATAGCGTTTCTATTACAACTCTCACAGACCCCACTAACTACCTGGGATACACTATTGTTAAACCTGAAGAACGAGACGGGTTCTACAACTCTGTGTATATTTCTGGACGCGAACCTAAGACACTGACCTTTAATGACACGTTCAATGCGGATGGAACATATATTGGTGGAACTATTAACTTGGCTGCTTATTTCATTCCAGACGAGCTTACAGACGCCTCAGACGACATTCCTGTAGATGATCCTATGTGGCTTGTATATGCGGTCGCGTCTGAGCTAGCATTCAACGATATAACCTATAGTGATAAGTCACCCGACCTAGTCGGTAAGGCCAACTTCCTCTACTCGCAAATGGCCGCAGCAAATCGTAAAGGAACATACGGTAACCCTCGGACAAGTCCAACTCGTGTGAACCCTATTCGCGGTACAGGTAGCTGGTTTAGTCTAAGACGCGAGAGGTACTAGTTATGGGTTATGTGGTAAAGGGCAGACGGCAGAAAAAGCACCAGAATGTCATTAATAAGCACCAGAATGAGTTTAGTAAAGCATATATATCTACCTACAACAACGCACGTCGTCCCGAAAATTCGCTATCTGACATGACAAATATAGAGCTGGTGGAAGATAATATTGCCCGACCTCGGCCACCTTCAATCCTCTACGGCACACAGCCAGACTATGAGATTATTGGAAGAGGACAGTACCGCTTCAACGGAATACGCGGACAACTGTTCATGATGGACGTGTCTGGTGTTGGACGTATCTACTACCAAGTTGACGGTGGGAATTTTGTTCTCGTCGGGGGCCTGAATACCTATGACATAGGTGTGGCGTTCGCTGGATTCAGACAGTCTAAAAGTCGTGTATATGTGTACAACGGTGATGAGAGTGGCGGTGGAGACAACCTATCTTACATAGACCTGAATACTTTTGCAACTGTAGAGTATGTTGCACTCGCAACTCCTGCTGCTCCAACTGGCACAGCTACTGCAGGTTTAACGTCTGGTACGAAACCGTATAACTACTACTATAAGATCACCGCTAATAACGTAGTGGGTGAGTCAGCAGCTTCGTCTGCATCAGCAGCAATAAACGTCAACACGATACGGGATAGTTGGGTTCCTGCGACACAAAGTATTGATGTTACATGGACTTCAGTACCAGGGGCAACTTCGTATACGGTTTACGGTGGAACAGATCCTAACCAGTTATATGAAATTATTACCCTTTCTGGCCTTACGACCCTATCCTACACAGACGACGGCTCTCTTACCCTTAACCCTTTTAAAGAAGCACCCTCAAGTAACTCTACCCAGGGAGCGGTCTTCGTATGGATGTACGTTGATAAGAGAAACTCCCAAGTATTCGGAGTAGACGCAAACAACCGACTCTACTACTCAGCCGCTGGGACAGGGGATTTCTCTTCACTCAACGGTGGTGGTTATACAACGATTGACGAAGGCGGAGACACGATCCTTAACTTTGTAGATGGCTTTCGTACAGGTAAAGGCGATCCAGTTATTACCACCTCGTCTAGGGGATCTGCGGGCAAGGGATATATTAACCATGTTACCTTCGAATCCGTGACTTACGGAGATCAAACAATCTTCTACCCTAATGTGATTGAGGCAAATGGACAGAGCGGTACATACGCTCCTAGGGCTACTCCAAAAGTACGAGATGCACTCATCTACCCAACAGGTGACGCCATCAAGACAACTGGTACAAGTCAAAACATCGTTAACATCCTCACCACAACTACTTTGTCTAGTCTCATCGAGCCAGACATTAATAAGATCAACCTTACTGCCTTGAAAAATGCTTCTGCAGTCGAGTATCAGGACAAGGTATACTTTGCCCTGCCTGTTGGCTCTGACCAAAATAACGAAATCTGGTACATCGACTTCGCACGTAAAAATGCCTGGGTACTCAGGTGGACAGTCCCAGCTAGAGACATCTGGCTATATGAGGACAACGATGGCCTTGCTCACCTATGTTATCTGTCTGGATATGGGGGTAGCAACAAGATACTTGAGTTCACCCGTGCAGGCTCTCAGACAACCACAGATAACGGTATGCCGTTCCGAACGCGATGTGCATTCTCGTCACTTATATGGGATGCGGATGGTGTCGCAATGGGAACAATCCGCAACCAGTATGTCAAGCTTCTTCAACCGAAGGGCAATATCATGTTCAACACATATGGCCTCTCTAAAAGGGGTGCGGTTACTAATACAGGTTCGGACACTTTCGCCGTAGAGGTGAGTTTCACGGGTATTGGGGAATGGGACTATTCAGGAAACTATCAGTATGGTGATGACGTTGGTCAGGTTGACTCGTTCGCTAGTAGTATTGCAGTCTTACACGCTAAACCAAAGGGACTTATCAATCAAGAGGATTGGGAGGTTATCACAGAGGATGCGAACTGTGACTACTTACTAAGTGCGGTGAACACACGCGGGACCTATTCTGACGATTTAGTCTACCAGGGCATAAATGAGTGATAGGTATGGTAATTATGGTAAACATTAGTACAATAAACTTAGAAGGAATAATATAATGGCAGCAAGCAGTTCAGACGGATTTACACAAGTAGGCAACCCAGGTTCAGCTACGACGCTGGCAGCTCCTGGTCACGCGATTGCTGGCACTTCGATTACGGTCGGGTCAACTTCCAACTGGCCTACAGCAACTGGAGTAATATTTGCTATAGATACAGTCACTCTCATAAACGGGGTAGAGGTTAGAGATGTCGGTTCTTATACCGAGTGGGAGGGGGTCGTATCCTCGGGTACTACCGTGACCTCTATGGTCCTTAGATATGGAACAGACCAGAACTACCCAACAGGTTCAACTACTAGGGTCTATATACCAGTGGCATCCAGTCGCGAGAACAGGACCGTTAACACTCTCCTGGTTTCTCTCGACCAAGATGGGAGTCTTAAAGCTGGCGCAGTCGATAACACAGCAGTACTAGGGTCAGACGTCGTTACAACGGCTAAGATATTAAACGATGCTGTTACTGCACCGAAAATAGACTTCTCAACGTTTGACAGTTTTGTCACTGCATCGTCTAATCTTACGGCTTCACAGACTCTCACCGCATCTGGCTCAGGAACGATCGCAACCTCAACTAACAGTCCTACGTTGACACTCGCACCAGGATCGTACTTACTGCTCGCAGATGCAAGCACCAAAGTAGTCACCGCGGGTCAGGACTCATCATTCGGTGTCGAAATATATAACCTGACAACCTCAGCTCAGGTAGCTACTCGCGATATACCTAACGTCGGAACAGCCATCACTGCGTATCTTAAAAGATCGGTTATGGCTATCGTTACCCCAACTGTATCGACTCAGTATACGGGCAGGGCGACACAAAGCTTCGGTAGTGGATCAACGTACTCACAAGTAGACTCATCGTTGGTTGCAATACCATTATTAACAACAGATATTTAAGGAGAATAATATGGCACAAGACGTAGGATCATTCGGCATCACAGCAGGGGTTACGGGTAACATGGATGTTACACTCCCGTTCACTTCGACTTATTCAGATTTATACTGGCAAGGTCCAACCATCCTTCCAGGACATGGTCACCAAAGAGGAACTGATGCATGGTGCTTCTCAGACGACTCCTCTGGACCAGTGAACAAGTACATAAAAGTCAAAAATACCTCAGGCACAGTGATACTTGAGGGTACATGGGTAACTTATACCTCTAATAAGATAAGGTTTAACTTTACAACCAACACTCTCAGCACCTCACTGAGTATCTTAGCGGTATTTGGTAACTAAATATGAAGAACAAG
>Ga0247810_10001289_pt1 | contig 16308 bp, 15 predicted proteins | sample UWRJL119311C1_FD_179918 | JGI IMG/M metagenome (GOLD analysis project Ga0247810, IMG submission 179918) | Plant litter microbial communities from Arlington Agricultural Research Station in Wisconsin, United States - UWRJ-L119-311C-1 | ecosystem: Environmental > Terrestrial > Plant litter >...
CGTTACCTTTCCGGAGGAAACATTACTTTACAGGGTAATTTTGACCCGTCACGATTATTATCTCCAATCCCTGTTATCAAGAAAATGGTACACCAAATGATTGATGAGTTCGGCAAGGACAAATATATAGTGAATTTAGGGCATGGGATACTGCCTAATATTCCCGTAGACCACGCTAAGGCATTTATCGATGCAGTAAAAGAGTACGGAATTAAATAATTCATACAATGCCGCTAACAAAAGGACTTAGGGACGAAGAAAATGAGAGAATCCAAAGTATATTGGAAAGACTGATTGCATTGGATTATGTCCCTGAAAACTGGAAGACCCAAATTGAAGACCCGTTAAAGGGTTTGGGAATGAATGCCGAAGTCCTTTTGAATATGTCTACTGATGAATTAATTGTTCATTTGGAAAAGCTTAATTTCGACTGGAATAATGCAGAGCAGTTTGCTGATTTCCTCGTAACGCTTTCTGCAAAATCGGAACAGGCTGATTTGAATGAAAAAGCAATCGCTGTATATAATTACATACAATCTGAAAGTAAAATGTTTTCATTTAGCATCTTTAATAAGATTGCTTTGGCGAAAAAGTAGATTTTTTAGGATTCAACACCATTATAATGAAAGATAAATTTTACGCTTATATACAAAACCTACAGGACTCGATTGTCTTAGGCCTTGAAAAGGCCGATGGGACTGCTAAATTCCGTGAGGATTTATGGCAGCGCCCAGAAGGTGGCGGAGGAAGAACACGTGTTATAGAAAATGGTGCTGTATTTGAAAAAGGGGGAGTCAATATTTCTGCTGTACATGGAACACTTCCTGAAGCCATGCAGAAAATGTTTAATGTAGGGGAGGCTGATTTTTTTGCTTGTGGACTTAGTTTAGTACTGCATCCAAAAAGTCCGATGGTGCCTACAGTCCATGCAAACTGGCGCTATTTTGAAATGTATGATGATAATGGCAATGTGATCCAACAGTGGTTTGGAGGAGGGCAGGATTTAACGCCTTATTACTTATTTGATGAGGATGCCAAACATTTCCACCAGACTTGTAAAAACGCCTGTGACCAACACAATCCAGACTTCTATCCAAAATATAAAAAACAATGCGATGCTTATTTTTGGAATGCACACCGTCACGAAGCCCGTGGCATTGGAGGATTATTTTTTGATTATTGCAAGGCTACCGATGAAATGGCAATGGCAGACTGGTTTAATTTTGTAAAGGAAGTTGGTGATAGTTTTCTTGAGGCTTATCTGCCTATTGTAGAAAACAGGAAACAATTGCCATATACCGAAGCAAACAAAACATGGCAGGAAATACGTCGTGGCAGATATGTCGAGTTTAATCTTGTTCATGATAAGGGAACATTATTCGGGCTAAAAACCAACGGTAGGATAGAAAGCATATTGATGAGCCTTCCACCACATGTACAATGGGTGTACGATCACCATCCCGAAAATGGCAGTGAAGAAGAACGATTAATTAAAATATTGGAAAGCCCGGTTGACTGGGTTAACTCAAACTAAATATTATGTTTAATAGAAACAGACGCTTAAGAACCAATGATTCCATTCGCTCATTAGTACGCGAAACCACATTGAGTCCAAATGATTTTATGCTTCCAATGTTTGTTGCAGAGGGAAAGGATGTCAAAATACCTATTCAATCAATGCCTGGCATTTACAGGCATTCACTTGACAATACGATTAAGGAAGTAAAGGAAGCTTGGGATCTGGGAATAAAAGCGGTGAATATCTATGTCAAGGTAAGTGACCACCTAAAGGATAATGCGGGCCATGAAGCCTGGAACAAAGACGGATTGATGCAGCAGACGATACGTGCAATTAAAGATGCTGTTCCCGAAATGATAGTTATGCCCGATGTGGCCCTTGATCCTTATTCCATACATGGACATGACGGAATAGTTGAAAACGGACAGATTATTAATGATGCTACTGTCGATGCATTAATGCGTATGAGCTTAAGCCATGCCGAAGCTGGAGCTGATTTTGTAGCGCCAAGTGATATGATGGATGGCCGTGTAGCCGGAATCCGCAAAGTATTAGAAGAAAACGGCTTCCATAATGTAGGGATTATGAGTTATAGCGCTAAATATGCTTCTGCTTTTTACGGGCCTTTCCGTGATGCGTTGGATTCTGCTCCAGGATTTGGAGATAAGAAAACCTATCAGATGGATTATGCGAACCGTATTGAGGCTATAAAAGAAACATTAGACGATGTGGCTGAAGGTGCAGATATTGTTATGGTAAAACCGGGAATGGCTTATTTGGATATCGTGCGTGAAGTCAAAAATACGGTACATGTTCCGGTAGCAGTATATCAGGTTTCTGGTGAATATGCGATGGTAAAGGCAGCTTCTGAAAGAGGATGGCTAGACCATGACAAAATTATGATAGAACAATTATACTGTATCAAAAGGGCGGGTGCAAGTATCATTTCGACTTATTTTGCAAAGGAAGCAGCAACACTTTTGAACAGATAAACAAGTAAAATGAAAAAACTGATTTTTATACTGTCGGTACTGCTGATGGTTTCGTGTAAAAAAGAGGAGAAAAAGGAATCGTTATATCCGGAGTCTCCAGCAAGTCTACCAACGGCCGTAGAACTTGGAAAGGAAATATTTGAAGGAAAGGGGAATTGCTTTTCCTGTCATCAGCCGGACCAAAAGATTATAGGACCGAGTATTCAGGAAATCGCAACTATCTATAAATCAAAAGGAGGAAATATCGTTGCATTTCTTAAGGACCAGTCTGGTCCATTAGTAGATCCTACCCAATTTGAAGTTATGAAGACGAACTTTGCCATTACAAAGACTTTCACTGAAAAGGAATTAAAAGCAGTAGAGGCTTATATCCTAAGCCATACAAAATAAGCTTGGCAGTAGTGACAAAGTAAACCATCTCCGGATGGTTTTTTTATTTGAATTAACGTTTCAACGTTCGAAAATCTTTACCTTTAATTGATGGAAAAAGTCTTTATAAAAATACCACTTGGAATTACCGAAATTAGCGGTGATCCGACAACACAACAAAGTTTATTTTAATCGCCACTATAAAGCACAAGCACTATACAAGCCAAAATGATAGAAAAACTAAAACTCGACCATATCCTATTTTTGGATATTGAAACGGTGCCGGTTGAAGAAAATTTCAACCTGTTAGATGAAGAAATGAAGCAGCTTTGGGAACAAAAAACCCAATACCAGCGTAAAGAGGAATATACGCCTGAAGATTTTTATGAACGTGCCGGTATTTGGGCCGAATTCGGCAAAATCATTTGTATCTCTGTAGGCCATTTTATTATCAAGGGAGACATACGCCATTTTCGGGTAACTTCTTTTTTTGGTGAGGAAAAAAAAATACTTCACGATTTTAGCAACCTGCTAAATAACCATTTCAGCCAGCCACAACATATGTTGTGTGGTCACAATGCTAAAGAATTTGACCTGCCATTTATTGCAAGGCGAATGATTATAAATGCTCTTCCAATTCCTAACAAGCTCAATCTATTTGGTAAAAAACCATGGGAGATACCGCATTTGGACACACTTGAACTGTGGAAATTTGGCGACTATAAACATTTTACATCATTAAAGCTACTTACTAAAATACTCGGCATCCCTTCGCCTAAAGGTGATATTGATGGCAGCCAGGTAGCACAGGTTTTTTATGTACAGAAAGATATCGATCGTATAGTCACCTATTGTGAAAAAGATACAATTGCGGTAGCCCAGATTTTCCTGCGGCTACGCCGGGAGGATTTACTTATTGAACAAGAAATCATACATATATAAAATCCCATTTAATGAAAAATGCCCTTCACTAATTATTTAGGAAGGGCATTTTTAGTTACACAATTGTTTCTATTTATTTAAAACAACCTTCTTTGAAGTATTAAAACTATCACTTTCTATAGAAAGTAGGTATACGCCATCCTGTAGATTATCTATATAAAGGATTTCAGAGTCTGTCGATGCTGTTTTAGAAAGTATTTTCCTTCCTTGTATGTCATATAAACTAAGATTTGCATTGGTTGTTCCTTTTGGAAGTTTAATGTTAATTATACCTTTAGAGGGGTTAGGATATACTGCTAACTGTGTGGACAACTGATCCTCTACGCTGAGGTTTGTAGCAACAACGTTGCAAAAATTAAGGCTGACACTATTGATAACTCCATCATCATTATCGTAATGATCTATCACATGTAGTGTCCATATTCCATCTGCAGGCAAATTATTAAAAGTGCTTAAAGCATCAACAGGACGTACAATTCCCGAAATGGCTGGGTTAATATCACAGCTGTAGGCAACTCCCGAATCACTAATTGCCGCTACGATATCATTGTTGGCACCGCAAGGTTCATCAAAAATAGTGATATAAGGGCTTCCGATACTTTCAGGGCCCTCGAGATAAACTGAAATATCTTCGATGTAAGTATGGCTAATATTTAAGTCCACTGTCAGATTTCCAACCGTCATTCCTCCACTCACATTAATAGGGACAGCTGCAAATGAATTAGCTGTATCTGAAATTAAAGCATTGGAAAAGTCGGTAGCAGTAAATGTAATTCCACAGGTTTGCGTTCCTGTTTCAAATTTATTGACGGTATTTGAAGCAGCAGCAGCACATTTATTTGAAGGCAGTACCCTCCAATAATAGATACTGTTCTGACTAAGTCCAGTGACTGTATAATTTGTTTGCGTTGTAGATTCATTTCTTATTATAGTATTGAAATTGATATCTGTTGCGACCTGAACGTTATATGATTCTGCATTTACATCTGTTGCCCATTCTAATGAAAAAGCAGTGGACAGGCCTTGTTGGTTATTAGTGGGTTGAGTGAGCTCCAGGTTTTCAAATCCAGATCTGTAGATTTTCAGACCTACCTCTTTAGTCTCTGCCTCAGTACTGTTTGTCCCTGTAAAGCTTATTGAATAATCACCGGCAGGAACATTCTGTAAATTAGAAACGGTCATTGTTATGGTGTCAGAAAAGTTGGTGAAGTCTATATTCAGACTTGCAACAGCTCCTGCTGGTAATCCGGATACTGTAAAATTTGTAGTATCAGTTATGTTGGTCGTAGTATAATCAAACGTGTATACTGCTGTTTCGGTACTACACACCGTTTGGTCAGGGCTCGTTGATTTAATAGCGAAATCAGAATCAGCTCCTGTTACAATCAATGAAAAATTCTGTTGTCCGTTTACTAAAGTGCCTTTATGTGTTATCGTTACTGTATAGATTCCTGCAGCATTGCCAACATCTATTCTTTCTACATTATCAACATTGTTATCAGTAGTGTTGACTGCTGGCAAACTGGCATTGTTTTGTAATTTCCATGGATAATAAACAGCATCCCCTTTAGTAATGCGAATGTCAAGATCGTTTACTAAGGCTGCGTCACTTGCATTTAGGGTTCCGTCAGAAGTTTCTCCAGGAACATCTGTCCATGCTATTGTAGCCTGTAGCGGATTTACTCCGTCCGATTTAACCGTAAATGTATAGGTCTGGTTTTGATTTAATGTCTCCTCTGTTATTATTGACCCCAGACCATTATTGTTTATGGCTTCGGCAGCTTTCTTTCCATTTAACAGGCCCCATCCAAAAACAGCATCTGGCCCTACGGTTCCCGCATCATCAGCTGTATGGCACGCAAGTGCTTTTAATGTAGCCGAGCGCATAAAATGCAGATTGGTATTATTGTAATGCTGTTGTAGTAAAAGAAGAGTTCCAGTTACATTAGGAGCTGCCATAGAAGTTCCTGAAATAGTCCCATAATCGGAATCATTCGAAGAGAAGGTAGAGTAGACGTTTGTTCCATTTCCAGTAATATCCGGTTTGATCCGGTGGTCATCAGAAGGACCCTGGCTACTGCTACCATTGATGGCAACACTTATTAAATTTCCATCTGGATCAATAGTGCCGTCCTGTGCATTCGCTACAACTAAATTGTTTTTAGAAACCTTGTTTCCGGTTAGTTTATCAAATCCTGGAGTACTTGCTCCTTCGTTGTCGTCATAACCATTATTTCCAGCAGAGGCTACCATTAGGTAATACGGAGAATTATAAGCTACTTCATCCCACTCCCGTGATTCATTAGTGTAGGCGCCTACGTACCAGTCTGGTACAGAGTAGGAAGGAGTGCCATAAGAATGATTAGATAACAACATTCCTAGCTGTACTTCACTTAAAGCTTCACTTGTATCACTGTCCCAATCAAATGTCCGTGCCGTAGCCATCGGTGCCATCCCTTTGGCAAGGGGATCAATCCCGGCGGCATTTATAGTTCCGGTTACATGGGTTGCGTGGAAAAGATTATCGTTAGGACCGGCAATATCATCAACTACAGTTACCCTTCCTTCAAATTCTCTATGGGAAGCACGTACTTTTCCTCCATCCCAAACACGGGCGGTCATATCCTGGCCCAATAAGTTGTAGGTTGAATTTAATAAATCGGCTCTTGTTGATTTTGCTGCGTTGATATTACTCGTAGAATAATAAATAGGGAAGCCATCCGGAGTCAATTTCATCAGTTCTTCATTGGAACCATCTGGGCTTTTTTTAAAAACAGGCCAATTGTTCTTCTGCGCTGCTGTTATTGCCTTTTGTTTTTCTACCACGGCTTTTTTGGCATACTGCGCTTGCAGTTTCTTAATTTTGTTTAGGTCATAACTGCTCGTTATTTCGGCTATTTGTTTTTTATTCTGCGCAAATGAAGTTGCCGAAACTAATATGCCCAATACAATACCCGTATATGTAAGATAAATAGTAATTTTTTTCAAAGTCTAGCTGTGTAATTTAATAGTCGCCAAATATACTGATTTGCAGTAACTGTTTTAAATTATTGAGGTATATAGCGATTATTTAACAATTTTAATATTTATCCATTTACGAGATTAGCTATTATATGGTTTTGTTTTTCATTTAAGATTTTAAAGATTAAAACTTAACTTAAGTAGCGGGTATGGTATAGATCGTTAACACATTACGTTTATTATTTACTGTCCGGGCAGGCGAAGATGTAATCATAACATAATTCTCTATCTATATGGACTCGAATAATTTACCCGGAAGTGGCCTTACACTGCCCTTAAGTTCCATATGAAGTAATATTCCTGAAACGCGTGAAATAGGGAAGCCACAGTCAAGTGCAATTACATCTAGAAGTTGTTTGCCATTTTTCTGAAGGAAGTCGTAAATTTTCTGCTCTTCATTATCTAATTGTATAAACAATTGCTTTTGCACGCTCTTTATAGGTTTTTGGATATCCCAGTTTAACATATAAACAAGGTCGGCAGCAGAGGTAAGAACATTCGCTTTCTGTTGTTTTATCAAGTTGTTACAACCTTGGCTGTACTTATCAGTCACCCTGCCGGGAACAGCAAACACATCCCTGTTATAATCATTGGCGAGATTAGCTGTAATCAGTGAACCGCCATAGTCTGCAGATTCTATTACAATAGTCGCTTCTGACAGTCCTGCAACAATACGGTTTCGTCGAATAAAATTCTCCTTGTCGGGATTTGATGTACTGCGGAACTCGGTCATGAAGCCGCCGTTTTGCTCCATTTTGGCAACGTACTTCTTATGAGGTTTTGGATAAATCTGGTTTAAGCCGTGCGCCAGGACCCCTATTGTCTGCAGTTGATTTTCCATTGCCGACAGATGCGCTATTATATCCACGCCATATGCAAATCCACTTACAATAATTGGATCTAGTGGTGCAAGATCAGCAATCAGTTTTTTACAGAAGTCCATTCCATATGAAGTTACCTGCCGGGTTCCTACTATACTGATGATTTTTCTGTCATTGAGATGGATATTCCCGGAACTGTATAACAATACGGGAGCATCACTACAATGTTTCAAACGTTCGGGATAGGCGTCGTCCTGAAAATAGAGAGGCTTTATCTTATTGGATTCAATGAACTTCAATTCGCTTTCGGCCTTTTCGAATACCGACCTGTTCTTTAGGTTATGGATTAGAACCGTCCCGATTCCATCAATTGTTTTTAATTTTGAAGCACTTGTTTGAAATACGGCTTCAGCATTTCCGCAGTGGGAAATCAGTTTTTTGGCAACAATATCACCAACTCCCTCGATATTTTGAAGGGCTAATAAGTAAAATAAATCTGTATGGCGCATAATAACTATTTGAGGCTCAATTTAAATATTTTATTTGAAAAATTGTTAATAAAAATTGTTGATAACATTTTGATGCCTCGCCTTAATATCTAACTTTGTTACTATGAAGATCGAACATTACTTATCACAGCTTTTATACAGATACCAATGCGTGACTGTCCCGGCTTTCGGCGCTTTTCTGACCGAAATACAATCGGCACAGGTAAATGCGGATGGCAATGGTTTTTATCCGCCTAAAAAGCTGGTATCTTTTAATTCGTATTTAAAAAACAATGACGGGCTGTTGGCGAATCATATTTCGCTTACAGAGAAGATCTCTTATGAGACAGCCGTACAGCATATACAAAAAGAAGTAGCTTTATGGAAAACGGCACTTCAGAATAACCAGAATGTCTCATTAGCGAATATTGGTACGCTTTCATTGAATTTTGAAGGTGGACTTGTTTTTGAAGCATCAAACCACACTAATTATTTTACGGATGCTTTTGGATTAAGTTCTTTTATTTCTCCTATTATTAAAAGGGAAACTTTTACTGAAGAGATAGCTGCAGAACTGGAAAAACCGGTTATTGATTTTATTCCTGAGACCCATAGTAATAGGTCTTATCTTAAATATGCGGCTGTATTTGTTATTGGCTTAGGTGTTGCAGGCTTTTTCTGGAATAACTATTACCAGGAGCAGATACAACAACGAACAGCGCTTGTACAGACTGAGGTTCAGAAAGAAGTTCAGAACAAGATACAGGAGGCCACCTTTTTTATTAAGAGCCCAATTTCAAATGTTACGCTTACAGTAAAAGAAACCAAGATGCCCTACCATATTGTTGCTGGTGCTTTCAGGAATGAAAGAAATGCACAGAAAATATACGAGCGACTAAGTCAGCAGGGATTTAAGGCAAAAAGAATAGAGAAAAATAAGTTTGGTTTATTTCCGGTACTTTATGGAAGTTATGCCAATTATGCCGAAGCGCAAAAAGCAATGGCTCAAATCCATAAAACACAAAGTAAGGAAGCCTGGCTTATGATTAAAGATTTATAGTTTTATTAAACATATATAAAACCTGTTCATTGTTGTGGACAGGTTTTTTTATTTTCTCTGCTTCCTGAATACTGAATAACTAAAGTGCACTGCCGAATTTAGAAGGCATAGATTAAATTGAACAATGAGGGAGCTATGACTACTTCATTTCTACTCTTTTTTTAAAGTTATAGTTACTTCCTCCTCCAATTTGAATTCTCCCTTTTTGTAAATGTCTTTATTAGGCATTACAACCTCATAAGCGTATATACCTTTGGGTAGATTAAAAAGACATTCTTTACCTTCATTCTGTACAATCAGTTCCTTTTTTATTTCAGTGTTACTGATATCTTTGGATGTGATTATAAAAGTGATTTTCTCTAAAAGCTTGTTCTTTACACAAATGCTTTCTACCATTTTACTATCTCTTGTATCGGCCTTTGCAGTTTTGAAGATTGTAATTCCACCAAGTAGCACTTCTCCGGCTTTAATTGTTTTTTCCAAATCTGATTGTGCGTATGATGAAGCCGTCAATAAAAAATTACTGACAATTAGGAGTATTATTTTTTCCATTTCTAAAACTTTATATGATACTAAACAAAAAACCATGACGAAAAATACCACATACCTTTTCCCCGGTAATGTCATAAACTTCTTCATTATTAATGTAGAAATTAAAATTCCTATATGCTAAATCAATGCTGTCTTTATCTTCAAAATTAAAATATTGGAGAATAAAGCCAATTAATAAAAAAGAAAGTGCAATCATTATTGTTATGACTATTGATTTGAAAATTTTAAGGTAAAAGTTTGTTTTCATATTTAGAGTTTGGGTTGGTAATTTAATGGTAAAGGTTCTATTTTGAAACAATCATTTTCGTGCTTATTGTATCATTTATATTAGTATCAATACTATAAGTAATGTAATCTGTTTCGATTGTTTGGTTACCCACTTTTAAACTTAAACTTCTTGAATCTCCTAGACCACTCAGGCAATGACAATTCCATAAAATTTTAATTTTGCGCCTAGGAGGGTTGTTTTCTCGTGTAGATTCAAAATTGATACAGCAAAGAGCAAAAGGTAGTAGAACAGGCCAGATTTGTTGTTGTTCTGGGTGTATTAATTTAGTTGCAACGACTCTTGATGATATTTGCTGTTTAATTTGGTCCAATCTGAAGATTGGCCCTTTTATTTTTTTGTTGGTTTCAAGGTATTGGTATACCACTTCGTCATTTTTCCAAAATTCTATTAAAACATTTTTACCATTTGTTTCTATAGGCTCTAGAATTACTCCTTCTATTGTTTTAATGAGTTTTAAAATAATTACTGGTTTGACACCGTCGTAAAAATTAAAATAGTACGGCTCTGCGGGGGTATCTTTTAGATTCCACAGCGTTGATAATATTCCATGATTAGAAGTGAACTCCAGACTCTTACCAGACTTTGGTAAATCCAACATTTCCTGAGTATACCCTATATTGGATAGCAATAAGGCACTTAAATAAGGCAATAAATTTTTCATAATAATAGATTTAGATATTTAAAAAACTACAGGTGCGCACCTATATTGTAAATCTACTATGATGTAAAAGTTATTGGCTACGGGTTTTCCTCACAATTTGTTAATTAAATAAACCCTCTTTTTTTGGCTTCTTTGATAATATCCTCATCATTTCCTTTTTGAATGCACAAATAATCTTTGATCTGCATTTTCCTTTTCTCTATAGCGCTTTGTGAAAGATTGAGATAATCTGGAATACTTTTAGTCTTTATTCCTTGTGACAGTAGTGTAATAATCTCCCGATTACTATTATCCAGATAATTTTCGCTGCTAATTAAATCTTTAAGGCTTTGTTTCACCGTTTGGCTATAATAAATACCGCCACTTACTATAAAATCAAAAGCATTTATTAACTCTTGTGCGGTAAAATCACTTTTTACAAGTATCCCTGAAGGTTGAATTTTCTTTGCGATATTATAAATCAAGAAAGATTCAGAATGAGAGGTTAGCATTACTATTTTAGCATCAGGGAGATGTTTTTTAATCAGGATCGCTAAATCCTCTCCTGATTTGATCCCTTTCTCTTCATATGCAGGCATACTCCAATCCAAAAAAATGATATCAAAGTTTATAGGATTCAGCATATTAGTAATGATATCATATGCTTTTTTGCAATTGAAAGCAGTAGTTGTTTGGATGATGGAACCTGAATTATTGTACGATAGAATAGTCTTATAACCTTCTATTTGAGAGGGATGGTCATCAATCATTAAAATTTTAACATCCATATTTTCTTTAATTTAAAGTATTGTAATTTAATAGGTCAAGTGGAATGGCCAACTTAATTCGGGTTCCTATACCAGGTTTTGAGTTAAGCTCTATAGTGCTGTTTATGTCGGATGCTCTTGATATCATATTTTTTAAGCCAAAGCCTTTTTTTATTTTCTGCTCTTCAAACCCGATACCATCATCTTCAATTTTTATTATAATCGAATTGTGAAGTGTTTTTATTGTTAGGCTGACATTATAGGCATTTGCATGCTTATTAATGTTTTGTAATGCTTCTTGTAAGATTCTGTAAATTTGCATTTTAATATTATCGCCTATTAGGTCCCATCTAATAGTATCATCAAAATTAAATTTAAAACTCATTCCGGTAGAGCTTTCGATTGAGGTAAAGAGATTTCTAACGATAGAAGTAAAATTAACGTTGTCCGAAAAAGCATTTTTACCTAAATCATAAGCTATATTCCTGATTTCTTTTTCGATATCTTGAATCTCGTTAATATGGCTTAAGCACTTTTCAATAGTTTCTGTATCTTTTTTCTTGCTCAAAATAAACAGATTAAGACGTATGCTTGTTAGTTTTCCCATAACTCCATCGTGAAGTTCTTGCGATATCCTTTTCTTTTCAACTTGTTTTCCTTCTTCAATTTTTTTTTGTTGCTCTAACATAAGTTCATAAATTTCTTCATTGGACTTCTGTTGCTTTTTAGAGAATTCAAGCTCCTTTTTTCTATTAATGTGGCTGCCCCATATAAAAATGATTATAATAAATAGAATCATAATTTCGCTGATATAAAGCATGTTTGTTTTTTCAGCACTAAGTTTGTTTTTTTCAATTTTGAGTTCTTCGGTCTCAAATTCTATACGTGCAAATTTGTTCCTGATCTTTCGCTCCGCTAGTTGTAAACTATCATTTATCCTGTAATATTCCGAAGAATAAGAAGCTGAGTTTTTTTTGTCTATTTTGGATAGTTGCTGTAGGCTTTGTAGAACATCACGTTTAAGATTATTTTGGATACCTAAATCATATGCTTCTTTAGCGAATTTTAATGCTGTAGTTGTGTCTTTTTTAGATGTGTAATATTGGGAGAGATGAATTTTACTAGTTATAATACCTGGAGTGATGACAAGACTATCTCTTATTTTTAATGATCTATAAAATAGAAAGGGTAAATCAGTATTATCATTAATTTTAAATTTCGCATATGCTAGATTGTCTATTAATAATGCATATATATAGGGTCTATCTTTAAAAACATTTTTTTGCTTTAGGCCTAATAAATATTTTTGAATAGCGGCCTTATTATGATCCTGTGACATATATAAAAAACCTAAATTATTTAGAGTAGTAGCAGTAAATTGAGTTTGTTTAGGGAATTTATTTTTAGAAATAATTTCCAATGCTTTGTTATAATGCTTTTTAGATAATTCGTATTCATTTAGTTCGCCATAAATAATCCCTAAAAGATTATTTGCTTGATATAATATTTCATAATTATTATCGCCTTCTTTGATACTAAGCATTTGAAAAATTGACCTTTCACAACCTTGAAAATCTCCTTCATTATGTTGTAGAATTGCTTTATTTAAGATACTGGTGACTAGATTATTTATGTCATTACGTCTGAAATATATTTGTTGTATTTTTCTATTGTAGTAATAGGAACTATCAGACATAAATTTACGTGCATAATAGTCTTGCAAATAAATGTATGCTTTTACCAAACTAAGTGAATCATTTTTTTCCTTCGCCTTATTAACTATCTGAACAGTTATTTTTTTATAATTTTCTAATGATTCAATATTATAGAATCTATTAGCAATTTTAAAAAGATTTAATCTATTAATCGAATCATTGTTTTGTTTGCAAATAAGCTTTAATGCTTTAAAATTATAATTCAACCTTTTCTCTTTTGAAATCCTGTCATTATCTGCAATTTTAAGATAATAGGACACACTATCTGAATATTGTGATTGAGCATGTCCTTGTTCTTTAGTATTACATGATAAAATAAAAATAAAAAGAAAAATAAGTGCAATTAAATTTTTAATATTCAAAATAAAATATTTTTAGTTAAAATCAAAAATAATAAAAATACTGATTATCAAATGATTCAAAATTAATAGCTTCCTTTAAAAGTTATTACGGCTTTTCCATATCAAAAGTTAAAATTTTTCTTTATTTTGTATATTATAGAATATAAAAATGAGAACATTTGTAATTGGAGATATACATGGCGGTCTAAAAGCCCTAAAACAAATAATAAATAAGGCTGAAATAGCAATTGGAGACAAGCTTATTTTTCTTGGAGATTATGTTGACGGCTGGAGTGAATCGCCTCAGGTACTCGATTTTTTGATCGAGTTAAAGACTATTTATAACTGTGTATACATTCGTGGCAATCACGACGGACTATTGTTAGAATGGCTAAAGGGCAGTAATGAAAATTTATTATGGCATCAGCATGGTGGAGAAGCCACAATTAAAGCTTATCTCCAGGTGAGCAAGGATAAGAAACAGCAACATATTGCTTTCTTAGAATCACTTGATAACTTTTATTTAGATTCAGAAAATAGGCTTTTTGTACATGCGGGCTTTACAAACCTAAATGGTGTAGAATATGAATATTTTCCAAAAATGTTCTATTGGGAACGTACATTATGGGAAATGGCCTTGGCATTGGATAAAAACATGAAGCGGGACAGTTTGCTTTTTCCAAAGCGACTTACTTTATACAAGGAGATTTATATAGGGCATACACCGGTAACTCGAATTGGTAAGACAGTACCTGTACAGATGGATTGCGTATGGAATGTAGATACCGGAGCGGCTTTTAAAGGTCCATTAACAATACTCGAAATTCACACCAAAGAATTTTGGCAGAGTGATCCTCTGCCATTGTTATACCCAGAAGAAAAAGGGCGTAATTAGTTCACTTTTAGTCTGGATTATTAGCCGTCTTTTAATAAATGTGCCTTATGTTAATTTTTTTTGATACATTTATCGGCTAATAAGTATCACCGATTTAAAAATCGAAACAGCCTTAAATGAAGTATCCTTACTTAATTATTGATGACAACAAGGAAAATGCGATGAAAACGCAGTCGGCTTTCGACAGTTTTTCTAACTATTTCCTGTTGGGTACTACAGATAATTATGATGATGCAGTCAATCTTGTTCTCGAACATAATCCCAAACTGATTGTTCTTGAGATTGATCCTGATAATAAAGATAGCAGACTTTCCCTTTCATTGATTAATGAGCTTCATCGTTTCGTGAAAACCATGCCTAAGGTAATTATTCTTACTAAAGGTAAAGAATTGGCTTATGATGCATTAAAAAATGAAGTTTTCGATTATTTAATCAAACCCGTCAACATTCATGAGCTTCGTAAAACAATTATGAAGTTTGAAAGGAATGTAGAAGATACTCCCACTACACTTTGTATTAAATCTTATGGCGATTATCGCTTTGTCGACACGGAAGATATAGTTTACTTACAGGCAGATAATAATTCAACGGATTTGTTTATCAATAATGGAGATACTATTACTGCTTTTAAAACATTAAAGCATTTTGAAAATACGCTCCCTCCGGAATTTGTAAGAATACACAATAGTTATATTATCAATATGAATTATGTTTCCAGAATTCATCTGGGGAATAATGTTTGTTATATTAAGAATAGCAAAACTCAGCTGCCTTTTTCAAAATCCTATAAAAAAAATGTCGATTTAATTATTAGTCTTATTTCGAATAGTGATACTAAAGATTTATAATCTTGACCAGCACATTTACCCCTATAATCCTGCCATCCACTATTGAATGACATACATCTACATAATAGGTTTGTAATAGTTTGATTTTCTTTGATTGCCGCTATAAATTTGCGGTATCAAAATAAATAAACAACAACAAACTAATTATAAGATATCATGAAAAAAGCAATTTTAATCCTAGCAGTAGTTTTAATAGCATTAGTAGGTTTAACTTCTTACAATTCTAACGAAGTGAAAAAAGAAAAAGGAAATGGTAACCTTATCGCAGAATTGACTACAGGAGGAATAGTAGGAGGTACTACTGTAGGAAATGGTGGAAACGGCGGAAAAAAACTTGACTAAGGTCTCAAAAATATTAATTACAAGCTATCTGAAAAGATAGCTTTTTTTTTATAGATAGTTTTTATATTTTTGAGTCAACTACTATATTTTGAAAAAAACAAACGTTACATTCCTTCTCTACATTTTACTGCTTTTTAGCTGCACTAAAAACAAGAATGATATTAAACTTAACTCCCCATCATCAAATGATAGCTTAGATTCTTTTTTTAAATTAGCAAATGATGATTCAATTTCGAATGACAAAAGAAAAGTTTATATCGAAAGAATTGTCAAAGTCATTTCAATACAAAGGAATGACTCATTAAATAGAGTTAATTATTTTAAAGTCGCCAATCGCTATTTCAATATTAATGATCTTGAAAACTATAAAGTAATTACGGAGTTAATAATTAAAAATTCTGAAAAATCAAATGATAGCATAAGCTTAGGTAAAGCATATGGATATATGTCTGATTATTATATTAAAAAATCTAATCCAGACAGCACTTATTTATATAATTATAAATCTGAAAAACTATATAAAAATTTAAAAGACAATTCAAACATTGCTAAAGCGTTATTGAATAAAGCAATACTGCAACATAATGAGAATGATTTTTTAAGTTGTGAGAAAACAGTGTTTGAAGCTTTAAAATATTTAAGATATTCTAATAATGATGAAATGATATATGAATCTTATAATTTATTAGGGATAATATATGGAGAGT
>Ga0247810_10001291_pt1 | contig 16301 bp, 9 predicted proteins | sample UWRJL119311C1_FD_179918 | JGI IMG/M metagenome (GOLD analysis project Ga0247810, IMG submission 179918) | Plant litter microbial communities from Arlington Agricultural Research Station in Wisconsin, United States - UWRJ-L119-311C-1 | ecosystem: Environmental > Terrestrial > Plant litter >...
GAAAAAACCATTGTTTAGTTTTATAGGTCGTTTGTTTGATGAAAAAGGCGGAGATTTATTACCTCAGGCATCTGATATATCCTTATCAGAAAATTTCGAAAACATCAATATTCTGATTTTAGGTTCTGGAAACGCCAGTATTGAAGCGCAATTAGGACTTTTAAAAGATCGATATAAAGGAAATTATAATGTTTTTATAGGCTATAATGAAGAATTGGCACATTTGATTTACGCAGGTTCCGATTTTATTTTGATGCCTTCAAGAGTAGAACCTTGCGGTTTAAATCAGATGTATGCCTTGCGTTACGGAACACTTCCGATTGTGAGAAGAACAGGCGGATTGAAGGATACAGTAATTGATTTTGGTGATAATGGAAACGGTATTTGCCACAATCAGGCTTCGGTTGGCGATGTTTGCTATTCAATCAATCGTGCAGTAAAATTATATGAAAACAAAGAGCAGTTTAATGAAATAATAAAAAGGGGAATGGCTACAGATCATTCCTGGGAAAGAGTTTGTCAAGAATATATCGAAATATACAACCAAATAATTCAGAAAAATGAAAATTAACAAAAAAGGAGTAGTTGCAATTATTTTAGGAGGTGGTCAGGGATCACGTTTGTATCCATTAACAGAAACAAGATCAAAACCGGCCGTGCCAATTGGTGGAAAATACCGATTAGTAGACATTCCTATATCAAATTGCATCAATTCAGATATCTTTAAAATATTTGTACTGACACAATTTAACTCGGCTTCCTTAAATGCACACATTAAAAACACCTTTAATTTCAGTATTTTCAGCCAGTCATTTGTTGATATTTTAGCTGCTGAGCAAACTCCTGATAATCCAACATGGTTTCAGGGTACAGCAGATGCCGTTCGCCAGTGTATGTCGCATTTCTTAAAACATGATTTTGAATATGCTTTAATTTTATCAGGAGATCAGTTGTACCAAATGGATTTTAACGAAATGCTGGAAGCTCATATTGCGGCAGATGCTGCAATATCGATCGCTACTTTACCAGTAAATGCTAAAGATGCACCGGAATTCGGAATCCTGAAAACGAATCATGAAAGTTACATTGAAGCTTTTATCGAAAAGCCAAACGCTTCTCTTTTACCGGAATGGGAATCTGAGGTAAGCGAACAAATGCAGGCTCAGGGAAAAAAATATCTTGCCTCAATGGGAATCTATATTTTCAATCGCCAATTATTGGAAGATTTGATGTCTGATCCTGATACCAAGGATTTCGGAAAAGAAATTATTCCGCAAGCTGTTGGTAAACATAAAATCCTGAGCTACCAATATGAAGGATATTGGACAGATATTGGAAACATAGAATCATTTTTCGAAGCAAACATTGGTTTAACAGCTGATATCCCTGAATTTAATTTGTTTGATAATGATAATAAGATTTTCACACGTCCAAGGTTATTGCCTCCGTCAAAATTCAGAAATTCAAATATTAACCAATCCTTAATTTCTGAAGGTTGTATTATCAATGCACAGGAAATCAAAAGTTCTGTAATTGGTATACGTTCCAGAATTGGTGAGGGAACTGTTATTCAGCATTCTTATGTAATGGGTAATGATTTTTATCAGGATCTTGACGAAATGAATCAGGACTCGGTTAGCAATAAAACACATATCGGAATAGGAGAAAATTGTTTCATTAAAAATGTTTTAGTTGATAAAAATGTACGCATTGGAAATAATGTTCATATTAATGGAGGCAAGCATTTAGAAAATTTTACAAATGAATTATACAGTATTAAAGATGGTATTGTTGTCATTAAAAAAGGAGTTGTACTTCCGGATAATTTCAGGATAGATTAATTTTTAGTCCTTAGTGATTAGTCTTGAAATCGGACAACCAGCAACCAACAACCATCAACTAATTAATAAGAACTCAACATATGTCCAACGTTATTACGCATTCTCTATTTACTGATTTTGATATCGATTTATTCAAAGCAGGGAAACACTTCAAGTTATACGAAAAACTAGGTGCGCACTTAGTAGAAGTTAATGGGATAAAAGGCGTTTATTTTGCCGTTTGGGCACCTACCGCACAATCAGTTTCGGTTGTGGGAGATTTTAATTATTGGACTCAGGGACAACATTTGCTTCAGGTGCGTTGGGATTCTTCCGGTATTTGGGAAGGTTTTATTCCGAATTTAACCAAAGGTTCAGTTTATAAATATAAAATTCAGTCCAGTATTGACGGAATTGTAACCGAAAAAGCAGATCCTTTTTCTTTATACTGCGAAAAACCACCTCATACCGCTTCTGTAGTCTGGGATTTGGACTATAGCTGGAAAGACGAAAATTGGATGAAATCCCGTCAGGAACATAATGCTTTAGACAAACCTTATTCGGTTTATGAAGTACATTTAGGATCCTGGAAACGTGGAGATCATAATCGGTTTTTGACGTATTTGGAATTGGCCGATGATTTGGTAGCTTATGTGAAAGAAACTGGTTTTACGCACGTAGAATTTATGCCGGTTATGGAGTACCCTTATGATCCGTCATGGGGATATCAATTGGTAGGATATTTTGCGCCGACATCCCGTTTTGGAAAACCGCAGGATTTTATGGTGTTGGTAGATAAACTGCATCAGGCTGGTATTGGTGTAATTTTGGACTGGGTTCCATCACATTTTCCTGACGACGCTCATGGTTTAGGATTTTTTGATGGCTCGCATTTATATGAACATCCAGATCGCAGAAAAGGCTATCATCCGGATTGGAAAAGCCTTGTTTTTAATTATGGTCGCAATGAAGTTCGTGCTTTTTTAATCAGTAATGCCGTATTTTGGCTTCAGCATTATCATGTCGATGGATTAAGAGTTGATGCCGTAGCTTCGATGTTATATCTCGATTATTCCAGAAATGAAGGCGAATGGGAACCTAACATTTATGGTGGAAGAGAAAATCTGGATACTATTAGTTTTCTTAAAGAATTTAATGAAGTAATATATGCCAATTTTGATGGCGTTCAGACCATCGCAGAAGAAAGTACGTCATTCCCTATGGTTTCAAGACCAACATTTACAGGAGGATTAGGTTTCGGAATGAAATGGATGATGGGATGGATGCATGATACTTTAAAATATTTTCAGAAAGAAACGGTTTATCGAAAATACCATCAAAATGATTTGACTTTTTCGATGACCTATGCTTTTACCGAAAATTTCATGCTGCCTTTTTCACATGATGAAGTGGTTTACGGAAAACAATCCATTGCCAGTAAAATGCCCGGTGACGAATGGCAGAAATTTGCGAATTTAAGATTGCTTTACGGTTATATGTTCACACATCCCGGAACTAAATTATTGTTTATGGGATCTGAATTTGGACAAAGTGCCGAATGGAATTTTGAGAACAGTCTGGATTGGCATTTATTACAATATGATTATCACTCCGGTATTAAAAAAGTAATTACCGATTTAAATCAATTATACAAATCAAGTCCGGCTCTGTATGAAAAACAATTCAGCGGAGAAGGTTTTGAATGGATTAATTATTCAGATCACCAGAATGCTGTCTTATCTTACATCCGAAAAGGAAATAAACCAGAGGAAGACTTAATTATTGTTTGTAATCTTACTCCCGTTATTCGGGAAAATTACAGAATAGGAATTCCTCAAAAAGGAGAATTGAAAGAAATCTTCAATAGTGATTCTAAACATTATGGAGGAAGCGACGTTGGTAATTCAGGAATATTAAAAATAGAATTTTCTCCTTATGATGGAAGGGATTATTCTATTGAATTAATTTTGCCGCCATTAAGTGTTACGGTTTATTCTTTTACATAAATAAAACCACTTCGTTTTTTTGCGCTATGATTTTGTTATTTTTCAGGTTATAAATTATTGAATTGTTTATTTTTTAATGGGTATTTTATCACTCATTCAGAAAAAACGTTTTCGTTAATAAACCTAATATTCATAGGGGCTTACTTAGTTTTTTTGTATGTTTGGAACAAAGATAGAGTCAGTATAATTAATTCATTAGCAATATGATTGTAAATACACAATTAGAATATAAGGGAGATTTGTATCCAACGAAAATTGTGTCGTATGAGCATCAGGGTGATTCCATTTTTTTTCATACCGACAATAAGGTAATTTTAAAAGTTACAATTTTAAGAGATAGTTTAATTCGGTTTCGATTCACTACCAAAGGCTATTTTAGCAACGACTTTTCTTATGCTATCGACAAAAGCCAGTTACACGGATATAACTTTCTTGAGGTAACGGAAGAAGAAACTTTTTTCCTAATCAGAACCAGCAAGGTTAAATGTAAAATTCAAAAAATAGACCTTCGTTTGTCCATTTTTGACTTGAATGATCTGTTGATTCTGGAAGATGAACTGGGGTTTCATTGGGAAGAAAGCTACGAATATGGCGGGAATATTGTAAAAATGAGCAAGTCATCAAAAGATGGCGAGTGCTTTTACGGACTTGGAGACAAAGCCACGCAAATGAATTTAAAAGGCAAAAGAGTAGAAAATTTTGCTACTGACCAATACGCTTATCAAAAAGATCAGGAACCTTTGTATAAAGTTGTTCCTTTTTATATTGGCTTGCATAATAAACAATCTTATGGTATTTTCTTTGATAATACCTTTAGAACTTTTTTTGACTTTTGTCAGGAAAGAAGGAACGTTACAAGCTTTTGGGCTGAAGGTGGCGAAATGAATTATTACTTCGTTTACGGTCCGCAAATGCAGGATGTGGTAACAACTTATACCGATTTAACCGGAAAACCGGAATTACCTCCGCTTTGGGTTTTAGGATACCATCAATGTAAATGGAGTTATTATCCTGAAAGTAAAGTAAAAGAAATTACGTCTAAATTCAGGGAGTTAAAAATTCCATGTGACGCTATTTATCTGGATATTGATTATATGGAAGGTTTTCGATGTTTTACATGGAATAAAAATTACTTTCCCGATCCAAAGAAAATGGTGGCTGAATTAGCCGAAGATGGTTTTAAAACAGTAGTTATTATAGATCCGGGAATCAAAATTGATAAAGATTATTGGGTTTATAAAGAAGGATTGGAGAAGGATTATTTTTGCAAAAGAGCCGACGGACCTTATATGAAAGGAAAAGTCTGGCCGGGTGAATGTAATTTCCCTGATTATACCAATCCTGTTGTTCGCGAATGGTGGGCAGGTTTATTTAAAGAATTAATTTCGGATATTGGCGTAAAAGGGGTTTGGAACGATATGAACGAACCTGCAGTTATGGAGGTTCCAAATAAAACTTTCCCGATGGATGTTCGCCATGATTATGACGGAAATCCTTGCAGCCACAGAAAAGCACACAATATTTACGGTACCCAGATGGCAAGAGCGACCTATCATGGTGTGAAACGATTTGCTTATCCAAAACGTCCTTTTGTTATTACAAGGTCAGCTTATTCAGGCGCACAACGTTATACATCATCCTGGACAGGAGATAATGTAGCAACATGGGAACATTTATGGATAGCCAATATTCAGGTGCAGCGTATGTGTATTTCAGGAATGGGTTTCACAGGTTCTGATATTGGAGGATTTGCCGAGCAGCCAACAGGTGAATTATACGCACGATGGATTCAATTAGGTGTTTTTCATCCTTTTTGCAGAACACACTCATCCGGGGATCACGGAAATCAGGAACCTTGGGCTTTTGATGAAGAGGTAATCAATATTACCAGAAAGTTTGTGAGCTTGCGTTACCAATTATTGCCTTATTTGTACACCATGTTCTGGCAATATATTGAAGAGGGAATTCCAATGTTGAAACCTTTAGTATATTACGATCAGGATGATACCCAAACGCATTATCGCAACGATGAATTTATTTTTGGAAACCACATTTTAGTTTGTCCAATTCTGGAGCCGAATGCTGTTGGAAGGCGTATGTATATTCCAAGAGGGGAGTGGTATAATTACTGGACAAATGAATTTTCTACCGGAGGACGTGAAGTATGGATCGATACAAAATTCGATGAAATTCCGGTTTTTGTAAAAGCAGGTGCTATTATTCCGAAATATCCGGTTCAGCAATATGTTGGAGAACTTGAATTTGATGAATTAACACTTGATTTATATTTCAAAATCGGAAAAGAACAATCATTTGTATACGAAGATGCTCAAGACGGTTACGATTATAAAAAAGGGCGTTACAGTTTCTTATCTTTCAGAACAATCGGAAAAGAAAAAGAATTAATTGTTCAATTACATAAAGAAGGAAAATACGATACGCCTTATAGTAAATACAAAATCAACTTAATTGGATTGCCATTTAAGGTTACTGAAATACAAATTGATAATGAAAAAATAGAATTTAGCGCAATTGATTTTGAAATGAATCATTTCTTGATTGTTGACAAGGAATTTAATGAACTTCATATTAGTGGGGAATAATTTTTAGCCTCAAAACTTTATAAAAAAAAGCGAAACCTAATTTAAGTTTCGCTTTTTTGATTTTAGCCTGCTTAAAGTTTCTTGAGAGATGTTTAAAAAAGAAGCGACAACCTTGCTAGGAAGTCTTTTTACTACTATTGGCCTTTCTTTTAACAGTTTTTCATAACGCATTCTTGCATCCATTGTAATAAATGACATTAAACGATTTGTATTAGTAACATAAGCAAATTCTAAATAATACCTGTAAAATTTCTCCCAAACAGGATATTTTTCTAATAAGTTGAAAAAGTCATTACGATCAATGTATAGCAGTTGTGAGTCTTCAAGTGCCTGAACATATTCTACTGCAGTGGCTTCGGTGATGAATGATACAAGCGCAGAAGCAAAATTATTTTCAAAAGCGATAAAGCGAGTTGATTCCTGTCCTTCTTCATTGATGAAAAAAATACGAAGACATCCTTTTTCTACAAAATAAAGCTGTTGACCAAATTCGCCGTGGCTAACCAAAAATTCATTTTTTTTAACAGAAAGCGTTTTGAAAAAAGGTAAAATAGAATCTATTTCTTCATCAGAAATTATAATTTTTTCTTTAATAAATTTGGCGAGTTGTTCATACATACACATTGAATGTTTTTACAAATTTAAAGAAGCGTTAAAGAGATTGTTTTGTGTTTATAAGTTTACTTTTTCAGCCAGTTTTCTAGCTCTTGGAATAATTAAAAATGCAGATATGTATGCAACAGGGAGCATTATAGTCCATGCATTTAAAAATTTAAAAAACCAATCTTCTCCAAAGCCATAATTTCGAATCAATCCCACAAATGCCATAATCAATGTCATTGGTAAAACTACAAATAGAGTATTGATATACTTAAAATACTTTTTATTCATCTTTTTGTTTTTAATGTTCATTGCAAAGATGAAATTTATGTAGATGCAAAAAATTGATGCAAGTCAATAAATCAAGTAACCCTGAATTTGTAATTAGCTGTAAATAGTTTCTGGAAATTATTCCTTTATCAGAGCATTTATTTCAGCAGCCGAAACCTTAATTACTGTTCCGTGGCGTGTTCCTTTTGGAAAACTAACTTGTTCTGAAATATCTTCCCAGCCTTTGGATGTTTCTCTTACGGCACCATATTTCTTTTGAGTGTACTTGTCAAAATAAACAATCCATTTGTTGTCTATTTTGATGGCTGTTGGACCTTCTGCCCAATAATCTCCTGTGATAGGCGCGCTAGCTTTTGTATAGGGACCTTCGAGTTTTTTACTAGTAGCTATTTTTAAATTTTTCTGAACAGGTACTTTTGTTTCGTCTTTCAGATACATCGTAAAGCCATTGTCTGTTTTTACAATTGAAGCATCGATAACATTGAATCCAGGCTCATAAAGCAATTTGGTTTTGGAGAATTTTTTAAAATCCTTAGTTGTAGTGTAATAAATCCTGTGATTGTAACCCTTTTCTTCTTCTGATTTTGTTTCTAAAAATTTGCCATCAATTGTAGAAGCCCAATAAATCATATAGGTTTTTGATTTTTCATCATATGTGATTTCTGGAGCCCAGGTATTTCTTGTTTTTTCTTCATGTGCCATAACCGGAATGAACTCTTGCTTTGACCAATGAATCAGATCTTTAGAAGAAGCATAACCAATGCCTTTATCTGTCCAGCTCACGGTCCAAACCATGTGATATAAGCCGTCACCGCCTTTGATAACGCATGGATCTCTCATCAATTTATCTTTTCCAACTTCCGGAGTTAAAAAGGAAGTGTCGTTTTTTAATGTATTCCATTTATAACCATCTTCACTGTAAGCTAAATGCAGTCCATCTTCTCCGTTACCTTTAAAATAGGAGAAAACATAGCCATCAGATTTTAATGTATAATCGTTGACAGCCAGCCATTTTTCGCATGTTTTTGGCCAGAAGGAATTCGTTCCTTTTACACCTAAACCAAAACCATGGCCTCCGTTTTCATACAAATGCATTTCTGCCGGAACTTTTTCTTTTTTTAGGGCTAAATAATAATTAATACTGTTTTCTACTGGAACAGCTTTATCATCTGTTGCATGAACTAAAAATGTCTTTGGAGTATCAGCTGTTATTTGTTTTTCATTCGAATATTTTTCGACTGTTTCTTTGTCAGCATTTTTTCCTAACAAATTATCTTTTGAACCTTGATGCGTAATTCCTTCCTGCATAGATATTACAGGATAAATTAAAATGGAAAAATTGGGTTTGGCACTTGTTGTATCTGAGGGAATATATACTTTAGCGTTATAATGCGTAGATAAAGTAGCAGCTAAGTGACCACCAGCCGAAAATCCCATAATGCCAATTTTGTTAGGATTCAGATTCCATTTAGCAGCATTTCGGCGTACCAATCTTACTGCTTCCTGAGCATCTTGTAAAGGAGCAACTGTTTTGTTTTTCATAATCAAATCACTTGGCAATCGGTATTTTAAAACAAAAGCATTAATTCCCAAGCTGTTAAACCATTCAGCAACTTTATAGCCTTCTTTGTCAATGGCCAGCATTCCGTATGCGCCTCCGGGGCATATTATAACTGATGTTCCGTTTGATTTTTCCTGATCCGCAAAATAAGCTGCTAAAGTAGGTTCTGTTACTTTGCGAACATCCACAGCAATGCCATCTTTAATAACTATTTTCTCTGTATATTCTTTAGATTCAATAGCATCAGGTACTTTATCCCATAATGGAATTTCTTTTTTTTGGGAGAAACCAGAAAGGCTTATCCCTAATGAAATACAAAATAAAGCTGTTTTAATTCTGTTTGAATTATTTGATTTTTTCATAAAATTCTATTTCGACAATTCGTAATTGTCCCTTTGCATTTACTGCTGTCGGGTCTTTAAATAAATCTAAATCTTTGTTGGCTTCCACTTCAACAATTTTAGAAAATCCATCTTTTTCAGTGTTTGATCCGATGAGTTCAATTGTGATTTTTTCAGCTAAAACCGGCTCTAAAGGAATAGTAATATAGCCTAAACTTTGAGTCGAATTACCTTTAAAAACTTCTTTTTCATCTGCTAAAATACGAATTGGATAGATTTTAGATCTCCATCCCGTTAACTTTATTACACATTCGTTCACTATTGAAGGTTTAGACAGCGTATAGGTTATCTTACCCGTATTTGCTTTTCCATCATTTCTCCATTCGGTCAGTTCATTGTCATCATAACTTTTAAAAGTATCATTATTATTTGACGCAGATGAAGCGCTTAGAATAGTAACATGATTTCTTTTTACAGTATAAGAAGGTGTTTTGGGAGTTGGTCCTCTTTCTAAATTCGAAGTTAAGTCAACTCCGGGAATTGCTGTAGAAAGCCCATCCTGCGTTTTTACGGATTTGCTTTCAAAAGTCAGTTCTGCCGATTTTAATCCTTTGGCTGTAGCCGAAATTTTTATTTTTCCGCTATTTATCATCGATTGCAGCATCACTCTGTTGATTCCATTTTCAACCGGAATATTTTTGGAAAGAATATAATTTTTAGGGCCTTGTGCAATTCCGCCTAACCAGGTTGCAGGACCATCAACTGTAAATGAAATCATGTCATTGCTTATTGGGCAACGGTTTCCTTTTTGGTCTGTCACTTCTACATCAATCAAAACAACATCAGCGCCATCAGCTAAAAAGCCTTTTGGCTGAGTAATTAATTTAAGCTGAATGGCTGCCGGTTTTCCAATGGTTATTTTGGAATCTTCACTCAAAATAGTTCCTTTTTCATCATAGCTAATCGCTTTTATAGTACCTTCCTTAAAGGCAATATTTTCAAAAGTAAATAGAAACTAGTTGCTTTGTTTTCCAAAACCTTGTGAAATTCCGTTGATAAAAAGTTCTACTTTTGAAGCTGTCGAAACTACATAAATGTTTTTGACCACTTTATCGGCATAGTTCCAATGTCCCATAACGTGAGTACGATGTTTTTCGATATCAACCCAGCCATCCCACATCACCTGATGTGCCCAAAAACCGTCTTTTGGAATACGCATGGCATCGACTTCACCACTGGTTCTGTAATTCGATTCGCCTCTGTGATGGGTATTCGAATCGGAGAAAATAATATTGACACCTCCTGAATTTACTCTTTTCCCTGTTCCAGGTCTTTCTCTGTAGTAATCATTCCAACGAACAATATTTTCAATGGCATGGCGATCCTGATTGTGATTGTAATCTTCGGCAGGTTTGTCACGATACAAGGGACCTACGCCTTCTTTATGAAAAGGAGGAGATAATTCATCCCAATATTTCCGTAAGCCTTCATCTCTGGAATATTCGGTTGCCCATAAAGGTATTCTTGCACTTTTGTTAATGTAAAGCATTTCTCCGCCGTATTCGGCTTCTTTGCTGTCGAGCATTTCACGGGAACCGATAGCACGTCCGCCATTGGGATCATAAAGATTTCGAATGTCTTTCATCTCTTTCATGTGTTCCTCGCTGATAGACTCATTTCCGCTTTCGTAAAAGATAATACTTGGATTATTTCGGTTGTAAATGATGGCATCGCGCATTAAGTTGACACGCTGAATCCATTGTTCGCCTTTGGCATCTTTTTCTGCATCTCCGGCAGGCATTGCTTGTAATAATCCAACTCTGTCGCAGGATTCTACATCTTGTTTCCATGGTGTAACATGCATCCAGCGTACCAGATTTCCGTTTCCTTCCACAATTAATTTATTACTGAAATCACTCAGCCAGGGCGGAACAGACATTCCGATTGCTGGCCATTCATTGCTGGTTCTTTGCGCATACCCTTTTACCTGAATCACTCTGTCATTCAGCCAAATTTCACCATTTTTGAATTCTGTTTTTCGAAAGCCTGTTTTTGTCGAAACTTCATCCACGACTTTCCCGTCTATTTTGAGAATGGTTTTTACCGTATACAAATAACCATAACCCCAACTCCAAAAATTTAAATTATTAACCAATTTACTGGCTTTTATAATTTTAGTATCATTTGGAAGAAGCTCAGTTTTTTCACCAGAAAAAGAAGCGATTACTTTGCCTTGAATATCTTCAACAACAACATTGTATTCTACTTTTTTAGCCGTTTCAAATTCATTGCGAACTTCAGTTTCTGCATGAATAACAGCACTTTGTTTCTGAATATTGATCTCGGAAGGATAAATGTAAACTCCCGTAGTTTTTAAGTTTGAATAGAGTGGAAGTGTCTGGTATAATTTACTCGTAATATGAAGAAAAACGTTTTTTGGAATCCCGCCATAATTAGCATTGAAATTCGTGTTATTCCATTGATAGGTAGCGTTTGTGGCAATTTCCCTGTATTTCCAGTCATTGTCAATTCTTAGGGCAATCGTATTTTCTTCAGGGAAAGGTTTTACGATTTTAGAAATATCAAAACCAAAACCCATTACGCCATTTTCATGAAGTCCAACTTTTTGGCCGTTGACATAAATGACACCGCCTTGTCGCATTCCTTCAAATTCTATAAAAATCTTTTTGTCTTTGATTCCTTTTGGAAGTTTGAATTTTTTACGGTACCACACAATTCCTGTCGTATGATGGTCAATATCTTTTTCAAAAGCTTCTTCCTGATTATAGGCATGAGGCAATGTCACTTTTCTCCAGTTGGTATCATCAAAAACAGGAGATTCCGCATTTTGGGAATCTCCTGTTTTTAATTTCCAATCGGAATTGAAATTGTATTTTTCTCTTTTAAATTCTTGTGAAAACAGGCTTGAATTAAAGAGTATCAAAACAAGATAAAAGAGTATTTTTTTCATAAGAGTTGTTGGTTACTTTGCATGAGGGATGGAAAGTCAATGTTATTAAGTTAAGATTCGTCAGTTCGAGTTGAGTAATAATTTGCGATAGAAAATTATTACGAAGTATCGAGAACCTTGTATATTTAATACTTCTCGATACAATTTTACACATTAAAGCTATCGCATTAATGTATAAAATCACTCGAAGTGACGGCTAAAACCACTTAAGGTACAGCCCGACCCGACCTTTTCGGGAGGGGCATGCCCAAATTATTTTATTTCATTTTATAAATTTCTGAACCGGCTAGTAAAAAACAGCCTAATCCGTAGTCTTCAAAATCAGGAATTTTATCGTATGATAATGGCTGTCCGTCTTTTGGTTCTTTTCCTGTTGATTGTAAGTAACCTAAAAAGCCATTTTCATGTAAAGCCTCTTTGGTCATTGCATTCCACGCTTTTTCTATAACAGGTAGATACGTTTCTTTTTTCAAAATCCCGCTGTTGATTCCGTATGCCATTCCGTAAACGAATAGTGCAGTTCCTGACGTTTCTTTTTCACCAAAATTCGTCGGATCGTGAAGACTTACATTCCAGAAACCGTCTGCTCTTTGAATCGGAACCAAAGCAGCTGCCATCGCTTTTAGATCTTTTACATATTGATCCCTGTGAGGCGCATTTTTAGGAATTATGGTCAAGACTTTTGCCAAAGCACCAATCACCCAGCCATTTCCACGGCTCCAGTAGCAATCCTCGCCATTTGGTTCTTTATATGGAGGATCAAAATCGGCATCACGCCACCATAATCCATCTTTTGGATTAAAAAGTCCTTTATCGCCGTGTTTGTTTCTTGAATACATATACATTTCGTACATCTTTTCATAGTAACGATTGTCATTTTCAAGAACTCCTAACTTAGCAAAAACAGGCATTCCCATCTGAATAGCATCAATCCAGGACCAATCATCTAATTGAGGCGTGTTCAGCAGCATGTTGATATTGGCTTTTGTATTTTTTAGTTTTTTAGCATCCGGCTCTAAATTATATAAATCAATATAGGTTTGAGCCGCACAGTAATTGTCTGCATTACGGGTCACGTTTCCTCCGTTAAAACCCCATTTGTGAAATTCAGACCAATCATAAGCATATTTGTAGTAGGCTTCTTTTGGGAAAATTTCGTGCAACGCCATTAATCCTTCATAATAAACGCCACGAGTCCAGATATTACTTGGACGTTCCTTATTGGTAATAATTGTTTTTCCAGTATCAGGCCATTTTTGCATAAAATAATCATTAGCCGAAATCATTTGTTTCAATACTAATTTTTTATCAAATGGCTGTTGTGCGTTTGTAGTGTTCGTATATGAAAGACATATTACAAACAATAAAAGTAATTTTCTCATTTTATATTCTTTTATTTTAGAATTATTTTTGTTGTTTTAAAGGTATAATAGTAACAGGGCCTAATAATCCGGATGGCATCGGGCTCCATTTTGTTGCATCAAATTTTTTATAATCTTTATCAACCATATTGATTTCATAAAAGATTTTCCATTCTTCGCCTTTTAATTCTTTATCTCGAATTCGGTTTGCAGAAAGGTTTGTTACCTGAATTTTTAAAGTGTTTTTTCCCGGTTTTAATTTTCCGATATTCAATTTATAAGGCACAGACCATGCGGTACCAATAAATTCATCGTTTAACCAAACTTTTGCGCTTTCTCGGACATCGCCCAAGTTTAAATTCCACGATTCTGTTTTAGAATTAGGGTTATTAAATTCTAAAGTGTACGTTGCAGATCCTGAAAAAGCTTCGGCATCAGGACCTAATTCTGTCCACGATTCTAAATTAGAAATGGTTGCAGCCGCAGGTAATTTTGGACCACCTTTGTCAAAATTAATTTTCCAGTTTCCTTTTAATGCAATTGCATCAGCAGTTGGTTCATAATAGTTCCATTTTTTTTGTGAAGCGGTATTTTCTGTTTTTAAAAAGTATGATTGTCCAGGTTCAATTTTTATTTTTACCAATGTGTTTTTGGCTGTTTTTTGAACGATTGCATTTCCGTAATTTCTGTTTAACGGATCAAAAATCACGACTTCTTTGTTTCCAATTTCTAAGGGGATAAATCCATCAATTGTTTTAGGAGTATGATTCACTAAATAATATATTTTTTCTCCTTCAATATTTCTTCTAATGAATTTTAAACCTGTATTCACAAGTGCTTCAGGATATATCTGAGCATTTTCCAATGTTTCAAAAATATTGGAAACAGGTTTTACGGCCTCTTTGTTTTCAACCAAAACAGATTGAAGTTTTGCTTCCTGATTTTTATAATCATTAAAACCAGGAACAGATTCCGGCAATCCCTGAAAAATAATTTTACCGCCGGCTTTTTGTAATTCGATCAGTTTTTGCAAAGTAGCAAGAGGCATTTTTTTACATGACGGAATAATTAATGATTTAAAAGTACCACCCGGAAGACTAATTTTTCCGTCTATTACTTTGGCTTCTGCAATAAAATTATCAGAGATAAAATCGACCCCGTAGCCTTTTTTCATTAACTCTTTTGTGGTGTCATAAAATGAAGTTCCGTGCAGCCATTCAGACAAAGAATGTATTTTGTATTCAACAAACAAACTTCCTTTTTTGTATTTGTCCCAGTTGTCAAAAATAGGCCAATAAAGCAATATTTCATTATCTGATTTCCCTTGCTGCAGCATGGACTGACAGTTTGATATGTACGAGAACAGAGCAGGAGCATCTTCCCAAATGCTGTTGGTTGCATTAAAATTTACAGAAGCATAAAATTTCCATCCAGGCCAGACAGCTCTTTCCGGAGAATAAGTTGAGCCATGCAGAAAAATATGATTGACTCCGTTTAGCATTAGATCCTCAGCTTCAGGCTTGCATTGTGACAAAGCGGTTTTAAAATGTTCTCTTAACCACGTAAAGGTTTCTGATGAAACCAGGTTTTTTCCGGAAATATGAGCAGCTGACGAAGAGAATTTAAGCATTACAGGATCGGCATCGCCTTCTCGTATATCTTCTTTCTCACGTCTGAAACCCGGAATATCAAATGGCATAGAACCAAAAGTTTCACATTCGGGAATATCTGCAGAAGCGTATAAATCAATTAAATTGCCAGGAGAACCGTGTGCCTGAAGCTTGGTTTTGAAGTTTTTTGAATTTGCCCATTTCGTCCATGGCTTATCAAATTTATTCAATAATAAATCGGCTATGGTTTGACGGTAATCACTTCTTATTCGGTTAGCGATTTCATTGTCAGATTCACTCAATATTAAAGGCAATTGTTTTTTAAGATCATAACCTCTTCGGTTTTGGAATTCTTCAAAGAAATTCGGAGTAAAATCAGTTCCATAAACTTCATAACTATCATTAAAAATAGCCCTGATTTTTCCTTCACGACCTTTTAAAGCATTGTTAAACGGAACCACATAAGCGTTCAAAGCTTCTTCAGAATAATGGTCTAAAGTATACCCTTTTCCACCCGGAGCAGATCTTTTTACCTGTTGTCCGGTTTTACCGCTAAAAACTGCATATATAGTATAATCTGTTTTTTTTGCTTTCCATTTTAATTTGTTTGGTTCTATTGTGTTAGGTAATGCTACAGAAGATCCTTCAATACCTTTATCATTTAGTTTTGAATTTTTATTTTTTAACTGATCAGTCAGGTTTACATAACTTCCATCGGTGCCATACGCCACTACATATAAAAGTTCTGCAGGATTTTTTTCTTTAGGATCTTCCAGTTTAAGAGTCCTGTCTATTGTTTCGTTTTTTTTTAGCTGATATTTTTCTACAATCAGTTTAGTAGCTGCGTTAGGCAGGGTAACATGGGAGCCTCCGTAAGGCCATCCTGTTCCTAAAACCATGTCAACCTGCATATGAAGACTATCCGAAACATGAATTGTATAATCCAGCATTTCCATCCATTTTGGGGACAAATAATCAATTAAATTATTTTCTTCCCCTTTTACACCATATATAGGAGTAATTTCTACGCCTCCAATTCCGGCTTTATGAAAATCTATAAGACTCTTTTTTAAGTTAGGTTTATCAACAGCACTTCCCATCCACCACCAACGGGCCCAAGGCTGATTTATGTTACTG
>Ga0247810_10001293_pt1 | contig 16267 bp, 15 predicted proteins | sample UWRJL119311C1_FD_179918 | JGI IMG/M metagenome (GOLD analysis project Ga0247810, IMG submission 179918) | Plant litter microbial communities from Arlington Agricultural Research Station in Wisconsin, United States - UWRJ-L119-311C-1 | ecosystem: Environmental > Terrestrial > Plant litter >...
CACGAAATCAGAAGAATATAAAGATGCCTTACGAGAAAAATTAAATGTCGAATTCAGTTACGCATTTATTCATAATTTTTTCTACAACCTCAATATGGAGTATAATGTGGATCTTGGAGTTAAATTGGACGAAATCCAAGGAGAGGGTTTATTAGAGCGCACTGGTAATTTCCTATCTAGGCAAAGTTGGAATGGAAAAAATGGAAGAGTGAAGGCCGATGATTTTTATTATCTGGTCACAAAAATCATTTGGGATCTTGATAGTTATGTAAGCGATAATGACGGGCATTTTAGTGTTCACGTAAAGGTTGGGTCGCTAATTATCGAAATGTATGAATCTTATCACGACTCGTTACCAATTGAATACAAACGACATCTTCTATTGTATGGGTGGAGAAATATAAGTTCTGGTGAGAACGCGTTACTAGACCTTTACACTCGGCTTTACTTTGCCCGAAACAAACGTCTCAAAGAACCCCGGGAAAACGGAAACAAACTTTACATACTTATTGACGAGGGAGATGCTACGTTTCACCCCCAATGGCAAAGAGACTATCTTGCCAACCTGGTACCTTTTATCAAAGGCATGTTTTCAGGTTACCAGATACAACTATTCCTTACTTCCCACTCTCCTTATCTGGTATCAGATTTACCAAGAGAAAACTTGATCTTTCTTGAGAAAGTGAAGGGGTTTTGCAAAGTAAGCTCACTTGTAAACGATGAAACCAATCAATTAGGATTTTCCCAACCGACATTGGCCGCCAACATCAACAGGCTTTTAGGTGATAGATTTTTTATGAAAACAGGAGCGATTGGAAAGTTCGCGTGGGAATTGATCGAGCGAGAACTCGGGCCACTAGAGCCCAATTCGAAGCTTGCAATTGACGAAGACCGTATCAGGAAGCTAGCACTGCTCATTGGTGAACAGGTCTTAAGTTCAAAGATAAATGAGGTATTAGCTAATAAACTAAAAAACTAATATGTTTTTGGTTAGCAAGGGAAAATCGCTCAGCTTGACTTCGATTTGTAGTGAATACTGGGAAAAACTAAATAAGACCAAGTCCTCTGGCGCACATCATGATAATGCCTTAAAAAAGAAAATTACGAAGGCATTACGCAATGAGACTGATGAAAAACTATTCTTCTTTTATGCCTTGTTGGCGAAAAACAAATGGGCTTTGCTAAAAGAACTAGTTGTTGCGAAACCAGACAGGCTTTTACAACTTTCGCAGGAAATGGACAAAAGAACTTTAGCAGGAAAAATACCAGCATTTTGGGAAACAGTTAATGGAAAGGTTAAGGCTACATCGCATGGGACGAAGGTAATGGATATCTTCAACTATTCTGGTCTTAGGGGGTCATATGTTTTTACTTGGCTATCCCACACCTTAGATCTGCCTATCTGCCCATATTGTAATTTTGAAAACACTATTAGTATCAAAAAGGAAGTGCTGAATAAATCTGGAAAAAAAATACTTGTAGACCAGCATCTGTTCACTTATGATCATTTTATGATCAAATCGATGTATCCTTATTTATCAGCTTCTTTTTGGAACCTGGTACCAAGTTGCCACAATTGCAACAGCAACCTGAAGGGGGATGATACATTCGTACCAGGCACTGATGTCCATCCTTACGTTGACGACGTTTCAAAAATTTCTGCATTTACACTAGGTGGTATTCCAACGGTTGGTACGAGGAGCTTTAACTTGCGGTTCATTCCAAAAAATGCTGTACAGTCTGAAATTGATCAGGTACGCAGATTTGACAAAGTCTTTCAAATTGAGCAGAGGTATAAACATTTTCAATCTGACATGTTCTATCTAAATACAGAAAGGATGTATTATGACGATAGTTCGAAAGAAAACCTTTTGAATAGTGGGTTTACAGCTCTTCGTTTCGCGGATATGAAGGAGGTAGTAAGGCATATTGCCGAGCGTGTTCGGATTCCGCTCGACAATTCAGATGCATTGAGACAAACAAAAGGTAAATTAATGATGGACCTTGCCTATGAATTAGGAATTACTACATATAAAGGTACTGCCCCATGATGCATTTTATCTCATTGACATTGGCGCATAGGCATCCCGATCATCGTTCCTTTTGTTTCACCATCCTTTCTATTGCATCTAAAAACAGGTATTCAACATCGATTTTAATCGCTTTTTCTCAGTAAAGCGAATAAATATCTAGACAGATTGATTTGGTAATGTTGCTTAAACACCCTCACGCTACTCGCATGATGGAAGAAAAGTTTTTTTGGAAATGAAAAAAGCAATATCAAACACGAAACATTTCGTACTAGAGACATCCTTGTCACATCCCGATTACTGGAAATATATAGGTATGTTTGAGTCAACTGGATATCAGGTTCAACTCAACTATCTCTGCTTGGATAAGGTAGGGGATTGTATTGGTAGGGTTGAACAAAGAGTTCTTGAAGGTGGGTATCTTGTCAGACCAGATACAATTAAAGGTGTATTTAATGATAATTTGATGCATATCAATAGTCAGTACCAAAGTTTTCAAAGAGTAGAGCTATATGATGGAATGAGAGTTCCAACATTGCTTTGTAGTTTGGATAATAATATCATTGAATATTTGTCTCCTAAAGCACTAAAGAAAAATTGGATCAAAAAGATTATCATTATTTTATACTAAACTCAAACACTTTAAAGTTAAATAGTTGATTTAGTGATATCTACGCTTACTGTAAAAGTAAAAAAAATGGTTCTGACTTTTTGTACCTCATTTGTACCTCGTCTATGGTAAATATCTGATTATCAATTGAATGAATATGTTGCATTGGGAAATAGGCACATCTGATTTTTTCCATGATGCCTTATTGCATCTCTTTAAGGGACGTTTTCTACAAGAGCTTCATATTATAGTGGTCAGCCTACATTTGAGGAAATCATTAGACGCATCCAAAGTTATTTGCATCGGATATAATACATTATAATTAGGAACAGATTTTGTACCACGTTTGTATCATGAACCTTGTAACAGTCTGTAAAAATGGCGGATAAGGAGAAGAATATATTGAATATTATTTCCGATACTTAGATAAGAAGCCGGCGATTGACATGTTTCAATTTATCTATTAGCTATATCCTGGTTGCGCAAAATATCCTAAACTAATCATGATATGATTATATTCATTTTTATAGCACAATTATGAATTAATTAGTATCCAGTCGGTTACGAGCACTTTGATAAGCGCTAAATTCCCTTTTAATGCTATTGCTTTTTATGGTCTTCCGGCACCTTTCCCGCCTTTCTTTATTTCCGTATTCGGCTATGCCTAAATTAAACAACACAGCGTCTTGCAAGGAAGCTGCTCCGGATTTAAGTTTCCTGTCTAATGTTAATGCCCTTTCAAACAATATTTCAAAATCGTCTTGAACGAAAGATTTGTTTTCCTTTGCTGCAAGGTAAGCAGTAGATAAGAGGGCGAGTTCATTTTCGGGTTGCTTGAGTTCTGGATGCTTTTCGAATATAGATTTCAGCTCGATGTAATTGCCGGTTTTTGCGAAGGCAAATAAAGCGCTGGAGTGATATTTTGAGCCAAGGTTTTTGTGCTTACATAAATTAATCGCTTCCTCTATGTTATGATTTGATGCAAAAGATTCTACCAAAAAAGCCTTTAAATCCGCAAGGTCAGATTTGTTTTTCGCCGGTTTGGCAAATTTAAAATAAGCGAAAAACTGTTCAGAATCTCCCTTTGCGGCATAATGTCGCAGGATAATTAAATAACCGCTGTCCTGGTTGTTTTCTTCTTTGAAAATGTTTGTCACTCTGAACTCAGGAATGAATTTAAGCACATTTTTAATCTCGTTTTTTGCTGCAAAATTGGAAATTATATGTTCAAGAATATGATTGAAAATTATGTTTTCATTTATGTTTTTCGCCGATGATTTGATCTCTTCTTCACTGAAATTTGCCGCATGGTAAAAAAGCAGCAGCGCCTTTTCCCAGTCCAGATTATCATTAATCCTTTTTCTTTGTGTAAATCTTTTTATTAATTCCTGAAATGACGGCCGGTATCCTCTGTAGCCTTCGGAACCTATACCTAAATCTGCTCTCTCGCAGGGTAGAGACGCAAGAGTTCTGATATTCTCCAGTACTTCCAGATCTGATCCCTCCGAGGAATAATTAATGCTGTCAATGCATAGTTTTATGGAGCGTTCAATAATTTCTTTCATTTATTTCTGTTTTAATTGCTATCGGCAGCTAGCAGTTATGGTAGCAGAAAGACTTCATGAGCTCGCAGCCTATATTTTCGATGATTACAGCCTTATAAGTTATCCGTTAAGATAGTTAAATGTCAATTTTGATTTTTTTAATTAATACATGAAAAACACTGCTGCCTATGGAGCTACAGGATGTATAGATAAGTTACAATATACCAAAAAGCTTATTTTTATAGTCAATGATGACTGTGTTTTTTAAAAAGAAAACATTTCCTGTCAGACCCCAGATTTTAGCAAAGGTGTAAAAATCACGGAAGGTCTCCTGCTCGTCGTAATAGACGAGTGAGACATCAAGTGGCTTATTGCCAAATTTTATAGGTTTATTTGTTTTAAGGGCATAATACGTTAACTTTTTCCCCCAGCTGAATACATTTAGAGAATCTACGATTACAGGGCTGGCTGTTTTAAGCGCATCTTGTTTTGTGGTTTGAATGGTGAAAAGACTTGAACCGGTATCAAACAACAGATATTCTGTTTTACCATTGATGAGCAATGGGATTTTTGGCCTGCCATCGTCACTTTTAAAAGGTTGAAAAGTTGCCGAAATATACTGTTTAGGTAACTTTTCGCAAATCCCTATTCGTTTATTTTTATAATCTATGATAAGGATTTTGTTTTGAAAAAGGTCAGGTCCAATTGTTCCGATATGTTTTTCGGCATCAGATTGCAAGGCATCTTTATTTAGTGTACTACCAAAGTTTTTAAAGTATCCAATGTCAAGATCTTTAAATGAAGCCGTGCCCATCTGCAGTGTCATTCCCGTGAACATAGGATTGTTTGCTCCCTGGATCAGGAATTTTTTCGAGGTGTCTATTTTGTTTTTTAAATTGGGATAGGCATCCAGATAAGGTTGAATGGAATTTCCGTAGATAACCGTTCTAACTGCTCCTAAATCAAACTGCATGTTAAATTTTGCAGGAATATTCTCTATTTTAACAGGGATGACCATCGCAGATTTATCAAAATATTGTCCGGAGATGGTATCTCCGGTCCATTTAAATGGAATCCATTTTACATCCTGTGCCTTAGCGGCGATAGTAATAAAAAAGGATATGAAAACGATAGCTATTCTAAACTGCATATTTAATTTTATTAAGAGCAACGTGGCTCTGATGAAAATTACAAAACAAGTAACTGAAAATCATTATTAATGGTGTCACGGTTTCTAATTATATAAATTTATTGTTTTCTGATAATAAGTGTTTATCTAATAGTGGAAATTATTGTTTGTTTGAAATATACGGTCTTTGATTTGCATTTTTTGACGATTTAATATATAAAATATAACGTTATTTTATAATTGTAAAATATCCATTGGTTATCTGGTAAAGTAATACTATAGAATGTTTATTAAGCAATTGTAATTTGTTTAGGCTACCTCTGCAGCATAACTCCATACGTACCCTTGCACTCATTCCATTAAATATTATTATTTGATTGTAATGGAATGCTATTTATTTCAGGTTTTATGTAGACAGATATAATACTTCACTTAGTTATTGAAAATACAAGGAGGTTAAGGTTTATTCGATAATGTTTTATTGATTTTACGAATATCATGCCTCTCTGTACTTTCTTCCACTCCGAACACAGTTACGTCGAATCAACATAGGCGCAAACCTGCTAACATAATGTGCAATTACCCTAAAGTTGTGGCAAATTTATCAACTTAAAATTAGATGAGACCGCCATGGCTAGGTTTTTGAAGCTTTGATGTCTATAATATGAATCAAAAATTTTTACTTGCCTTATTTATGTCTGCCTGTTTTTTTGCCGCCTGTGGTGATAAAGAACGTCAACAACAACTCGACGAACGTGAACAGGCCATTGCTAAACAGGAAATGGACTTTGCTACAAAAGCAGCGGATTATCAATCTCTGATAAAAATGCGCGATAGCCTGCGTTCGAAAAAAACCGACACCATTGCATTTCAGCAGTGGCCGGAGGACATTCCCGGCAATTGGAATAGCAAAACGCTGTGCAGGGAGTCTGACTGCAGTGATTATGTAGTAGGCGACCAGCGCTCAGACACCTGGGTATTTGAGGGAGATTCTACGGGCATTTTTATGAGGGTAATTAATAAGGATAAAATTCTGCGGGTATATAATGCTCATGTTGACAGCACCGGGATTCGCCTGCATTACAAAACGGACTCAACCGCTACCAGACAGGTTGATATCAGCGTGGTACTTGACCGCGCGGGGAACGATCTGATGAAGGGCACACAAACCATTTCTGTTAATAATAGTTGCACAGCCAAGTTTTCCGTTGAGTTAACACGCAATTCTAATCCATAAGACATGCCCTTACTTAGCATACAGCATTTGACGCTGCCGATTGAAGATCCGGTGTTGAAATTCTTGCTGGAATTAATTATCATTCTCAGCGCTCCGCTTCTGTTGAACAAAATTAAGGTTCCCCATTTGCTGGGCTTAATTATTGCAGGAGCGGTAGTGGGACCAAACGGATACAACCTATTGTCGCGCGATAGCAGCGTAGTCGTGACAGGCACTACCGGTCTGCTCTATATTATGTTTCTAGCCGGACTGGAAATTGATATGGGTGATTTCAAAAAGAACAAATGGAAAAGTCTGGGCTTCTCCGTTTACACTTTCGCGGTGCCCTTTATTCTTGGCTTAGTTGCGGGCCTTTACATATTGCAGTTTAACCTGCTGACATCGGTACTGTTTGCCAGTCTGTTTTCTTCGCATACGTTGATCGCTTATCCACTGGTGAGTAAGCTTGGCATCGCAAAAAACCTCGCCGTCAACGTAACAGTGGGTGGGACAATGGTTACAGATGTACTTTCCTTATTAGTGTTGGCCGTGGTAGTAGGAATGACGCAAGGCACAGTAGGAGCTGCATTTTGGATAAACCTATCTGTATCAATGGTAGTTTTCAGTGTTGTTGTATTGGTGCTTTTCCCAATTATGGCGCGGTGGTTCTTTAAAACTTTTGAGGATAAAATCTCGCAATATATATTTGTACTGGTTGTAATTTACCTGGCGGCAATGGCTGCCGAACTCGCCGGAATCGAAGCTATCATTGGCGCATTTTTCGCCGGTCTGGCGCTGAACAGACTCATTCCGCATTCCTCCTCACTGATGAATCGGGTAGAGTTTGTAGGTAATGCCATCTTCATCCCGTTTTTTCTGATCAGTGTGGGAATGCTGATTGACGTTTCTGTATTTTTCAAAAGCTGGGAAACCATCGCTGTGGCGGCGGTGATGCTTGTATGTTCCATTGGTGGAAAATACCTCGCGGCAATACTTACCCAAAAGACATTCAAGTTCACGCATGATGAAGGTCAGCTGATCTTCGGGATGAGTGCTGCCTCGGCCGCGGCAACTTTGGCATCGGTAATGGTTGGCTATAACATCGTTATTTCCGAAACTGCGGCCGGCGAACCTATCAGGCTATTAAATGAACATGTTCTTAATGGAAGTATCCTGTTAATCCTGGTTTCCTGCACGGTATCGTCGTTCAAATCAATGTCCAGTGCGCAAAGGATCGCACAAGCTGAAAACGAACTAACCGTAGCGGATAACAATCCTGATGAGGAGAAAATTCTGCTGGCGGTGAACCACGAGAAAACAGTGGAGAGCATGGTGAACTTGAGTTTACTGATCAAAGCCGAGCAAAACAAGGAAAGGTTGTTTGCCCTGAATGTGATCAATGAGGATAAAAACGAGTCTTCCGTAAAGAATGCGGACAAGATATTGAGTTATGCTGTGAATGCGGGGGCGGCGGCCGATGTCAAGTTGATACCGTTAACGCGATATGATAATGACGTGATTGCCGGGATCACAAATGTGTTGAAAGAACAAAAGATTACTGACCTGGTGATTGGCCTGCAAGACGAAAAAGGTTTCTCCAACTCGTTCATAGAGAACCTTCATGATGGTTATCTTAAAAACGCACATGTGAATGTGATGGTTTATCATGCCGCACAGCCCATTGCCACGGTGCAGAAATACCTGGTATTTATTCCGCCAAATGCGGAGAAGGAACCAGGATTTTTCTATGCATTATTAAGGATCTGGAACATCGCTAAACGTTCGGGGTCTACTGTTGAGTTCCGTACCACTACGTCAATCACCACTATTCTGAAAAGGATTCAGGAGAAAGCTAATATAGAAGCCAGCTACAAAATTCTGGACAAATGGGATGTGGAAACTACGATGGCTTCGGAACTGGGTGCTGATACCGGGTTGATTGTGATAATGGCGAAGAGAGGAATGATATCTCATACCCCACTAATGAATAGCCTGCCTTACATGCTGAATCAGAAACTACATCAAAACAATTACTTGCTGATTTATCCTTTCTCGGAAATAGCCGCCGAAGCGACTGAAAAACGGTCTATTAGTAACCACGATGATTTTGCAGATATTGGTCAGACTATTGGGAAACTTTTCAGGTAAAGACCTGATTTTAAGTGGGTTTATCTTTGTTGAAGATAAGTGTAGGAGTTCCTTTCTTTAATCTGCCTTATTTGCTAAGTGGGTTATACCACTGTATACATTTCAAATAACAAGTTGTCCACATAAACCCCTTCTATAATAGATGGAAATAACTGTATATTCCCGATGTTATTAGTAAAGTAGATAAAACAGAGGATAAGTCAATGATAGCAGATATAGAAATTAGCAAATTAAAAACTGAAACCGTTCCGCATTTTGATGATAGTAAACCTGCTATTGCTTCAGTTACTGGTGAGCAGCCTTTAAAATCACAGGGACATTCAAAGATCGTAGCCTGGCAGGATGTAGTAAATAAACCTAATCCATCTGACAATGCATTCCAGTATAAATTCAGTCCAGCAATAACCTGGGGAGATGAGTTTGGATATACTGGTACTCCTGATCCAAAAAAATGGAACTTGAGTACCGGCAATGGATACTATGGTTGGGGAAATCATGAACTTCAGCATTTCACCGACAGATCAAAAAATGTGAAGGTGGAAGATGGTAAATTGAAAATTATTGCTATAAATGAGTTATACAATGGTTTTGAATATACGTCAGGAAAAATTGTTTCCAGCAAGAAACAACGTTATGGCAGGTATATTATCAAAGCAAAAATGCCATTAGGCGCTGGACTTTGGCCGGCAATTTTTGGGTTTGGTGACCGTCACAAAGATTATAATCTGAAAACATGGCCCAATTGCGGCGAATTTGACGTTGTTGAAATTAAAGGACAAAATGATCGTCAAGTAAACTATAATGTACATTCAGCTAAATCCTCCGGTATAGCAAATATGGCTACACTGCCAACTGATGTTACGCTCAACCAATTCAATGAATACAGAATCGACTGGACCCCTGATTATATCAAATGGTACTTTAATGATAAGCTGATGCGTACGTTTAACAATAATGGTGCTGGATATGATGGATGGCCGTTTAATGATTACTTCGATCTGAATATTTGCCTGAGCGTTGGTGGTGCTTTTGTTGGGAATAATATCAATAAAGTTGCTATGCCAGCGATTATGGAAATAGATTATGTTAGATACTATGCTTTGATGAATGTGAATAAAAAGAGGCAGTATTTGCAAAATCCAATTCAACCCCATCTTTCCCCTGCATCAGCACAGATCGTGAAAGGCGGATCGCAAACCTTTACAGTGACAAACGTACCTGCCAAATCAACCGTACACTGGTATGCCTTAGGGAACGACCTCGAAGGTTTTGGACTTTCTGGTTCTAAAATCACCATTACCCAAGCCATGTTACAGGCAAGTGGTTATTCATCAGGGAGATCTTTAGAGTTTTTCGTGGATTTTATTGATGCAAATGGCGTATCGAGTAAAGCAACACGAGGGATGTTAACTATTCAGTAACCATTAATCTCAGATCTGCTGTCTTATTAAAAGCACCCCATTCTGATAAAAAGGCATGGGGATATTTTTCCATTGATATTTAGCTTGTAACATGCAATTCCAGTTCCCGTCAGATGCAGCATTGTCTAATTGAAAGCTACCTTCCCACCTGATTTAGTCCATTCATCAACACCGCCCAGTAGGGGTCTTATTCGTTTTAAGCCTGACCTGCGCAATTTTTGAGCATATTTAGCTGCCGTCAGTTCGTTGGGACAGGAACAATAGACGATTATCTCATCATACTCAGAATAGAGATTCGCGATCTCACTTAAATTAATATCACTGATAGGTATTGAGCCGGGGATAAATCCGTTTCTCGTCCGTTGATCCGCTGGGCGCGCGTCAAATATAATGTGACCAGATCTTTCCTGTATCAATTCGAGCAGGTCATTGACCGTTACCCGGTCAGTATTGAATTGTCTGATCAAGCGGTATCGCTGCAACCATTTTGCAAACAGGTAAATACCAAAAGTGATGACCACGATGAAAACACCAAATTTGCCGAATTCAGTTAGTGTATCAATTAAGCTACCAATCTCATGTCGGAATAAGACGCCCATGCTAACGGCTGCTATACTATAAAACGCCGCTGCGATCAAAGAGAAGGCTATGAATGACCATATCGGCATTGCGTAAACACCGGCTACTACCGGCGCTAATGTAGAAAGTCCGGGAACGAATTTTACAACGGTCAACGCAGGTGGACCAAAACGGTTAAAAATATCGCCACTGCTCTTTACGCAAGAGTCTGGCGATATCGAGATCCTGCACAATTTTCCAAGAATACTTGTGCCTAGTCTTTTACCAGCAAAATATAAGATAATGTCACCCATCAAAGAGCCAAAAGTCGCGGTTAGTATAAGAGAAATGATATCAACTGCCTCAGTAGGAGTGACCGCTGCCGTAACAATAAGGATCGCAAATGCAGGAAGCGGTATGCCAATGCTCTGGAGTAGGGTAATGAGAAAAATTATCCAAAGCCCGTAGGCTTGTACCAGTTCAATTAGTGTATTCATCGATTAATGTAGAGGGGAGTCTAAAAGTAAAGATTTCTATGATCAGTTTGTTGCCAAAGTTAAAATTTTACGCTACTATGCTTTTTAATCATTACGTATAGTTTTTATCAGGCAGCTTGAGTAAATTGCGAATTATCATATATTTGAACAATGTCCAATTTTGAAGCATTTTTCGATTACATTCAAGAAATATCTGGCAAACTCCTATCAGAAGATGATAAGCAGTTATTGATGGCACATTTCAAACCCAAAAAATTGAGAAAACGCCAATACTTTTTACAGGAAGGAGACGTATGCAAATATATTGGGTTTATTGTAAAAGGATCTGCCAGGACCTTTACCGTAGATGAAAAGGGGCATGAAAATGTATTGAAATTGTCTGTCGAAAATTGGTGGCTGTCAGATTTTGAAAGCTTTTACCTATTGACGCCAAGTAGATTTAATATTGAAGCGCTGGAGGACTTGGAAGTTCTTCAATCTACCCATGCGCAAATCGAGGAGTTTCTTAAGGATATCCCCGCCTTCTCAGCGATGCAGAACGTCATCAGTCAAAATTACACCATTGCATCCCAAAAAAGAATGCAGACTGCTTTTAGCTATACCGCTGAAGAGCGTTACGAAGATCTAGTAAGCAATTATCCGCATTTTCTAAAACGGTTTCCGCAAAACATGATCGCTTCTTATCTGGGTTTATCCCCAGAAACTTTGAGCAGGATAAGAAAAAACTCTTTGAAATAGATCTTCTTCATCAATCCCATCTATATAACTTTCTGAATGCAAAAAATTGCTCAATAACGCAAAATGCGACGTCGTGATCTTTATGTTTTTTTTCTTTTGTATTTTTTCTCTCTCTCTTAAATTGTTTTTATACAGTTAGTTGTCTGATTAACTTGATTTAGATCAGGCTAATGAGTTGACCTGAGTCAAACTTACTTAATGATTCAGGTCAATAGACAGTCCGTTACAGGACAGCATCTTTGAATATCCTTCAGAACGCAAATACAGCTGAAGAATATGCAATATTAACAGATAGAAATCATGAGTAAATTAGAAAACAAAGTAGCGGTAGTTACCGGTGCAGCAAAAGGAATAGGTGCATCTATTGCAAAACACTTTGCGGCAGCAGGCGCAAAAGTAGTTGTGAATTATGCCTCAAGTAAAGAAAGCGCAGATAGGGTGGTTAAGGAGATAACAGACAACGGAGGTCTGGCTATTGCCGTACAAGCCGATGTATCTAAAGAGGCAGATGTGATCAGGTTGTTTGAAGAAACCAATTCGGCTTTCGGTCCGTTGGATATTCTGGTAAACAATGCAGTTCATCAGGGATACTTACCTGTCGAACAGATATCAGTAGAGACTTTTCATCAGCATTTCAACGTCAATGTTTTGGGACCTATACTGACTATCCAGGCATCTTTAAAAGCGTTTGGCGATAAGGGTGGCAATATTATCAACATCAGTTCGGGTGCAAGTAAATATCCTCTTCCAGGCGCTTCTTTATACTCTGCAACTAAAGCGGCATTAGACGCCATGACGATTGCTTTATCAAAAGAACTTGGTGCAAAGAATGTTCGTATCAATTCTATTTTGCCGGGTGCTACCGATACGGAAGGTGCAGCCAGTGCAGGTGTAACACCTGGCAGTGATTATGAAAAAATGTTTGTTGCCAAAACACCACTTGGGCGTAGAGGTCAGCCGGAAGATATTGCGAAAGCTGTTTTATTTCTTGCTTCGGACGATGCAGCCTGGATCACGGGAGAGCAAATAGGTGTGTCGGGTGGTATGTATGGTTTTTAAAATCAAAGCTGTTACAAATTAAACATTCAACGGTTCCATCTGCCCAACTAAGGCATTTGGAACCGTCGTAAAAAATGAATGTTTAATTTAAAAGATCTTCAATGCCAAATGCTGTTAGCACTTTAGCGTATTCGACACTTACAGCATCGTTAGCCTTTTTAATAATTTCTCCTGTAGATGGATCAACAACTGTCCTTAATGGCCTTTGTCCTTTTGGTAAATTGATCAGTTTTACTACCGCATCTGCCACATCCTGAGGATTCGGGTTTTTGCTTTCGAATATTTGACCAATTGCTGCGAACATTTTGTTTGGAACATCAGCTATGGCTTGATATCCCTCAACAACTGACAGGTCAGAACCTGTCTGGGTCTTTTGTGACATTTCGGTAGGGAAAGCACCAGGTTGAATAATAGCTACATCAACACCCAACGGTCTTAATTCATAATGTAAACCTTCGCTTAATCCTTCCAAAGCAAACTTTGAAGCAGCATACACAACTGAAAAAGGAGCTGAAAATCTACCCCAGCCGCTAGAAACATTGATGATCAAACCTTCTGATTGTTTACGCATAAATGGCAATGCCAGTTTCAACAATCTCCATGGGGCAATAACATTGACGTCAAACATGCCCTGCACATCATCAGTAGTAAAGCTCTCAGCGACACCGAATGCTGAAATGCCTGCATTATTTACCAATACATCAATTCTTCCTTCTGCAGCAATAATAGTATCAATCGCATTTTTTACGCTTGTCTCGTCAGTTAATGACACGTCCAGAACAGTTACATTCTCTACCTGTGCCAGCGCCTTTGCCTTATCTGCATTCTTTCCCTCGGTATCTCTTATGGTAGCATAAACTTTATGTCCTAAAGCCGCCACGGAATGGGCGGTAAGCCATCCAAACCCGCTATTTGTTCCTGTAATTAAAACAACTTTTTTGTTCATATTCTTCTTATTTAAAATAATGATACAAATGTTGCTATCTGAAAAACGAAACCATTTACCATTTGGTAAAAAGTGATTTTAACGGATATTTTTTCTTATCCTGCTAAATGATTGCTGGGTGATACCGAGATAAGAAGCGATATGAGAAAGCGGAATACGATTGACAAGACCGGGGAAATGTTCGATGAAGGATAAATATCTGGTGGTTGCATCTTCAGAAACCAGGGGGCTCCTTCTTTCGATCGTTTTTAACAAACAATTTTTCATGATCAGACCTGTAATAGCATCCCAGCCAACAATTGTATTTCCGATCTCGTCCCAGTCTTTCTTTGAAAAAGTAAGCAATTTACAATCTGTAACTCCTTGTATATATTCGGAGGATACTACTTGTGCTTCAAACCTTTGCTGGTCCGAAACAAAACTGTTCTCTTCAATGAAATATTGAGTGATATCTTGGCCTTTGTTGTTGTAATAGCAGAAACGTACAACGCCTTCAAGGATAAATCCAACATGCCTGGGAATCTTTCCGGCTTCCGAGAAATATTCTTCTTTATGAAGTTCCAGCGTTTTCGCTTTGCTCATAATAAAATCCGTTTGCTGCCTGTTCAGATTTCCAAACTGTAATATGTAATTGACGAACTCTTCCATAGGTCAAATTTCGACTTTATTGCGGGCAGTTCATTTATCATTTGGTAAAAAAGAAATTTCACAAAATGTTTACGGATATTATGCTTCGTACTAGCGAATCTGCCAAATATTGTATATGTTCGATAATGTTTCTTAGTCCTAAATGTTAAACGATGTCATTTCCTTTTTCTGTTAAGCATGCAGTTCGGCTTGAGGCAAGAATCGATAGTGATGATTATCCACTGATATTGGAACATATAAGCAAATTTATTAAAAACAAAGGTGCAGAAGATATTGTCATCCAAAATAACGTATTGAATTTCAAATCGCATATCTCTGAAAGAAACCATATAATGGAGCCAGTTAACAAGGGGATATTCTCTTTAATTGAGCAGGACGGAATGGTAACATTGATTTATAACTTTTTCATGTTCAAACATATCGTTGTTATTAGTTCAATACTGGCTATAGTAATGGGGGTGGTATCTCAAAACCTTATTTTTGCGTTTTTTGCATTCCTAGCGCTATGTGGAATGAACTGGTTTATACCATTAGCTCGGCATTGGCATATGTTGGATGATCTCGCTGCAGAAATAGAATTATTAATTCAAGAAAAAAAACTTTAAATTTTATTACTGTTATCAATAATCCATTGTACTTATCTTCCAAACACTATCTTTGATTAAGATAAGATGTAAAGACAGATACCATGAGAAGATTCGTGATGGGAGATATTCATGGCACATATAAAGCATTAAAACAATGCCTCCAAAAGTCAGATTTTGACTATGAAAACGATTTGCTGATACAACTTGGTGATGTTGTGGATAGATACCCACAATCTTACGAGTGTGTAGAGGAATTATTAAAGATTAAAAATCTTGTTGCTATAAAAGGAAATCATGATGATTGGTTTGATGAATTCGCAAAAACAGATTTTCATCCCTACTTCTGGAACCATGGTGGCAATAGTACAGTATCATCTTACCTCGATAATGCAGGAAAAAGCGGAAAGGTATTCTCGACGGGGAGGGGTTATAAAAGTGCGCTTGAGTCTAAAGATATACCGGAAAGCCATAAAGCGTTTTTTAACACGCAAAGACCTTATTATATTGACGAGGAAAAAAGATGTTTTGTACATGCGGGGTTTAATGTTAACATACCTTTCTTAGCGCAAAGAACTGAAGGTTATTATTGGGACAGAAGCTTGTGGGAGAACGCATTGCGCTGTAAGCAAAATGGTGAAAATTTTTTTATCCATGCTGCTTTCACAGAGATTTATATAGGTCATACACCCACAACAAAATCGAATACTGATCAGCCAATGAGTGCATATAATATTCATAACCTGGATACTGGTGCGGGGCAATCCGGACGTCTGACCATAATGGATATTGAGACAAAGGCCTTTTGGCAATCGGATTTAACGTCGGAGCTTTACAATGGGCATGTCGGGTAAATGTGCCCCAGAATTCCCTCAAATCTTTCCTCAAAGTATAATGTAACTTTCGCACCCTAGTAAAAAGCTAACTTATGAAACAAGAAACCATTCAAACGCTCCACTCGAAAACTAACAAGAAAATCTCTTTAATGAAATACGAACTCATCAAAAAAGAAATTTTGGCCATTTTGTCGGATGTGCAACCAAGACATGGAGAATTGATGGAAATGTTATATCAAAAAGTTAAAGATAATTTCGATGGCGGTGTGCAGTGGTATGGCGAGACGGTTAAGCTCCACCTGG
>Ga0247810_10001295_pt1 | contig 16263 bp, 12 predicted proteins | sample UWRJL119311C1_FD_179918 | JGI IMG/M metagenome (GOLD analysis project Ga0247810, IMG submission 179918) | Plant litter microbial communities from Arlington Agricultural Research Station in Wisconsin, United States - UWRJ-L119-311C-1 | ecosystem: Environmental > Terrestrial > Plant litter >...
CTGGCTTGTCGGCGATGCAGCGACCGCACCGAACCGCGTCGATTGAGCGCCATCGCACACGCCGTGACGGCTTCCATGCCGACACCTTGATCGCGGTCAAGGGGCGCGCCGCCCGCGGCCCTACGCTCGGCGGTCCGATGCCTGTGATGCCCGTGCCCTCGACGCTTTCCCCTTTCTCCGTTGGCCGGGCCTCGCCCGACACCGGGGACGCTGCCGTGGCCGCGCAGCAATGGCTCGCCGCCGCCGAGCGGCTGCGCGCGGCTTTCCGCATCGGCGCTGCGGGCCACCCGCTCGTGGGCAAGAACCTGGCGGTGCTGCAGCCCAGCGGCGCCACCGAGGCTTCACCGCTGCAATGCGCTGCCACCGACCTCGGTGCGCGCGTGGCCCAGGTGCGACTCGGCGAGCCGCCGCCGACCGCCGCCGACTTTGCACACATCGCCCGCATGCTGGGACGGTTCTACGACGCCATCGATGCGAGTCGCTTGCCGCAGGATGCAGCCGCCGAACTGCAGAAGCACGCCGGCGTTCCGGTCTACCGCGGCTTGGGCGACGGGGACCACCCGGTGCGGGCGCTCGCCGCGCATATGGCGCGGCAGGCGGGCAGCGATGGCGACGACCTGCGCTTCGTCCTGCAGGCGCTGCTCGTGCGAACGATGACGTAGGCAGGTCGTCGAGGTTGCGGCCCGGATGTCAGCCGACACGCACCGGCACGAAGATGCGGTCGGTCCCGCGCTGGATCAGCAACGCGACCGACTTGCCGGACTTGGCGACCACTTCGCGCACCTGGTCGACGCTGCGCGCCGGCGTGCCATTGATGGCCAGCAGCACATCGCCCGGCTGTACGCCGGCGCGCGCCGACGCGCCGCCCGCGTCCTCAATCAACAAGCCGCCGTCGACCGCGGCCTCGCGCTTCTCCTGCGATTGCAGCGGCCGCAAGGCGAGGCCGAGCTTGCCACCGCCCGCGGCCTCGTCGTTGCTGGCCACGGCAGTGCCCTTTTCGGCCGCGTCGCCCAGCTTGGCGTTGATCTGCTCGCGCGCGCCCTGGCGCCACACGTCGAGCTTCACCTCGCTGCCTGGCTTGCGCTGGCCGATCAAGGCCGGCAGGTCACCCGACGACACGATCGGCTGGCCGTCGACCTGACGTATCACGTCGCCCGAGCGCAGACCCGCCTTGTCTGCCGGCCCGCCCTTCTCGACGTTCGACACCAGTGCGCCCTCGGGCTTGTCGAGCTTGAACGAATCGGCAAACGCCTGGTTCACTTCCTGCACCGCGACGCCCAGGCGGGCATGGCTGGCCTTGCCGGTGGCGACGATCTGGTCCTTGATCTGCACCGCCACGTCGATCGGTATCGCGAAGGAAACGCCCTGGTAGCCGCCGCTGCGGCTGTAGATCTGCGAATTGATGCCCACCACCTCGCCGCGTGCGTTGAGCAGCGGGCCGCCGGAATTGCCCGGGTTGATCGCCACGTCGGTCTGGATGAAGGGCACGTAGCTGTCGTCGGGCAGCGTGCGCCCCTTGGCGCTCACCACGCCCGCCGTCACGGTGTTCTCGAAGCCGAAGGGCGAGCCGATGGCCAGCACCCATTCGCCGACCTTCAGGTCCTTGGTGCTGCCCAGCGAGACGGTCGGCAGGTCTTTCGCGTCGATCTTGAGCACCGCGATGTCGGTCTTCTCGTCGACGCCCAGCACCTTGGCGCGGAATTCGCGGCGATCGGTGAGCTTGACGGTGACCTCCTTCGCGTCCTTCACGACGTGGGCGTTGGTCAGGATGGTGCCGTCGGCGCTCACGATGAAGCCCGAACCCTGGCCGCGCGTGGGCACTTCGCGCTCCTGCTGGCGGCCGCGCGGGCCGGCCTGGCCGCCGCCGAAGCGGCGGAAGAACTCAGCCATGGGGTCGTCCGGGTCCATGCCGGCGGCGCCGTCGAAAGAAGTCTTGGTGGTGCCGGTGACACTGATGTTCACCACCGCCGGGCCGTCGCGCTGGGTGATGGTGGAGAAGTCGGGCATCGTCACCAGCGGCGCGGCAGCGGTCGTCGCCACAGGCGCCGGTGCCACGGCGCGCGCGCTGGTGTAGGCACCCGCGCCCACCGCGCCGATCACGCCGGCGGACGCCAGCGCCAGGACCAGGCCTTTGGTCGAAGTCAGTCGGGTGTTCATGGAGATTCCTTTCGAGGGTGTGGGATGAAACACGGTCAAAGGAATGTGCGCGCCCAGACTTAGGCAACGCTTAAGGCTGCGGCGCCGGGCCGCAACCGACACCGCGATCAGGCGCTGCCGGGAAAGCGCACGGCGACACGCAGGCCGCCGAGCCGCTCCGACGCGCCGAGCGTCACCGTTGCGCCGTGCAGGTCGGCGATCGATTTGACGATCGCCAAGCCCAATCCACTGCCGGGCGCCTGCGCGGACTGCGCCTGGCCGACACGGTAGAAGCGGTCGAGCACGCGTTCGCGCTCTTCCACTGGCAGGCCCGGGCCGCTGTCGTCGACCTGCACCTCGGCCCCGGTGCCGTCGGCCACGATGCGCAGGTCGACGCGACCACCCTCGGGCGTGTACTTCACGGCGTTGTCCAGCAGGTTGCGCACCAGCATGCGCAGTGCCTCGGGATGGCCTTGCACGATGGCGCCATCGGCCTGGTCGAGCCCGACATCGATGCGCCGTGCCTGCGCTGCCGTCACGACGTCGGAGATGGCCAGCGCCCCCAGCGTGGGCAAGTCGACCGGCTCCGCCGATGCGCCGGCTGCCACGCTGGCCTCGTGCCGCGCCAGCGCCAGCATCTGTTCGACCAGCTTGGTCGCGCGGTCGATGCCGCCCGCGAGTCGGGCCGTCGCGAGCTTGCGTGTCGCTTCGTCGTCCGCGCGCTGCAGACCCTGCACCTGCAGCTTGAGCGCCGCCAGGGGCGACCGCAGCTCATGGGCGGCGTCGGCCACGAAATGTCTCTGCGCGTCGAAAGCGTGGCGCACGCGCGCGAAAAGCAGGTTCAGTTCCTGCACCAGCGGGCGCACCTCGTCCGGCAGGCCCTCTTCGCCGACGGGCGACAGGTCGTCGGCCTGGCGCGCCGCCACCTGGCGCCGCACCCGCGCCACCGGCGCCAGCGACCGGCTGACGACCCACCACACGACCAACATCAGGATGGGCGCCATCAACGCCACCGGCATGACGGTGCGCAGCGCCAGCGCGCCGGCCATCTGCCGGCGCACCGCCATGTCCTGCGCCACCTGGATCACCAGGCTGCGCGTCTGCATTGAGTACACGCGGTAGGTGGTGCCGCGCGCGCGCACGTCGGCGAAGCCCAGCACCGCGATCTGCGGCAGCGCCGCCTGCTCGGCCGATTCGAAGATGCGCACGCCGTCAGCCGTCCACACCTGCACCACGAACTCGAAGTTCTGCTCCGCGCCGCCGATGCCGCCGACGGCCGAACTCGGCGGCAGGCCCGAGCGCAGCGACATCGCCATCTGCTGCATGTGGTAGTCGAAGATCTCGTCGGCCTCCTTGAGCACCGTGCGGTACGCCACGAAAGCCTGGGCGCCCGCGGCGAACACGATCGCGGCGAGCAGGAACAAGAGCAGGCGCGCGCGCAGCGAGCCGAGCCAGGCGAAGGGGCGACGCGTCATTCGCGGGGAATCGAGTAGCCGACACCGCGCACGTTGCGGATGAAGTCGGCGCCCAACTTCTTGCGCAGGCCGTGGATGTACACCTCGACAGCGTTGCTGCTGATCTCGTCCTTCCAGCTGTAGAGCTTCTCTTCGATCTGCGCACGCGACAGCACCAGGCCGGGCCGGGCGATGAGCGGCTCGAGCACCGCCCACTCCCGCGCCGAAAGAACCACCGGCTGGCCGTCGACCGTGGCCTCGCGCGTGCCGGGGTTGATGCTCACGCCGAGGTGCTCGTACGCCGGCTCGGCGCGCCCGGACGCGCGGCGCAGCAAGGCACGGATGCGCGCCAGCAGTTCGTCGAGGTCGTAGGGCTTGAGCACGTAATCGTCCGCGCCGGCGTCGAGGCCTTCGATGCGTTGTTGCACAGAATCGCGCGCGGTGGCGATCAGCACCGGCATGCGCTGCTTGCGCGCACGAAGGCCGCGCAACACCGCGAGCCCGTCGCGCTTGGGCACGCCCAGGTCGAGCAGAACCAGGTCGTACTGCTGGGCACGCAAGGCGCTGTCGGCGGCCTCGCCGTCCTTCACCCAATCGACCGCGTACTGCTCGGCGCGCAGCAGGTCGAGCACGGCCTCGCCGATCATCACGTCGTCTTCGAGCAGCAGCAGTCGCATGGTGACGGTCCGCTCAGAGCAAGGCGCGCACTTCGCGCGCCGCGTCGTAGAGCAGCGGCAGCACATCGCGGCGCAGGGCGTCGTCGCTGCGGTGGGCGCCGGAGAGCACCACGTTGAGCGCAGCGACCGTGCGCCCGCGCATGTCGCGCAACGGCACTGCCAAAGCCTGCACGCCGAGCTCATGCTCTTCGTTGGCGATGCAATGGTCGTCCTTGCGCACCTGCGCAAGTCGCTGACGAAGCACGCTCGTCTGCGTGACGGTGTGCGGCGTGAGCCGGGCCAGCGTGCGCCCCTTCAGCCACTGCGCGAGTTCTGCGCTCGGCATGGCGGCGAGCAGCATGCGGCCGGTCGAGGTGGCATGCGCCGGCAGCCGCGCACCGAGGTGCAGTCCATAAGCCAGCACGCGCGTCGGCGCGTCGAAGCTCATGCTGCGCGCGATGATCACCGCCTCCTCGCCGTCGAGGACGACCGCGGAAAAGGACTGCTGCGTCAGCGCGGCCAGGCGATTGAGCGTGGGTTGCAGGGCCCTCGGCAGTCGCGACGACGCGAGATAGCTGCCAGAGAAGCGCAGCACCTTGGGCGACATCCAGAACGAACTGCCGTCGGTGTCGAGGTAACCGAGATGCGCCAGCGTGAGCAGGTGCCGGCGCGCCGCCGCGCGCGTCAGTCCCGCACGCTCGGCGGCCTGCGTGGCGTTCAGGCGCTGCCGCTCCGTATCGAAACTTTCGAGCACGGCCATGCCCTTGGCAATGCCTTCGATGAAGTCGGGTTTGGCAATGGTCATGCCAGCCAGGCTGCTAGGCCTGCAGCGCCTGCCACACGCGCGCAGAACTGAGCGGCATCTGCAGCTTCGGCGCCTGCGCTGCACGGCCTGCCCGGGCGAAAGCATCGGCGACGGCATTCACCACCGCCGGCGTCGCGCCGATGGTGCCGAGTTCACCCACGCCCTTGACGCCCAGCGGGTTGTTCTTGCAGGGCGTGGATTCGTCCATCTCGGTGCGGAACATCACCCCGGACACGTCGGCGCGCGGCACGGCGTAGTCCATCAGGCTGCCGGTCACCGGCTGGCCGGTTTCGCCGTCGTACACCACGCACTCGTACAGCGCCTGGCCGATGCCCTGCACCGCGCCGCCGTCGAGCTGGCCGCGCACGATCATCGGATTGACCACGCGGCCGACGTCGTTGACCGAGCTGTACGCCACCACCGTCACCTCGCCGGTCGGCGCGTCGATCTCGACCTCGCAGACGTGGCAGCCGTTCGGCCAGGTGGGGCCGCTCACCGAGCTGGTCGAGTCGACGAAGATCTGGCCTTCGGGCTGCTTGCCGGCCAGCTCGAACAGGCCGAGCTTCAGGTCGGTGCCGGCGACGGTGAAGCTGCCTTCGGCGTAGTGCACATCTTCGGCGGCGGCTTCGAACTCCTTCGCCGCGAGTTGGCGCGCATGGTCGACGGTGCGCTCGGCGCCGACGCTCACAGCCGAGCCGCCGGTGAAGAGCGAGCGCGAGCCGGCGCTGCCGAAGCCGTTGCCGCGGTCGGTGTCGCCCAGGATCACGCGCACCTTCTCGATCGGCACGTCGAAGACATCGACCGCCAGCTGCGCGAGCGAGGTCGCGATGCCCTGCCCCATCGCGTTCACGGCCGAGAAGACTTCGATGAAGCCGTCGGGCTTGACGGCCACGGTGACGCGCTCCTCGAAGACGTTGCCGCCGGTCCATTCGAGAAAGGTCGCGATGCCGAGGCCGCGCAGCTTGCCCTCGGCCTTCGATTGCGCGGCGCGGGCGTCGAAACCGCGCCAGTCGGCCAGCGCCAGGCCCTGGTCCATGACTTTCTCGAACTGGCCGGTGTCGTACACCTGCTTCATCGGGTTGGTGTAGGGCATCTGCGCCGGGCGGATGAAGTTGCGGCGGCGCAATTCGATCCGGTCGATACCGGTCTGACGCGCGGCCTCGTCCATGAGACGTTCCATCAGGAAGATGGCTTCGGGCCGGCCGGCCCCGCGGTATGCGCCGGTCGGCGCGCTGTTGGTGAGCACCGCCTGGAAGTGGAAGTCGACGGTCGAGATGTCATACACGCTGGTCTGCACCCACGGGCCGATCAGCAGCTGGATCGCCACACCGGTGCCGGTGGCGTAGGCGCCCACGTTGGCCAACGAATGGATGCGCAGCGCCAGGATCCTGCCGTCGGCGTCGAGCGCGAGTTCGGCATGCGAGGCAACGTCACGGCCATGCGCCGACGAGAGGAATTCCTCGCTGCGGTCGGCCACCCATTTCACCGGGCGCTGGAGTACGTGCGTGCAGTAGGCGACTGCGATGTCTTCGGGATAGGCGCCGGTCTTCATGCCAAAACCACCGCCGACGTCGCCGACCACCACGCGCACCTGCTCCTTCGCCAGGCCGATGGCGTCGCATACCGAGCCGCGCACGCCCGAGGGCATCTGCGTGCTCATGCGGATGCTGAGGCGGCCCGTGCCTTCCTCGATGTCGGCAAGAACTGCTCGCGGCTCGATCGTGAGCGCCACCACGCGCTGGTTGACGATGTCGAGCGCGACGACGTGCTTCGCTTTGGAGAACGCGGTGGTCGTTGCTTCGGCGCTGCCATGGCGGGCCTCGGCCGCGATGTTGCGCGGCGCTTCGTCGAGGATCTGCGGCGCACCCGCCGCGGCAGCAGCCACGAGGTCGACCACCATCGGCAGCTCTTCGTAGTCGACGAAGACGGCTTCCGCGGCATTGCGCGCCTGCTCGATGGTCTCTGCGACCACGGCGACCACGGGCTCGCCCACGAATCGCACACGTTCATGCGCCAACGCGCGGCGCGGCGGCGACACGCCGGGTCCGCCGTCCGGCCGCTTGAATCCCGCCGTGCCGGGCATCGGCTTGACGCCCGCCTCCACCAGGTCGGCGCCGCTGAAAATGCCGACCACGCCTGGCATCTCGCGGGCGGAAGACAGGTCGACCGACACGATGCGCGCATGCGGATACGGAGAGCGGACGAAGATCAGGTGGGTGAGCCCCGCGGGCTGCACGTCGTCGGTGTAGCGGCCTGTGCCTGACAGCAAAGCCTGGTCTTCCAGCCGGCGCACGGCCTGGCCGCTGCCGAAACGAAGGGGGGCGGAAAGAGCGTCGTTGGGTTGCACGTGGGGTCCTGCGAAAAAAAACAGCGAAGCGGGTTTGGGCGCGCCGGCCGCGATCCGGAATGCGCGGGGCTCACTATAGGGCGCGGCCGGGTTGGCTGCAGTGCTCGGCGCGACGGCTCGAGCCTTCGACCGACGGGCCGACGCTGCGACAAAGCCGTGTATACCTGCGCCATGCAACTTCCATGGCTTGCCCCCGGCGACCCACTGCCTGACCCGGACCGTGCCTGGGGCCCCGATGATCCGGTGCCCGGCTTGCTCGCAGCCGGTGGCGCTCTCGATGTGCCGACCCTGCTCGATGCCTACGGACACGCGGTATTTCCGTGGTTCAGCGGAGACCAACCCATTCTCTGGTGGAGCCCCGACCCGCGCATGACACTGGCGCCGACGGCCTTCAAGCTGCACCGCTCGCTGCGCAAGGTGCTGCAGGCCTTTCGCGCCGATGCGCGCTGCGAAATCCGCATCGACCACGACTTCGACGCCGTGATCCGTGCCTGTTCGAGCGCGCCGCGCGAAGGTCAGTCGGGCACGTGGATCGTGCCGCCGATGCTCGAGGCCTATGGCGCGCTGCACCGGGCCGGGTACGCGCACAGCGTGGAGACGTGGATCGACGGGGAGCGGGTTGGCGGGCTGTACTGCGTGGCGATCGGCCGCGCCGTGTTCGGCGAATCGATGTTCGCGCAGCGCACGGACGCATCGAAGATCGCGCTGGCCGCGCTGGTGTGTTTCAGCCTGCACCACGGCATCGAACGGATCGATTGCCAGCAGAACACCGCCCATCTCGCGAGCCTGGGCGCAGCGGAAATGCCGCGGGCGCGCTTCGTCGAACATGTCGAACGTGCGCGTACGCAAGCAGCGCCAGCATGGCATTTCGAGCCCGTATACTGGTCGCGACTCCTGCCCACACGCTCATTCCAAGCCACGTGACGCACCTCAAGGAACTCCCGCTCCACACGTTGCAGTTCTATGCAACGGCGCCCTATCCCTGCAGCTATCTGCCGGACCGTCAGGCGCGCTCGCAGGTCGCGACGCCCAGCCACCTGATCCACAACGACGCGTACTCCGACCTGGTGCGAAACGGTTTTCGGCGCAGCGGCATGTTCACGTACCGGCCCTATTGCGACGGTTGCACGGCGTGCGTGCCGTTGCGCGTACGCGCCGACGACTTTCAACCCAACCGCAGCCAGCGTCGCGCCTCGTCGCGGCACGCGGCGCTGCAAGTGCGCGTGCTCAAGCTCTGCTTCGTGCCCGAGCACTACCAGCTCTATCTGCGCTACCAGAACGGCCGCCATTCGGGTGGCGGCATGGACCACGACAGCATCGACCAATACACGCAGTTCCTCCTGCAGAGCCGGGTCAACTCACGGATGGTGGAATTTCGCGAAACACTGCCAGATGGCAGTGTGGGCGCCTTGAAGATGGTGTCGATCCTCGATGTGCTCGACGACGGTATTTCCGCGGTCTACACCTTCTACGAACCTGAGGAAGGCGCTGGCTATGGGACTTATGGCGTGTTGTGGCAGATCGCGCAGGCACGTCGGCTCGGCCTTCCCTACGTCTATCTCGGGTACTGGATCGCAGGCAGCCCGAAGATGAATTACAAGGCGCGGTTCGGGCCGCACGAACTGCTCATCGACGGCGATTGGCAGTCTGCCGATTTCACCAGATAAAATTGCAACCTGAGTCCTGCCCAGGACGCTACCGTGTTGCGCCCATGAGAAAACCACAATCAGACGTTCCTGCCACGCCGGTCATCCAGGTCATCGAACGCATGTTTTCGTTGATCGACGTGCTGGCCTCGCGCGAAGAAGCGATCTCCCTCAAGGAGATCAGCGAGAAGACCGGGCTTCACCCGTCGACCACCCACCGCATCCTCAACGATCTGACGATCGGTCGCTTTGTCGACCGGCCCGAAGCGGGCAGCTATCGGCTGGGCATGCGTCTGCTGGAGCTGGGCAACTTGGTAAAGGGGCGTCTCAATGTGCGCGACGCGGCGCTCACACCGATGCGCGAACTGCACAAGCTCACACAGCAGCCGGTCAACCTCAGCATGCGGCAGGGCGACGAGATCGTGTACATCGAGCGCTCATACAGCGAACGCTCCGGCATGCAGGTGGTGCGTGCGATCGGTGGACGGGCCCCGCTGCATCTCACATCGACCGGCAAGCTGTTCCTGGCCGCGGATGACCCGCAACGTGTGCGCAGCTACGCCACGCGCACCGGACTCGCCGGCCATACCCGCAACAGCATCACCCAGCTACCGCTGCTGGAGCGCGAGTTGTCCAAAGCACGCCAGTACGGCATTGCACGTGACAACGAAGAGTTGGAACTGGGGGTGCGCTGCATGGCAGCCGGGATCTACGACGATCAGAGCAAGCTGGTCGCAGGCTTGTCGATCTCCGCTCCGGCGGATCGGCTCGACGAAGGCTGGCTACCGAAGCTGCAAGCCACAGCCGCCGAAATCTCGAATGCCCTGGGCTACAACCAGAACGCGCCTGCCAATCCCTGATACTGCGGGTCGCCAATCAAGAGCGGCTCAAGTATGCATTCGCGAGGCACCGCGGAACCGGCTTTGCCGGGCCGCTGGTGTCGCCCCCGGTAGGGGTTGGCGAAGCGACACGCAGTGTGCGAGACCTCGGGATGGGGTCAGTCCCCCGCAGCGTGCTGCGAAGAAGCCTGCATCGACGGCGACATCAGGTGTGTCGCTTCGACCCAGCGCCGCACGCGCTCGGCATCGCCGATACGGCTGAGCTTGCCGGCGGAATCCAGGAACACCATGATCAGCTTCCGCCCGGCGATGCGCGTCTGCATCACCAGGCACTGACCGGCCTCGGAGATGTAGCCGGTCTTCTGCAGACCAATTTCCCAATCGGGATTCTTCACCAGCCGGTTGGTGGTCGTGTACTGCAACATGCGGTTGCCCACTTCGACCTGGTAACCGGGCGACGTCGACAGCTCGCGAACCATCGCGTCGGAAGAGGCTGCGCTCACGAGCAACGCCAGATCCTGCGCACTCGACTGGTTCTGGCTCGACAGGCCGGTCGGCTCGACATAGCGCGTGTCCTTCATGCCGAGCGTGCGCGCCTTGGCGTTCATCATGCTGACGAAGGTCGAGAGGCCGCCGGGGTAGGTGCGGCCCAGTGCATGTGCGGCGCGGTTTTCGCTGGACATCAACGCCAGGTGCAGCAGTTCGCCGCGCGACAGCGTGGCACCGATGCGCAGGCGCGAGCTGCTGCCCTTCTCGGTGTCGACGTCGTCCTGGGTGATGGTGACGAGTTCGTCCATCGGCAAATGGGCTTCGCTCACAAGCAGGCCTGTCATGAGCTTGGTCAGGGAAGCAATAGGCAGCACGGCATGGTCGTTCTTGCTGAACAGCACCTCTCGCGTGTCCTGGTCGATGACCAGTGCAGCACTCGACTTGAGGTCGAGCGCGTCGTTGGTGCTGTGCAGGCCGGCGAGTTGCCCATAGGAGAGGCGCGCCGGTTCGGCCACGCGCACGACGGAACGACGCTGCACCGCGACCACGGTTTTCCCGTCTTTCTTGCGGATGGTCGCGACGACGTTCTTGCCGCCCCGCACGGTGCGATCGGCCTTGTCGGCCGGTGCCGCCTTGGCGCTGCGTTGCGCCGCGACGGTCTTGGTCGTCTTGCCGCGCTTGGCGTCAGGGCTGGTTTGGCTCTTTTTAGCGGCAACAGGCCGCTTGGCGGCGGCCTGCGCGGCCGGTGCCAGCAGGGCCGCAGCGCAGACGGCGGTGGTCAACAGACGAAGTGCAAAGCGCAAACGCTGGGGTGAAACTCGGTGGGGGCGGGCTTCAGGCATCAAGGAATCTCCAGCGGCGACAAGGACCCGCAGTGTATCTAAATCGAAAAAAGCACGCAATAACAGTTACTTGCGTCCCGTTCTTCACTCGAAACAAAAGGATCGCGATAAACCTAACCTTGTGCCGCCACTCTCTCAGCTTGGCTCTGTAACTTGTTGAGCGCACTCAAATAAGCCTTGGCAGATGCCACGACGATGTCTGGATCGGCGCCCACGCCATTGACCACGCGGCCGGCGTTCTGCAGCCGCACCGTCACTTCACCCTGGCTTTCTGTGGATCCGCTGATCGCATTGACCGAATAGAGCACCATCTCTGCACCGCTTCGCACATGCGACTCGATCGCTTTCAATGAAGCATCAACCGGGCCATTGCCGTCGGACTCGGCGGTCACTTCCTTGCCCTGCACGGTGAAAACGACGCGGGCCTGAGGCCGTTCGCCGGTCTCGCTGTGCTGCGCCAGGGAGACGAAGCCGAACTGCTCTCCAACGTTCGACCCCTCTTCGTCGCTGACCAGCGCGAGGATGTCCTCATCGAAGATTTCGCTCTTGCGGTCGGCCAACTCCTTGAAGCGGGCAAAGGCGGCGTTGATGTCGGCCTCGCTCTGCATGGTCACGCCCAATTCGACCAGCCGTTGCTTGAAGGCGTTGCGACCGCTGAGTTTGCCCAGCACGATCTTGTTGTGGCTCCAGCCGACGTCCTCGGCCCGCATGATTTCGTAGGTGTCGCGCGCCTTCAGCACCCCATCCTGATGGATGCCGGAGGCATGCGCGAACGCATTCGCACCGACCACGGCCTTGTTGGGCTGCACCACGAAACCGGTCGTCTGGCTCACCATCCGGCTGGCCGCCAGCAGGTGCTGCGCGTCGATGCCCATCTCCAAGCCGAAATAGTCCTTGCGGGTCTTCACCGCCATCACGATCTCTTCGAGCGAGCAGTTGCCTGCGCGCTCGCCCAGACCGTTGATGGTGCATTCGACCTGCCGGGCGCCGCCGATCTTCACGCCGGCCAACGAATTCGCCACCGCCATGCCCAGGTCGTTGTGGCAATGCACCGACCAGATGGCCTTGTCGCTGTTGGGCACGCGTTCCCGCAGGGTCTTGATGAAGCTGCCGTACAGCTCGGGAATGGCGTAGCCGACGGTGTCCGGCACGTTGATGGTCGTGGCCCCCTCGTCGATGACGGCCTCGAGCACGCGGCAGAGGAAGTCCATGTCGCTGCGGTAACCGTCTTCCGGGCTGAACTCGACGTCGCCCACCAAATTGCGCGCGAAGCGCACCGCCAGCTTCGCCTGCTCGAACACCTCGTCGGGCGACATCCGCAGCTTCTTCTCCATGTGCAGCGGCGAGGTGGCAATGAACGTGTGGATCCGACCGCTGGCCGCGCCCTTGAGGGCCTCGGCGGCCCGCGAGATATCGCGGTCATTGGCGCGCGAGAGGCCGCAAACGGTCGAATCCTTGATGGCGTCGGCGATCAGCCTCACGGCCTCGAAATCGCCATTGGAGCTCGCGGGAAAACCGGCCTCGATCACGTCGACCCGCAGACGCTCCAACTGCTTGGCGATGCGGAGCTTCTCGTCCTTGGTCATGGACGCGCCGGGCGACTGCTCGCCGTCGCGCAAGGTGGTGTCGAAAATGATCAGCTTGTCGGTCATCGTGGAGTCCTTGTCTTCCTTGTGGGGCTGCGGCGGCTCAGGCCGCGACGGTGTCGGATTGTGCGCTGGATGCGTTGCGCGCCCGCGCGCGCGCCAGTCCCGAGACGATCGCTTTCAGAGACGCCGAGACGATGTTGGGGTCGATACCCACGCCGAACAGCGTGTGCCGGTCGTCGACCCGCATCTCGAGGTAGGCGACAGCCTGCGCGTCGGCCCCCGCACCGATGGCGTGCTGGTGATAGTCGATCACGCGGATCGCGTGCCCTGTGCTTTCCGCCAGTGCCTGGATGAACGCATCGATGGGGCCGTTGCCGCGCCCTTCGACGCGGCGAATTTCGTCGCCCCAGGGCAAGTCGCCGCGCAGCACCACCGAGGCGGAGGCGCCGTCGCCCTGCTCTTCGATCACGCGGTGCTGCAGGGCCTGCACTGTCTTGAGGCCGTACTCGCGCTCGAACAGGGCGTAGAGGTCGGCCGCGCTGAGTTCCTTGCCGGCGACGTCCATCACGCGCTGCACGGTCTGCATGAATTCGATCTGCAGCCGACGCGGCATCTCGATGCCGTATTCGCTTTCGAGCAGGTAGGCCATACCGCCTTTGCCCGACTGGCTGTTCACGCGGATCACCGCTTCGTAGCTGCGGCCGAGATCCTTCGGATCGATCGGAAGGTACGGAATCGCCCAGACATCGCCTTCCTTGCGGATCGCGAAGGCCTTCTTGATGGCATCCTGGTGCGAGCCCGAGAACGACGTGTAGACCAGGTCGCCCGCGTACGGATGGCGCGGATGCACCGGCAACTGGTTGCAGTGCTCCACCTCGGCGCGGATCGCGTCGATGTCCGAAAAGTCGAGGTTCGGCGTGATGCCCTGAACGTAGAGATTGAGCGCGACGTTCACGATGTCGAGGTTGCCGGTGCGCTCGCCGTTGCCGAAGAGGCAGCCTTCGACGCGATGTGCGCCGGCCATCAATGCGAACTCGGCGGAGGCGGTGCCGGTGCCGCGGTCATTGTGTGGGTGTACGGACACGACCACGTGGGGGCGGTCGGCGAACCGGCGGCACATCCACTCGATCTGGTCGGCGAAGCCGTTGGGCGTGCTGACTTCCACCGTGGTGGGCAAGTTGAGAATGATGGGCCGCCCGGCGCCCCACGCCATGATCGCGGTCTCGCAGGCCTGCAACGACACCTCGAGTTCAGCCATGCAGAACACCTCGGGCGAATACTGAAGCACCCATTCGGTTTGGGGCTGTGCATCGGTCAGCCGTTTGACCTGGCCGACGCTGCGGTCGATGAGCGCCATCACCTCGGGCACGGTCATGCCGAACACCACTTCGCGCCACACCGGCGCTACGGCGTTGTAGACATGGACGATCGCCTTGCGCGCGCCGCGCAGCGATTCGATGGTGCGCTCGATGAGCTCTTCGCGCGCCGGCGTCATCACCTGGATGGTCACGTCGTCGGGGATGCGTTCTTCGTCGATGAGCTTGCGCAGGAAGTCGAATTCCACCTGCGATGCGGCCGGGAAGCCGACCTCGATCTCCTTGAAGCCGATGCGCACGAGCAGGTCGAACATACGCAACTTGCGGTCGAGGTCCATCGGCTCGATGAGCGCTTGGTTGCCGTCCCGCAGGTCCGTCGACAGCCAGATCGGGGCCTTCGTCAGAACGGCGTCGGGCCAGGTGCGGTCCTTGAGGCCGATCGGTGCAAAGGCGCGGTACTTGGCTTGCGGTTGCTTCAGCATGACAATACTTTCGATGGTTGTTGAGACCACCAGCAACCCCAAACAAAACGGCCCGTTGCTGGTGCGAACGGGCCGTGGTGAGGGATGCGCGTGCGCTACCTTCTCCGCCCGTGGGGGATGAGTAGTAGTGCCAGCGAAATCTTGTTCATGAGAATCGCGAATGTAGCACAGCGGGCGCTACTTGTGGAGCCCTCGCTCGTCGGGTTCGTCGGTGGAAATACTGATCATGCTCACCTGCTGCCCCTTGGCCTTGCGCCACGCGTACACCACGTAGCCGCTCAGGCCGTAGGCAACGAACAGGCTGAACAGAACGGTCGGCGGATGGATGTTGATCACAGCGATGCCCAGTGCGATCAGCACGATGACCGCGAAGGGCACGCTCTTCTTCATCTGCACATCCTTGAAGCTATAGAACGGGGCGTTTGTCACCATCGACAGGCCGGCGTAGAGCGTGAACGCGAAGGTCACCCAGGTGATCTGGTTCCACGAGAGATACAGCACCTCGCCGCCGCGCTTGCCCCATTCGGTCATGAGCCAGATGAAGCCGGCCACGAGCGCCGCTGCGGCGGGTGAAGGCAGGCCCTGGAACCAACGCTTGTCGACCACGCCGGTGTTCACGTTGAAGCGCGCCAGACGCAATGCGGCACACGCGCAGTAGACGAAGGCTGCGATCCAGCCCCAGCGTCCCAAGCCCTTGAGGGACCACTCGTAGGCGATCAGCGCCGGCGCGGCGCCGAAGGACACCATGTCCGACAGCGAATCCATCTGCTCGCCAAACGCACTTTGCGTGTTCGTCATGCGCGCCACGCGCCCATCCAGGCTGTCAAGGATCATGGCCGCAAAGACGCCCAGCGCAGCCAGATCGAAGCGCGCGTTCATCGCCATCACGACCGAATAGAAGCCGCCGAACAGCGCCGCCAGCGTGAAGAGGTTGGGCAGGATGTAGATGCCCTTGCGGCGCTTGCGCGGCTGCTGAATTTCGTCGGAAAGAGTGTCGTCGTGCATCTCGGGCAGTTTAGTTCAGGCCCCTTGCGCGGCTGAAAAGAAAAAGGCCACCGCGAACGGTGGCCTCGTCGGCAGGAAGAACGATCAGTTCTTGGTCTGGTCGACCAGCTTGTTCTTCATGATCCACGGCATCATCTTGCGCAGCTGGGCACCGACCACTTCGATCTGATGCTCGGCATTGATGCGGCGGCGGCTGATCAGAGCGGGCTGGCCTGCGGCCGCTTCGAGCACGAAGCTCTTGGCGTATTCGCCGGTCTGAATGTCCTTCAACACCTGCTTCATGACCTTCTTGGTCTCGTCGGTGATGATGCGCGGGCCGGTCACGTACTCGCCGTACTCGGCGTTGTTCGAGATCGAGTAGTTCATGTTGGCGATGCCGCCTTCATAGATCAGGTCGACGATCAGCTTGAGCTCGTGCAAGCATTCGAAATATGCCATCTCGGGCGCGTAACCGGCTTCCACCAGCGTCTCGAAACCGGCCTTGATCAGCTCGACCGTGCCGCCGCACAGAACCGCTTGCTCGCCGAACAAGTCGGTCTCGGTTTCTTCGCGGAAGTTCGTCTCGATGATGCCGGCCTTGCCGCCGCCGTTGGCGGTGGCGTAGCTCAGCGCGAGGTCACGCGCCTTGCCGGTCTTGTCCTGGTGGACGGCCACGAG